>Ga0307515_10001067_pt1 | contig 62805 bp, 42 predicted proteins | sample 17_EM_MG_FD_194513 | JGI IMG/M metagenome (GOLD analysis project Ga0307515, IMG submission 194513) | Populus trichocarpa ectomycorrhiza microbial communities from riparian zone in the Pacific Northwest, United States - 17_EM | ecosystem: Host-associated > Plants > Roots > Unclassified | place... | reverse complement strand
CACGAGCTGTGCCAAGGTGGCAGCGGTCCTTGGCTGCTACTTGATTGGTGTCCTTGGCCCCTGAGCGAAGTGTTCTCAGCATTTCATCTCCAAATTCCTTATCTGCAAGTGCACCCTGAGCTGACCTTCCCAGCTGTGCTGAAAGAGCCTTCAGCTGAAGGGAGGAAGGTGATTGTTGAGTGACAAGGTGAAGTGCACTGCGGGCTAATCGGCTTACAGCTCTGGACTGCCTGAGGGTGGCACTGAGGAGTAGAGTGGGAGTGGCTGGCGGAGATTCAAATCCAGTGATATTTCGTGACTGCGGAAGAAAAACCTTGCGTGGGTTAAGAAGCCAGATCCCGTTGCCTCAAAGGCACTCAAGATGTTGTTCTTGGTATATGCTGCAGCTCTAGCATGTGTGACAAGTCTGTAGGAAGGAGTTAGAGTGGAGTATAGAGTGATATAGCAGGTGGGCTTACTTATAAAACTGTCCTTTCTTAATTGCATTCCCTCCTTTTCAAACCCATATATCCAGTTCATTGCTGTAGCAGCGCGAAAGAGGACCAAACAGCCCAACATCTAGAGGTTGAAGGATGTGTGTAGAGTGTGCAGGAAGGCAAATAGGGTGGATGTTTCTTTTCAAGCAAAAATCGAAAAATTGCCATGTTAGATGAGAGCCATGCCCATCAAGAATTAGAATACATGGCTTGCCCTTTGCACTGTAATAGTCAGCATGAGCAGGAGGTCAATCTCATGGTACAAACATCTTAATAGTATATTTTTTAAAGTTCTGTTCCTCCCATTCCTGTCCCAGTTCATTGTCAGTCCAGCCTTTAGTTGACCATGCAAATGTTGCTTGCTCTTTATCTTGCACACCAGCATGCCATCCTAGTAGATGCCTAGACCCCTTGTAGATATTCATGGGTGGTATAACTCTACCATCTGCTGCAATACACTCTATAACTGTAACGATTTCGCGATTTCCGTCCTGGGTATAGTGGGGATTCTTTCTACCTCTACGGCATATCACCTTCACTTTGAGAGCCTGACCAAGTAGAAAGCCCTTTTCATCCATATTGTAAATGTTTTCTGGTTGTGCATTGAGCTTTCTGACAAGTTTTCCAAGCTACAGTGACCAGTATTAGCAGAAGATAACTGTATATACTAGAATGATATACCTTGCGAAAAATGTGCTTCAAAATTGCAGGATCATTTGCACTAGCCCTTTGTCTATCTAGACGTTCGCTGAACTTGGTAGTGATGGCAGGATGGCGGTTAAGAAAGTGTGTCATCCAGTGTTTACCAAGTCGTCGCCGCCGATGTGGAGGTAGAAGGGACATCGCAAATGCCTTAACCATCTTCCCTTGCAACGGATGTCCCAAGTCATTTAGAGTCTCACAAAACCTAACAATTGATTTCTCCTCTTCTGGAGTCAGCAGCTGCTCCTTGTCATGTGCTGTACCCCTTGGCTGTGCTCCTCTAAGTCGGTCTCGCAACGTTCAATATGGTATGCCATATGTTGAAGCAGCAGCGCAGATAGATGGTTCAAGACCTGTGCGGTATGCATGTTTGGCTTCGCGAATCTCATTCTCTCTGTCAATCTCTGAATCTGTGCGCCTCACTCGTCCCATGGTTGCGTTGTCGCGGGGCAAGAGCGAAAATTGAGGTTGTGAGCGGGATAATACACAACCCTGCTCCGGGCGCTTGCGTGCTTTTGCGTGTGATCGGTTGCTAGGACGTGGGCGGTTAGACCGTAAAATACGTTAGGGTCTGACACTCCTGACTTTGACACATCCAAGTTTACACTCCACATCCTCTCAGACACTCCTGGAGGCTTCCAGTGACTAAAATACATTTTGCTGATGCTATGCAACGCGACCCGTCGCCAGGGCGAAGGGTAGCGTGTAACTGTCCGTCAGTAGGTACGAGGTTCCGTCAGAGCCATCAGAGCCGTCCGGAACACCCGGGTGTTTCTGAAGGAAGCTAGAGTTGTTGCTGATGCTCCTAGCAGCCCTGTACTATCTCCCACTCTTAGGAAGGATGTCCAAACAACCACCTCACTGGCCAGTAGATCGTCAAAGGCATTGGCTCGAAGTATTGGAATATCCGGCAACCCGCCGCCTCCTTCAGAACACGCCTGCTCCCTAGCCGTGATCCAGGTACATTCCCGGGGCATACCCAATTGCCTGGCCGGTCCACACCCACCCCTTCCGCTCACCCTGGGGTTGCAGAGCCAGAAGTCGAATGCTTTGCAACTCGACACTGATTCAGAAGCTCTCACAGTGCGTCCACCACAGCTGCCACCAAATGTATGAATAGGCTCACTGAGTGAATCACATGCTTGTCACACCCAATTGGTACTGTCTGACAGCCAAATATCGTCCATTCCGATGTAGGGGTACGAGACTTCAATTGAACCTCCGTGCGCCATTAATACATGCTGAATCCGCTGGTCTCCTGAGAGTGCCCAGATGGTTCATCCTCCGGTGGTCCCATGGATCCTCAGAATCTGGAGTACAATTGACATTGAAATCATCTCCATGGTATTCCTAAAAACTCTCTTCGTATACCATCGTATGGGCACATCAGTATTCGCTTGTTGGGGATCAATTTTCGTTGACTTGTTTGACCAAATAGATTGGAGTTGGCACTGACGGCTTCCACTCCTCACAATGATCCAATTCTGTGGTCCAATCATGCCAATTGTGAGAATTGACAATGGTAGTCGTGCATGGTACCTGCTAACCACTTTAGAACATTCGGTGGTTATTATACTCCTCATTCAGAGCTGCGGCACTATCTGTGATCGCTGCTCCACTGTCTTGATAAGTGCCCGTCGGTAGCCCATGATACCGGTGATCATACCAGTAACCATAGTTGAGTCAATCACCCCTGACTCTATATTGCCTTGTACAACATCCGTAACAGTGGCGGTAAACTGCCAACATCATCCATAATACAGATCATCCCATTGTGACTTGCAGAAGGTAATTGCGATTTGAACTGCCATCTGTAGCATCGCGGGATGTGAATTTGGCGTATCGCGTGAATGTGCCATGATATTCGGTAGGTTGACATTATGACCGTCTGTTTTTCCTCCTCGCAGCTTCGATTGCGTATGTCGGATTAGGATTGAAGACATCTGGGGAAATGGGCCAGCTTCTGCACTGACTGTAACGCGACTCTCCTGGGCATATGGGATATTGTCCATAGGTGTAGTGAAGTGTCTCGGGCTGATTGCCCTCTAGAATCCACACGAAATGGTCTCTGTTACCGTTAAGCTCAATTCATGTGACTTGTCAAGACACTGGGCTTCAGGAATCGGCGCTCCGAAATCTGGATGATATCCCGCGCATAGATTGTGTGTCATGATGCGGCAGAAATGGTAATTTATGAAATTCTGTATGCGAAACGAATCTGAAATTGTAGAGCGATAATTGCGTAATGGCATACACCAGTATATGGCCTCGAATGATGGTATATCGGTAGATACGGTTGCAAACATGGTTGTCAGTAGTGTAGAGTAGTATATGGTAGTTAAAGTAAGATTATGGCTAAAGATCTAAGGCTCATGGCGAGCTGACTATCGAAACTGGGTGTTACCCGGCCCTGGACACGTCATGTTCAGCCGTGCCATTACACATCTTCGAAGATCAAAGAGCAATGCAAGCGCATCAACCCACAATCATTGTATCGGCCACCTTTATGAGCAATGATTCCATGGACGATATTGCCACCACCTCTTAACACTGAGCGTCAATGGAGCGTCAACTAGTTTTGGTTATGCATCATGGCCACTCAAAGCGCTGTGCATCATCATTAACCCATAATCAATGTATTGGATGCCTCTATGGGCCAAAATGCTACTGACAATATTGCTACCACATTCTAAAATAAAGCGTCAACGGTACATTAACAATTTTTGGTCTTGCATCTTACATTATGTGAGGGCTAGGGAAGGGGGTCAACCCATAATCAACTTATGGGCTATCTGTATGTGCAAACATGCTAGTGACAATATTGCGTACGCATCCTGCAATTGAGTGCGCATGGAGAGTCAACAATTTCTGTGGAGGTTCAATATGCTACACGGCAATGAACTGCATTGCATTGTTCCTAAACTGAATGTTACTCGGTCAGTCTTTTCAATATGTCCTTGTATACAACTTCACAAATATGCATGCAATATCTGACAGATCTGACTGTATTTGCTTGCAGCTCCAAAGTCAATATTTACGAACCCGCATTTTCCTGTACGATCACCTAACTTTGGGCGGTTTCTTGAATCTGATTACCCAGCTATCAAATTCCAACCGAGATGTCAGAGTCAAAATCTTCAAACACCTCATAGCTACAGGGAATGATTTGTTCAATCAATGAACATGTCATTAAACGGGATTTGAGCGACATTACTTTGCAAATCATCTTCAATGCTTGGTGGGCTTCAATGAATGTAGTTTCAAAACATGCTATTGCTTGGAATAATTCTAGACATGCTCCATTGTGGCGATTTTATTTGCACTTCAGAATTAAGGAGACTGGTAGCCCTGGCATCATATGTATCGTTTGTAATCAAGTTCTTTGTCATCGATCAGAACATGGGACCAGCTCCATGCGGAAACAGTTACTGGCAAAGGCGGACATCGCAAATTGAAACGAATGAACAGAGTCGGAAGATGCCGAATTGACCAGTTCAATGGCCGATGAAACAGCTCGGGCCATGCTGAGGAGACAAAGAAGTTGAGGAATTAGAATTGTAAGTTCACAATGGAAATTCATATTGGACGTTCAGGTTTGATCCATAATAACTCAATTGACAGACATAACACTCCATACTGGCAGCAATGAAGTATGAAACTTCCAAATCTCACCAAGACACATGGAATCGGGACTTCATGTTAGGATTTGTTTCGGCTAATATCCCACAAAACACTATATCAAATGCAGAGCTATGATGGTGATATAAACCATTATGAAGTGACCAACGTCTGCCGTCTGCGACCACCCTTGATAACAATTGCCCGAGGGAATACTTATTGACCGTGGATGCAGTTATGATGCAATTACGATGGCGAAATACAGTTATTTTGACATTGGACGGGTGGACATCAATGAACAAACTAGTGATAACATAGCTCATTGCTTACTATATGGGTCGAAATGGTGCATTGCAATGAGTACAACTCACTTTCCATGAGGTTGATTGCCTATTGTTTTCCTTTTTCGATAGCTGATTAAGGATCATAGGTTAAGGGCCAACATACTCGAACACGGCTAGCCATACAATTGAAGGACATTCTTGATCATTTTCTGCTTACAGATGGCCGTCTGCTTGACATTACGACTGATACTGATTCCTCAAATCACTCGATGACTCATGAGCAGCAATTACACCTTGAGGCCTCCAGAATCGAGTTGCCTGTGGTAAGGAACCAAATACCATGCTTGGCACATGTCATACAGTGGGCTTTGGGTGCATTCATGGGCAGTGTAGGTGTAAAACGCCGAACCAAGTCTTGGGAAGCCCATGAGCGTGATCAGTAATTCGGAGAGAATGAAAGCATTGACATTGGGAAGAGTCAAAAATGTCAAAGAGAGGGCAATGCTAGAATCAACAAGGTCTCGGCCATGACACCAGTTGTAGCAACGATAATCAAGAACGTACATATTTAAAGATATTTTCAATGTGCTGAATATCACCTTGATATAGCAGAGAATGCTTACTGTATTGATTACGCTAACACCTGGTCGTCAAAATGAGTTCATTGACTGTCTACACACCAATGTCCACGTTACTTTCCTACCTATTATGGACATGGAGACAGATTTGAATTCAACACTGGAGGTGCTTGGGTGAGCCTTCCGATCACAAGAATTCACCTGCTGGTGGCTCTGGAATCGAAAATACTGTGAATACCACCCACTCTTCACAACACAGGATGATTGCACCATTGTCAAGTACGTCATGGAAGTTTTGAGGCCATTCCGATACTGGACCCTATGGATGTCAAAGAGGCATATGGTCACTTTGCTTCACGTTATCACAGTTGACAATGACATTTTCAAACATTAGGATGGTGTTATGTGAGCTTTAGTGAAGGAGAACCCTCCATGGAAGGAAGACTTTTTCTTCGCCATGAAGTTAGCGCGACAGAAGCTGTTCAAATATCATGCTGAAGTAACTCCAGTGACGAGTATGCTCATCATTCCAGCACATATTGTTGATCCTTTCTGCAAGTTGCAATCGTTCAGGCAGTGGAAACAGGGAGTGGAAATTCATACTGAGGACGAGACTTCATATACTACCCCATACCAAGATGCATTATTGAAGTATGTGGAGAATGAATACTGTGCCAAACATAGAAGTGAACCGGTCATTCAAGCATAAAGCGTACCAAACAACAATCTCTTCCCCAATGTAATGGGCGTAGGATCCGGTCAATCATCCTTTCATCAGTATGATGTGTTCATCAATGATGAGGAATACCTAACACCTAACACTGTGGACGAAATGACACTCGGACAAAGCGATCAAGTGGCACTCTAGATGACCACCGCCTGGCTCTATTTGAATTCACCGCCTGAATCAACAAAGAACTGGGGGCAAGTGAATCCGAATCTTAATGATTACCACTCTGACCCACTTGAGATTAGCAGTCCATTTTGGATATTGCATATCACCGACTGGCGGCGACAACAAGAGGAGACACACTCGAAGTACGGCGATCTCACTCATCTGGCAAGAGACATATTCTTTATCATACCCAATGGTGTCGGATTGGAAGCCAGTTTTTCCTTTGTGCGAGATGTCATCGGCTGGAGGCTGTCAAAAACCACCAGTGAGACACTTTGCGCAAAAGTCTTTTTAAGGCAGTTTGCTCGAGCCAATAATGGAATATTAGCAGGTGATAACTGAACATTGGATGCTATGAACACAGAAAATGACTTGGAAATGAAGAGAGAGGCAGAGGAAAGACAATTGTAAAGAATGGCTAAGGTCCATAACGTGTTGAAGATGTGGCAGGGCTGCCATAACTTACGTGCTACATTGAAGGAACATCGTGCTCAACACGAGCAGACGACAGCCATAGGATACATTTCCAATATGGAAGAGATTCGCCAAGCACCCTGGCCAAACTTTCAACATGATGGTGAGGCTGCATTTACATTGTCGGAAAGATCACCTTTGCCACCAGCTTTATCTCCAAAGGACCTCGCTGGAGGAAGAACTCAAATTTTGAATGTCTGCCGAATCAGAAGATTCGACCTTCATCCAGTCGAAAGTGATGAAGTTAGTGCGCCTGAAAGACTGCTGGACAATAACAATTTGCTCAACTGGAATGGCGACTAGGATAATCCAAATGACAGCTATGAGGATTCCGTGGCAGATGTTGAATCAGATATACAGTGAGACACTGGGATCGATGATCCTGAAAGCCCAGAGCAGTGGGATGTGAGTGCTGCTCCAGACGTTCCCGGATTGATTCGGCTAACCTGGATGTTGAATAACCAGGCTGAATAGGTGTTTGTGATGGTCAATACAATGGAAATGAGGAGGAATAAGAGAATCCAGAAAAATTAGGACACAATTTGTCAATATATTTCACCAGCGTCGTTATGTAACATGACCGAGAGATTCATTCAGAGATATATCATGGGGTAATGGTGAGCAGTTGCTTGTGAATATCGGTTGATGAACAGATGTATAGCGGGTGCAATGATTCTTATGGCAAAATATATAAATTTCAATGATATGACAGCGAACAGTGCAAGAATATTACTGGGCTTGGCTTTGCCATAGGGCTGAGTTTCAATCTGTCAGAAATACAACCAATAAGTTCAAACCATTATGAATACAATGATTGATGGCAGCAGATGTTGAATGGACAATACATTGAAATGAGCGTCAACGGAGTGTCAACGAATTTTGGTCTCGTAAGAACGGTTATTCAAATGATATTTGGTCACTCTTATGATTAACCATCATATCGTCAGCCTTAATAGGGACAAGAGAAATCGACACGGTCACTGCCCGATTCCGAGAATGAGTGTCAATAGAGTGTCAACAACTTCTGGCTTTGAATCTTTGGTAATCTACGTTCTGATTGGTTGCAGCCATCCATTGATGAGATACTGGCCGCCTTTAGGGGCAAAATCAACAGCGGCACACTCCCTGCTCTATCCTGAAAATGAGCATCAATGCAGTGTCAACAATTGTTGGTCTTGCAGGTTTGGTAATCAAGGCATCGTGTGGCTATTCGAGCACATAACACAACAATTGACAGCGTTGATATACAGCAGTAGAAGCAATCAAAGGAAAACCACCGAATCCAAAACAATCGATATCGCAAACTGCAAATCATTCACAAACACATCATCAGCCATTGAAGACACTATTTTGATAAGACACGATTATCAATCTGCAAAAACAATTGCCATATATGAATGTATCGATGGACCCGCTGGGTGACCCGCTGACTACCCACTCAATTCAGACTCATTGGGTGATCTCCATCGAACCGTACCGGATTCAATGGTTTCGGTGTATTGACAACCATGACAGCCAGATTTGCGGTGATTTGGTTTCAACCCTGACCCGGCCCCGATGTGATGGTCCAGAACAGTTGCCAACACTAGGCGTGACTGATCATCAATCAGTAGCCAGGCAATACCTGGCTCCAAAAGCTGAAGCTTGCCTACACAGACACTAGCACTGTCTCATCATCTGACTCTCTGGGATGCGGATCTGAGGGGGGTCAGCCATATGACAACACCAGCTGTGGTATTAGCATGAATGCATAAGCTGTGTCTAATATTATAAAACAGATACTGGATATTGCGGTGACTGTCTGTAATGCCACATGGGATATGCCAAGATGCAGTGATACATCTGACATAATGAGATTCAAGACATACCCCGAGCATTTCCCTGTACACTCAAACATCAATCATATGCCAGCCCAGCTGTGGCTATGCAATGAAGACAAGAGCCATGACAAATACTTTGGCACTGGTACTGAATATCGCCTAGACAGTGTATATCACCAAATGTGATTGACAAATATACAGTACTCGATCTACCAGAACAGGACTCAAGACATCCTCTGAGGATTCGTATGTACACCAGTAGGGGGTCAAATCATGCCTGTTGCATTCTGCGGAATGCAAAATTTGTTGCGGGTTTCTGGTTTCCAATACAACTCATATTGGCAGTTGTTGAATGATTCAAAGCCCTTTGCAGAATAGTATCAAACTATTTGTCTCAGGCCAGTTATTATGAGATGAGGCGAGGCTGAAACTTGTAATTGTAGCTTATCAATTGACTTCATCCCATATTTGTCATTAATAACAATCAATTGACTTCATCTCATACTTGCCATTAATAATAGTTAATAACACCAATGAAATCCCACTCTACCCAATCCTGATTTGAGAAATAACCTTTCCTACATCAAAGCTTTGATTCACTTCAAAATGTGACAGAAAAATCTTATATTACTACAGCAGAGTATGGCTTACAAATGACCTCTTTTAACCATTTGTATCAGTTAAGGATATTGGATTGGTTGAATGTCTAAAGAGACATACCGTGATTTCACCATTCTAAGAATCCAAGATGCTAGTTCATCACGCAGTAACATGACTACATCCTCTGTCAGACACTGGGGATGATCCTGACATGACTGCAGAATCGGGTGAATCATCGATATCAGAATGGTTGGTTGACTTACCAGGTCATGCTGGACTCTTATTCGTTGGACTGCAGAGTGTTGGTGGAGATCACTCATGTAGTTATCATAGCCACAAGGACCTGTATTCAGAAACCATTGGTATACAGCTCTGTTTTGCTCTAGCAGAACAACTGATGCATTTGCATATCATTTCATATTCAATACATGGAACTTCTGTTTGATTATGGCCTCATTTGCTGCAGTATGATGTAAATCTGCTTTGCCCACTGTAGGGGTTGTTACAATTACTGAGGGATATCATGAATCCTGGTATTTGAGCTGCATCTCTGTGTGTTCATTGTGTTGCATATATGATCTACCTCCATGAGATATGGCTTATGGGCTCGGCTGGGCTGATGCATAATCTGTTATGGGGGTGCTTCCACCTAAGTAACTATACTTATGACCAAGTATCTAACAGGTACTGAGGTAAGTACTAGGTACATGGCTGCAGTGCCTATCGTATTTTGTTGTGCTTGTCTCCACATGAAGTGTTATGGTAGTCTGTTTAGATCATATAGGCACAGAGGACAAATATGTGTAGTCGTATCGGATGCTTCTAAGTGAATAGGAACTACATCGTATCATGGCGTGACAGAATACTGACAATACATATATCATATAATTAATCTCAGTGATCGATTTTTATCATAGAGTATGATCATATGATTGATCTTGGTGATTAATTAATATAGTACAATATGATCCTATAATCAATCTTGGTGATTGATTAATATCATGGCAATACTATATTGCCCGTTGATAGTGCAATCATAATTGACATGTATCTTCACAAAAGCCTTCTCCTTATCTCCTTGATGAATCTGGCATTCAGATACTTTTCGCAATATTACGTCTAAGTGTAATCAAGTACAAAATTTCACTGAATCGATCCGCTCTTCCCTAAAGAAGCTCGGATGCTCTGTAATTGATTCTCATTCTGAGCAGGATATCTTTTCCATAACTCCTTATTGGGAAGATTAACTGGTTCAGGAACTGTTATAGATCACGTTCTTCTAGTTATAGGAAGGATGCTTCATGCTTCGGCTATTTCTCATTTTCTACATTTCACACGATATTCTCTATCTGATTCCAATTCGATTTCAGGAATATCGGGATCTGGAACAATCCACTCTGATGGTTGATCAAGTGGAGTGACCACATAATCCTTAACATCATGTAATGGAAATGTTTTGTAATGGCGATAGTAACTTAATATTTCAGTAAACTGGATTATACATGCCAGCCACCAAATACACTGTGCTGCAAATAGCTGGTATTCCATCTCGAAGGGATCCAGTAATGAAGATTAAGTGCAGAGGATAACTTCGTACTCGTTATGGAACTTATGCTCGACCATGGAGCGGGGGAACTGCTTTCAATCCTAATAGTTAATACTAATATACTCAATGATAGTAATAATAATAGGAATTGAAAACAACAATAATATCTCAGCTTTGATCTTGCAGGTAAGAATTGTTTGTGCTGGTGGGGCTATCCTTCCCAATGCCCGAGCATTGCCGTCTCTTTATTGCGTTCCTATAATGTCAGATGGGTTTTGAGGAGTTACTCTCCCATTTCGGGCCATCATCATCAATCAAGGATTGCTATGATCCGATCTGTCATATCGTAGAGTACTCTTATAGTGAGTAAATCTCTTCAGATAGCAACCATGCTTCTGAAAGGTTATAGTGTACTTGCATGATTCGTTTTGAAGGATTTCTCTCCCTGGAGGGCCATGATCAGCAATACAATGTAATCAAGGAGTAACTGGAACATAGATATCTCACAACATGTATTTTCGGATAGTTGGAACAACTCCTCGCCTGAGCTGGTTATTTCGAGTTCTTTTTGCAAGTTTGCTTTATCTTTAAAGATTAAGTGGCAACCTCACCATTGAGGCTATTCCGCTTCAATACATCAGAGGCCTACTTGGAGGCTCAACATTGCTCCACTAACATTGACTTTTAACGTACTACTTCAGCAATATAGACCGATCGTAGTTTGTTTTGCTTGCATACCCCCACCAGTGGACTCGGAAGCTCCGGGACTCATTTGCTTGCCACATCTCAATTAATCAGAGACACCATGCTTAGGCTGAGACCATTCTCTTGGGCAGGGGAGTACCAAAGGTGTTCCGATCCCATCGGGGAACGGCTTGACGTCCTGCATACTTGCGCTTTGGCGATCATCTGCCTGACATGGTCGTCGCTTTAATCCAGTCGACGTGTCCATTCCCACTTGGCATAGTTTAGTGAATGTGGTACGAAATAACTGGCATCACTCAAGCCTTGAAGGCTTGCGACTGGCCAATTATATTGCATCAGCACATCAGTTCTACTGTTGTATTCGAATTTTCAATGAATCCAATAGCAATGAGGCCCTCTATCAAATCGACACGATGCTCCTGTGTACTCCCGCTAAGGACCACAGGACTGGCATACTTGCATTGCCCTGATAAGCGTTATGTATACCACGTGACTAGACCTGGAGTATCTCCGTGGCATATATCCCTTTGAAAATTTAACAAGTACCATTACCTCTATTCAGGGAGAACCCCTAACATAATCTCATTAGGATGATGGTCATTGCAGACTCAGCAGGAGCTGCCAGCTAGGTGCGCATGCATTCGTGGAAGGTGTGATCTGAATGCCATACATAAGATCACGAATGTACCTGGACTTTAGAATACACCACTTCGAGCAATCACTGTTTCAACAGGTTATGAGCCCAGAGGTCGCCACTCTATTCGTTCATTATTTATAATCCTCGAAATCTGTTACACCAATCTCAAGATGTCATCCAACGCTGACTCTTTGTCCTACTCCGAATCCTCAACTTACAATCAGCTTGTGCCGAAGCTTCCAAGTGTCAACTATGCAACATGGAAACCAGAAATGGAGATGCTGCTTACCTGTGCAGGCTTCTGGTCGATCGTCTCACAGTGCATGTTATGCACAACACCTACGACTACTTCTGGTAGTGCCAGCAGCACCCATACTTGTTGTAACACTGCAGGCCCATCCTCCGATGCCAATTACTCTGCAGTTCAGAGGTGGCACAAGGCTGCCAAGCGAGCTACAGCTGTGATATTGCTCTACCTAGGCAAACACATCAAACGCCGTGTCCTCAACATTCAAAACCCTGTGCAGATTTGGGTGAAGTTACAGACCTTCTCTGAAAGGAAAGGCTTCTCAGCCCATTTCTATCGTTGGCAAAATCTCATCACCTTACAGCTTGCTGACTATCAAAAACATGAAGGAAATGTGATGGAACTCTACCTTGATGCTTTCCACTCACATGTGCAACCACTTTGTAGCTCTGGTGCCCTAGTTAGCAATGAAATCGAGGCATCATCACTCCTCAAAGGTCTTGACGATGGCTACGATAGCTCTATTGTTTCGACTACCCAATCCATCGGCCAGACAGCCGATGCCAAACTGGATGTGGAGCAATTGGTTAGTCAACTCTGCAATGGGGACTGCTGATGTATCTCTGGTCACACTGCTACCGAGATTAGTGATCCCAATACTGGATAAGCCCTCAATGCACATGGGAAGAGACAAGATCAGAGTCAGTCCAATAAACCTCGCCCAACCCGCAACCACTGCGATGGAGATGGCAATCACCAAGATGATTGGTCGGAACTACATCCTGCGAAGAAGTGAGAGTGGTGCTCCAAGCACCCAAAACATGGTAATTCTCTGCTTGCCCATGGTATCACCAAATATTAATGCGACCTTCTCTAAAAGCCAGTCTGCACTGTGATCCAGGGCCACTCCATTCTGTCTTAACCTGTCTGCACTGTGTTGCGGGGCTGGCATTCCTTTGCTCTGCTGCGCTGTGCTGCAGTGCTATCCATTCTATTTGTCATTTGTGTCGCCTGACTGCACTGTGCTGTGGGGCCATTCTGTTTTTGCTTGTCAGCACCGTGATGCAGAGCCATTCTGTCTTCGCCCGACCTGCACTGGGATGTGGGGCTATTCTTTGTCTGTCTGTCAGTACTGTGTTGTGGGTACATTAAATTTCATTGTCTATGGAGTTCCCGCCATGAGCGGCAGACTGATCTGTTTTGAGGACTATTCTTTGTTTCCGGGGATGATTCAGGTCTCTGAGGAGTTTTCTGCGTCGCGGCATGTACCAGCTAGCCATATGGGTTCTTTGTCTGTTGAATTCTAGTTTGCTTTCTTACTTCTGATGTTCTTGCTGCTTTTGGGTTAATTTGATGAAGTGCAGCAAGAGGGGAAAGTGTTGCATATATGATCTACCTCACCGAGATACAGCTTATGGGCTCAGCTGGGCTGATGCATAATCTCCTTAAGATGATGGTTGTTGCAGACTCACCTGGAGATGCCAGCTCTGTGGGTATGCATATGGGCAAGTCATGCTCTGAATACCGTATATAAGATCGTGAATGTACCTGTGCTTTAGAATACATGGTTTCTAGCTATCAGTATCTCAACACATTGTTGCACATTTCTGCTTACATGTGGAATATATCCACATGATCTACAAAACACTTGGTCAACCACCATCTCAAATGATGTACTTGCCCTGGAAGAGGACAATATTGCACTGCCTTTTTTGGAGGAGGAGCACCAGGGAGAGCATTGAAATTTCACTCTCATTGTTGAATGAGCGCCTGTTTTGATGCTTCATCTTGGTCAGGTTCAGCATACTCTGCCTGTTAGTTGACAACCAGTGGCAAACATTTCTCTTGCAGCCATCGTGAAATCAGATCATTCACCCAGTTATTGAGTGCCTGTTCCTCATACCAATGTTCTACAATGTTTTCACAACCTTCAGTGTCTACCAACAGTAATGAATCACATGGCAGCCACTTTCTACTAACCCCCCATCCTCATGAGGTACCTTGTGAAGTGAATCTCCGCCCAATGGTCTATAGTTTTGCCTCCTCTTCGTGTGCCCGGATGAGAGCACGGAGGTGTACATCCTATTCAGTATCTGGCTGAGTGGTTTACTGTTGGTTAGGTTTGGTTCCAACTCACTTGATATCATTTAATGTTGTACAATCTGCGTCATCTGGCATGCCGCATTCTGTGGAGATTCATCGTCTTCAGTTCAGATGGCATGTATCAAACTCTTGACAGCAGAATACAGTGCCTCTGCACCTTGCTCTTCAATCTCATGATCATTGTCTGGATCTTTTGGCCAACCTGTAAACACCCACATGTTCTGGTGAAATCAGTTAAAGAGTGAATGGCATCTGGGTGCAGTTGTGACCTGAAGGTTGAATCCAATTCTTGCTTTGATTGAAATTTTGCAGCAGTAATTTTTTTTAGTCTTGTACTGATGGGACTCATCAACATCCCAAAACTGCATGAACTGTAGGTGAGTTAGCAGGTGCCTGATGCTTTTTGTCTGGATGTTAAGTTATCATATAAATCAAGGGAAATAATTTATTGGTTATCCAGCTTATGAATATTGTGGTTCAGAAACTCAGGTGTGAGTTTTGCTTTTTCAGGATCCAACAAGTTGCCCAGTATGAGATCGGTACCCTATGTCCTCTTGTTGATGACACTGTCCACTGTCTCCACTACTGCAGGAATTGAGACCACCATGATTGAGTCAATTGCAGAGGTAAGTGCTGGATGCCCCAAATGTGGAGTTATCTTGATCCCTACAAGATTGTGGGGCATTAAATGCTATCTCTCCAATGGATATCCCTCTAGATCTTCACTGATAATGCCAGGATTTTCTTTCTGCACCATATTCACCATTTCGTCAACAGTATTCCGCCACACAATTGACAGTAGCAAATCCAAAATATCCTTCCTGGTCAGCAATTTGCATATCATTGCCACTGACATTGAGGTACAAGTCTTGTCACAACCCATTTCATCTGCCACCAGCGCTCCTGTCATATCCAAATCCCAAACCCATCTCCCTACAATTAACCATATTGTCCATACCTGGTGCACCAAATATTTGGTTCCAGGAAGGCCTGGAATTGAATACTTGTTGCCAGGAACTGGGTCAGACTTCAATTGCCGGATTGGACGGGCTTTCAGCAGCCTGATTGCTTCGACAAGGCACTTATGTTGAAATTCAATGTGATTGCATTGAGAATAGTATTCAATACTAAACTGCTATATTGTGGATTAGAGATCTCCTTACTATCCTCCACTTGCTCCTGTACCTCTCTTACAATGATGTCTGTTTTCCAATTATCCTCAATGATAGATCTCAGATAGTTTGTGGAATGCCATGCCAATGAATGCAGACCGGGGTGCCCCGGCCAATCATCATACTGGTTGGTATTTTGTCAAGAAGCAACCGTTGGAATAAGTATCTGTGTGTGGAATATTATCAATTGTCTTCTTTCAATCAGAACATACATTAATACAAGTACCATTCAGTTGGCTACTGTCCTACTCTCCCTCCACTGTGCCACCCTTTCAGAATCTGTGACAGTCTATGTATGAAGATGAGTATTCAGGCATAACTCTGAGGCTTAACCAAGTGGGCAGGGATTATCATTGCTGTTTTCATTAAATGTTCTGCTATCTCCTTCCCTCCAGCACTCCTCATTTCTACGAAAGATATTTTCACACTGTGTCCCAGTTTCAACTTGAATGTATGTCAAAGGCAAAAGTCATACAAAATCTGCCCATATACTGGGTCATTCATCATCTGCCCATCTGTATATACTCATACATATGCTTTATCCAATTGATTCTCCTCCTGGATGCATCTGAATATTGATGTTATCATGTATGGCTCTTCTGGACCTCCAATTATGTTGTTCAAATCAATCAGCATCTCTCAGTTCCCTGCATTAGTGTATGAGGCAGGGAGAAGTTTGTGGGATATAAAGTAGTTGTTGCCATTCGACACCCAGCGAGGCCTAACAATGAACTCAAAATTCAGCCGCTTGACATCATTAATTCTTGCGTGGTAGCCCAAGACATATCCCACATCCATCGGCAGTCACTGGTTATCTTGCCTTCCCTTGTTCATCAACCTCCAAACCTTGGTTGGATATCACTTCAAAAATATATAGTTTCTCTACCACTCAATTCTTTCACCATTATCAAACTTTTCCAACCCCAGCCTGTTGTTGAATGTTGTCAAAAAATCTGCAACTGCTGTCTCCCAGTGCAGGGGACTACCTTGACACTGTTACAAATGTGTCTGCCCCTTGATAATGTCAGGATCCTGTGTCTCCAGAAACCCAGCCACCCATACTTTCATCAACTTGTTGAACATACTCTACTTGGGCTACCCCATCTGTTGACCAAATTGCATCAAGGTTGATTCAGCTAGCTGGAGCATGATTGGGGCATCGCTTTTGGCACTGCCCAACTCCTTCTAATCATCCTAGGCATTGTCTGCCTTATATTCATCGTATGAATGCTCCCGCAATGAGGCTATGTCTGCAATGCCTGTAACATCAGCTTTCTGCAGATCTGGTGGCATCCGGAATTGTTTCATCCAGAGGGAAATGGGGGGTCTCTCTGGCATGTAGGCAGGAGGTCATGCTGGGGTAGAGCTGGATCATGTTGGCAGAATGACTGGATTGTTTCCTGGCTTTCCTGGAGGCACTTGAGGTGCATCTGGAGTTGATAGGCTATTTCCTGAGAACTGAGAAGGGAGGAGCATGTGTGACCCACTATAGCCACCTGGGGGGAAGTTTTATCCTTGCCACAGTGGCCCACAACTCAGAAATACTTGGCTTGCACTGGTGCTTGGCCGCAAATGAGGTGTCATGGTGAATGGAGACTGGTTGAAAAACTGCAGAGAACCAGGAAATAGCAGCTGTCAAGAAGAATCACCATCCCCATGGAGCAGATGAAAGTAATTGGTGTGATTCTCCAATGAACCATCTGTGCTAGTTGCAGTTTGTGAACTATTTTTCAATGATCCGAAATTGTTGTCAGGGCATTGGTGTGAGTTACCCATTCCACCTGATGGAGCCATATTCTCCATCATCAGTGGAGATTGATTGTTCAACATGCTCCACAGTCACAAGATGATTGCAAACTACTATAGATGGGAGTTATGATGTAGAATGAATTACAGGATGGGTAATTACATTTCTGGTAGCTGTGACCATCAGCAGAATACAGGGCTTCATATATCCCTTTATGTTGTGGCAAACTGTGGTTTTTCATTACACTGTTGATTCATGAAACCTGCCTGAGAAACAGAAACCTTAATCACACCTGCCTATCTTCTTACATCATGAATTTCATTTAATAGGATATTGAATCAAAGCTCACCTCTATACAGTTCTGCAACTCTACAGGACATTGAAACGATATGATATGAAATCACAAGGAACCCAACAAGAACTAGTTCTGTATCAAGGGTAGCATGACAAGGGATAATTCCCATCAATTGAGCATGTAGGACCAGCAACCTCATCCAAAAAAAGGCCTGTGGGTTGAACTGCACCAGCAATTGCTTCTTATTGAACTCATGGTCAAGACATCGTATTTCTCCTCTTGATTTTCGCTGCAGTCAGGGATCATTACAAAAGCAAACATCTTATTAACCTATCAGTTTTCGATTGTTATTGCGTGGGCATCCAGCAAGCTAGGAAATTCACTTTGTTGATTCTATTAAGACAGGGAACATTTTTTATCAGCTGCTTGGAGGCTTGAAAGTCTGTATAACTCACAATGCTGTAATAATGTAGTATTATATATTCTGGTTGATATAGGAAATGGATCATAACATGATATTACTTAGCACCCCCCCGTATTGGGCAAGGTGTAACGTGGTTGTGAATGTGCCACTCTGAGCTGAGGAAATTTGCTCTCAGATCAATATCGCTGAATTACTAAATCACTTCATGCAGTGTCATTGAGATTCAATCAAATACATATACACTGACCATGTCTCGAATATGGTCAACCATTGCAAGAAATCTGTGTACTGGGTTTTCAGGATGATCAAATTATTTGACGAGTGCTGACCCCAGGCTCACTACTGGCAATTCAACGCCTCATGGCTGAGTGAATAGCTAGTACCTGACGGGATTGTACCACCAGCAGGTTGTGATCGACATGAGCCTCTATTGTTCCACTCCAGTAAGTTCACCTGAATGGCAATGCATGAGCTGCTCAACTTAAACTGTACCCATAGACAGCAGATCAAGTGCACCACGAGCTGATGATACTGCTGACAAAGCAACCATACAATCTCGAAAGAATGATCAGCTATGTACCCCTGATTTGATAAAGACAAAGGCTCATAGAGAGGTTGTTGGAGTTGAACATGCAGGAGAGAATGTCTATGGCATAGCAACTGGAATATATAACAGGCATCGCAAGTACTCAGAACAATGGAATGCATGGCATCCGTTTATGTCTGCGCATGACTTTCAACATGCTCAATCATTTATTCTGCAAAACAAATTATGGATAGATCAATATCTGAGGTGTGGACTGGATAACTTTAACATGTAATCATCACATTCAGCAGATGCCCTGGGAAACCTTCTCGCTGATGTCAATTCCTGCCTTGGAAATGATAGTTAATTTGAAGATCATTCACATATCTTTGGACCATTATATCAGTGGGATATTTTCAACTGCATTCAGTGCCATTTAGCATATCACCAATTTTAGGCGCATCTTGATTTTGAACTGGCGTGCCTCCTGGGCATGGAGAATGGCCTAGTATATAGCGATATATGCGCAAGCAATTGATGGTACAATACACGGTATTATGTACAGGCCAGTGCGAGTGTTGTACCCGTGATTTGAATATTGGATAATGTTCATCAGTCCCATATTTCGGGCAATCAGCATGGCCAGCCACTGTATCTCACAATCAGCATTATACAACATGATGTCTGCCATACCTCTACACAGTGCTCCTGGGTTCAGGTTGGCTGATTGCATGTCCACCAAATGGTGCCAAAACTACTGACAAGGCATGGCATAACATGGGTGGACCTGTGCTGTCACCACTCGGGTATGTTGACATGACTGTTCCCCGGTTGACATGGGATACTGTCGAGGTAATCGAGAGGCAATTTAATTCACTGTTGGCTGCCTCGGTCCAGGATTATGTCCAATCAATGATTATTGGCACAGTCACATATGGCTCATGCTCAATGTGTGAAATTCCTCAACTTGCACTGATGGGGCATTCAACAATTTGATCACTCCATACCTCAAGAGATCCATGTGTTTACCTTGACCATCTGGAGTCAAGCAATATTGATGCTCTGTATACACTAGATGTTCACCCAATCTGTAACCAGTTCTGGCTATACTCTGTCAGCAATGTTTATCTGCATTGGCAGTCTCATGTATTGACCCAGCTGCTACTGAGTTTAGTTAAGAACTTATTTCACTGGCTGCTCAATGACCTGCAAGCAAGAAATGCCAAGGATCAGTTTGACAATTAATGCACATCAGTACCACAATATCAAGGGCTCCAGCTTTGCACTACATGAGGTGAGCCTTAGAAAAGTAGCTTATTGCGGGGAAATGGGATCTGGGGCATGACCAGAACACTGGATGAGAATGGCAGTCCAATGGCATTCTAAGGATGGAATGACGGGAGAACTGCAGCAGAAACCGTACTTGTTGGCCAACGAAATAACTCTGATCCAGCTCAACGAGCACTACACGATGCACTCAAGTGATTATACCAGAGGAATTGGTCCTTTCAATCACATAAAATGTCAAAGTCTGCGAAGGGCAAAGTGGGTGAGCTGTTGGTATGAGAATTCCATCAGTTACCAGAGCAAAGAACGAATTCACTCCGCACTGCAATCGAAATTCAGGTGCACTCAGCTGAAATCGTATCTTCCATAATATTCAGGCAATGTCAGGTGGGCATGAAATCAGCGGAACAAGTGGTAACCAGGTGGTCCGCTGCTGATCGACAGAGGGGAACAGACAAACTGCAGTACGAAATTCATCATGTGACTCCTGCTACACACAAGCATTTTGCAAAATTATTCCAACATCATAAGTGATGACTATTGCAGGTAGTCCGTACTAAGTCAACTGGTCCCAGAAGTGTATTCGCCAAAAAAGATACAGAAATAAGGTCAGCTGCAGAAGATGAGGTTTGGGGGGTAGTCAACATGACCTCCAGAAAGCATGTGGACTTTCAGGACATTATATGCGATGCTGAGACAAAAGCCACCACCTGGTGAATGGCTGATACGGACGGTTTTGTGAATAAGCTGTAGAGTGAAATTGATGGTATCACTATGAAAGAGCAGATGTGGCTCGGCAGGAATTCTCACGGCGCTTGAGGGAGTGTGAAGGCCTCAGGGAGGAGTTTTGAGCCAATAAAATCCAGAATACCATCCAATAGTAAGTATTATAGTTTGCATTTCCAATGATCCATCGTGTGAGCTACGGATCAGAGTCAGTATGATGAACCAGTTCTGGAGAGCATTTCACCACTAATACTTCTGAATAGCAACTCATCAGCAATGTGGATGAGGGACATTAATCCACCGACAAATTGAATTACGTCCCATGGATGTTCAAGCATAATAGCTATTGTCCTGGTCATGTTTATACGGTGCAGACACTGTCATGTCTTGCACTCCAAGAATGGAACGATATTTACTCTTCCAACGTTGTCCACCAACAATCAAATACCAATGCTTTGCGGCATACACGAAGAGCCCATCTTTTCTGCCTTCAGCATTGTTAGAAAGAGCTACACATCTACCCCATGTCACAACAGCTTCCTGATTTGAGAGAAACACATGTTTGTGGAGTGTGCCAATGTACCAAATACACATTACTGAGAGATGCATCAGTCGCTTTCAGAATTACCAACTTTGGACATCTATTCAGTGGGCAAATTGGAGAGGAATGTGGACATGATCTCAGTGGACTGGTGCTTGGATGTCATAAAAATATACTCGTAGACAGCATATCTATTAATCTTCAGAACATGCTGTATACTGCTATCAACCATTTCACTGCTCTGTATATGTTGAGCTACTGCGACATGATTATGAGGTGGAATATACAAATGCCAATCAAGGCATGCTGCCTGAATCTCATACCATCTGGGTCCAATAGAAGCAAAGTGACCTCAATATCACGTTTCAATGCCCAGCTGCTGTCGTTTCTGCATTATACTGTACCGGAAGTCGATGGAAATAGATCCTCCAATTTCAGCAATGCCTGCCAGTTAGAAAAATGATATTGACCTGTTCTTAGAGGTGTAAGAAGACTCATTACTGGATATTATGTGCTCAAGCTCCAGAATATGTGGTTGTGATTGCTAAACAATATTAAAATCGGCATGGTTGAACTGATTGAGTTGATGGATTCATACAGGTTGTGAAACCGAGTACTATGATACATATTGTACCAGGCGGAGCAATTGTTGGACTGGCACATTTGGTGCATGAGAACGATGCATCAGAAAGAATCAATACCATATGGATTGTAAATAATACTTTGGATTTATATTCCTACTGTACTGTACATCAGCCAGAATGCCTCGATGAAGGTGTGCAGGAGTAAGATAGTTTATCAAATTAGACTGTTTGATATAAACATTATCATATGCACTCCCACAGAGTATAACCTGAAGATGCTCCCAACGAAGAAACTATAGAACCCCTGAAGCCCGATCTGACATGTACCCCTGATCCAACAAAGACAAAGGCTCCAAAGCAGCTGTTTGAAGTGGTAACCGTGTGAGGGAAAGCATATGGCACAACAACCGGAGTGTACAAAAAGAATTGACAGTCCTCAGAACCATGGAATCGATGGCATCCATTTCGGTCTGCACCCAAATTTTGACCAGTTCACTCGGTTACCAAGCAAACCAACACATGGATGGTCGACATCTAAAGCATACACTAGACAACTTCAAAATCGAATCATTTCAATCAGCAGATGCCATGCTAAAGCATGGCTCTGAACTTGATTCAGCGCTTGGTGATGATAGTTGGATTGATGATCATTGACATACCTTCTGAACATTATACTACAGGGATATTTCCCAATGTATACAGTTCCTTTTGGCACATCTCCCATTTCTGGGCCACCTCAATTTTGAACTGGTGTCCCTTGCAGACTTGGAAAGGTGCTGAATGTACAGAGAGATGAACATGCGCAATTGGAGGTGGGATATACAAGGTCACCTTCTTGCCAGAGAAACGATTCTTCCAGTACTGTGTGCATCCGACAAGACTCACTTGAACAATTTTTCGGGTGATCAGCATGCCTGTCCGCTGTATCTCACCTTAGTTCATATTGCAAAAGATATCCACCAGACACCTTGACAGCGCACCTGAATTCTCCTTCGGCTGATCCCCTGCCCCCCAACAGGTGCCAAACATGCAGATGTGGCATGGCATGCCGCGGTCAGAACGGTGCTATCCCCACTGCGGAATCTTGAAATAACTCGTCCCGGCTTGCAATGGAATTGTGCTGATGGACTCCTGGGTCAGTGTAATCCTCTTTTGGCTGCCAGGGCCGGTGAATAATCTGAACATGTCACGATTGTCCATGTCTCATGTAGCTAATGCCTGAGGTTTGAAATTCCGAGAGGTGTGCCGTTGGTGCATTCAAGATTTTGACCACTTGATAACTCAAGTGATTAGCATATTGACTTGAAGCTTCTGCATGAAACTAATATTGATGTTCTGCACTATTGGTGTTCATCCAGTCTGCAACCAGTGGTGGCAATACCCTCTCTGCAATGTCTATCGGTTGTGGTAGCAGAATGAATTGCATCAGCTGCTCTTGGGTTTAGTTAAAGACATATTGCACTGACTGCTCAAAGCCTGCAAGATAGAAATGTCAAGGATCCATTTGACAATCGATTCACAGCAGTACCATGCTGTCCAGGCCTCCAGCCCTTCTCTAAACCAATTGATTCAGTGATAAGCAGCTCCTGGCAGGGAAATGAGATCGAGGCATGATCAGGAAATTGACAGGTAATTGTGCCCCAAGTCTTGACTGCTCCAAGGATGGCAGGAAAACTGCGGCAGACACAATGCACAATGTAATGGTAATGGTAGCAGTGTGAGTATTTCGTGAATTGTCTCTACTTGTAAGACAATAAAATTGCGCTGATCTATCCCTCACTGCCCTGGACGATATACTGAAGCGATTTCACAAGATGAACGGTTCTGTTGAAGAACAGACAATGTCGAAGTCTGCAAAAGCCAAAGTTGATGAACTGTTGGCAGGAGAATCCCATCAGTTACGAGAGTAAAAGATTTACACAATTCAAGCTGCAATGGAGGTTCAGATGTACCGGGCTGAAAGGGCTACTACAGCAAAACAAAGGCAATTTGTGGTGGGCCTGAATAGAGCCTAACAAGCGGCAACAAAATGATCGGATGCTGATTGTCAGAGGGCCCAAGAGCCATAGGAGCACGAAATCAATCCGGTGACACCTGTTAAACGTAAGGTTTTCGATCAATAGTCCCAACATCATCATCGCCAACTCTTGCAGGAAGTTGGGAATAATGCAACTGGTTCCAGCAGCACATTCACCAAATACCTTGCCCAAATGAAGACTGCTACAGATGGAGAGGTTTACTGGGCGGCAAACATAACCCCTGACATGTGTGTGGAATTTCAGGTCTGGCTATCCAATGCTGAGACAGAAGCCATCACCTGCAGCTACTGTTAGCAACGGGTCCAGGTAACCCGCAAGCGGTCCAGGTTTGGACCGGAAAAACGGTTTGGTTCCAGAACCGTCCACAAACCTGACGGGCAGATTCTTGGCAGGCCAAACCCGGACCCGTACACGTCAACCTGCAGGGTTGGCCCGGTTTCGCCAGTCCCGTCGGTTCCAATCTCCGGTTCTAGTTTTCGGGTTTTTCTGTTTAAGGGCGCTTTCACATATCCCACTGTCTTGTGCAAAATATTAACTTTGGTACATCATTGTCTTTCTTCGATTTATTGGCTGCCTTTATAATCAACACATGCAGAGACATGCTCGCTGCTACATCATGAAGTTGATTGTGAACGATTTTTCGTCTTGCATCATTAGTAAGATGTGAAGTACAGATCAGCCGTATTGACAGTGAATGCAGTCATTAAGCTGCAATTCGATCAGTGTGCACCTGCTACTGCACAGCTAACATTGCGTGAGCTGATGGAGATACATGATAGTGAAAGCAGAAAATCGCAATTCAGCATGGAACTTCACACTCAGAAAGAAGCCATCTGAGATTGTCATCCAGGGAGCCACTGTCTTACATAGGCATATCGGCTCTGACGCCCGACGAGGTACACAATTCATCACCAAGAAACAAATTGAAGCTTGTTAAACTCGTAAGCTGTTACCCCTGCAAGTAACCTCCCAACCTAATTACCATACAGGAATTGGAGTCATATGAACAAATTGTAACGGCTCATTTGTCGTCGGTACACTACATGCACAATCATTGACTATTAACGACTTCTCTCTGCGCAAAGTAATTGGTGTTCCTATTTTGCTACGTGTCATCAATTTCTTCATTTCACTGAACAAATTGTGAGACATGATAATTCGTCTGTGCATGTGGAAGTGTCATACAGCCCATACGAAAGTTCTAGACTCCAAACTGAGTTGATTGATGGTTGATCAACAAGATATCGTCCTGCCTCTTACAGAGAAGAGATAACGCGCAATCTAAATTGGAGACAAAATTGACTAACAACATTTGAGTCAGTGATGGCGTACCAGTCATAGAAGGAGCGGTCAATTCGCAACACGAATCTGTATGAATGATCATCATCATGTTGCATTCATCCATACATCCAACTACGTCACTCTGTGTTCGGACCTGGTGCTCATAGTGAACATTTGGAAAAGTGCTTATGGTAGGTCATGAAAATCGAGGAGAAGGAACTGCATAGGGCAAAGTGACGGAGTTGGGCTATATTAATGAAAAATGAGTATATGGATCTACATGCGGTAAATTGCCAGCTGAAAGCGCTGGAATGTGACAGTGCTACGTTATCCATCGCTTAGAGATCATGTGCATCAGTGGATTAGACATTGAGATGCCACCAAGCTTTTGGATACAACTGAGTATTCATACAAATTATAAATTGGCTGTCAATAATGACTATATGATGATTTGTACAAAATTATTAACCATACAACAAGTTTTAGGACATATTTATGGTGAGCATCACTGGAGCGTCAACGATTTTTGGACTTGTTAGCAACTTAATTGGGAAGCGATTTGCTCCCTGTTATCCCTAATCAATGTATTGCCAGCCTTCATAGGCAAAACAGACAGCGGCACGGTAACAGCATCATTCTTAAAATGAGCGTCAATGGAGCATCAATGATTGTAGGTCTTGTAAGTGAGTTAATTGGTAAGCGATTTGCTCGCTGTTGTCCATAACTAACGTATTGGCCACGTTTATAGGCAAAAGAGAAAATGACATGGTAACAGCCCCATGCTGAAAATGAGCGTCAACAGCGCGTCAACGATTTTTGGTCTTGTAAGTACATTGTTAAGGACGCTAACTGCTCGCTGTTATCTATAATCAACGTATCCAAAGCATTTATAGGCGAACGAGAAAGTGACACGGTAAGAGCCCCATGCCGAAAATGAGCGTCAACCGAGCGTCAAAGATGTCTGTTCTTGTAAGTAAGTGGTTTGGGACAGGATTTGCTCGCTGTTATCCATAATCAAAGTATAGGCAGCCTCTATAGGCCAAAGAAGAAGTGACACAGTAACAGCCCCATGCTGAAAATGAGCATCAACGGAGGGTCAACGATTGTTGGTCTTGTAAGTATGTTGTTTGGGAGGCGATTTGCTCGCTGTTATCCATAATCAACGTATCGGCAGCCATTCTAGGCAAAAGAGAAAGTGACACGGTAACAGCCGCATGGTGAAAATGAGCGTCAACGGAGTGTCAACGATTTTTGCTCTTGTAAGTAAGTGGTTTGCGAAGCGATCTGCTCGCTGTTATCCATAATCAATGTATTGGCAGCCTTTATGGGCAAAAGCGACAGCGACATTGTAACAGCCACAATGCGAAAATGAGGGTCAATGGAACGTCAACGATTTCGGGTGTTGCATCTTGGATAATCCAACGGTTATACAACAGCTTTTACCCATAATCGAAGTATTGGCTGCCTTTATAGGCCACATGGTTAATGTGGTTTTCCCTACAACAAAAATGAGCATCAACAGATCGTCAACAGAGCATTAACAGAGCATCAACTATTTTGGGTGTTGAATTGTAAATGATCCAAGGGCTGTGCTACGGCATTTGTGCATAATAGAGAAATTGGCCACCGGTATAAGCAATACCGTTAATGTAGAGGTCGCTTCATCTGAAAATGAGCATCAACAGAGCGTCAACAGAGTGTCAATAGAGCGTCAACAGAGCATTAACAGAGAATCAACTATTTTGGGTGTTGAATCTTGTATAATCCAAGGGCTGTGCTACGGAATTTGCCCATAATCAAAGTACTGGCAGCCTTTATAGGCAAAATCGTTGATGACACTTCACCTGAAAATGAGCGTCAACAGAGCATCATCAGAGCGTCAACAGAGCGTCAACAGAGTGTCCACAGAGCATCAACAGAGCGTCAACAGAGTGTCAACAATCTTGGGTGTTGCAGCTAGTTTAATCCAAGGGCTAAGCTACGGAATTTACCCATAATCGACGATTTGGCTGCCTTTATGCTCAAAAGCCACAGCAACATGGTCACAGCCGCACTCTGAAAATGAGCGTCAACAGAGCGTCAACAAATTCGGGTGTTGCATCTTGTATAATCCAAGGGCAGTGCTATGGCATTCACCCATAATCGAAGTATTGGCTGCCTGTATTGGCAATATTGTGAATGTTGATGTTGCTGCACCTGAACATGAGCATCAACAGAGCGTCAACAGAGCGTCAACAGAGCGTCAACAGAGCGTCAACAGAGCGTCAACAGAGCGTCAACACAGCGTCAACAGAGTGTCATCAGACTGTCAACAATTTTGGGTGTTGCATATTGTGTAATCCAAGGGTTGTGCTATGGCATTTATTCATGATCGAAGTATTGGCCACCTGTTTGGGAAATATGGTTAGAGTCGATATCGCTACACCTAACAATGAGCGTCAACAGAGCCACAGCAGAGCATTGACAATCTTGGGCATTGCATCTTGTATAATCCAAGGGTTGTGCTACGGCATTTACCCATAATCGAAGTTTGGCCGCGTTTATTTGCAATATGGTCATTGTCAATTTTGCTACCATCTTAAACTGATCGTCAACAGAGCGTCAATGCTTTTCGGTAATGTAAGTATGGTAATTGGAACGGGATATCCTTGCTGTTATGTGTAACCAACATATGGGCAGCCTTTATCAGCAAAATAGCAAGCGACACGTTCAGTTCCCCATTCTGAAAATGAGCGTGAATGGAGCCTCAAAGATTTTTGGTCTTATAAATAAGGTAATTGGTAAGTGTTTTGCTCACTGTTATCCGTAACAAACGTATAGGCAGCCATGGTACTCAAAAGAGAATGTGATATGGTCACAGCCCCATTCTGAGAATGACTGACAACCTAGCATCAACTGAGACCCATCAATTTCTGGTGATGCATATTGGGTAATGAAGGCGTTGCATGGATATTTGAGCTTATAATTGCACTATTGACCTCCTCCAAGGTCAAAAATACAAATTATTAAAGGAAAAACATGAATTCAAATATTGTCGATATCGCAACCTGCAAAACATGCAAAATGTGATTCCTGGATGTCAAATAATCGATTTTGATTGAGAACTATAATCAAACGGCAAAGGGAATCACATTATATGTATTTTCAGATGAACTCGCTGAACAACCTGCTGAGTACTCGACCAATTCAGACGGGTAGGGAGTGTTCTATGGAACCGTACCCGAATGGACGGTTCGGGCTTATTGACAACCCGGACTGCCAAATTGGCGCTGGGTCGGTTCTGACCCGGACCCGGACCCGAAGCGACAGTCCCGAACCATTGCTAACACCACCTGCAGCATCGCTGATACTGACCATGTTGTGAATGAGCTGGAGAGATAGATTCAGGGTATCACATGGAATGAGGAGATGCGGTTAAAGAAGGAATCCTCCATCCACATGATTTAGTTTGGATGTTAGTGGCCGGCATTTGGCATTCGGGGGCCCTAGAAAACCATCAAACAGCAAGTACTCCATTTCGAATATCGAAAGATGCATCTTTTGAGCCATATATTGGATTTAATTCAGCGAACAGGTTCTGGCAACAATTTCACCACAGTTATTTCTGAACAGCTATATGTCTGCAATTTGAAAGAGGGGTAATCAGCTACCAGCATGGTCAGTGACATTTGACAGACGCTCAAGCACAATGACTGGTGTACCAGACTTGACTTTATGGAGGAGACATTGTTGTATCTTGCCCTGCAAGGCTGGTATGATATTGACTCTGCAGAAGTTTTCAACCAACTCTCTGCTGCTAATATACAGCATAATGCTCCCAGACCATGTTTTTCCTCACCGGCATTATTAGGAAGAGCCATTTTTCTGCCACATGTCATCACAGATACATCATTTGGCATAGACTCATGTCCACAGAGGGTGCAGAAGTATCAAACTAACAACACTCAGAGATGCCTCTGAAGGTTTCCAAATTGCCAACTTTGGACAGCTATTCCGTGGACAAATTGAATAGAACTAGGGACACAAAGTTAGTTGACTGGTGCTCAGATATGATCAGAATGTACTGATGGACAACATATTTATTAAATTTCAGAATGGGCTGTTGTTCTACAATCACTCATTTCACTGCCCTTCATCTGTTGAGCATCTGGGACTTGATTGCAAGGTATAATATACCAATGCCAACCAAGGGATCCTGCCTGAATCTCATAACATCTGGGTTCAATATGTAGAAAGTGACCTTGATAACACTTTCCAAGGCCGAGTTCCATCCTTTTCTGCATGATAGTTTACCCAGACTCCACCGAATCACATCAACCAATTTCAGAAGAGCCTGCCCGCAGGAAGAATGATGTGGACCTTGTCTAAGCAGTGCAAGAAAAACCAAGAATCGATATTGCGTGCTCAAGCTCAAGAAGATGCGGTGGTGATTCCAACAATGTACAAAGAACCGCATGGTTGGGCCGATTGTGTTGATGGGTTCAGCCTGAATGTCAAACAGGCTGATATGATACATATCATACGCGTCAGAGCCATTGTTGGACCTGCACATTAGGTGCGAGAGAATGCTGCATCGAATAGAATCGATAGCGTATGGCTTGCAAATAATCATGTAGATTTGGATACCTACTGGACTGTATATTAAGCTACAATGTCTGAATCGAGGGGTGCAGGAGGGAGATATTGAATTGCATTGTACTATTTAATATGAACAATATAATAATCACTCCCGGAGGGTATGGCTCCAGGTCCGAGATGCACTGGTGTTGTCTTGGAGCCATGGCCAATACTTCCAATAGCTCCCAAATTTGCACATCCCAATAGTTTGATTGGGTAGCATTTTGAAGACAACTTGACATGCTTCGGGGTATTTCTGTACTAATTTCCACAACTTCGGGAGCATCGAGGAGTACCGGTGAAGTAGTCTCGATGTACCTGAGAACACATCACTTTGCATTCACCCCATCTGGGAGCATCTAGAAGCATCTGGAAGGATTTGTGTGGCCGTTTAGAGTTGCTGAGTTTTTCAGTTATAACTTCCAAACCATTGTATATTTTGCTGATGTTGAGCAGTCCATGTCGCAGATGGTGATCAATTTACAAATTGGTTTGCTGGCTTAATGATGGAGCTTGTTGGAAGTCATATGCGGAAAAAAATGGATGCCATGGATTCCATGGGTCTGAGTACTGGTAATGCTTGTTGTGCAATCTAGTCATTTTACCATACACTTTCCCACCCACATTGTCCCTTCATATTACCTTCCAGTGAAGATTTACCTTTGTTCAAACAGGGGTACATATTGGACCTGGCTTCTGGGGAACTATTGTTTCTTCATCAGGAGCATCATCAGGGCTTGGTGCCCGAGGTACATATTCCATACGTTGATCATTAGATGAATATGAATAGCTTGTTGATGGATATTCAAATGCATCTACTGATGTTACACTATCATCGCTTAGGTCATCCCCTGCCCACTGGTGGCAATATCCTGCCAGGTACTTGCCCTTCATTCATAGATATTGGATTATATAGTAGATAGTGAGCCTGTAGTCAGTTCTCAGAGAATAACATCTTTGCAGATAAAGTATTGAATATGTTCGCAGCAAGTGGTGACCATACTGAAGCAATGGTTGGTGTATGTATTCACACCAATCTGGTGAAATCTTTAGGGTGTGATGGTGTTGTTTCTGGATTGGAGGCTTAAGGATATTTGTTTGAAAGCAAACATACCGGAGTCAGCATATCACTTTCACAACCGCATTGCACCCCACCAAGTGCTGGTGAGGGGTTGAACACAGTCATGTTATAATCAGTTTTATTTATAAACTAGGATATAATTATCATATTTTGCACAATGCTCATACACAACATCTGCTGAAAATTGTTAGCACAGCAGACAGGGTCATATTTGTTATCAACTGCAATCAACTGTAATGAACTTCATCAGGTACTGCTGTGATCACGTTCATGAGCATACAGCACAGTGAGTTATACCTACACTTGGTGCTGTGAGCAGCTGATAGTGAAGGTGTATTGTCTTAATACAATGAATAGGTGAGCCCCTAGCTTGCTATTTGCCGGTCTAATCATCATCCAGAACTGAATGTCATGTAGGATGTTTGCTTCAGTAACGATCCGTGACTAGTGGGGGGATCATCAGGAGAACCCCAAAGTATCCAGAAGGAGCTCAATAAGAAGCACATACTGTTTGGGTATGACTCACAGGGCTCCTATTGAATGATGTTGGATGTTGTTCATACACATGTTATGTGTAACATCCTAGTCATGCTAACCTTGAAACTTAATTTAATTCTTGTTCTGTTCTTAGAGATATCATTTCACCTCACTTCTATGACCTTTATAGCCATGAACTGTACAAAGGTGAGATTCCATCTAAGATTCTGCTTCACTGATTATACCATACAACAATGTAAGATGGGTTGTGTGCAATTATTATTTCTTTTTTACAAGCTGGCTTGCTTGGATTGAAGGTGCAGTGAACACCACAGTTTCTAACAACGGAATCAGATATCAAAGGCATTTTTCCCACAGAATGTCACTGCTACCTTCAACAAACACAACAATACTCACACTGTATTCTACATCACATAACACGTCTGTAGTCAGATTACCACAATCATTTCTTCTCAGGGTATCTCGACAACTGGATGTCCACTACACATAATGAATATGGTGTCCACCTGGTGGCCTATTATCCATTGAAAAATGCCCTGACAACATATTGGTATCATCACATAATAGTCCTGGGAATGTCCATATCAAAGACAGTTCTTTTGGGAAATGCACCTATCAATTCTATTGGCTGCATGGGTATAGTTACTCTCTATCGCTGCAACTTTATCTAGGTGCCTCTCAGTGCTACTACCATTCTCTATTGAACATGACATCTGGTTGGCAACCAAGTGCCATTCAAAGTCGATGTATTATGAGTAATCGTCCGCCGTGGCAAGGATATGAAATCCCCCAAGGGATGGATGGTTGACCTCAATTGATCCCACTGCCAGAGCTGCCAGGTCGAGGGCCATCATCTAATCATCCATCTCGATTGTCTCCACTAATGCCTGGGCCTAGTCCAGTCATGTGGCTGATATCTTGTATCTTTAGGCCACCAGAACTTCCATCCATGGCACTTGGCAGACCCCCCCAAAACCTCCCAACACAACGATTCGAGCTGGTTTCGGAATCTCGGATAAGTGATGTTGCAGTGCTGACTGACTTCACCATTCACACAGACTGTTCCTATAATCAATATCATGCCACTGATAAGACCAATGACTCATCGGACTGGGGTGGTACACGTGGTACAGCCTGAAGCAGCCTGAAACACACCAGATTCTCCTTGATGCAATTTGCAATCAGAATTGGGCAGCCCAACTACCGTATGTATAACAAGTGGAAACCAGTATGGGTGGCTGGGCTTCTCGAAAAAAGTGTCAGGGCATTATCCAGGGTCAGAATCAGGTATAGCAGCTTTGGGAAGAACCTCTGTACTGGAACACAGTGGTTCGAATGTTTTTCACTACATTCAACAGCTGCATTGCTTTGGAATATTCTCATCCTGCTGACTGCATTCGGAGGGAGTGGATAAAATTATTTTGAAGATTTCTCCAAGCCAGGTTCTGGGGTCGAGGAAGAAAGAAAGGAAAGGCAATATACAACCAGCCTGAGAATTGGCAGAGTGCACCCGCAACAATGCAATAAGTCACCTCCCAGACTTACCAAATTCAACTTCCATGGATATAGTTTGCTCAGTGCCTGATAATGCCTGTGCACATCCCAAACATCTCCAAGTCTTGTATGCCGATGTGAGGCAATGGTAGGAGTTGATTGATTGATTCTATCGAAACCAACAGAGGTCAGAAAGAACCATATATTCTACAGCCACCATTCAGGTGCACCTTGAAGTAAGAATGATTGGACGAAGAGTATATGGATATATATAACCCCTTGCAACTAATGAATGATTCCTAATATGAATTGATCTCATAGTTCGGTTGCCATTTAGATAATTTTATGCTGAACCAGGGAAACAAATTGATGATACTTTTGGTAGAAATGAGGGTAACTAAAGAGAAGGAGAATGTGGAGAACATAATAAGACCGGGCAAGGTAATCCCTCCAACTTATGTTTTAGAGAGTTACAGACAACTGCTATTCATTGTTCATAGATTTTGGAACGTTGGGAGGAGAATGACAGAGTGCAACATAAGGAGAACAATGGGGAAGAATTTGGTGGTAGCATTGATGTAAGTTCTGATTGAAACATTAGATTTGATTATATTCCAGACATATATATTCATTCCAATGTGTCTTGGTGAAATACTTAACATCGCAATGAATGTCGGCAGAACCAGATTATAATCCCATCCACAGAACATACCCCAGGGTGAAGAACGGAGAACATTGAGTATGATCAGGAAACAGAGAACAATCCAAGGGTGTTCCAGGAGCAAGTGGATGGGGAGGAGGTCCTCAATCATGACAATAAAAGTACACTAAGGAACAGTGTTTCAAATTCAATCAACAACAAATTTGAACATCAGTGTCTTACAACAGCAAAATGCAAAATGGTTTGGAAGTCATACCGGAATAACTCAGCAAGTCTGAACGGCCACACCGATCATTTCAGAAGCTCCTAGATGCTCCCAGATAGTCTGAATACCATGCAATGTGCTCTCAGGTACTCTGAGGGTACTTGTCCTGCACTGATCAATGCTTCAAAACTAATCGAATAGCATACAAGACTATGCTGAAAAGTTTGTAGTTATCTTCAAAATGTGCCAAAATGAAATGAGTCAAATGTGCATATTTTGGAGATATTTGTCATATTGGCTGCATCCCTAAGACTACTCCACACCACCTTGAAGCTGAAGCCGAAGTCTCCACAAGTGATTAATATACTGTCAATATCAAATAGGCAAATTGGATAAACTATCTTACTCCTTCACACCTTGTTTAAGGCGTTCTGGCATATATACAGTCCAGGAGGAATCTAACTCCACAGGATTGCTTACAAGCTATCTGCTTTCAATTCCATCTGATGCAGCACTGGCGTGCACCAAATATGATGGTGTAACAATTGCTTTGATGGGTACAATACATATCTCATTAGTCTGTGCGACTACCCAGATGAACCCGCCAACACAATCAGCCCAACCATGTGCATCTTTGTACATGGTTGCAATCACCACCACATGATCTTAAGCTTGATGATGTATTACCCATTGTTGGGGCTTCTTGTGTGACGTGAAATAGGCCGATATCGTGTGTCTGGCCGGCAGACATTTCTGAAATTGCAGAATCTGATTGCTAGAAGTCCAGCGGAAGTATACAATGCAAAAAGATGGAACTAGGCATTGAAAGGTGATATCGTGGTCACCTTCCATATATTGGACCCAGATGTTATGAGATTTATGCATGATCTCTTGGCTGGCATTGGTATAATCTGCCTTGGAATGAGGTCCCAGACATTCAACAGATATTGGGCTGCGAAATGGTTGGTGATAGTTCAACAGAGTGTTCTTAAGATGAATCAAGATTCTGTCTGTGACTACATTCGAATCATATTCTAGCACCTGTCTACCAACTTTATGTCCCCAGCCTGCTTCTGTTTGTGCATGGAATTGCTATCCAGATATAGGTATTCTGAAATCTGCTACTGCATTTCTGTGTGAAGTTTATACAATACGTCTGCACATTCTGCCAACATGAGTGCCTGTCTAATGATGTACCTATTGTATTATGAGAAGGAAGAATGGCTGTTTCAGACAATGCTGAAGGCACAAATGTTGGGCCCTGTTTCTGTTTCACTGTGTATCATTAGCGGATAGTAGGTTGAGAACCTTTCCCATGTCAGCATCATTCCAGTCTGTAAGGGCGAGAGAGGACAGTGTCTCCTCCATCTAGTCAAGACGGGTTACCCACTCAATATCCTTGAACATCTGTCCATTCTAACTGACTTTAGTGGTACATCAATATTTCTCTATCCCATTGCAAATATCTAGCCATTCAGAAATATCTGTGACAAAACTGTCACTAGAACCCATTCCCCAAATTCACTCTGATAAAGAACTCATCGCATGCATTATTGGATAACCAAAATGTATTTTGTGCCGTTCGTTGGTTATGCACAGCTCCTATATGCTGAATGCCTCTCAGCAAGTGGTATACTTGACTAACTGAATGGAGCATTCCTTCCTAAGCTGCATCAACACATTCAATGTTATACAAGAAATCTCACTCTCCAGCTGATGCCGAATGTGGTGTGTAGCAGTGATACTCCAGGTGGCATCTTCGGTCTTGGCATCAGATAGTAGCATCCGAAACTCCATACGCTTCTTGTGGGTCATGTTTGGCACTCAGGATTGCTTTTTTGCTACAACAGTCTTCCTTTGAACAAGTCATCTCGGGAATATACTGTTGGTCCCAGACCCCTCAGCCTCCACTTCCTGAGATTGTTGTCGCCCATGCTGTTGGCAACATTTATTGAAACCATTTTGTTTACCTGGTATCACCTGACAGATATTCTGTTCAAATCACTCTGTTGCCTTCTGTTGATCAGTATCACATTATTTAGTTACTGCTTGTTGGGCTCAATTCAGGGGCACCTGAAATTAGCATTATTTTGTAGTAGTAACGTTTTTGGCCCTGTCCACCTCACCATCAATTATCGCACAGAGTATATGAATCTTGTGTCCTCAGAAACTATCCGCTTCTCTTGCCAACTGCTTATTCACAATTCCATTCTCAGACTTCAACATGTGTTATTCTCCAAAAACTCTTCTACAGGTGGGAACTACTAGGTATGTCGTCTCGTGCTGTGAGGTATAGATTGGAGTGGTTGTGTTGGCTAACAATTAGAGATAATTGATGCAATGCCCTAACTGCTCCCATCATGATTTCATCAGAGGTATTGTACACTGCAGTTTTCCCCTCATCTGGTGAGCCGGCAAGATTTGGAGTGCAATTCCCAGCCAGTGTTCTGATCATGTCCTGGATCTCATTTCCCTGCTAGGAGCCACTTCTCAATCCATTGAAGAGTTAAGATCAGCGCAGCAGGAATGGATATTCAAGTACCAATGTGAATTGATTGTCAACTTGATTGCTGACATTTCTAGCTTTGAGGTATTTGAGAAGTGAGTGCAACATGTCTTTAACTGATTGCAGACAAAGCAAATCCAATTCATGAGAGTGGCAAAGCCGGTCAACATTTGAGAGAGGGTATTGTGAGAACTGGTTTCTGATTGGGTGAACACTTAAAGGCTGCAAAACATGAATATTTGATTCCTCCTGAAGGTTGGAGTAAACTTGGTGATCTCCAGAGTTCTCAAGTTGTTAACAGATTGAACACCCCATCTGTGCACCTATAGAAATTTCACACATTGGGCAAGAGCCATATGAGACTTGAATTGTAATCACTTGTTCTGGATAATCCCCAACCTGGGAAGCCAAAAGAGGATAACACTATCTCTGGAATCCATCAGCACAATCCAATTTTAAGCCAAGATGGGTTATGAGACAATTCCTGTGGGATTACAGGATAGGTCTCACTGCATTATATGAAGACTTGTCCGAATGTTTGTCAATTTTCAGGCAACACGGGATCTGCCCAACAAGAATCAACATTGGCAGTTCAGGTGTGCAGTGGACATCGTTTCATATATTACCTATCCCAGCTGCCAGGCATGCAGATTGCTCCAAATATTGGTCAAGTGAGTCATATCAGATGCACAAATCACTGGCACAATTGTCACTTCCACAGCAACTTGATCCTACATATGGCAACACTCCTTGCACATGCTCATGTCACAAAATGTCCATTGCCTTTTGGAGTCTGTAAAGTGCACAAGTTTAAAATTGCGGTGTCCCAGAAATGCACAACAGGTCAAAAGGAATGGTATACATTTGAATATGTCCCTCTGGTATAATTTTCCAAATAGATGCCACATGATCTTCAATACATCTATCATTGGCAAGGGAGAAAGAGAGGTCAGAGAGGTGCTTTCATATAATATCTGCTGTTTGGAACAATTCGATTTCCAAGTGGTGCAGTCCACACCCCAGATGTCGATCTGTTGACATTTTTGTCTGCTAACTGAACAACCGATTCTGTCGGAAGTCGAGTGCAAAGTGACTGTGATGCCACGGATTCCACTGTTCTGGGTATTTGTATTACATGATGTAATCTCCAGTTGATTTGCCATACACTTTGACCCCCAAATTATCCACTCCAACAACCTTTCTAAGAGTCATTGTCCTTCTTGGATCAGAGGTATGTGGCTAATCAGGTGATTGGGGTTTTATGGTGTCATCAGCAGGAGTACCTTCAGGTGGTGATGCACGTAGTGCATTGTGTGTGGATTAATCAGTAGTTGACAAGCTAATCGATGGTGTTGGGGTTGTCCCTTAACAGCGGTAATGATCCAAAAGTGGATTGGACAGCAGATAATTAATTGCAAAACACCTATCTGTGAGAGCAACACTTTGTTTGTCAGTCAGGTGGTCTTTAGCGAGATTACACCTGAGCCGCATGTCAATCAATCAGTGATTGGTACATCCTCACTAGCAGATTCAAATATGATGAAGCAGTTATGTTGCCATCACTGGGAAGTGAAAAACCTTCAGCAGTGCGCACAATTATTGGCCACACCTACAATAACTTATCTAGCAGGGCAACACACAGTGATGTTGAGACTTCACAGAATTAGGTGTGTAGAAGGCGATAATGCACTATGGAAGTATGTAGGGATTTATGGGCCTGATCACTCACTCATGAGGAGTTAACCTGTCATGCTCCTCAGTCTACGGAAGTGCCGAGACCTAAGCATGCAGTATTTGAGGGATTGATTGCATTGGCTGAAGATAGGAGGCCTGGAGCGACCCTGCTCATTGGTTTGAGTTAGTATGCATCGCAACGTCATACTCGTCAGTTGTAGTGGGTAGACGTGTTATAATCTATGTTGGCAGATTATTGGTTGTTTGCCGTTTGTATCTGTGAAGCAATGCCAGATACCCAGATTAAGGCGAGGCAATTTATAGTCAAGAGCTATTGATATATATTGCGAAAATGCACTGTATCAGGCAACGTGTCGGCAGCTGTTCCAACTACTGAATAATACGGGAAACAAGATGTGAAAGCTGAAGTTATGATCTGTCAGAATGTGTGTTTGATATCATCACATGAGGATGGCCCATAGTGGGGGTGTAATGCGTCGAAACCACTCATGCATGAACACAATAACCAAAGGGAAGTGTGGCAACTAACAATGAGTCACTGAAGATGTTCTCAATGATAAGCTATCATTCAATCATAATGTCATAGACAAGATTCCTAAGTCAAGTGTGATCAAAAGGTCCAACTATAAAGGCATCACATTGTGCCGGCAATGAGAAGACCAAGCTCTAGCAGCGAACACCCAGAAAAACGTACCAGCAAAGACAACCTTGAAATAGTATTGCGTTTTTATGATACTTATATCTATCATAATTATATAAATGCTATTAGCTTTTGTAGCGGCAGCCCCACACCCCACATGAGCATTACCTTTCAGAACGAAGCTGACATATCGCGGTGGGCCTGTGCGAAATTGTTCATTATGTTCAAAGAACAACAATATTCATTCGCTGCTCTGTGGATCTGGTTGATAGCACCATGAGTCCAATTAGTTGCAGCATTTCAATAGCTTATCAATAATCAGAAGTTTCTTTCGAAGAGTTCAGACTCCAATGAATTGCAGGAAGTGATCAAGGGAAATACCAATCGGAATATCTCTTCACTGCCACAAGACATTCAGCGACCATCTGATTCAGAAGAATACCAGATACTGATCAGTAATCATCATCAAGCAGATCTGTTGAGACGAACTCAAAAAGGGAGAATCAATCCTACACACAAGACAAGGAAACAGCTTAAGAACGAAAGGCAGAGATTAGCCAAGCTTTAGAAGATGAAGAATCTTTAGGAAGGTTATAGGATTTAAGGGATTATATGTACTACCAGTATTGCTTGACACCTCGATTTGATATGGTTACCATTTTTCTGGAAGCATAGGAAACAACGATAACCATTTGTCCCTTTTGGGTATTCAATCTTTATCGATTACCAATACACTGCACCTGCAGATACGCTTAGGAAGGATATAGTATCTCGGGCCGTGTTCATGTATATCTACTTAAAGGAAAGCACCCCCCTAACAGATGGCCTTTCAGGTACACCTACTGAAGTCAAACCACAATAGCTCAAGTCCATCCCACCCTGCAGGTGGTAATATCCCATCAGCGAATAGCCCTTCTGTTGTTGACATTGAGTAATATTCTTGATAGTGAGCCTGGAGTTGATTCTTAATGGATAGTGTCTTTTGCAGATACAGAATTCAATATGTTTCTGGTGAGTGTTAACTATATTTGAGAAATGGTCAGTGTAAAGATAGTCGGATGAATCTAAATGATACTTCAGGGGGTAATTAAGAGCCTCAGGGATGTTTGGGTGAAAGTGAGCTACCTCAGGTTAGTGTGTCACATTCACAGCCACATCGCACACTGAGATTCTCTTAACAGAATGAATGAGTGACTTTCCAAGCTAGTTGGATGCATATGCAATAATCATCAAGAACTGATAGGCTGGTAGAATGATTAATTCAGAAACAATCCTTGACTGGAACTTGGATCCTAATGAGACGAATGTTGTTTACACAAGGAGCTCTATGACAAGCTACCACTGTTTGTGCTGGAATCACAGGCCTCCTATAGAATGAGGTTGTAGGTTGCACTTACCCAATTTATGTACAATATCCCTAGTCATGCTACCCTTGACACTGGATCTAGTTCTTGTTGGGTTGCTGGAGATATCATAGCATATCCATTCTATGACCTTTGAAGTAATTCAACTGTATGACATCCATCCAACATCATGGTATATGAATTCTAGCATATGAAAATGAAACGCTGGTTGGGTGTGATTAAGTTACCATTTTCTAACCCAGGTTTCATGGATCAAGGGTGTGGTGAAACTCCACAGTTCTTGACAACATACACATATATCAGAGGCTTTTCGTTTGGCCAAAGGTCACTGCTAACTGCAATATACTCACCCATACTCCAATATATTCTACATCACATGTCCCTTCTATAGTCGTTTACCTTCATTTTTGATTCAAAGAGCATGTCAATGAATGAATCTCCACCTACCACTGCGCATACGGCTCCACCAGGTGGACCAATTGGATCACAATGACAACCTGCCAACAGTGTGGAATCATCGAATAACAGTTCACACACTCCTACAATCAGAGACAGTCAATTTGGGAAACACATCAATTAGTTTTATCCATTGCTTGAGTGTGGTTATCCTCCATTACTGGAGCCATTTCCAGACAGTGCACAGTTTTGCCACCATTCTCCATTCAGCCTAACAAGAAGTTCGCAACCTAGCTCCATCCTAAGCCTAAGTTTCCTGAGTTGTGGGCCACTGTGGCAATGATATCACCTGCATCAAGGTGGCTATGGTGGGTCTCGAATGATCCCCCCTCAACAGTTCCCAGCCCAATGGGCCATCATCTGCTTGTCCACCTTGAGTTCCTCAAGGACCACCAGGAATCAGTCATGGGAATTGGCCAATGACATCAAGCTCCACTCCACCAGAACCTCTTTCCGGTGTACCTGGGAGACCCCTCATTAGGTTCCCAAAGAGAAGATCCCTGCCAGCAGTAGAACAATTGAAGATTGATGTCACAGGGATTGGGGACATACCGCAATTACCGTAGCTTTCCTACAGCGATTATGATGGAGGGGGTGGCAGTGATTATTTGCAGCCATGGGGGCTGCAGAAGGCAAAGTCCCAATCAGCCTCAAGCAAAGGGAATTCACCTTGAAGCAATTTGCTAAATGGATGGGGCACTCCAACTACAGTGCATTCAACAAGTGGAAGAAACTAAGAGTTGCTGGGTTTCTGGAGAAAATGGATTGTGGCATCACCAGGGGGCACAACAATTTCTACCAGCTTCAAGATGAACCCCTCCACAGGGAGATAGTAGTTGAAGATATTGTGGTAATATTCGAGAACCGACTGCTGTTGGACCCTGTTCATACTGCTGGCTGGAATCAGTGGCAGTGCATCGAGAGTGTTGTGAAGAAATGTGCGAGCCCAGGAAAGCGGTTTGGGAAACAGAGAAGACAAAGCATCAAGCAACAGGTCAAAGATTAGCAAGAGCGCTGAGGCAAAAAATCAGGAGGTTACCTCCCAGAGTAGCCTGATACAATGATCATGGTTGTGATTTGCTGAGTGTTGAACAGCTACGATAACCTTCTGTTCCCCCAACAACCCCAATCCTCATGGGTAGATGTGAGACATAGCAAGGAGCTGATTGACATCATCAACACATTCGGAGACGTAAACAAACCAAACATTCAAATATCAATAATCCAGCGTCCCATGGAGCTCGACAAATTGGAGGAAAACTATATGCAATTATATCTGCATTGGCAAACAATGAATAATGGCATAAATGAACAGATTTTATTCCCCCATTACCACTCAATTACTCTCAAGTTGACACTGGAAAACAATCGCAACATTTTTTCGTCGAAATGAAGAGCTACAAGGACGCTAACTGCACAGAACAGAACAGGACCAATAGAGGTAATCCCTCAGGCTGTGCCAAGCCTGGATATGCGCAAATGCGAATTATCATACATAGACTGTGGATGGTTCTAAAGAGGGTGGAGGAGTGGAGGGTGAGGAGGATGGTTGGCAACAAAATAGTACTTGTAATATGTAAGCTCTGATTGAAAGTATAGAATTGATGATATTCCACACAGATATATTAATTCCAATATTTGCTTGTCTGTGACAGATCTAACCTTCAGATGAATTTCAGGAGTGCTGGAGGGTAAGCAAATCTGCACAGTGTACCTTCGAACAAATGAAAGAAATCATTGAGACTGAACAGTTCACCAAACACGGTACATGGGAGGTTAAGGAGCAAGTGCAGGATTATGAGGAGGTCCTCCATCCAGATGATGGTAGTTCAGTACTGAGAACTGTTCCCAAACAATCACTAACACGTTGGAATATACGTGTCATTATGAGTCTGTCGGGTTGCTGAATGCCCATCCTATTTGCCAAGTGAATGCTAACCCAGTCCCTTGCTACAAGTATTCAATTCCCGACCTGGTAGGGATGAAGTTTCTGGCACACCATGTTTGGACACTATGATCAATTGTGAGAAGATGCGTTTGGGATTTGGATATGCCAGGAGCGCTTGTGACAGATGAAATAAGTCTTGGCAAGACATTTGCCTCAGTGGCTGTGGCTATGATATGCAACTAGCTGGCTGAGAAGGTTATTGTGGGGTTGCCTCTGTCAGTGTTGTGGGAGAATACTGTTCAGGAGTGGGTGACCAAGCCACAGATCTACTAACCTAGGATGATCCGCGACACATGTGAGTGGTGTCCACTGCAGAGGATAAATTCGGTGTCTGGCTGCCTTTTTGAATTCCAGACAACTCCACATTTAGGGCAGCCAGTACAAAGATTGGACCTTCAGCCAATCGTACCAGCCACAATGCCTGCAGTTATGGTGACATCCAAGAGTATCATCGACAGGATCATATATAGAACTACTATCAAAATACTAAACCTTTTGCATGCGGAAAATTCTATTCCCACCCAGAAGAATCTGTACGCAAGTATTGATCATCTAGAAAAGAGATGAAATATACACCTTGTTTCATACGATACCTATACGCGCTGAGTGACAACATCATGCAATGGCCAACTGTCATTCTGTTCTTGGAGTTTTACCATTGTTGATGAGTTCCATTGATTCAACACTACAAACAATGTGGGCTGGCAAATTCAGATGAAATCAACAATTGGATTCAAACTTTGAGTCACAGCCATGCCAGGATTCCGTTGACTCTTTGACAGGTGTTACCAGTTGATGATGTTGATTTCAGGTGCCCCTGAAGATTGAGAGGATGATACTGTAATAGAAATGCATAGTGCAGAGACACAGTGTTCTGCTGAATGGATTTTGATGCATGGCATTGAACCTGAAGATGAATATTCTCAACAGGACTCCGTGCACCACACCATACAATCTGCAAAGCCCTGGATGATAAGAACATGGTCAGAATGGAACCTACCCAAATGAAAACCACTCATTCAGATACCCAAGGAGTATGAACACCTCATTGATCCTGAGAGCACTGAGGAAAAGCACGCAATGCTGAAGATCATTGTGGAAAGAGACACTTCACAAGATGCTTCACAAGCATGGATGATTCATAGATCACAGCCAGCATGGGTTTTGTTTGTATTTGCAAACACTGAGGATGGTATCAAACATTCCTGGCAATAGTTCCATGAATGGCCTCTCAATGCCTCAGTGGCTTGCCAGATCTTCCAATCACTGAGAGAGTCAGTTCGGTCTATTCTTGATCACAATCATGTGGAGTATCCCGAATCTGATAGATACAATGTATTTAGGGTGGTGCTCCTCCAGACATAAGAGAGAAATGAAAAAGCAATTCCCTGTATACCTCCTCCACAAAAGGCATTGCACTTTTGGCTTCTTTATGGCCAGGTTTACCATTTGAAGTGGTGTTTAATGAACAATTTTGTAGATCCTGTGGATCTATTCCACATGTGTGCCGAAATGGGCAACAATCTATGAACATAATTTCAGCTCTATTTCCAGTATCCACAAAATCCCTCTGTATTGGTGATTGTACCCAAAGAGGATAGAACAGGCCAAAATCCTACTGCACCAAACCATGTGATAATCCCGCAGCAGTTGTGGGTAATGATTAACCAGCACCAGGGATTGGCATGAGTTGTCTGACTAGGGCCAACCAGAGTTTGTCACACAAAGTTACCACACTGTGATCCTGGCGGCAATGATCACCATGCATGTGATATCCACTAACACTCTGGTCAGGTGGAAATGAGAGTCATGCATGGCTTGATGAGGCAACTGACCGTTAAAATATCCGAGATTTACCTGATTCTAGAGTCTGTTGACAACCATACAAAGTTGCTGGCATAGAATGGAGCCTTGTTGCAGTCTAATGACAGATCATCTTGGATTATTAGGATGGGGAACACAATGGGTGCATTTCAAGACATTCAACCAACCTAATCATTGTGACTGATGCAAGTATTGAACACGGAGCATTTGTAAGGCACTTGCTACAATCGATATAAGTAAAGTCTTTCTGTATATCTGAATTCCATAACGTTCTGGATTAAGAATCATTGTATCTTATCTCAGAATTGCGTAATTCGAGACTTCATCGCTGTTCTTTAGTATTAGTATCACCAATCTCAGATGAAGTTAATCGATATGCTACAGTTACATGTTTCATATATGCCTCATCTGATAATGATTGGCCATATTTTAATTATCACATGTGACCCAGCAACAAGCTTTAAGATATTCATCAATTATGAATTTGAGGTGAACCGGAAACTTGACACTACCTAGGAATCTCTGGCCCAACTCAATTGACTCTGGATCATTCATTGACCTTTGGATACACTGGAGATTCCTCGGCCTACGTGTTGAGTCTTGTCGAGTGACATCAAGTAATGCATATTTCCTCATACAATTTTGCAATATACACAGTCTTGGTGACAATGTGTACCTGAATCAAAATATTAGAGATGGATTTTGTAATCATGGCATAGCCACTGTATTTGCAGGCATATAATAGGACTCCTGGCACACCACAGAGCTGCATCTGAGAGAGTCAGATGATGACACAGGACTTGAAAATTCATGGATCAGCTCCAGTGAAAACTACTGGGCACTTTCTCACCTCAGATATGAAGTTCATGCCAACATGAGATCTTCAATCCCGTCAAGTGTAAAGGTCTTAGATGAGTATGAAGCCAGCTTTCACAAGCTGTGATTCAGTATGAACATAAAATTTCAACCTAGCCAGACCCTAGGGTGAGAAATACACCACCAAAGCAGCATGTACCCAGTCTAGTACTGCATTGTATATATTTGTTTGCTTTATTCTCATCACATTTTCTTTGATAATGAATCAGTGGAACTAGCGCAAACATAGTGTCAGGTATCAAGAGACTGTTGAGTGAGGAAGAGGCAGCTCATGCCGGTTGGCATCTGCTAATCTGCAAATCCATGCATAATTGGTATGTGAAGGCCCCTGCAAGAATGACTGGAGTGTGAAGCTCTTTGTCCACTGTCTGTTGGAGGAAAGAAGCCACTGCACAGTCCACAATGAATGCACAGTCCGGGCCAATTGGCAACCTCGCTTAACTCGATATTGACTAAGAAGTATGTTTGGACCAATAATACTGAATCCCAAACAGCATTTGCAAGTTCAGACTACATCAAATGTGCAGGAGCTTTAGAGCAGGGGTCTTAAGAAACAGATTCTGCTCAGCAACTCTTCAGATGGCTGGCAACTCCAGCTCGTCCCATGTACCACACATACTCAATGAAGCTTACGTTGTGAATGCTTTTGTTGCAAACATAACTAGATTTTGCCTGAATATAGATTGAGCTGTGAAAACCCTGATCTGATAATAGAATATGAGAACTGTTTCCCGTTATGTCAGAGTTCAAACAGAGAGAATTTTCAACACTCCAGGGACAAAATGAGAACTTCCAAGAGTGCAATTAACTGTCGAAGCAAGGAGAGTCCTCAATCCCAGCGATTCAATCCAGCATAACCATTTAAACCTTGGTGCATCGCAGTTCCCTGGAAGTTCTATCCAAATATTTCTCTATCTGCTCTGAGATGACATCTCACTATACATTTATATCATTGTATATAGCTTTCAACCCTAACATTTGTATTAAGTCAACATTCTGGTACTGAGACTCATAATAAACATGTGATATCAGAATGTGTGATTCACTAGATATTAGATGCAGTATTGAACTATGAGAGTGTATTTATGACACAATTATTTGCAACCATCACATTGATGAGTGCTTGAATTATCCATCGTATGTTACCATTGTTTCTCAATATTTGTATCTCCCCTATGTGTATTGAAATGCCTCCATCCTTCCTCAACTGCCACATCGTTGTGATGGTTATTCTGCTGACATGGTCCAGAAGAACAGATGGAATGGTAGGTGTACTTATGATATTGCCTTGTTAATGGTTAACATAGGAGCAACATTCTAGTACAATAGAATATCATGAAAATACATTGATCCTTCTGGCACATGTGTTTCAGCTGTCGCTGGATCTACCCGGTCTGTGTTGGCTTAAACCAACCTCCACTTCTGGCATTCAGATGTAGCTTTGTTCATAGGGGTGCGAACTGTTTGCAATAGAAATCCACCCATTCTTGCACACCCAACAATATCCTAAATGACAATGACAGACTGCCATACTGGAGCAAATCAAGAACCATCTAAGTTCACTTGAATGAACCCTTTCCATGTGATTCCAGAGTTGCAACCTCCCTCAACCATGTGCAATTTATGCCACTCATTTCCCTTTATTCGATTGCACTGAATCTTGAATTTTAGGGTTATTCACTGTCATCTATGTTCTCAAATGTTCAATCTTAAATTCAAGTAATGGAACTGATACTCAGCAGGGTGAGGAATCACTATTCACAAAAGAATTATGAAGCACACCTTGAGAGATCACTAGAATTCATGAAAAGGGCAAATCTGCATTGGCCATCAAATCGTTACCATCCAATCTTCTACAAGTCAATATCATAATGCAGATCACTACTGTCTCCGATTTGATGTCCGAAGAAGGCTGATGCTGCCGATCAGGGGATTGGCGATGGCCGAGATTCGGACACTGGAGTGTTCACACTGTCATCTGATGTTGTGAAATGACAGAGCAAGAAGGCAGAGATGCTGATGTCATCACTCCGCTGGGTCACTTGCATCATTCAAAGTCAACTTTCTTGACCATGCGAGTCAGGCTTGAGGATTGTAGGGCGAGGCTGAGAGGATAACATAGGCTATCAGGCTGTGAGTAATCAAACACAATTTGTCCCACAATGAAAACTCCACTAGAATTGCCAGGACCAAGTGTTACAGGGGTGCTTCCACCGAAGTAACCATACTTCTGAGTATCTAAAGATACCTAAGTAAGTACTTTGTACACAGCCGTAGTTCCTATCATAATTCTTATGCGTATCTCCCTATGAAATGTATTGGTAGCAGATACAGATCATATATACAGAGAGGACAGATGTGTATAGTTGTATCCTATTTGATTAAGTGAATTGCTACTACATGGTATAATGGCGTAACACAATGCTGAAAATGAATATTTTCCTACGATGAATCCTGGTGATTAATAAATATCGCAAATTATATTCATATAATTAATCTCGGTGATAGATTTATATCATGAAGTATATTCATATAATGAATCTTGGTGCTTAATTAATCACGAAACGTATACTCCTATATTTAAACTCGGTGATTGAGTTATATTGTAAAGCTTCTTCGTATAATTAATCTCAGTGATTAATTAATATCGCAGCTGTAATATATTTGTCAGTTGGTAGTGAAATCTCAATTGACAAATATCTTCACAAAATCCCTCTTCCTATCTATCCTTGATCAATCTGGCATTCAGATACTGCCGGCAATATTATGTCTTGAGCAAAATTTCCCTAAATCCTCAACATCCCCTTTGTAAGAAGCTCTCACATATGACTCTTTTGTTGTTCCGTCAGACTTCCGAATCTAACGAATAATTGATGATTGGCATGGTCTTGTTAATTCTTAAACACTTTTCCTGAGCGGGTCCTATTTCTTATGTGGGTGCTGTTCTTGATTTGATGCTGTGGAAGTAATTTAAATCATGACGAATGAACTTTGATATCTGAACTGATATCTAAGTTTGCTTCGGAACTAATAGTATCCTGATTCATATCCAATGCTGGGATATCAGATTCTAAAACCAATGCTTGAGAGCAAACTCTTTGCAGTAAAGTTGTAACCACACAGTCTTTAATAACTTCTGACAGAAATACTGTATGATGTCAATAAAAGATTACTATATCCGTAAACGGGATTATATTTGCCAGCCACCAAATGCACTGTGCTGCAAATTGCTGATCTTCTTTTTCAAATCGATCCAGTAAAAGAGATAAAGTAATTAGTATGACGTCGTACTTGTTATCAAACTTATGCTCAACCATGAGGTGGCGGAACTGTGTACAGTCTTAATAGATAATACTATTATACTTGATAATAGTGATAACAATAATAAGAACTGAAAACAACAATAATATTTCAGCTTCGTTCTTGCAGGTAGGTATCGTTTGTGCTTTTCGGGCTGCCTTTGCAAAGCCGGAGCTTTGTCGTTCTTTTATAACCTTTCTTGGACTACTGAAGTTTATATCCGAACCTGAGCTATGATCTCATCTGATGTATCTTGGAGCACTCTGCTATCACGAGCCAGGCTTTTAGATTGAGGACCATGCATCCCGAAGGTTATCATGTAATCACATGACTGGTTTTATAGCATTACCCTCCCTCTCAGGCCATCATCCACAATAAGATTTAATCAAACAGTAAAATCAACTAAGATATTTCGCAACTCGTATATTTCAGATAGTCAACACCTCTCCTCGCCTGATGTGGTTATTTGGAGGGCTTTGAACACATTGCTTAATGAATGAAGACACAACCTTCACTGTATAGGCTATTCGGCTTATCTGCTTTAGAGCCTGATGTGGCGGCCCAGCATTGCTCCGTCGTCATTTAATCAGGATGTATTACACCAGAAGTATAATCTGATAGTAATTGACCTTACTCAGTTGTTCCCAGCCAGCGAGTCGGAGGCAGATTGGATTCTATTGACTTTGCCCAATGTCATTAATTGATCAGACACACCATGCCTAGGCTGAAACTTTGATTTTTGGCCGGGAAGTACCCAAGTTGTTCCGCTCCACAAGATACTGGCTCGAAGTTCGACTTAATTGCTTATTGGCTATCGTCTGCCTGACACGTCAGTGGCATTTCTGCGATCGACGTGTCCAGTCCGACTTAGCATAGCATGGTGAATGTGGTTGGAAACAACTGGCAACTTATATCATTGAAGGATAATAGTCAAGGCCAAGGTTATTGCATCATCAAATTAGATCTACCATAGTATGTGACCTTTCAATGGATCCGCTAGCAATGAGGCTCGGTATCCAATCGACACGAGGCATGCAATCTCCAGGTAAATATCACACGTATGGCAGCTGAATACTTCATCATGAAATCGGCGTAATGAACTTTACGGTATTGAAACCTGTTATGTAGATCTCGAAGTATACTAGTACCAATCCCTCTATTAATGGAGAACCTGTAACACCAAGTGCTGGGAAAGATAACATATGTATTTCCGGTTGTATGATGGGATAATTTGTATCTACCCTGGAGTCTAAACGATATTTACTCCCTGTCACTCAATCCTTCTCCATTAGCTCAGTAGCTCTTTGGTCTGTGTGCCCTGCAGCCGTTCAGTCCATCTCAGTTATCGATGTGTCTAGGTATGTCCCTCACAGGCATCCCCTGCCAGCCTGTCTGGTTATGGGGGTGAGAATCAGATTTTCCCACCACAACTCCCATCTGACCTAGTGTGCAATGAACATCGGCCTTTGGCATCACATATAACCGTATAACAAACCCTGACAGATCACGAGAATTGCATAAACCTAAAGGAGGAACATCCACCCAAAGGAATCCCATAAGCCCAAAGGAAAACCATAAACCTGAAGAACAGACATAAATCCAAATGAAAACCAACAAAACCAACAAAACCAATGGAAAGATATCAGGACTGGTGCTCCTTGCGCACCTACCTTCCCCCGCCACACTCAGCATCTTCTTTCCCTTTCTTTGACTGTGGCGATGTATGTGATGTTGCCAAGCTGACTACTAGATCGATTTACAGCATGAAGCAGCACATAGTGGCTACTGTGATATGTGGCCAGGCTCCTATACATAACTCAGTGTCCTAGTTCACTGGTTATTGGATGACAAGTGCAGCATTGTTCCCCCTCATTCTCTTGTGGTGTACTAATATCCTTAGCACATGGTCTAACATTCTCTTGCTGTCTGGCTGGTAGGCAAGCCAGTCTAGGAAGAAGCTATTATATTTGTCATTCTTGGTGTCATCATCGGAACTGGTACTTTCGCTACTGGGGGAGGCAGGCCGGTCCGCCTTCGTGTTTCACAGCTTCTGAGACTTGGGAGGCATGTCCAAGAGGATACCTGCTCGAAATTTGGTCACCGTTGGTGGGGTTGCGCGAGCCTCGTCATTTGCAGGTGTTGGGGAAATCATACAATGCACTCTCTCAGTGGGAATACTTGCTCCATCCTTATATCCATCCTTGGCCAGAGCCATCACAGACTGTCCAATGTTACTCCTATCATTTTCCTTTTGCATTCCCATTGCCTTGGTTGGCATGGTTGGCAGTGGGAGCAGCTTGCACTATTTGGGGGATGGAGGTGGTACTCATAATCTAGGAGTGCCAGACACTACTAATCATGAGATGGTACAAAGTTAATTGGTGTGATTGTGGTCATCCATCCCAGGTGAATAGGTTGATTGCATTACTCACCCCTTGTACCAGTTCACATCTATAACTTTGTTGTTGAATCCAGCTTCCCACCAACGGCAGCTATGTTCTAGCAACTTTCTAGCTTCCTGGAAGTCTCATGAAATGAACCACTGGTAGGCTCGTGACTTTAGGTTTCGCTTGGTGGGACGGTGAATATATACATGAATGCGGCATCTGTTGGCTAACTCGGGATCTCTGGATGTTTGTCGGTCAATTGCGGTTACTGTTAACAACTTTGCACTTCCACTAGAATGGTTTATGATGTCCCGGTGTTTGGGATGGTGTTGCCAGAGGTTTCCCGGCTCCTTCATTGCTTGTGTCTTCTGCTGCTGGCCAGAATGGTGCCACTCAATTATCACACTTACCCAGCCGGAGCAATTGAGGGCCTATAGGAAGTTATTAAACCATCTGTATTTCAACTTCATCCAGGCTAGGTTTCACCCTGCAAAGCCTGATTGCAATGTGACCTGGGCATTGGAATTGTCAGTAATGCCACCAAAGGAGTCACAAATCTTGAGTATCAAATTAGCTTGGCTTTGAGGGGGGGAGCTCCCAAACAGAAATCTTCACAGCCTGATGTAGCAATCTGACTGGTCAATCACAGAAGAAATCCCGGCAAAGTTGTAATCTTATCTCCAATTAAAGGTCCACTGTGGAGTGATTTCTAGCAATGGTAGAGATATCTGAGTAGGAGGCATATGTTGTAATGGCAGTGGTTGTGACTGCGGTAGAGGTGGCAAAGGCTGCTGTGGAAGTCGTGGTGATTGCTGTGGCAGTGGCTGTCATTCCTTAGCAACCTAAGAGGTGGAGGGTCTCTATATACTTGGAGGGGTATTTTGTACAGATTGCTTGCGCCTCTAGACTCTCTGTCGCGCTCGATTTCGTCAGTGCAATCCTCTGTCAGTGGGGTAATTTTGATGAAGTATATATACTTCGGCATGGCTGTAGATGGTATTTTGCAATTCTCTAGCTGACCTCTTGCTATCTGCTTTGAGTTGTCTTTTTGTTTGTGGAAGAGGATTAACTTTGCCTTTTCAGGTCCTATGTGAAGGGTCGAAGGTGAAGTTGAAAGGTTGACTCGTAAATTGAATCAATGGCTGAATAGGAAGAATCTTTCGTTGAAGATCCGAAGGAGTCGCGGAAATGTCTCTCTCAACAATGACTGCAATGTTGGGAATATAGTACTATCAATAGTTGAAAGTCCTTGCTGACGTGTGGTAGATCCTGCAGAAATATCTCCTTCCAATAAGAACCATTGGTACTCCAGATATTATTGTAGCGCAGGATGTGAACTGACTAATGTCGACAACCACCAAACACACTGTGCAGCAAATCATTGATGGCGCTCCTGAAATGAGGTAATCAAGTTGTCTAATGTCCACAACAGTATGTCTGCTTTGTAAACAAAGGAAATTGGCATGAGGCGGGGCCTCCGCTACAATGCCAATAGTTTGTATATTTATAACCAGCAATATGGGAATGTATATGACAACAAATGTGTATGTATTGGTATCATTGAAACGCAATAATATTTTAGATTCCTCTTCCACTGGTAAGTTTCTGACAGTTCGCTGCTACAGCTTGTCTTTCTAATTGCTGAAACTCTGTGATCTCATTATATTCTTTGAGGGTATCTGCACCGATACTGTGATGCGTTATCTCGATCGCTCATGATAGCAGTATCGCAGCCATGTCATTCCATTTCTGCATGCACACGGCAATCACTGCCACTCAACCCAGTTAGTTATTGTGTTCATGCTATGTGGTTTCAAAGCGTTACGCTCCTGATAACAATCAGGCCATCCATCACAAGATACCATGTCAGACAATGTGACAGACCAGACTGGAACTTAGACATCTAACATTCCATCTGTTGCGCTAGTGGGAACATCGGCCGACCATAGCTGCCAGTGCTTTATTGCAAAATCATTCCTCACTGTGAAGGCTATTTGGCTTGCATCATTGATTAAATTGGCGACCGACCGATACTATGCCAGTGTAGAACATGCCCTGTCACCTCGTATTTTAAACCGAGTCTGAGTGTTGCACCACCCGATAACTCAAACTAATAATCACGGTTTCTTCCTGCCTCATATCATCAGCCGACGTCATAATTCCATCAGTCATGTCATGCTCAGGCTCTGACCATTCACTCTAGCTGGGGAGTACACTAATTGTGCCTAGTGCCTGAGGCAGTCGGTCAGAAGTCCCACGGACTTGCATATTGACCGTTGACTGCCGTGTCTGTGAGTCCGAGTAGTCTCCAGCCCAATCAGACATGTCCTGCTGATTTCAGAGATAATGAATGTGGTTGAAAACTATGCACGCTGCTGAAGCCTAAGTTTCCCAGTGATAGCAACACAGCTGCATCATCAAAAGAGAATCCACTAAGCTCTAGCGCTTATCCAATCAACACGCGACCTATGTGTAATCATGCAAAAGACCACATGGCTGGTTTAGTTGTAATACAACGAATAAGTGATATGCATGTCACATGACTGGACCAACAGTATCTCCATGACATTTATTTGTTTGGCTATCACAGGTAGCATCATTGGTGCTAATGGAAAACTCCCAACACCCTCTTGTACCTCTTCACAACCTAGTCATTTTTCCTCTTCTCTTTTCATCTACTTGGTGGTTGGGCAAATGTTTCTCATTGGTGCCAAACTCTGTGTTAAATTTTCAACAGGCAGCTGTGATAGTTGTCGGATCTCCTGTCTTGAAGTTACTGGAGGGTTTGGGGTGCATGGTAGTTATTTCTTGTATAACACTGGTGCAACTTAGCCAATAGGACAATTTCTTCCCCAACCATCAGACAGATCCACTCATTTGTTTGGATTCAATATTCTCCAACTCCTGTGGTTACAGTCCATGAAATGGATCGCCTTCCTTCTCCCCCTGTTGATCATCTCTGATTGGACAGGTGGTCTGCTAGCACCAAATGTGCGGTATTCCTTGTTCCACAAGCTCCTTATACTCTGTGATATTCTCCTCTAGTAGCCTCTAATGCTTCTTCCAGTTTTTCCACTGGACAAAATACATCCATTCTCCTTGTATATATTTCTGGCCTTTCTAGTGTCTCTACCTCAAATTCCTCAAATTCCTCTGATTACTCCTCTGGTGAGGTGTTAGGCCTGCTAATTTGTCCAGGGCTGTGAGTGCCTTGTTTGGGAGAAATGACCGTTGTGGGTCAACTACAATCTCTCCAGCCCATGAACTCTGCTCCATATAGCTATGCCAGTTGGAAAGTCCTTCAGCTCTGGTCAATGTTGGTGACACTGTGAGTCCTTGCCTTACGATGTCCACTTTCGCACTGTGAGGCTGCTCAAACATGGTTTCATGCACAAGACCCTATTCATCATTTTGGAGGTCTTCAGCTTTCAGGTCAGCAGCTTGGTCTAGGTAATCGGTGTTGGCATCTCTTGACTCTTGTACAAATTTTATGGCTGCATCAATATCTTCTTGCCACCAGTTCAGACACATTGCTGCAGCCGCTAGCATCGATCCTGTGTCTTTGATTACTTGGTTCCTGCTGGTGGTATTCCATGTTAAGTTGTCAAGCTATATCAGAAGTGCCACATCTTGTCCAACCTTAGAGCAGATGTGCTGACAGTTGGTGTTATGTCTGACGGTGATCCTGTCGGCCCAAAGCACATCAGCAAAAAGTGAAATTGTCTTCCGAAAATGGATGTCAAGCACCAATTGTTCTTCCCATTCCCCACACACAATGCGAGAGAGTTCTTTGCAATCTTACACAATGCTTCGAAGGATTCAATGATGTGATGAAGTCGTCACGACATCTCAACAATGTGTTTAGTCATTCAAGCTAATTGAGTGGACTTGTTTTTTTCATGTTGGTCCTCTAGATTTTAATCGTTTCGACGGTTTTTTGCACTGTTCTATTGATTTCAACAATATTCTTAACTATTCAATCCCTTGAGACCTCGATTATATACAAGCTTGCACAACTCCCATTACAAAAATTAAGACATCCAGAGTAAACACTCATCAGATTTCTATATATCAGTGCAATGATTACTTCAAGCATTGAGTCGAATAATCTATATGTAAAACAAATTGAAACCATTCATATCAATCGTGTTGCTCAAGTACCATCATGAGCTATCGGGCAGCGGCGTGAGGGGAAGAAGGTGTACAGCTCCTTCGATCATGCATGCAGGGAGAATATCAGTGGTTCCGACAACCAAATGAGTCTTACGAAGGTAGCTGCCATCATGCAAGGGTCGCATCGGAGGTTGATGCCTCTCCTTGACAATCACCGTACCAGCAGTCTGACATATGGGCCCTGTCACAGATATCCAAACCAAGACAAGAAGCCCTGTAACACTCGATTCAGCGTCCTCAACCATGAAAAGACACTTCAACTGTGTGGGAATGCATCTAGCAGTCGACGAAAAGTACCTATATGGACTCGTCCCAATCCAGAGAAGCACTGTATCATTTCTTGGTAGCTTAAGCTTTCTCCACCTTGTAGACCCAGTGCAGCGATCATTATGAACTGCTTGCTTGTCGCATTGAAAAGACATCACCGGAATTGCTACTGCTGTTAGGGGATCTCTCCTAATACAGGCAATGGTACTTGTTGAATCGTCAGAGGGGTATATGCTACAGAGTTTACTTGCGTAGAATACATAAAGCCTATCCTATGCAATACAAGAATGCCAGTACTGTGATCCTTAGCGGGAATTCATGGGAACTTCTTGTCGATTTGATAGCTAGCCTCATTGCTAGCGGATTCATCGAAAGTACAATGAATTTGTATGGATTTGACGATGGAATAACCTTGGCCAGTTGTAAGCCTTCAGGGCTTCAAGTGATGCCAGTGATTTCTTACCACATTCACTGAACTGAGGTAAGTGGGACTAGATACGTCAACTGCTATACAGCGACTGATGTGTCAGGCAGACGATAGCCAATATGCAATCTTCTGGGATCTCACGCCGTTTCCCCAGTCAGAATCGGAACATCTTGGGCACTCCCTGGTTAGTGAGAACACTCTCGACCTGAGCATGGCATGTCTCATTGATTATAACGTAGGGCCTATGACCCGATAATTCTCCGAACACACAGGCACATTGATTCGTCATTAATCAATGTGGACAGAGCAATGGTGCACCACCACGTCTAGCCTCTGACGCAGATGAACCAAACAGCCTGAAGGGTGAAGATGCGTCTTGATACAATTAATCAATCAGTTTAAAGCCTTCCAAATAACCATGTCAGGTGAGGAGAGGTTTTGACTACCCGATCAAAGGAGTTGCAACATATCTGAGTTGACGTTACTGTTTGATTAAATCTTATTGCTGATGATGGCCTTACAGGGAGAGTAACTCTTCAAACCCAAACATGCAATACACGATAACGTTTTGGATGAGTGGTCTAATATCAAGAGAGAATAAAGCCGATTGAGAAGTGCTCTACGATATGACAGATGCAATCATACCAATCATTGATTTATGATGATGGCCCTACAGGGGGAGAAACTCCTGAAACCTAATCATACAATAGAAGAAAGCTATACAGAGACAGCAATCCTGCGGCATAGACAGTACAACCCCACAAGCACAAACGATACCTACGATACCTACCTGCGCAGACGAAGCCGAAATGTGATTTCTGTTTCCAGTTCTTATTATTATCATTATCATTATCGAGTATAGTATTATTATCAATTAGAATTGAATGTAGTTCTCCCACCTGATAGTTGTGCATAAGTTTAATAACAAGTGCGACATAATACTGTGTGCTTTATCTTTATTACTGGATGGCTTCGAAAGAGACGATCAGATGTTTGCAGCGCAGTGCATCTCGTGGTTGGAAAGCATAATTGAATTCACTGAGATATTGAATTATTATCGCCATTATAAAGTATTCGCTTTAGAATATGTTAAAGATCTTGTAGTATCGTCTTTATTGAATCCAGCGATAGCAGGGTCGCACAATCCTGAATCCGAAATCCCTGTGTTAGATATTAACAATTCCGATACTGAAGTACATTCTGGTCCAATTAATTTACTTCCAAATTACTGGAGCAAAAAGCAACTCCAGTTACATAGAACACGCTCTGGAAAGATCTTTAAGAATTAACATAATCATTCAAATTCAGAAATGCAAGCCAGATTTGTGAAACAGAATAAGAAGTAACGAAGTATAATTCATAATCTGCTTAGGAGTGGAGATTTGGAACATTGATGGAGATTACCCTGAGACGTAATATTGCCGATAGTATCTGAATGCCGGATTCATCTAGGAAGAGATAGAGGAAGATTCAGTGATGATAGGTGTCAATTAAGTTTGCACTATCAACAGGCAAAATATTACTGCCACGATATTAATTAGTCACCAAGAATAATTATATAAATACAGCTTACAATATTAATTAATCATCAAGGTTAATTACACGGAATACGTTATAATACTACTTGATTACTGGGATTGATTATATGAATATACTTTATGAATTAATCATCGAAGATTAGTTATACGGAATACCTTACATTACTAAATAATCACTGAGATAAATTAAAGGAATATATTTAACGATAGTACTTAATCACTAAAGTTAATTATACGAGTTATATGTATTGGCAGTATTGCGTTACGCCATGATCCGATTTAGTTACGATCCATTTATTAGCATCTGATGCAACTGTACATCTTTGTCCTCTTTGCGAATATGATTCAAACAGGTTGCTAATACCCTTTGTGTGGAGATACGCTTGGATGAATACGATAGGAACTATGGCCGTGTACGTAGTCCTTACTTGAGTATCCTTAGATAAATAAAAGTATTGTTACATAGGTGGAAGCACCCCTGTAACAACTGCATTGTACTGAATGTATTTGGCATCATTGGGACGACTGAAATACGGATTGTGATCGACGTAGTCTGTGAAGTCAGCAAATCTCTGGAAACTCCAAGCAATGTGATTCTTCGGCTCCCCTTCTGGCATTCACACCACTCGGCCAGGTCATCAAGGGTGGTGATTCCTGGTTGCGAGTTGTTCATCATTCGCTTAATAGCCGCTCTGGTTAGAGGCATATCATCATCGCGCCAGTGTCTTGCACCGTATGCATTCAGCTCACGATACTGAAACACCTCCTCTCGCGCTTTTTTCGCAAAATCTGGAAGGCAGCCTAATGACAACTTGATTGTCAGTATGCTTGTTTATGAACCATCACAGCATATTCTGGGAGTTCAGAGCTTACACTTAAGAGGTTTCCAATCTGGAGGATATGGTCAGAGAAGTGGTTCAGGAGATACACCTTCACAAAGATGAAATCGTATTCATCGACATGATGTTGTGCCATTCCTGACTCGATCTGTGTTTTATCATCATCAACGCAATGACGCTTTGCAGCCGCAGAAAGATTGTTCCAAGTCGGGTCATTCTCCCTTTCCTCCAGTTTGTCGAAAGTAAGCTGGTTTTTCAGGGCTTCCAAGACCTTCTTTGTAGATTTACTAGCCCAGAATCAAATGAAAACATGCTTGTGACGATGAAACTCATCCAGATCATTCACCATGTACTCGCTTGTGGCCTCATTATGGTCCCCATACTGTGCCATATGGTTGCAATGCACAAAGATCTTGATGCACAACAAGGCTTCTGTGAAGGGAATCCTTTGGCTCGCCAGAGGGTATAAAAGAGTCCCCGCGAGGAAATGAACAATCGCGTGCCCAAGTGGTTTTATCTCATTACCACTCCATTGAGTTACCTTGCTATTGGGCTTGTTGAGTGGAGCGAAGCCAGGATAAGGAGGCATCATCACACAGAGCTGGTTGAATTTGTGGATCCCGGAATGATGTTCATGGAAGGATGTTACCCAGTCCATTCAATGCTCATGCATAGCAAGATAGATGGGACAAAAAAGATTGGGTACAATAATAGTTGTCAGAGGAATGCCTTCCATATTCCAGAAGACGCCTTGTGAGGTTCCAACTGCTCGATCTTCAAGATATTGTCTTTCATTCCGTTTCGCCGTCTGATCTCCCTGAGTGCCGAGTATCATCTTTTGGAAGTATAGCCGATTGTCACTCATTTGCCATGATGATGAATTCGCTTCTCGAAGCCACGATTTCTGTTCTTCGCGCACAGGGCAATGGGGCTGTGTGATTGAGTGGAAGTGAACATTTTCGAAGTAGTCAGCAATCCATTCCCAGATGCCAGGATGATATTACTGTATCCGACCGTGCGCACAAAGCATAAGCTATCCAGAGTTCAAATGCATATCCAGAGGGAGAAAATGAAGGTCAAAGACCTTCCCTAAAACCTCTCGATTGTCAATTTATTGTTCCTGACTGGAAGGGGCTTTTCCATGTCCTTTACAGTGATATTTCGGACGAACAGGAAGAAGGGCAACAAGGATGCTTGCAAACTTCGAAGGCTTTGATCTAATCGTCAAGTCGATGTTTGCAAGACCGCAAGATACTGGCTACTCCTGCTTGTCTCCCGAATAGTTTGTAAGATGTGTCTGGTCTGAACTGCCGAATGAAGGGACAATTGTAGCTCCATGTGGCAGCTATAGCTATTGAAGCGGTCATAATCATCTTAGCTATGACAAAATTCCACTAACATACCTGTTTATTCCACCACCAGTTGTTGGTTTTCACCTCTGAGTTGATACATTTCTCACCATCATTGAGTTCCATTGCTGGAGCATACAACATATGTTCCTGGAACGCAGGTGGTTGCATGAGGAACTCCATCCATTCCACAGGATTGAGGTAAAAGCAACCTGTGCAATCATCGTCGCGAAGATTGTTTGGATCGGCCAATCAATTGTCACTAACTTCTGCGGATTTCAATGAGTCGATGCCCATCACGTCAGACATTTCATTCAACCGTTGGAACAATGTATCGGATGATGTGAAGTTGCTGACGGTTGCTATTGTAGGGTTACTAAAACGCTCATTTATTGCATCTGTGTTCATGTTGCGGTTGACACACCAGTGCGCAAATCAATACTCCTCCTTGCACAAAAACAGTAACCATAGATCAAGTTGATCATCGAAGCTGTTGAAATAGTTGGTACTAACAGGCTGTCTGGCTAGACCGTTGTCCGAGTGTGGAGAACCATAACTACGTGTCCGAACTGGAGGTTGCTCTTGATCGAAACACCCATTGTCGCTGTTCGCTTCTGAATTTCTGGGATCGTTGTCGACAGGGTAAAGCAAATAGTCGCGATGTGGTTCATGAACGAATGGAAGTAGAATTCCATCCTGCTCACATCAGCAAAATGTAACACGGTTTGGAAGTCATAACTGAACAACTCAGCAACTCTGAACAGCCACACTGATGCTTCCAGATGCTCCCAGATGCTCCCAGATTGGCTGGATGCAAAGCAATGTGCTCTGAGATGTTCCAAGACTACTTCACTGGTGCTCCTCAATGCTCCGGAAGTTGTGGAACATAATACAAGAACATCCTCAAGAGTGTATAATAGTCTTCAAAATGCTTCCAAATCAAACTATTGGGATGTGCAAAGTTCGGAGCTATTAGGAGTATTGGCCACGTCTACAAGAGTATTCCGGTGCACCGCGAACCTGGAGCCACAACCCCCGGGAGTGATCATTATAATGTTTATAACAAATAGTACAATTCAATTAACTATCTTCCTCCTGCACGCCTTGATTCAGGCATTGTAACTTTGATATACAGTCCAGTAGGTATATGAATCCACATGATTATTTACAAGCTATACGCTATCGTTTCTATCTGATGCAGCATTCTCTCGCAACAAATCTGCTGGTCCAACAATTGCTCGTACAAGTACAATATGCATCTTATCAGTCCGTTCGACAACCCGGATGAACCTGTCAACACAATCAACCCAACCATGCGGATCTTTGTACCTTGTTGGAATCACCACCGCATATTCTTGAGTTTGGGGATGTACAACCCATTGTTGAGTCTTCCTGCGTCGCTTAGAAAGGGTTGATATCTTTTTCCGGTGGGCAGGCACTCCTGAAATTGGAGGATCTGATTCACCGGAGTCCAGCTGAAGTATAATACAGGAAATATAAGCCAGTCAGCCTTGGGAGGTGTTATCGAGGTCACTGTCCGTATATTGGACCCAGATGTTATGAGATTCAGGCATGATCCCTTGGTTGGCATTGCTATAATCTACCTTGGAATCAAGTCCCAGATGCTCAACAGATGTAGGGCAGTGGAATGGTTGACGGTAGTACAACAGCCCACTCTGAAGTTTAATAAATATAATGTCTATGAGTACATTCTGATCATATCTGAGCACCAGTCCACTAACTTCATGTCCCCAGTCCTCCTCAGTTTGTGCATGGAATAGCTGCCCAAAGTTGGGAATTCCGAAATCTACTGATGCATCTCTGAGCGAGGTTAATTTGATACTTCTGCACACTCTGAAGATATGAGTTTCGCTCAAATGATGTACCTGTTGTGATATGGGGCGGAAAAAAGGCTCTTCCTGACAATTCTGGAGGCATAAAAGGTGGGCTCTGGGCATATTTTGCCGTTTACCGGCAGCTGATAGTAGGTTGAGAACATTTGCAGAGTCGATATTGAACCAGCCTTGAAGGGCAAGCTACAACAGTGTCTCCTCCGTATAGTCCAGACTGGTACAATGGTCATTGTGCTTGAGCATCTGTTGAATGTAATTGACGTTGTTGGTAGATCGATATACTTCTTTCACATTGCGGATATGTAGCCGTTCAGAAATATCGGTGGTGAAATTGTCCCCAGAATCCATTCGCCAAATTGACTCTGATATATGGCTCACAAGATGCATCTTTGGATGTCCGAAATGAAGTACATGCTGTTCGATGGTTTTCCGGAGCTCCTGAACTCCAATTGCCTGCCACCAGGATTCAAACTCGACCAAGCGGATGGAGAAATCCTTCATGAACCTCATCTGGTCTTTCGAAGTGATACCATACATCTCTCTCTGCAGCTGATTCACAATGCGGTCAGTATCAGCGATACTCCAGGTGGCGGCTTCAGTCCCAGCATCGGATATACTGATCTGACATTGCACACGGTTGTTGGCAGTCATGTGTACCGCCCCATAAGCCTCTCCTTCTGCAGCGGTCTCCATTTGAGCAAGATTTTTTGGCGAATGTGCTTCTGGGACTGGTTGCCTTAGTCCCGACTTCCTGCGACAGTTGTTGTTCTGAATGTTGGAATAATTCATCCAAAAGATTCCGTTGAGCAGGTGTCACCTGATGGATTTCGTGCTCCAATGGCTCAATTGCCCTCTGCTGATCAGCATCTGACCATATGGTTGCCACTTGTCGGGCTCTATTCAGACCCACCTGAAATTGCCTTCGTTTGATGTAGTTACCATTTCAGCCCCATACAGCTGAACCTCCATTGCAGCACGGATTGTATGAATCTTTTGTTCTTTTAACTGATGGGATTCTCTCGCCAACAGTTCATCCACTTTGGCCTTTGCAGACTTCAACATTTTCTGTTCTCGAATAGCACCATTCATCTTGTAAGATCGGTTCAGTGCATCATCCAGTGCTGCGAGGGATAGATCAGAATGATTTTGTTGGCTGACAAGTAGAGAGGATTCACATAATGCCTGCACTGCTCCCATCACAATGTCATGAGAGGCTGCTTCGGCCGCAGTTTTCCCGGCATCCTGGGAGCTGTTAAGATTTGCAGTGCAATTCACTGCCAGTGCTCTGATTATGCCCCGAATTTCTTTTCCCTGCCTGGAGCAACTACCATACGAAACCAATGGTTTAGAGAGGCGCTGTAGGCCTGGATATTGTGGTACTGATGTGAATCGATTGTCAAATTGATCCTTGACATTTCTAGCTTTCAGGTATTTGAGCAGCCAGTGCAATAAGTCTTTAACTAAACCCAGGAGCAGCTGATGCAATTCATCAGGCTGCCA
>Ga0307515_10001066_pt1 | contig 62806 bp, 54 predicted proteins | sample 17_EM_MG_FD_194513 | JGI IMG/M metagenome (GOLD analysis project Ga0307515, IMG submission 194513) | Populus trichocarpa ectomycorrhiza microbial communities from riparian zone in the Pacific Northwest, United States - 17_EM | ecosystem: Host-associated > Plants > Roots > Unclassified | place... | reverse complement strand
CGTTCAGCTTGTTCTTCTTCAGCACCGAGATGGCCGCGTTGCCGAGACCGTCGTTGGCGGCCAGCACACCCTTGATGTTCTTGTTCGAGGTGAGCATCTGCTCGAAGATGGTGCCGCCCTGGGCGTTGTCCCAGTCCGGCACGGACTGGTTCGGGCCCTTGGTGAGGGTGCCGTCGGCGTACTTCGGGTCGAGGACCGAGTTGTAGCCCTCCGCGAACAGGGTCGCGTTGTTGTCGGTCGGTGAGCCGTTGAGCTCCGCCACCACCGGCTTGCTGGCCGACATGTCGGCCAGGCACTTGACCAGGCCCTCGCCCTGCAGCTTGCCGACCGCGACGTTGTCGAAGCTGACGTAGTAGTTCGCGCCGCCGTTGAGGGTGAGCCGGTCGTAGTCGATCGTGGCGATGCCGGCGGCCTTGGCCTTGTCCAGCACGGCCTTGCCGGTGCCGGAGTCCAGGTTGACGATCATGAGCACCTTGACGCCGCTGGAGATCATGCCGTCGGCGATCGTCTGGAACTGCGTCTTGTCACCCTGGGCGTTCTGGATGTCCACGGTCACGCCGGCCGTGTCGAAGGCCTTCTTCAGGTACGTCAGGTCGGCGGTCGCCCACCGCGCCGAGCTCTTGGTGTCCGGCAGGATGACGCCCACCTTGCCGATGGATGAGCCGCCGGTGCTGCCGGAGTCGCTGCCGCTGTCGTCACCGCACGCGGCCGTGCCGCCGGTGGCCAGCAGGCCCACCGCGGCAAGGGCGAACATTCCCTTACGCATTCCTTGAGTCCCCCTCGGATCAAATCCGGACCTGGCATCGGATTCCTGCTGTGACGCTAGGTCACTCTGGTGGTCCGATTTGCCGGTTCTCGGGAGAAAGGTCCCCGACAGGACGTCACGGTGTCGTAACGGATGGTCTTGGAGCGAGGTATCCGGTGCTAAGTCCGGATCGTCGCGGTGGTGGCCTCGGTGAGGCCGATCAGATCGGCCGGCGCGAGCGACACCTGCAGGCCGCGGCGACCACCGCGCCGTAGTTCGGGAGGTCTTTAGTCCGGTCAAGGGTGGCGGCGGGGCGGTCGGATGGGGCGTCCGGTGAGACGTCGTACGGATGCAGCTCATGCGGCACCTGCCGGGCCGTGAGCAGCACGGTGGCCGGGGTCCCGGCAGCCTTCTTCGCCACGATGAAGCAGGCTAACGGCACAGCAGCACCGTCGGCGCCCCCGCCACCCGGGTCAGCACGAGTGAGGCCCCCGCGCCGCCGCTGAGCCGCAGATCCCGGCGCAGCTGCTCGGGCTCCAGCGCCGAGCCCCGCTTGCGGATCTCCAGCCGGCCGATGCCGCGGTCGCGCAGCAGGCTCCGCAGCCGCTTGAGGGAGAAGGGCAGCACGTCGGTGATCTCCAGCCGCCGGCCGTACGCGGTGTCGACGGCGGTGTCGGTGTAGACGTACGCGATCTCGGGGTCCGCGATCCGTCCCCCGATCGACGCGGCGAACTCGGCGACCAGGTGCGAGCGGACCACGGCCGGATCCGGGTCGTACAGGAAGGCGCCGACCGGCCCGACCGGCGCGGCGACGACGCCGGAGCCGATGAGCTCCGCCCCGCCCGGCAGCAGGACCGCCCGCCGGGCGACCTCCGCGAGCGGCCCGCACCAGAACGCGGCCTCGACCAGATCGCCGTCGACGCTCACCCACTCGCCCTCGGCGCCGCCCGGCAGCAGCGTGTGATCGATGCCGGGCGCCAGCTTCAGGACCGTGCGCGGCACCCGCTCGGGCAGCGTGGCGATGAAATCCCACGAGGGTGACCAGGATCGCGGATCCATCACCCGGCCGCGGCCCGCCCGGCGCCGCGCCGGATCGGCGAAGACGGCGTCGAACTTCTCCACCGGCACGGTTGTCGCGTCCGCGCACTCGACGGTGACCAGGCCGGCGAGCCCGGCCGCCTCGGCGTTGGCGGCGGCCAGGGCGGCGGTGAGCGGATCGGCGTCCACCGCGTGCACCCGGATGCCCCGGCGGGCCGCGGCCAGCGCGTCCGATCCCAGGCCGCAACCCAGGTCGGCCAGGCTTTCCACGCCCGCGGCCGACAGCCGCGCGGCCCGCCGGTCGGCGACCACCGCCCGGGTCGCCTGCTCCAGCCCCGGGCGGGTGAAAAGCATCGTGGCCGCGGCGGCGCCGAACTTCGCGCCGGCCCGTCGGCGCAGGTCGGCCTGGGTGAGGGCGGCGGAGGCGAGATCGGGGGAGATGCCGCGGGCGCGCAGGGCGGTGGCGGCGGCCAGCGGCTCGCCGTCGGCGACGTCGGCGGCGGCCGCCAGGGCGGCAGACCCATCGGCGGTACGCAGGGCGGCGAGCAGTTCGAGGTTCACGGCGAGTCATTCTGCTAGGAGGTGATGTGCTGGCACTCTGGTTGACGGAGTGCTAGTTCCGGCATAATCTCCGATTAGCACTCTCAACCTGAGGGTGCCAGCGCGCGACCCCTCGGGGACGCGCCTGCACCAGGCGGACCGGCACCCGCGACGACGGCCCCGCCCGGTGGCATGAGGCATCAGCCCGGCCTGTCCACTGGCCGGCGACAACACCTGTACCCAGGAGGGTATGCCCGTGACTACCGCGACAAAGGTTGCGATCAAGCCGCTCGAGGACCGCATCGTGGTCCAGGCGAACGAGGCTGAGACCACGACGGCGTCTGGCATCGTGATCCCCGACACCGCCAAGGAGAAGCCGCAGGAGGGCACCGTCCTCGCTGTTGGCCCCGGCCGGATCGACGACAAGGGCAACCGCGTTCCGATCGACGTGCAGGTCGGCGACACCGTCCTGTACTCGAAGTACGGCGGCACCGAGGTCAAGTACGCCGGCGAGGAGTACCTGGTGCTCTCCGCCCGCGACGTCCTCGCGGTCATCGAGAAGTAAGACCTAACCGACAGTGCTGACCGCCCTGGCCCGGCTCTCCGGTCCAGGGCGCCGGTGCGTTGAAGGGACCATAAATGGCGAAGATCCTTAGTTTCTCTGACGACGCCCGGCACCTGCTGGAGCACGGCGTCAACACGCTCGCCGACACGGTCAAGGTCACCCTCGGGCCGCGCGGCCGCAACGTCGTCCTCGACAAGAAGTTCGGCGCGCCCACGATCACCAACGACGGTGTCACCATCGCCAAGGAGATCGAGCTCTCCGACCCGTACGAGAACCTCGGCGCCCAGCTGGTCAAGGAGGTGGCGACGAAGACCAACGACGTCGCCGGCGACGGGACCACCACGGCGACCGTGCTCGCACAGGCGCTGGTCCGCGAGGGCCTGCGCAACGTGACCGCGGGTGCCAACCCGATCGCGCTCAAGCGCGGCATGGACCTGGCCGCCGAGGCCGTGTCCAAGGCCCTGCTGGAGAAGGCGGTCGAGGTCGGCGACCACAAGTCGATCGCCAACGTCGCCACCATCTCCGCCCAGGACGCCACGATCGGCGAGCTCATCGCCGAGGCGATGGACCGGGTCGGCCGCGACGGTGTCATCACCGTCGAGGAGGGCTCCGCACTCAGCACCGAGCTCGACGTCACCGAGGGTCTGCAGTTCGACAAGGGCTTCATCTCCCCGAACTTCGTGACCGACGCCGAGTCGCAGGAGGCCGTGCTCGAGGACGCCTACATCCTCATCACGACCCAGAAGATCTCCAGCGTCGAGGAGATGCTGCCGCTGCTGGAGAAGGTTCTCTCCGGTGGCAAGCCGCTGCTCATCGTGGCCGAGGACGTCGACGGCCAGGCGCTGTCGACCCTCGTGGTCAACGCCCTGCGCAAGACCTTCAAGGTTGCCGCGGTCAAGGCCCCCGGCTTCGGGGACCGCCGCAAGGCGATGCTGCAGGACCTGGCGATCGCGACCGGTGGCGAGCTCATCGCCCCCGAGCTCGGCTACAAGCTGGACCAGGTCACCCTCGACATGCTGGGCAGCGCCCGGCGGGTCGTGGTGGACAAGGAGAGCACGACGATCGTCGACGGTGGCGGCCGCAAGGCCGAGATCGAAGACCGCGTCTCGCAGATCCGCAAGGAGATCGAGGCCTCGGACTCCGACTGGGACCGCGAGAAGCTCGCGGAGCGGCTGGCCAAGCTCTCCGGCGGCATCGCGGTCATCAAGGTCGGTGCCGCGACCGAGGTCGAGATGAAGGAGCGCAAGCACCGCATCGAGGACGCCATCGCGGCGACCAAGGCTGCGGTCGAGGAGGGCACCGTCCCGGGCGGCGGCGCCGCCCTGGCGCAGATCGCCTCGGTGCTCGACGGCGACCTCGGCCTGGTCGGCGAGGAAGCGGTCGGCGTACGGATCGTCCGCAAGTCGCTGATCGAGCCGCTGCGCTGGATCGCGCAGAACGCCGGCCACGACGGTTACGTCGTGGTGGGCAAGTCGGCTGAGCTCGGCTGGGGCCACGGCCTCAACGCGGACACCGACGAGTACGTCGACCTGGTCGCGGCCGGCATCATCGACCCGGTGAAGGTGACCCGCAACGCGGTCTCCAACGCCGTCTCGATCGCCGCGCTGCTGCTCACCACGGAGAGCCTCGTGGTCGAGAAGCCGGCCGATCAGGCCCCGTCCGCGGGCGGTGGCCACGGCCACAGCCACGGCGGTCACGGGCACCAGCACGGTCCGGGTTTCTGACTCGGCAGAGTAAAAAGGGCGCGTCGCATTCAGCGGCGCGCCCTTTGTCGTGTGTGATTCGGGATTCGGGGGAAAGAGGCGCGGATGATCGTCGTGGTGGAGGGGCCGACGGCGGCCGGCAAGACGTCGTGGTGCCGGCGCTACGTCGGCCGGTACGTCGCCGAGTACGCCGCGACCGGCCGGGAGCCCACCGACGCGGTGGCGCTGGCCCGGCACTGGGCCCGGGTCAGCATGCGGCGCTGGGCCGAGGCGACCGACCTGGAACGCGCCGACGGGGTGGCGTTCTGTGACACCGACCCGGTCAAGCTGCACTACGCCTGGGGGATGGCGGCCCTCGGCCTGGCCCCGCGGGCGCAGTTCGACCGGGAGCTGACCGTGACCAGGGAGGCGTTCCGGGCCGGGCGGCTGGGCTTCGCCGACGCGGTGCTGGTGGGCCTGCCCGAGGTGGAGACGTTGCAGCACCGCCGGGACGGCGACGGGACCCGGCGGCGGCGCAACTTCGCGGCGCACGTGCAGCTCCGCGAGCCGTTGCAGCAGTGGTACGCGGCCCTGGAGCGACTGGACCCGGGCCGGGTGATCTGGGCGCTGCCCGCGGAAGGCGTGCCGAAGCTGCCCGAGCCCCGCGCCGAGCGGTGCGCGGTGACGCTGCTCGACGATCTCGTGGCGGCCCTGCCGCCGCTGCGCCCAGCCGTCACCACCACGTAAGATCTTTCCCCTTTTCCCGGGTGGAAGATGGAAGGGTGAAAATCTCTCTGCGGGCCGCGCTGGCCGGTCTCGCCGCGGCCGGTGTCGCGCTCGGCGTTGCCGAGCTCGTCGCCGTGCTCACCGGCCCGCTCTCGTCGCCGCTGTTCGCGGTGGGCGGCGTGGTGGTCGACAACGTGCCCGCCCCGGTGAAGGACGCGGGCATCGCGGTCTTCGGCACCCACGACAAGACCGCCCTGCTCACCGGCACCGCCGTCCTGCTGGCGGGCTACGCCGCGCTGCTCGGCGTGCTCGCGCTGCGCAGCCGGGTGGTCGCGCCGGCCGGTGTCGCGCTGTTCGCGGTGATCGGCGTGGCGGCCGCCGTGACCCGCAACGACGCCGGCCTCACCGCCGCGCTGCCGACGCTGGCCGGCGCGATCGCGGCCTACCTGGCCCTGCGCTATTTGCTCCACGTCGCCCGGGCCGGCGAGGGTAATGACCCCGAGGTTGTCCACCCGAGTGTGTATCGCGAAGGTGGCCGGCGGCGCTTCCTCATCGGGCTCGGCTCCGCCGCCGGGGTGGCGGCCGTCGGCGGCGTCGGCGGCCGGCTGCTGACCTCCCGCCGCGCGGTGACCGCGGCCCGCGCGGCCGTCGTGCTGCCGCCCGCGTCGCCCGCCGTGCCCATCCCGGCCGGCGCCCAGGTCGACGGCGCGACCGCCTACGTGACCTCGACCGCCGACTTCTACCGGATCGACACCGCGCTGTACCCGCCCCAGGTCGACCCGTCGACCTGGGAGCTGCGCATCCACGGGATGGTGCGCAACCCGATCACCATCACCTGGGAGCAACTGCTGCGGCGGCCGATGGTCCAGCGGTACGTGACGCTCGCCTGCGTCTCCAACGAGGTCGGCGGCGACCTGATCGGCAACGCGCTCTGGCTCGGCACCCCGATCAAGGACCTGCTGGACGAGGCGCAGCCGCTGCCCGGCGCCGACCAGGTGGTGCAGCGCTCGATGGACGGGTGGACCTGCGGCAGCCCGACCGCCGTGCTCCGGGACGGGCGGGACGCGCTGCTCGCGGTCGGGATGAACGGCGAGCCGCTGCCGGTGCGGCACGGCTTCCCGGTGCGCATGGTCGTCCCGGGCCTGTACGGCTACGTCTCGGCCTGCAAGTGGATCACCGAGATCGAGCTGACCCGGTTCGCGGACTTCGACGCGTACTGGGTGCCGCGGGGCTGGTCGGCGCTCGGGCCCATCAAGACCGAGTCGCGCATCGACACCCCGCGTGACGGCGCCGAGCGCAAGGCGGGCCCGGTCACGGTGGCCGGGGTGGCGTGGGCGCAGCACCGCGGCATCACCAAGGTCGAGGTTCAGGTCGACAACGGTCCGTGGGCGCCGGCGACGCTCGCCCCGGTCGTCTCGGCGGACACCTGGGTGCAGTGGTCCTACGCGTGGCCGGCGACCGCGGGGGAGCACACCCTGCGGGTCAGGGCAACGGACAAAGATGGTCAGACGCAGACCAGCACCCCCGCGCCACCCGCGCCGGACGGGGCCACCGGATGGCACTCCGTGCAGGTCACGGTCGGCTGAACCGAGTCACGCCAAAGCCGCACTTTCGGTCCGACGGCACCGCCAAGTTCGCTCATACGGTGGCTTGCATGTCGACCGATGCGGCTCAATCACCGCAGAACACGCCGACGCGGCTCCCCGCAGGGAACCGCGTCGTCACATGTGTGGCGATGCCGCGCTTCGTCCGGCGTCAAGCCGCCGGCGCTTGCCGTTGTGCGGGCACCGTCGACTTGTGGGGCCGGCCGAGGCGGGCCTCCAACCGGGTCAGGTCGACCCGTCCGTGAGTCCGATCGGCAAGGTCCTCCCAGCCGACCGCGAGCAGCCGCAGCCGCTCCGCTTCGCTGAAACCTCCCCAGACACCGTACGGCTCACGAACAGCCAGCGCGTGAGCAGCGCACTCAGCCCGGACCGGGCAGGCTCCGCACATCGTCTTGGCCTTCGCCTCGCGACGGTTGCGGGACGAGCCACGCTCACCGTCCGGGTGGAAGAACTGGGCGCTGTCGCGCCCCCTGCACAGGCCGAGTCGCTGCCAGTCCCAAAGGTCGGCGATGGGCCCGGGCAGTCTACGAACGTTCGACATCAACACCCTCCTCCCGCGCGGCACCGCGGAGTGTTGTCATGAGGGGCCTGGCTCAGGCCTGCCGCCGGTTTACCCCGGCGCAAGCCGTGTCACACACGACTTGTCGATGTCTTCGTCAGCCGTATCCCATCGGTCCGGCAAACTGTGCCGATGTTTCCTATTTTTTCCATCTAAAGCGCGTAATGCTGCGGCCGTTGCGTGATCTCCTCTGAGAGAGAAGGAGGATCACTGTGCGTACCGTCCTCGTGTGCGTCCGAACCCCACTTGCTGCCCAGACCGTCGCCTCCACCGCGGCCCGGCTCGGGATGACCGGGGTCGTGCGGACGGCGGTCAGCGAGACCGAGGCCATGATCCGACTGGCTGAAAGGCCGGCCGAGGTTGTCCTGGCCGACACCGCCGTGACCCGTCCCGACAGCGTCGGTTTCACCCGTCGCGTTCTCGCCCGTGCCCCACAGGCACAGGTCGTCCTCTTCGGCGCCGAAGACCCCCGGGTCGCCGCGGCCGCCGTCGCCGCCGGCGCCCGGGGCGTCATCCGCGGCGTCGAGCACGACCTGGTCAGTGTGGTCGCCAAGGCGCTACTGCTCCTGCTGCTGCCGGTACGGCCGCAGGGCATGCCGATCAACGGAGCGAACGCCCAGCCCGCCGCGGTCGGCGGCGCCGGGCGCAACAACAACTCGGCAACCGCTCGCGGCCTGCACCGCGACGGGCTGGCGATGGCCGGCACCCCGAACGCGGCCGGCGTCCCCGCGATGCTGCCGAACTCGCCGATGGTCCCGGCCCAGCGCGGCGACGGATCGGACATCGACCCGGCGACCGGGCGTCCGATGGTCTGGCCGGGCAACGACACCGGCCGGACCGACGGGCCCACGGGCCGGCGGCTCACGCTCACCGAGCGTGAACTGCAGGTGCTGCGGGGGATGGCCGACGGAAAGAGCAATGCGGAGATCGGGCGCGAACTCTTCGTCTCCGAGGACACCGTGAAAACCCACGCCAGACGCCTCTTCCGCAAACTAGGCGCCCGAGACCGCGCCCACGCGGTAGCCGCCGGCTTCCGAGCCGGACTAGTCGCCTAGCCCAAACCAGCCCTAACCGCAACTAAAGTCGCAGTTCGTCCGTCGGTGTCGAGTGCATCACTCGGCACCGACGGCTTTGGGTGTTAATTCTGCTCGTCGTCGGTGCCCTCGGTGAGGGTGTCGTGGACGCCGTCGGCGTAGCCGCGGGCGTATTCCCACGTGACGTAGTGGTCCGGGTCCGGGTCGTAGGCCGGCTCGTGCACCCGGGGCCGCCCGCTGCTCAGCAGATGGCGCAGATTGCCCCGTAAAAGATCCCAGTCGAAGTAGTGCGGCTCGTGGCAGTCTTCGCACTCGATCACCAGCCCGCGGATCCCCGTCGGACTCAGCAGTGCCTGGTAGATCTCCAGGTCGGAGAGGTCCTCGAGGACGTCCTGGCGCTCGACCTCGGTCAGCGGGTCGGTCTCGGCGTCCTCCGAGAGGTCGTCGAGCCCGGCGGCCGGGTCGGCTGGGTCGCCGTTGAACGGGTCGATCGGCTCTTCTTGCACGATGTCTACCGTACCCATGTAGGGGCGGTGTGTGCTGGCCCGCACGCGCTGTCCGCTGAACCGATGCCCGCAGCCGGATGGGTAGGATGAACACTCCGCCTCTTCGCTAGGGATGATCTGTGGATACTGCGTCTGGAGAATCTAGGTCGGCCCGAACGGTTCCGCTGGGTCTGACCTTCGACGATGTGCTGCTCCAGCCGGGCGAGTCTGACGTCGTGCCGAGCCGCGTCAACACCATCACCCGGATGACCCGCAACGTCGAGCTGTCCATCCCGCTGCTCTCCAGCGCCATGGACACGGTCACCGAGGCGCGGATGGCGATCGCGATGGCCCGCCAGGGCGGCATCGGCGTGCTGCACCGCAACCTCTCGCTGGAGGAGCAGGCCTCGCAGGTCGACCTCGTCAAGCGCTCCGAGTCCGGGATGATCACCAACCCGGTCACCTGCAGCCCCGACGACACCCTGCGCGAGGTCGACGCCCTCTGCGGGCGTTACCGCATCTCCGGCCTGCCGGTCGTCGACGCCGGGGGCGTGCTGGTCGGCATCGTCACCAACCGCGACATGCGCTTCGTCACCGACCACGGCGTCAAGGTGCGCGAGGTCATGACGAAGATGCCGCTGATCTCCGCGCCGGTCGGCGTCAGCAAGGACGAGGCGCTCGCCCTGCTGCAGCGGCACAAGGTCGAGAAGCTGCCGCTGGTCGACGACCTGGGCCGGCTGTGCGGGCTGATCACGGTCAAGGACTTCACCAAGAGCGAGCAGTATCCGAATGCGGCCAAGGACGGCCAGGGCCGGCTCCGGGTCGCCGCCGCGGTCGGTGTCGGCGACGACGCGTACAAGCGCGCCCGGGCCCTGATCGACGCCGGCGTCGACGTGGTCATCGTGGACACCGCACACGGACACCAGCGCGCGGTGCTTGAGATGGTCGCTCTGCTCAAGAAGGACACCACCACGGACATCGTGGGCGGCAACATCGCGACGTACGCGGGAGCCAAGGCCCTGGTCGAGGCCGGCGCCGACGCGGTCAAGGTGGGCGTGGGGCCCGGCGCGATCTGCACCACCCGGATCGTCGCGGGGGTCGGCGTGCCGCAGATCACCGCGGTGATGGAGGCCTCCCGGGCCTGCCGCCCGGCGGGCGTCCCGGTCATCGCCGACGGCGGCATCCAATATTCGGGCGACATCGCCAAGGCGATCGTGGCCGGCGCCGACACGGTGATGCTCGGCGGCCTGCTGGCCGGCTCCGAGGAGAGCCCCGGCGATCTGATCTTCATCAACGGCAAGCAATACAAGTCCTACCGCGGCATGGGCTCGCTGGGCGCGATGCAGTCCCGCGGCGAGGCGAAGTCCTACTCCAAGGACCGCTACTTCCAGCAGGACGTCACCGAGGACAAGCTGGTGCCCGAGGGCGTCGAGGGCCAGGTGCCGTATCGTGGGCCGCTCTCCCGCGTCGCACACCAGCTGATCGGCGGCCTGCGCGCGGCGATGGGTTACGTCGGCGCCGAGACGATCCCGGACTTGCAGGACAAGGGCCAGCTCATCAGGATTACCGCCGCGGGTCTCAAGGAGAGCCACCCGCACGACATCCAGATGACCGTCGAGGCTCCCAACTACCACTCCCGTTAAACCCCATAAATGAGCCTTCCGACCGCCCCACCCGCCACCCAAAAAAGGACTGAAAGGCTTCTCATCATGCGTGACGTGGTGGAAATCGGTCTCGGCAAGACCGCCCAGCGCGGGTACCACCTGGACGACATCGCGATCGTCCCGAGCCGGCGCACCCGCGACGTGGACGACGTGTCCACGGAGTGGAAGCTCGACGCGTACCCGTTCAAGATCCCCTGCGTCGCGCACCCGTCGGACGCCACGATGAGCCCGCAGTCGGCGGTCGCCCTGGGCCGCCTCGGCGGCCTGGGCGTGCTCAACGCCGAGGGCCTGTGGACCCGCTACGAGGACCCGACGAAGATCCTCGAGGAACTCGCCGGGCTCGACGAGGAGGCGGACGCGACCAAGCGCCTCCAGGAGGTCTACTCGGAGCCGATCCGGCCGGAGCTGATCGCCGAGCGCGTGCGCACCATGCGCGAGGGCGGCATCACCGTCGCCGTGCGCGTGTCCCCGCAGCACACGCTGGCGCTGGCCCCGGTGATCCTCGACGCGGGCGTGGACCTGCTCGTCATCCAGGGCACGCTGGTCTCCGCCGAGCACGTGTCCACCACGGACGAGCCGCTCAACCTCAAGGAGTTCATCGCCGACCTCGACCTCCCGGTGATCGTCGGCGGCTGCACTGACTACAAGACCGCCCTGCACCTGATGCGCACCGGCGCGGCCGGCGTCATCGTCGGCATCGGCGCGGACGAATGGTCCACGACGGACACGGTGCTCGGCATCCGCGTCCCGATGGCAACCGCGATCGCCGACGCCGCCGCCGCACGCCGCGACTACCTGGACGAGACCGGCGGCCGCTACGTGCACCTCATCGCCGACGGCGGCATCCAAACCTCGGGCGACATCGCCAAGGCGATCGGCTGCGGCGCGGACGCGGTCATGCTCGGCGAGCCGCTGTCGCTGGCCGAAGGCGCCCCGGCCGGCGGCGCCTGGTGGCACTCGGCGGCAAGCCACCCGAGCCTGCCACGCGGCGGCTTCTGCATCGCCGGCGAGCCGGACGGCACGCTGGAGGAGCTGCTTTACGGCCCGGCCGCCCGCCCCGACGGCCAGCTGAACCTGTTCGGCGGCCTGCGCCGGGCCATGGCGAAGTGCGGCTACCACGACGTCAAGGAATTCCAGAAGGTGTCGCTCGTCCTCGACCGCTGAGCCGAGATCGCGCGGCTTCGCCGTTCTTTCGTTCCGAGCACGTACCGTCGGTCGGGTGATCGAGGTAGTGCGTATGCGTAGGGCCGGCGCCGCCGTCGCCGTGGTGACGGCGCTGGCCCTGGCCGGGTGCAGTGCTGACGACGAGACTCCTCGGCCCGCGCCCTCGGTCGCGCCGAGTTTCGTGCCCGGCGCCGAGGGGGCCGGCGATCCGTATTTTCCGCTGTACGGCAATGGCGGGTATGACGTCGGCGGGTACGACCTGAAGCTGAACTACGTGCCCGCCTCGGGGCAGCTTGATGGGACCGCGACCATCACGGCCACCGCCACGCAGGACCTGTCGGCGTTCAACCTGGACCTGGCGCATCTCGTCGCAGGCAAGGTCACCGTCGACGGGCTGGCCGCCACCAGCAAGGCCGCCGGCAACGAGCTTGTGGTGACGCCGTCGGCCGGCATCGTCAAGGGCGCGGCGTTCACCGTCGTCGTCGAATACGGCGGCAAGCCGCGGGCGCTCGACAACGACGCGCTCGGGGTCGGCGGGTGGTTGCGCACCGAGGACGGCGCCTTCGCGCTGGGGCAGCCCGAGTCCGCCAGCACCTGGTTCCCGGTCAACGATCATCCCTCCGACAAGGCTACGTTCGCCCTGTCCATGACCGTGCCGGACGGCCTTGAGGTGCTCGGTAACGGGCTGCCCGGCGAGCGGGTCAGCAGCAACGGGAAGACCACCTGGCGCTGGGCCGAGAGCACGCCGCTGGCCAGCTATCTGGCCTTCGTGGTGATCGGGCAATACCGGGTGTCGACCGGCACCCACGACGGCAAGCCGATGATCATCGCGATCCCGGAGTCGCTGCCCGCGGACGGCGACGCCGCCCGGTCGCTGGCCCGCACCGGAGAGGTTGCGGACTTCCTGGCCACCCAGTTCGGGCCGTATCCGTTCGATTCGTACGGCGGGGTGGTCCTCGACGACGGCCGGGTCGGCTACGCGCTGGAGACCCAGTCGCGTCCCGTCTACGGGAACACGTTCTTCGTGGGCCGGCCGAACGTCACCGTGGTCGCCCACGAACTGGCACATCAGTGGTACGGCGACAGCGTCGCGTTGGCCCGCTGGCAGGACATCTGGCTCAACGAGGGCTTCGCCACGTACGCGGAATGGCTCTGGCAGGAGCACGAGGGCGGCCGGACCGCCCAGCAGTCGTTCGACCGGATCTATTCGGGTTTCAACTGGTCGGTCCCGCCCGGTGACCCCGGCCCGTCCCGCATCTTCGGCGACGCCGTCTACCAGCGCGGGGCGATGACCGTGCACGCGCTGCGCCGCACGATCGGCGACCCCGCGTTCTTCGCCCTGCTCAAGTCGTGGCCGGCCGAGCGCCGCAACGGCAACGCCCGCACCGAGGACTTCATCGAGGCCGCCGAGCGCGCGGGCGGCAAGGAGCTCGGCGACTTCTTCGAGGCGTGGCTGTTCGGCACGCAGAAGCCGCCGCTGCCCTAGGCGCGCTGACTACTTGTGCACCAGCTCGGGGTGCTTGGCCAGGTAGGGGGCCGGGTCGCCGGCCGCTACCGCCCGGAGGAAGCCGCGCCCGGTCGAGCTGAGCTGCTCGCCGAGGTAGTCGCCGCCGGCGGAGACGGAGTCGCCGGGCAGCCCGACCATCGTCAGGTTGCCGGGGGCGAGGTCGCGCAGCGCGTACGCGTACTCGATCGGGGTCCGCTCGCCGGAGAAGACCAGCGTGTCGCCCAGCGCGGTGAGCACCGATTGCAGCCCGCCCTGGTCGGTGGCCAGGCCGGCGTCCTCGGCCTGGGTGAGCAGCGCCTTGACGAGTTGCCGCTGGTGGCGCTGCCGGGTGTAGTCGCCGCCGGCGGTGTACCGCTGGCGGGCGTAGTCGATGGCCTGCCAGCCGACCAGCTTGCGGGTGCCGGGCAGGTAGGTGGCCTGCGGGCCGACGTAGCCGCCGCCGCCCGAGCGCAGCGTGCGGATCTTGCCGTCCGGGCGGCGGTGCTGGGAGACGACCTTCTGATCGATCTTGATGGTGACGCCGCCGAGCGCATCGGTGAGCCGGCTCAGCCCGCTGAAGGTGAGCACCGCGCCGGCGTCGAACTTCTTGATGCCGGTGTACTTGCGGATGGTCTTGGCGAGTAGTTCGTAGCCCTGTGCCACGTTCGGCTTATCCGTGCCGTTGACCTTGGCGCCGCTGCTCATCGCCTCGGTGAGCTTGCGCCGGCCGCCGTCGTAGCCGTTCTTGGCGAATGCCGGCACGTCGACCCGTAGGTCCCGGGGCAGCGAGGTGAGATAGCCGCTCTTCAGGCCGGCATCGACGTGCAGCAGCATGATGGCGTCGGCGTGCGGCTGCCAGTCGGCGATGGTGACCCGGGTGTCGACGCCGAGGATCAGCAGGTCGAGCGGGCCGGTGATGTCGGCGCCGGGTGACGGCGCCGGGCTCGCGGAGGTGGGCGGCGGCGCGGACGGCGTCGAGCTGGGCGGCGCGGCCACCGGGGCGGGCTCCTCGGTGCCCCCGCGCAGCGCCAGGACGACGCCCACGCCGGCCAGCAGCAGCACCACGACCACGCCCGCCGCCGTCCAGAGGAGCCTCTTGTTCCGCATGCTGGAACAGTAGGGGACGGCTACCACCTGCTCAACGCCGTCAATGATCTCGCGTGCTGGAACGGGGGATGGCCATACGCAAGATCGGCCCATACGCTGACCGCCGCGATTGCCGAGGCGGCGGTCGGACACGGGGAGGCACGTCCAATATGAAGCACGCCACACGACGGGTGACCGTCGGCGCGCTGTCGGCTGCGGTGGTCGCGACGATGGCGGGAATCTCGACCTGGGCAATCGCGGGCGAAACCCCCGCGGAGGCTCCGGTCAGGTTGATCGTCAGCACCAGGTCCGGCGCCGACACCACGGCGCCCCTGCGCACCGTCTCCGCCCTGGGCGCCCGGTCGGTCGACGCCGCCGGCCCGGCCCAGGAGGCGATGGCCGCCCTGGGCGCGCAGACCCTCGAGGTCTCCGCGGCGCGCAGCAAGCGGGTCATCGCGGCGCTGCGCAGCGACCCGACCGTGTCGTACGTCGAGGTCGACCACGTGCGCAAGGCCGCCGACGTGAGTCCGAACGACCCGATGTACACCGACGGCCACCAGGTCGAGGTGGACCAGGTCCGGCTGCCGGCGGCGTGGCAGACCACGACGGGTAGCGCCGTCAAGATCGCCGTACTGGACACGGGCGTGGCGAAGGTCGGCGACCTGAACGGTGCGGTCATCAGCGGCTGGAACTACGTCAGCAACAACAGCAACGCCACCGACGACCAGGGCCACGGCACCACCGTCGCCTCGATCATCGCCGCCCGGGGCAACAACGGCGCGGGCATGGCCGGCGGCTGCTGGGCCTGCGTGATCCTGCCGGTGAAGGTGCTGGACCGGTACGGCAGCGGCTACGACAGCAACATCGCCAAGGGCATCGTGTACGCCGTCGACAAGGGCGCCAAGATCATCAACATGTCGCTCGGCGGCTCCTCGTACAGCAAGACCCTGTCCAATGCGGTCGCGTACGCGAACCGCAAGGGCGTGCTGGTCGTCGCCGCGGCGGGCAACGAGGGCCTCACCAGCGCCCGGAACGCCAAGCGGTATCCGGCGGCGCTGACCGACGTGCTCGCCGTCGGCGCCACCGCCAAGGGCTCCGACGCCCGCGCCGACTTCTCCAGCTACAACAAGACGGGTGACACCTGGGTGGACATGGCCGCCCCGGGCGTCATCACCGGCATGGACCGGACCGGCGCCTACCACACCAACGAGGAGGGCACCTCGTTCTCGGCGCCGATGGTCGCCGGCGCGGCCGGCCTGCTCAAGACCGCGCGCCCGAACTACACCGGCTGGTCGTTGCAGCACGCGCTGCTCAAGTCGGCCCGGCCGATCGCCACGGACGGCTGGTCCAGGTACGGCATGCTGGACGCGGCGAAGGCCCTGACCATCGCCACCGACGTCACCCCGCCGCTGGTCACCGGGTTCTCGGCCCCGCGCTCCGGCGCCCTCCTGCACGGCACGATCACGGTCACCCCGACCGGCATCAAGGACACCTCGTCGGGCGTCCTGAAGGCCGCGCTGTACGCCAATGGGGTCTTCCAGTCGCATGACTTCACCTCGCCGTACTCGCTGTCGTACAACAGCGGCAGGCGCAACGGCGCGGTGCGGCTGACGGTCCGGGTCTACGACAAGGCCGGCAACCAGGCGAGCCTCGACCGCTCGATCACCGTGGACAACATCCTGCCCAAGGTGAAGATCACCAGCGCCCCGAAGAACAAGGCGAAGGTCAAGGGCTCGGTGAAGATCACCGCGACCGCCTCCGACGCCTCCGGGATCGCCCGGGTCGAGCTGGTGATCAACGGCAAGCTGGCATCGAAGGACACCACCTCGCCGTACGCCTTCTCCTTCACGGCCGCGAAGCAGGCGACCAAGATGAAGGTCCAGATCCGGGCCGTCGACAAGGCCGGCAACGTGAAGTACGACACGACGCGCAACTACACGCGCTGACCGCTACCTGATCGCACCTGGTCCGGTCCGACGTTTCGTCGCCGGGGGGCCGACCGTAAGGGCATGAATCTGCGTGTCCTGACGGTCGGTCTCCTGGTGGGCGGCATCATCGCGATGACGGGCGGCAGCCCGGCCGTGGCGGCGCCGGCGGACGAGGCGGCGGTCTCGCTGATCGTGGGCCTGCGCGGCGACACCGACGTGGTCGGCGCCCTCGAACGCAGCGTCGACGTGGTGGCCAGCGAGCCGCTCACCGGCGCGGTCACCGTCGACGTCCCGGCCGACCAGGTCACCGAGGCCGCCGCCGTCCTGCGGGCGGACCCGGCCGTCGCCTACGTGGAGCGCGACCAGGTGGCCCGGATCGCCGCGGTGACCCCGAACGATCTGGCCTTCGGCGAGCAGTGGGGCATCAAGAAGGCGGGCGTCGACACCGCCTGGGACACCACGCGCGGTTCCGCCACCGTCGTCGTCGCCGTGGTGGACACCGGCGTGCAGGTGCTGCCCGACCTCGCCGGCCGGGTACTGAGCGGCCGGGACTTCGTCAACGACGACTCCAACGCCGCCGACGACCAGGGACACGGCACCATGACCGCGGGCGTGATCGCGGCCCGCGGCGACAACCACACCGGGATCGCCGGGATCTGCTGGACCTGCCAGATCCTGCCGGTGAAGGTGCTCGGCAAGGACGGCTCCGGCTCCTACAGCGACATCGCGCAGGGGGTGCGCTGGGCCGCCGACCAGGGCGCCGACATCATCAACCTCTCTCTGGGCGGCGACAGCGACAGCCAGCTGCTGCGCGACGCGGTGGCCTACGCAAGCGGCAAGGGCGCGCTGGTGATCGCCGCCGCGGGCAACGACGGCAGCTCGACCCTGCACTACCCGGCCGCCATTCCGGCCGTGCTGGCGGTAGGTGCCTCCACCGCCGGCGACACCCGATACTCGTGGTCCAACTACGGCAGCAACTGGGTCGACATCGCGGCACCCGGCTGCAACCCCGCGCAGGCGCGCAACGGCATCGTCGGCGACTTCTGCGGTACGTCGTCGGCCACCCCGTTCGTCGCCGGGGTCGCCGCGCTGCTCGCCTCGACCACGCCGACCCCGACGGCCGCGGTGATGCGTACGGCGCTGACCGCCTCGGCCGCCACCATCGCCGGCACCTGGGTGCCCAAGTCCTCCGGCCGGGTCGACGCCGCGGCGGCCCTGGCCTCGCTGCCGGTCACCGACGACGAGGTGCCGCCGGCCACGTCGTTCCGGTTGCCCAGCGGCAACGCGCTGGTGCGGGGCACGGTCGTCGTCGCCGCGCGGGCCACCGACGACGTCGGCGTCGCCAAGGTGCAGCTGCTCGCGGACGGTGTGGTCGTCGGCACCGACCGGGTGGAGCCGTACATCTTCTCGTGGAAGACCACCGCGCGGGGCAAGGCGGTGACGCTCGGGCTGCGGACGTACGACCGCGGTGGCAATGTGACCAGCGCCACCCGCCAGGTCACCGTCGACAACTGGGGTCCGTCCGTGCGGATCACCGGCGGCCCGGCCGGCGGCACCCGGCACATCCGCAAGACCCGGTACGTCACGGCGACCGCCGCCGACGCGCACGGCGTGAGCAGGCTGGAGCTGCTGGTCGACGGCAAGGTCACCGAGCGGTACGCCGGCAGCACCCACAAGTTCGCGGTACAGACCTGGAAGCACGGTGCGGTCATGACCGTGCAGGTGCGCGCCTACGACCGGGCCGGCAACGTGCGGTACGCCCCGGCCCGGAAGTGGTACCGCTGACGCCGGTAAACTCGCGATCCATGAACGCACCTCGCCCGGTCCTCGTCGTCGACTTCGGCGCCCAGTACGCCCAGCTGATCGCCCGCCGGGTCCGCGAGGCGCGGGTCTACTCGGAGATCGTGCCGCACTCGATGCCGGTCGCGGAGATGCTCGCCAAGAACCCGGCGGCGATCATCCTGTCCGGCGGGCCGTCCAGTGTGTACGAGCCGGGTGCCCCGTCGCTGGACGCCACCCTGTTCGACAGCGACGTCCCGGTCTTCGGCATCTGCTACGGCTTCCAGGCGATGGCCCGGGCGCTCGGCGGCACGGTCGCGCACACCGGCGCCCGCGAGTACGGCCGTACCCTGCTCTCCCCGGTCGCCGGGGCCGGCACCCTGCTCCGGGAGCTCCCCGAGGACCTGCCGGTCTGGATGTCGCACGGCGACTCGGTGACCGAGGCGCCCGCGGGCTTCGCCGTCACCGCCTCGTCGGCCGGCGCCCCGGTGGCCGCGTTCGAGGACCTGCGCACCAGGCGGGCCGGCGTGCAGTTCCACCCCGAGGTGGCGCACACCCAGCAGGGCCAGGAGATGCTCCAGCGCTTCCTCTACGACATCGCCGGCCTCGAGCCGACCTGGACGTCGGACAACATCATCGACGACCAGGTGGCCGCGATCCGCGCCCAGGTCGGCGACAAGCAGGTCATCTGCGGGCTGTCCGGCGGCGTCGACTCGGCGGTGGCCGCGGCGCTTGTGCACAAGGCGATCGGTGACCAGCTCACCTGCATCTTCGTCGACCACGGCCTGTTGCGCGCCGGCGAGGCCGAGCAGGTCGAGAAGGACTACGTCGCGGCGACCGGCATCCGGCTCAAGGTGGTCGACGCCGCCGACCAGTTCCTCGGGCACCTGGCCGGGGTCATCGACCCGGAGCAGAAGCGGAAGATCATCGGCCGGGAGTTCATCCGGACCTTCGAGGCGGCCGCCCGCGAGCTCGACGCCGAGCGGCACATCGAGTTCCTGGTGCAGGGCACGCTCTACCCGGACGTCGTGGAGTCCGGCGGCGGCACCGGCACGGCCAACATCAAGTCGCACCACAACGTCGGCGGGCTCCCGGACGACCTGCAGTTCGCGCTGATCGAGCCGCTGCGCACGCTGTTCAAGGACGAGGTGCGCGCGCTCGGCGCCGAGCTGGGCCTGCCCGAGGAGATGGTCCAGCGGCACCCGTTCCCGGGCCCCGGCCTGGCGATCCGGATCATCGGCGCGGTCGACCGGCACCGGCTCGATGTGCTGCGCGCGGCCGACCTGATCGCCCGCGAGGAGCTGACCGCGGCCGGCCTGGACCGCGACGTGTGGCAGTTCCCGGTGGTGCTGCTGGCCGACGTGCGCAGCGTGGGCGTGCAGGGCGACGGCCGGACCTACGGGCACCCGGTCGTGCTGCGGCCGGTCTCCAGCGAGGACGCCATGACTGCGGACTGGTCGCGCCTGCCGTACGACGTGATCGCCAAGATCTCCACCCGGGTCACCAACGAGGTGCCGGAGGTCAACCGGGTGGTGCTGGACGTCACGAGCAAGCCGCCGGGCACCATCGAGTGGGAGTGATTCAGGCGGTCGGCGGCTGACCCCAGGTGGGGTCGGCCGGGTCGCGCCACACCGGCTCGGCGGGTGCGGGCTCTTCGGGCATCAGAAACCAGGCGATCGGGTACGCCAGCACGGCCGTGCCCCACGTCAGGGCGGCGAGCACGGCGAAGCCGACGCGGACCAGCACGGGGTCGACGGCCAGGTAACGGCCGATGCCGCTGCAGACACCCGCCACGATGCGGTCGTCGAGCGGGCGGCGGAGCTGCTTGTACGGGGCGACGGTTGGTGTGTTCATGCTCCAAGAATGGGCCGGAGTTGTACCGGTCCGCCTCGGTGACTGCCCCGATTCGACCCTGATTCGCGGTACCTGAGATGGGTGATTCGCGGGCATTGCTGTCTGTTACTGTATCCCTGCGCTCGGTGCGGAGAACCGCCCTGATCAGCGATTACTGTGGGCTATCGTCCTGTCAGGAATCTGACAGACGATGCCTGGAGGTAACATAAACCGGGCAAGATGCCGCCCGTGACCCCCGCACTGGAGCCGCTCCGCAGGATTGCGGCATACGCCGTCGCGACCGATCCCCAAGGCCGCGTTCTACTCGTCCGTGCCTCGACCAGATCCGGCACCCCCGGCGTCTGGTCCCTGCCCGGCGGCGCCGTCGACCACGGCGAGGACCCCAACCACACCGTCGTCCGAGAGACCGCCGCCGAGACGGGCCTGTCCGTCGCCGTCACCGGGCTGCGCGACGTCCTGGCCGACATGCGCTCCCTGCCGCACCGCGGCGTCACCATCCACACCGACCGCCTGGTCTACGAGGTGACGATCCGCGGCGGCAACCTCTTCGACCGGGTCGGCCAGCCCACCGACCTGGCCCGCTGGCACACCCTGGAAGAGGCCGAGAAGCTGCGCCTGCGGCCGTTCACCGCCGCCGCCCTGGGCCTGCCCGCTGCCTCGGCCGACCTGCGGCCCGAGGAGGTGCCGGACTTCCCCTCCTTCTACGCCGTCGCGGGCCCGGACGGGCTGCACCGCGCGCAGCGCTTCGCGGCGTACGCGATCGCCACCGACCCGCACGACCGGCTGCTGCTCACCCGGATCGCGCCGGGGTATCCCGGCGCCGGTTGCTGGCACCTGCCCGGCGGCGGCACCGACTACGGCGAGCAGCCCGGCACCGCGCTGATCCGTGAGCTCGTCGAGGAGACCGGCCAGGAGGGCCGCCTGCTGGAGTTGCTCGGCGTGGCCAGCCACCGCGACGCCGCCTCGCTGGGCCCCGAGGGCTATCCGATCGACTGGCACGGTGTCCGCGCCTTCTACCGAGTCTTCGTCGACGCCCCCACCGAGGTGATCGTCAAAGACGTCGGCGGTTCCACCTCCGAGGCCTGCTGGATGGCCCTCAAGGAGGTCGCCGAGCTGCCCGCGGAGCAGTTGACCGAGGTGACGGCCGAGGCGCTGCGGGCGGCGCGGCTAGCCTGAAGGGTGTGAAGGTCAGACGAATCGGCGCGTACGGTCTCTGCCGGGACGACGCCGGCCGGGTGCTGCTCGCCCGCAACTCCCCGCTTTCCGCGTTCCCCGGGCTGTGGACGCTGCCGGGTGGCGGCGTCGAGCAGGGCGAACACCCGGACGACACGGTCGTCCGGGAGTTCGCCGAGGAGACGGGCCTGACGGTACGCGTGACAGGCCTCCGTTCCGTGACCGCTGACGTGTTCCGGCTGCCGCTGACAGATACGTGGGAACACACCGATCGGATCATCTACGACGTGCGGCCGGAGGGCGGCAGCCTGCGCAACGAGGCCGCGGGCACCACCGAGCTGGTCGACTGGGTGGACCCGGCCGGCCTGCCGCTGATGCCGTTCACCGCCGTCGTCCTCGGGCAGGCGGGCACCCCGTCGGACGTGCCGGACGACCCGGCCGCAAGCGTCGCCCCGACCCCCGGTCGCGGCCAGCGCTTCGGCGCGTACGGGCTGGTCACCGACCCGGCCGGGCGGATCCTGCTGACCATGATCGCGGAGGGTTATCCGGGCGCGGGCCTATGGCACCTGCCCGGCGGCGGCACCGACCACGGCGAGTTGCCGGAGGTGGCGCTCGCCCGGGAGATCCTCGAGGAGACCGGGCAGCGTGGACGGGTGATCGGGCTGCTGGGCGCCTCGCACCGGCACGACCCCGCCGCGCTGGGCCCCGAGGGGGTGCCGATCGACTGGCACGTCGTGCGGGTGCTGTTCCGGGTGCGGGTGGACGAGCCGACGGAGCCGCTGGTCATCGAGGCGGCGGGTGGCTCCACCGCCGCGGCCGGCTGGTTCGACGCCGACACGGTGGGTGATCTTCCGCTGACGGAAGTGACCTGGGAGATGGTCGGGCGGCTCGCCGCCGAAACGGCTCATCGGTGATCGCCCTGGATGGCCTCGGTTAGACTCGTCACAGGGCCAGGCAGTGAGCGTGCCTCCCTCGCCCGTCCGAGGATGAAAACTCCAAAGGGCGTCGTTGCGCAACGACGGTTGATGTGGTCTATCGCCAAGACCGCTCGGCTATGCGATTGTGTAACCCGCCCACGTGACTGTCCGTAGACGTACGGGCGAAGGGCAGCACCCCGCCGCGACGCAAGCCGGCGGGCATCCGACCCCCAGATGGAGGAGCACGTGCCGAGAACCCCTTGGCGCCGGCGTCGTACGACGGATAGTCCCCGTCCCGCCGGACGTCGTTGGGCAGGCCGGCTGCGCCGTGGCGGAACGCTCGCCCGGCAGGCCCTGTTGGTGCGCGTCGGGCGTAGGTCCGGCGACGCCGGGCGGGCCGCGACCGCCACCCGGGCCGAGGTGATCTACACCGGTACGGAGCTCGTCCCGTCCACGTACAACCGCAGCCGTACGGTCGCCACCTCCGGCAGCCACGCCCCGGCGGCCCAGCCGATCGTGGTCGAGGCGGATGCCGCCTCCCTGCTGCCCGGCGCACACACGATGCGCCGCCGCGTCAGCTTCGCGCTGGTCAACGCGTGCACCCTGGCCAGCCTCGCGCTGGGCCTGACCGCCATCTTCCTGGCCATGCAGGGCGACGTCCGGCTCGCCGCCGCCTGCCTGGTGGCCTGCGTCGGCTTCGACGGGCTCGACGGGGCCCTGGCCCGCCGGCTCGGCGTCTCCAGCCCGTTCGGCGCGCAGATGGACTCGCTGGCCGACATGTGCTCGTTCGGCCTGGCCGCGCCCGTCGTGGTCTACGCCTCGCTCGCGCACACCGTGCCGACCGCCTTCGCCGCCCTCGCCTGCATTCTGGTGGCCGGCTGCGCCGCGATCCGGCTGGCCCGGTTCAACGTCTCGCCCAAGGACGGCAAGTTCTTCTCCGGCGTGCCGACGACCATGGCCGCGGCCGTGCTCGCCCTGGCCGTGCTGATCGAGCTGCCGCTGCCGGGCATCGCGGTGCTGGGCGGCGTGGCGCTGCTGGCGTTCGCGATGGTCTCCAGCTTCCCGTACGCGAAGCTGGCCCGGCTGGTGAAGCTCCCGCCGTGGTTGTGGGCGCTGCCGGCCGTGGGCGCGTTCGTGGACGCGCGGCTGACCTTCGCGCTGCTCGTGGTGGCGTACCTGGTCAGCGGCCCGGTCATGTGGATGAGAGCAAAGTAGGACCGCACGAGAAAGGCCCGGCCGCTCATCGAGCGGCCGGGCCTTTCTGTTTGGCTTACTTCCAGCGGGCGATGACCGAGCTGGCGCCGATGACCTTGTCGCCCACCGCGACCACGGCTTCGGCGCGGTCGGCCGGCAGGTAGACGTCCGTGCGGGAGCCGAAGCGGATCAGGCCCATCCGCTCACCGCGGGCCACCAGGGTGCCCACCGGGGTGCGCTGCACGATCCGGCGGGCGATCAGGCCGGTGCGCTGGGCCACCACGACGGTGCCGTGGTCGGTGTCCAGCACCGTGTACGCCGCCACGTTGTGCTCGGCCGCGGCCGTCATGGCGTTCGCGTAACCGCCGTCGATCACGAAGTAGTCCGTCACCCGGCCGGCCACCGGCACGCGGTTGACGTGCACGTCCAGCACGGACAGGAACACCGCGATGCGCAGGAACTCGCCGGTGCCGAGCCGCTCGTCGGTGAGCCGCTCCACCGAGAGCACCCGGCCGTCGCTGGCCGCGACGACGGCGTTCGCATCGGTGGGGACGTCGCGCTCCGGATCCCGGAAGAACGCCGCGACCGGGGCCGCCGCCACGGCCGGGAGCAGCCACAACTTCGACTTCGGCCGGAGCGTGCGGGCGATTGCGGCCAGGCCCAGGGCGATACCGGCGGCGGCGACACCGTTGGAATCGATGTGCATGCTCCGGGTGACCGGCACGCTGGACGGCCGGTACGCCGGGGCCAGCGTCGCGGCCACCTTCGTCTCGGCCTGGCTGAAGCGCAGCTTGTGCACGCGCAGCGGCGGCTGGTTGCGGGCCACCAGGTCGGTGCCGACCCCGAAGAGCGCGCTCTGCCGGAAGAGCTCGGCGGCGGCGCCTCCGGTGCGCCCGGGCACGGCCGGGGTCGCCACCGAGACGACGGCGCCCTCGGCGAGGTATTTGGTCAGGCCCTCCAGCACCGCGCGAGCCTCCTCTGCGGTGCCGGTGAGCGGCTCGCCCAGGATGACCACGTCGGCCGGGTCGGCCTCGGCGAGCGATTCGACGATCCGGACCCGGTCGGCGATCCAGCTGCCCAGCCCGGTGATGTGGTCCCGGAGCAGCTCGGCGGTGCTGCGCTCGCCGGCCACCAGGGTCAGGGTGTCGCCGGGCAGCAGCGCCTCGACGGCGGCGGCCACCACGGTCGACGCGTGGTCGGCGCCGATGACCAGGGCGGTGGTGGCGGCATTGTGCCGGGCGAACTCGGCGGTAAGGGCGCGCGCGGCACGCGACCCGACCCCGGTCACGGGCGCGGTGGACACGGCGGGAAACGGCGTCATGGCGGTGCGAGCTCCTCGCGCTGTGGGATTTCCTCTGCTAGCAGAGCATATTGCGCCGGTCGCGGGCCGCACCCGTTGGTGTGACCCGCGACCGGCGCAATCGCCTCAGCGTCGCCCAGGCGTGCCGTCCTGATCGTCGTTCTGCTCGCCGTCCAGGTCCCGACCCTGATCCTGACCGAGATCCACCCGGGTCACCTCGGCGGTCGGTTCGTCCCCGGCCACCTCGGCGACGCGCGGCGTCGCGGCCGTCGGCTCGTCCTTGTCCTCGTCCACGGCTCCGGCAGCCGGCGGTGCTGCGGCGGGCGGTCCGGACGTCGGCGGTGCCGGGGCGGGCGGTCCGGACATCGGCGGTGCCGGGGCGGCCGATGTCGGGGCCGGTGGTGCCGAAGCCGGGCGGGGCGCGGCCGGCGGCTCGGCGACCGGGTGCTTCAGGTACGCCGGGTGCAGGTCGACCCGGTCCGCCGGGTTGTCCAGCAGCTCACGGACGATGTCCGCGTGCATTTCCGGCGGAAGGTCGCCGGGGGTCTCCACCTGCGCCTCGGCCTGCACCGGGGCGGTCACCTCGGTGCGCCGGCCGGAGCGGATGGCGCCGATCAGCCCGATCGCGCCGAACATGATCAGCCCGCCGGCGACCAGCCAGCCCGCGGCGGGCAGCTGGACGGTCACGACCTGCGCGATCGCCCACCAGACCGCGACGAACAGGAAGATCAGTCCGAAACTCAGCGAGATGCCGTCGGTACGGTGCGGCCTCATCGGGTCACCTCCAGGTCACCGGTGTTCAGCTCGACCGTCAGGCGCAGCGTGCCGCCGCCGGTGCCGTCCGACCCCAGGTCGGTGATCTCCTGCGAGCCGAGGTCCTTGCCGTCCCACTCGCGGCCGAAGACCCGGGCCCGGCCGCCGTCCATCTGCACCGTGGTGGTGGTGTCGACGTTGTCCGGCAGCAGGATCTTGATCTGGCCGACCCGCATCGCGACGATGGTGGTCTGCTGCTTGCCGGTGAAGTCGACCGCGCGCAGGTCGAGGGTGGCCGTACCGATGGTGAAGTCGTAGCGGTCCGCGACCGCATTGATGCTCTGCGGCCGGTAGGAGCTGTTGCCCAGCTCGCCGCCCCAGGTCTCGGCGCCGCTCGAGATGGCGAGGCCGAGGCAGGCCAGCAGGGCGAGGGCGATGAGGCCGCGGGCCCGGCCGAACCAGGCGCCGACGACCAGCCCGAGGGCGATCGTGACCAGCGCGGCGGCGAAGTAGGCCGAGACCGCGACGTCCACGCCGGACAGGTCGATCAGGGCCAGCACCCCCATGACCACGACGATCATGAAGAAGGTGATCCGGCCGAGCTTGGAGCGCTCACGGCGCTGCTTCGGCGGCCGGGGCGGCCGAGGCGGGGCGGGTGGCACGGGCGGTGCCGGCCGGTGGTGGCCGCCCTGGGCCCAGGGACCGTGCGGGGCGAACGGCGGGCGGTAGCCACCGGTCGGCGGCCCGAACTCGGGCGGCCGGGGCGGCGCGTAGCTGGTGCTGGGCGGCACGTAAGCCCCCTGGGTGTAGTTGGGCGGAGTCGGTGGCAGCGGCGCGGTCACCGGTTCGCCGGCCGGTGCGGCCGCGGCCGCGAACGGGGCCGTGGCGGGCCGGTGTGGCGCCGCCGGAGCCGGAGCCGCCGCGGGGGGCGTGGGCTGGGGAAACGTGGCGGGATTCGCCGCCGTCGCCGCGGACCAAGCGGCGGTCGGCGCGGCTCCGGGAGTGGCTCCGGGCGTGGTTCCGGGAGCGGCCGCCGGCGTCGCGGCGGTGGCACCCGCGTTGTTCCGGCTGTTCCGCCTCAGGAGCAGCCCGCCGCAGATCAGGACCGCCGCCGCGAGCAGGGTGGCGCGGAAGCCGTCGCGGACGATGAACGCGAAGGTCAGCGCGGCCGCACCGCCGAGCAGCACGATCGACAGCGGCGCCGTCGCCGAGCGGCCGCGGCCGAGCAGGGACTCGATCGGGGAGGCGGTGTCGCCCTCGGCCGGGATCAGCAGCCAGCCGACCAGGTAGATCAGCACGCCGACACCGCCGAAGAAGCCCAGCACGGCGAGCAGCACCCGCCAGAGCACCGGGTCGGTGTTGGTGGCGTTTCCGATCGCGCCGGCGACGCCGGCGACATACCGGCCGCGGGTGGGTCGGATCAGCTTTTCCCGGGCGAACGTGGGCCCGCTGTCGGCCGCGCCGAACCACGGCGGCGGCGTCGCGCCGGGCGGCGGGTTGGCGCCGGGCGGCGGAGCAGCGCCGGGCGGGGGAGTGGGGCCGGGCGGCGGGGGCAGGTCGGGCGTCGGCGGGGCGTCCGCGGCCGGCGGCTCGTACGCCGGTGGCGGGCCGGCCGCGGCCGGAGACGTAGCCGGCGCCGGAGGCGGGACGGCCGAAGGTGCCGGAGCGTCCTGCGACGACCCGGCAGCTTCGCGGGACTGGGCAGCTTCGTCGGTCATGGCTTCGATACTGGCGGTCCGGCGACCCGAAGCGCCTCAGGCGGCGACCCTGATGCCACCCTGAGATCCGCCGGTGCCGGTGATGGGGGAGTTTCCCCGTGGCCCGGGACCCCCGCCGCGTGTGACGATCGAACAGGTCGCGGCGCATGCCCGCGTCGAGAGCCCCGAGGAGGAGCGATCACCGCCACCGCAGCACCACCGACACCGCGCCGGCTGTACCGGCCGCGTGACCACCGGGTCGTCGCCGGGGTCGCGTCCGGCGTGGCGCGCCACCTCGGCATCCCGGTGACAGCGGTGCGCATCGCCCTCGTTGTCCTGCTCAGCTTCAACGGCCTGGGGCTGCTGCTCTACGCGGTCTTCTGGGCGGTCCTGCCGCAGCAGCTGTCCACCGGCGCCCGCACCCGGCGCGACCTGGCGCTGCTGCTCCCGTTCGGCGCGATCGGCCTCGGCGTCATCCTGCTGCAGGGCCTGCTCTTCGGGGACAACGGCGTCGCCGGTACGGCGGGCTGGCTCATCGCCGTCACCGCGGTGGGCGCCGGCGTGATCTGGCACCAATCCGATCCGACCCGCCGCGGCCAGTGGGCCGACGCCAGCCCGCAGGCGCCCTGGCTCGCCGCAGTGGTTGCGGAGAGTGATCGCCGCTCGTTCCTGTTCCGCTTCATCGGCGGCGGCGTCCTGGTCGCGGTCGGCGTGATCGGCATCCTCGCCGTGTACGCGCCGGCGGGCAATCTGAGCGCCGTCTTCAACGGGGTGATCTTCGCGCTGGTCGGCCTGCTCGGGGTCGGCGTGGTGGTCGCCCCGCTGCTCTGGCGCACGTTCAGCCAGCTCCGCTCCGAGCGCGAGGGCCGCATCCGCGAGCAGGAGCGCGCCGAGGTGGCCGCCATGATCCACGATCAGGTGCTGCACACCCTGGCGCTGATCCAGCGAAACTCCACGGACATCAAAGAGGTGCAGCGGCTGGCCCGGGGTCAGGAGCGCAGCCTGCGCAACTGGCTCTACAAGCCGAGCGCGTCACCGACCGAGCGGTTCGCCGCGGCGCTCGAGCAGGCGTCCGCGGAGGTCGAGGACACATACGCCATCTCGGTGGAGACGGTGGTCGTCGGCGATACGCAGTGTGACGAATCGGTGGCCGCCCTGGTCGCCGCAGCCCGGGAAGCGCTGGTCAACGCGGCCCGGCACGCCGGTGTGCAGACGGTGTCGCTTTACGCGGAGGTCGAGGCCGAGGAGCTGAGCGTCTTCGTTCGCGACCGCGGCGCCGGCTTCGACCTGACCACGGTGGAGGATACGAGGCACGGCGTCCGCGGGTCGATCGTCGGGCGGATGAAGCGGCACGGCGGCAAGGCCGTGATCCGCAGCGCCCCCGGGGACGGCACCGAGGTACGCCTGACGCTGCCGGTTTCCCGGGAGAGCGTCACCGCCGGAAAGGAGACAGCACGATGACCGAGCCTGTAGCCGAGGAGAACCGGCGGCTGACCGTTTTCCTCGTGGACGACCATGCCATGTTCCGGGCCGGCGTGCGCGCCGAGCTCGGCGCGCACGTGGAGGTGGTGGGCGAGGCGAGCACGGTCGCCGAGGCCGTGACCAGGATCGCCGCGACCACTCCCGATGTGGTGCTGCTCGACGTGCACATGCCCGACGGCGGTGGCCGCGCGGTGCTGGATGCGATGCGGCGCAGCCATCCGCAGGTCAAGTTCCTCGCGCTGTCGGTGTCCGACGCCGCCGAGGACGTGATCGGCCTGATCCGGGCCGGCGCCCGCGGTTACGTCACGAAGACGATCTCCCCGGACGAGCTCGCCGCGGCGATCCGGCGGGTGGCCGACGGCGACGCGGTGTTCAGTCCGCGGCTGGCCGGCTTCGTGCTGGACGCGTTCGCGTCGCGCCCCGACGTGCCGGTGGCGGATCCCGAGCTGGACCAGCTCACCAACCGCGAGCGCGAGGTGCTGCGGCTGCTGGCGCGCGGATACGCCTACAAGGAGATCGCCAAGGAGCTGTTCATCTCCATCAAAACGGTGGAGACGCATGTGTCGAACGTGTTAAGGAAACTGCAGATGTCCAATCGTTACGAACTGTCGAGGTGGGCGGCCGACCGCCGGCTGGTCTAGCCCCCCTCCACCGTCTGGTAGGGACGATATGTCTCATCGCGCTTCAAACCGGACAAGGCCCTTACGGAAAGTTATTGAACTACTACGGCGGTCTCGAAACCCCTGGTCAGGGGCCTGTTCCTGACCGAAAGGACGATCTTCAAGGGCCCTCGGGGGCGTATCGGGCTAATATCGGCTTGATAACGGCGCCGCCAGGGCCTAGGGGCACTGTGCGAAGGTGTCCTCTACTCACACAACCCCTCGTGAGCGCCCTTGAAGGAGTAGCTCCCATGCTCGGGAATCGCCCATGGAAGATGGCGGTCGGCGCGACCGCCATTGCCTTGTTGGCCGCAGGTTGCTCTGGAAGTGGGTCGGAGGACACCGACACCACGTCCAACAGCATCGTGATTGGTATTGGAGAGCCGCAGCACCTCATTCCGTCGAACACGACGGAGACGAGCGGTGCGGCCGTGCTCGCGTCCCTGTTCTACCCGCTCATCGACTTCGATGCGCAGAGCAAGCCGGTCGAGGTCGGCGCCGAGTCGGTCACCTCGACCGACAACAAGGTCTGGACCGTGAAGCTGAAGCAGGGCTTCACCTTCAGCAACGGCGAGGCCGTCGTCGCGGACAACTTCATCGACGCCTGGAACTACGGCGCATACGGGCCCAACGCCCAGGGCGCGTCCTACTTCTATGAGCGCATCGAGGGCTACGCCGACCTGCAGTCGGTCGACCCCGACGGCGAGGACGGCCCGAAGAAGGCCCCCGAGCCCAAGGCGAAGACGCTGACCGGCCTCAAGAAGGTTGACGACAACACCTTCACCGTGACCCTGTCGGCGCCTTTCGCCGGCTGGAAGTCCGTCATGGGTTACACCGCCTTCCTGCCGCTGCCGAAGGCCGCCTTCTCCGCCCCCGGCGTCATCGCCGACGGCTTCGAGGACGCGCTGGTCGGCAACGGTCCCTTCAAGATGAAGGGCACCTGGGAGCACGACGCGCAGATCGTGGTCGAGAAGGTCGAGGGCTTCAAGGGCACCGCTCCGAAGATCGACGGTGTGACCTGGAAGATCTACCAGGACCAGAAGGCGGAGTACGCGGACCTCACCGCGGGCAACGTCGACGTCCAGACGACCATCCCGATCGAGAGCCTGGCCGCCGCGCCCGGCGACCTGGGTGACCGCTTCCAGAAGAGCCCGAGCTCCTCGTTCGCGTTCGTCGGCTTCCCGACGTTCCAGAAGGAGTTCGCGAAGAAGGAGGTCCGGCAGGCCCTCTCCATGGCGGTCAACCGCGAGGAGATGACCACCCAGATCTTCCTCGGTTCGCAGACGCCGGCCAACGCGTTCGTGTCCCCGGTCGTCGCCGGCTACCGCGAGAACAGCTGTGGCGACAACTGCAAGTACGACCCGGCGAAGGCCAAGACCCTCTACGACGCCAACGGCGGCCCGAAGAAGATCCAGGTCACGTACAACGCCGACGGCGGCCACAAGCCGTGGGTCGACGCGATGTGCAACCAGATCAAGGCTTCCCTCGGCATCGAGTGCACCGGCGTCGGCGAGCCCAAGTTCGCCGACCTGCTGACCAAGGTCGAGAAGAAGGAGCCGGTCGGCCTCATCCGGCTCGGCTGGTCGATGGACTACCCGCTGATGGAGAACTACCTCGGCCCGCTGTACGGCACCGGTGGTTCCTCCAACTACTACGGTTACAGCAACCCGGCCTTCGACAGCCTGGTCAAGGAGGGCTCCGCGGCGGCGACGACCGACGCAGCGATCGCCAAGTGGCAGGCGGCCGAGGACATCCTCGTCAACGACATGCCGGTGATCCCGCTGCGGTTCGGCCAGAACGTCTTCGGCCACTCCGAGAAGGTCAAGAACGTGAAGATGGACCTGTTCTCGAAGGTCGACCTCTACACGATCGAAGTCACCAGCTGATCTAGCCGTTTGTGCAGTGGTGGCGCCACGGATTCTATGCAACCGTGGCGCCACCATTGCGTTCCCCCCTTATTACAGCCACCGCGCCCACGAGGCTCGGTGGCGCATCTTCCGCGGAAGAGGCTAAATCCGTATGTTCCGCTATATCGTGCGGCGCCTACTCCAGATGGTTCTGACCTTCTTCGGGGCCACCTTCATCGTGTATGCGCTGGTGTTCGCCAACCAGGACGACCCCATCCAGGCCTTGGCGGGCGAACGACCCATTACGGCGAGTGTGCGTCAGGCTCTTACCGAGCGCTACCACCTCGACGATCCCTTCCTCACGCAGTACTGGTACTACATGAAGGGCCTGCTCACCGGCGACTTCGGTACGTCGCTGACCGGCCGCAAGATCAAGGACATGATGCTGCAGGCCTGGCCCGTCACCCTGCGGCTCGCCCTGATCGCCATCGTCATCGCGGCGACCGTCGCGCTCCTCGCCGGCGTCGTCTCCGGTATCCGCCGGGGCAGCCTGTTCGACAACACGACCCTCGTGATCACCCTGGTCCTGCTGTCGCTGCCGATCGTGGTGCTCGCCCCGCTGACCCAGCTGATCTTCGGCATCAAGCTCGGGTGGTTCCCACCCACGGCCGGCGCGCATCCGAGCTTCTACGCTCTGTTAATGCCCGCCCTCGTGCTGGGCAGCACGGTGCTCGCGACCGAGCTGCGGGTCACCCGCGCGTCCGTCGCGGAAAACCTGCGCTCGGACTACGTCCGCACCGCCCGCGCGAAAGGTCTGTCCCGCCAACGGGTCATCGGCGTGCACGTGCTGCGTAACTCGCTCATCCCGGTGGTCACCCTCATCGGCGTCGATATCGGCGGCCTGATGTCCGGTGCCATCATCACCGAGGGTGTCTTCAACATCCCCGGTGTCGGGTTCAACCTGCTCCGCGGCATCCGTACCGAGGACGGCCCGCTGGTGGTCGGTTTCGTCAGCATTCTGGTCATCGTCTTCCTGGTCGTGAACCTTCTGGTCGACCTGCTGTACGCCGCCCTCGACCCGAGGATTCGTTATGAGTGATCTCGAAGCAGTAGCGGCGGCGCAGGGCCCGGGTGCGGGATCACCCCCGGAGCCGCGGCACGCCGACAAGCGCGACAAGCCCCGCAGCCTCGCCGGCGACGCATGGATCGACCTGCGGCGCAGCAAGATCTTCTGGGTCGCGTCGATCCTGGTCGCGATCGTCCTGCTGATGGCGATCTTCCCGACGTTGTTCACCTCGGCGGACCCGCGCTCCTGTGCGCTCAGCCGGCAGCATGCCCCGGCGAGCGGAACGGCCTTCTTCGGCTACGACTTCCAGGGCTGCGACGTCTACGCGAAGACGATCTACGGTGCTCGCAACTCGATCCAGGTGGGCGTGCTGGCCACCCTGCTCTCCGGGATCATCGGCCTGATCTTCGGCCTCGGCGCCGGCTACTTCGGTGGCTGGGTCGACGCGTTCCTGTCGCGCTTCATCGACATCGTGCTCGGCATCCCGTTCCTGCTCGCCGCGATCGTGATGGCCAAGCGCCTCTCGGCCGACCAGAACAGCAACGGCGTCATGGCGGTCACCATCACCCTGGGTGTGCTCGGCTGGACCACTGCGGCGCGCATCATGCGCTCCTCGGTGATCGCATCGAAAAACCAGGACTATGTGGCGGCGGCCCGCATGCTCGGCGCCGGCCCGGCCCGGCTGATGATGCGGCACATCCTGCCGAACTCGGTCGCGTCGTTCATCGTCGTGCTGACGATCCTGCTCGGCACCAACATCGCCGGCGAGGCGACCCTGTCGTACCTCGGCATCGGCCTCAAGGGAAACGCCATCTCCTGGGGCATCGCGATCTCCGAGGCGGGCTCGTACGTGCGCACCGCACCGGGGCCGCTGATCTGGCCGTCGATCTTCCTGGCGGCCACGGTGCTGGCCTTCATCATGCTGGGCGACGCGGTGCGCGACGCCTTCGATCCGAAGCTGCGGTGACCCTGAGATGACCGATATCAAGGCGCAGATCGACGTCCTGCCGGGCCTCGATCCGCGGGCCGCGCTGCTCGAAGTCACCGACCTGCACGTGGAGTTCCGCACGCAGTACGGCGTCGCGCGAGCCGTCAACGGCGCCAACTTCACCCTCGCTCCCGGCGAGACCCTGGCGATCCTGGGGGAGTCCGGCTGCGGTAAGTCCGTGACCGCGCAGGCGATCATGGGCATTCTGGACAGCCCGCCCGGCTTCATCACCAAGGGCGAGGTCAAGTACCGCGGCCTCGACCTGCTGAAGCTGCCCGAGAACGACCGGCGCAAGGTCCGGGCCAACCAGATCGCGATGATCTTCCAGGATGCCCTTTCGGCGCTGAACCCCGTGTTCTCCGTCGGCTACCAGATGGCCGAGCTGTTCCGGGTGCACCGGGGCATGTCGCGGGGCGACGCCAAGCGGCGCTCCATCGAGCTGCTCGACCAGGTCAAGATCCCGGCCGCCAAGGCGCGGATCGGCGACTACCCGCACCAGTTCTCCGGCGGTATGCGCCAGCGCGTCATGATCGCCATGGCGCTGGCGCTCGACCCCGAGGTGCTGATCGCCGACGAGCCCACCACGGCGCTCGACGTGACCGTGCAGGCACAGATCATGGGCCTGCTGGCCGAGCTGCAGCAGCAGCGCAACATGGGCCTCATCCTGATCACCCATGACATGGGCGTGGTCGCCGACGTCGCGGACCGCATCTCGGTGATGTACGCGGGCAAGGTCGTCGAGGAGGCGCCGGTCTACGACATCTACGCGCGCCCGGCCCACCCGTACGCGAAGGCCCTGCTCGAATCGATCCCCCGGCTCGACATGAAGGGCCAGGAACTCAACGTCATCAAGGGCCTGCCGCCGGCGCTGACGTCCATCCCGCAGGGCTGCGCGTTCAACCCGCGCTGCGCCTACGTCCAGGACGTCTGCCGGCAGGACCCGGCGCCACCGGCGTACACCGTCGCGCCGGGCCGCACGGCCCGCTGCCACTTCTGGAGGGAGGTCGCCGGAGATGAGTGACCGCAACGACGTCGTGCTCGAGACCAAGGGCCTGGTCAAGCACTTCCCGATCACCCAGGGAATCGTCATCCAGTCGAAGGTCGGCGCCGTGCGCGCCGTCGACGGCGTGGACATCCAGCTGCGCCGCGGCGAAACCCTCGGCGTGGTCGGCGAGTCCGGCTGCGGCAAGTCGACCCTGGCCAAGCTGCTCGTCGGCCTGGAGAAGCCGACCGCGGGCGAGATCAACGTCCGCGGCGAGAACATGGTCACGCTCAAGGGCGGCGCCATGCGACGGGCTCGCCGCAACATCCAGATGGTGCTGCAGGACCCGTACACGTCGCTGAACCCCCGCATGACGGTCGGCGACATCATCGGCGAGCCGTTCGCGATCCACCCCGAGGTCACGCCCCGCAAGGGCCGCGCCCGGGCGGTGCAGGACCTGCTCGACACGGTCGGCCTCAACCCCGACCACGTCAACCGCTACCCGCACCAGTTCTCGGGCGGCCAGCGCCAGCGCATCGGCATCGCCCGCGCGCTGGCCCTGAAGCCGGAGATCATCGTCTGCGACGAGCCGGTCTCCGCGCTCGACGTGTCCATCCAGGCACAGGTCATCAACCTGCTGGAGGGCCTGCAGAACGACTTCGGCCTGTCGTACATCTTCATCGCCCACGACCTGTCCGTGGTCCGGCACATCTCGGACCGGGTCGCGGTCATGTACCTCGGCAAGATCGTCGAGATCGGCAACGACGAGCAGATCTACGAGCAGCCGACCCACCCGTACACTCAGGCCCTGCTCTCCGCGGTGCCGGTCCCGGACCCGCGGCTACGCGGCCTCCGCGACCAGATCGTCCTGGAGGGCGACGTGCCGTCGCCGGCGAACCCGCCGTCGGGCTGCCGGTTCCGCACCCGCTGCTGGAAGGCCGAGTCGATCTGCGCCGAGCAGGAACCCCTGCTGCAGATCCGCGAACGCTCCCCGCACCCGAGCGCATGCCACTTCGCCGAGCCGCGGGACGTGGTCCACGCGGTGTGAGCCCGTTGCGAGAAAGGGACCTGTCGATCCGGCAGGTCCCTTTTCGCGTCGCCCGTCCGGCTACGAGGCGGGGCCGAGCAGGTCCCACTTGTTGCCGGCGATGTCGGTGAAGACCACGACGCGGCCGTAGGGCTCCGTGCGGGGTTCCGCGGTGAACTGGACGCCTGCCGCTGCCATCCGCCGATACTGGGCATCGAAGTCATCCACATACAGGAAGAAGCCGACGCGGCCGGCCAACTGGTCGCCGACGACGCGCTGCTGATCCGCACCGTCCGCCTCGGCCAGCAGGATGCCGGTCTCGGCCTTGGCTGGGCGCACAACCACCCACCGCTTCGGCCGGCCGTCGTTCGTCAACGACGGCAGGTCCTCCACCAGCTCGAAGCCGAGCACGCCGACGAAGAACTCGATCGCCCGGTCGTAGTCGTCGACCACCACCGTCACCAGACCAACCCGCATCAGCGCAGCCTAGGCGACCCCTGCCGAGCATCGTCGGCGCCCTGCCGGTGCGGTAGCAGCCGCGGAAGTTGGACCTTGGGTCGTGGTGGTTTGCTCGGAGTCCTGTTCAGGAATGACCCGACGCCACTTCGGCAACACCGGTCGACTGGCGGGTATCCACCCGCCGGCCTCGCCAGCCGATCACGCCCCGGGACTGCGGCTGGTTCTGACCGGAAAATAGGCTTGAGTGTGGTGGGTTTGTGCAGGGGGTATCGCCGGGCGGGGTGTCCGTCCGGTGGGTTTGTTGGGGCTGTCAGGCGGCGGGTTGCAGGGTGACGGTGTGGCCGAGTGCTTCTAGTTGCCGGACGAGGGTGTTGGTGCGGCGTCCGGTGTTGATCTTTTGGTGGTAGTAGTCCGGGCCGAGGTCGTGGTAGTGGGTGTTCGGGTCGGCCAGGAGGTGCCAGATGATGACTAGGACGGAGCGGGCGACGGCGACGAGGGCTTTGAGTTTGCCGCGGCGTTTGACGATGCGTCGGTAGCGTTCGGCGAGGAAGGTGTTGTGGCTGCGTGACGCGGTGGCGGCGGCCAGGCCGAGGACACCTTTGAGGTAGGGGTTTCCTTTGCCGGTTTTACCGCTGCTGGTGCTGGCTCCGGATTGGATGGTGCGGGGGCACAGTTTGGCCCAGGACACCAGGTGTCCGGCGGTGGGGAAACGGGTCATGTCCAGGCCGATCTCCCCGATGATCAGCTGGGCTGTCTCGCGGCTCAGGCCGGGGATCTGGCTGAGTCGTTCCATGGCGTCGGCGGCGGGGCGGGCGTCGTGGTCGTGGGGAAAGTTCGCTGGTGTGACCTGATGGCCGGTGTTGGCGATGAGTTCTTCGATGCGGGTGGTGAGCTGACGGATCTGGGTGTCGAGGCGGTCGATCTGGTCGAGCAGGATCCGGGCGAGTTCACCGTGATGGTCGTCGAACCGGCCGGTCAACGCCTCGATGAGAGCGGCGTGTTTGCTGCGCATGCTTGCTCTGGCTAACCCTGCCAGGGTCCGCGGGTCGCGTTCCCCGGCGATGAGCGCCTCGATCATGTCGCGGGTGGACACGGTCTTCAGGGTGCTGGCCACCGAGCTGACTTTGATCAGGGCGTCTTCGAGGAGTTTCTCTAGCCGCTGCCAGTTCCGGGTCCGGTCCCGGGTCAGATCGACGCGCATCCGGGTGTAGTCGCGCAGGACCCGGATCGGGACGGGCGGGACGAACGAGGGCCGGAGTAGTCCCTTCTCGGTCAGCTTGGCCAGCCACACCGCGTCGAGTTTGTCCGTCTTGGGCCGGCCGGGCACGTTCTTGACGTCACGGGCGTTGACCAGTTGCACGTCCAGTCCTGCCGCTTCCAGCAGGTAGTACCAGATTCGCCAGTAATCCGAGGTCGATTCCACGGTCACCTTCTCGATCCCCAGATCGACCAGGTCAGCGGCGAGATCAACGACCGTGTTGGTCGTGGCCGAGACCTGCCATACCCGGCTGACCCGTCTCCCGCTCGGGCCGGTACCAGGCAGGCGGGTACAGACCATGCCGGAGTCCTTGGCCACATCAACCGCGGCGACACGGTCCAGGATCCGTTCGTGTTCGGCGTCGACAATCTCCTCAGGTACCGCACCCATACGCCACCATCTCCCTCTCCGTGTGTGACCGACAACAGCCGGCCACCCGGGGGCCTCGGTCGGGAACCGAAATTCTGACCGGCGTGCTCGAAGCAACAGTGCGTGACCCTCAGGTCGGGGCCCCGGCGTCAGACTTGTGGACGGGCTACACGGCCCAAGATCCATCGACGTCGGCGGGTGACCGAACCACCATTTTCACGCTTGCGTGACGCCTCGAAGAGACCGGGTGACTTGTGGCGGCGTGGTCCGCTCCGCATCCGCCCACACCACAATCACCGCCGGGTGGGCAACCTCCGCGCGGATCTTGCCGCGGTCGCGCGTCGCCATGCCGCACCACCGGTCCCGGCGACTCGCCGGAACAACTTCCCGCCAGCGCCATCCTTACCCGCTCCGGCATCAGTCCAGCTGATGGACCCCGATCCCGCCCACCGGGTACCGTCACCACATCCTGGGCATCCCGTCCCACATCCTGGACTGTAACCTCGCATAACGCTTATATCGCCGCCGGACTCCGCGACCTTGATGCGCGCGGGTGTGGAGCAGACCGCTGCGCACCAAGGTCGCGGAGTCCGGCGGGGGCACCACATCCGACGCGCGCCGAACATGCGACCCACGAACCGGGAAGGACGCCCCGCCCCGTCCACGTCTATGCGGATCTTGGCACGTGGAGGCGCCGAGGAGTGTTGTTCGGGAGTACCTCGCGTGCTGTCGGCAACACCCGTCAGGGTGACGTGTAGGTCCAGCAGGGCGGGCTGCAGCGCTCCGGTTTCCCGAGGATCTCCGGGTATGCGATCGGGTAGCGCCGACCCGCTCGCCCCCTGGGCCCTTCTCGTGGGGCATTGGTAGGTCGCGGTGGTGGGGGTTTGCGGCTTGCGGGGTGGCGATCTTGATAATTTCGGGTTCGCCGTCGGCACCCGGGCGTATCAAGGTCCGCAGCATGTGGTCGGCGAGGGCGAGGGCGAGGGCGAGGGCGAGGGCGAGGGCGAGGGCGAGGGCGAGGGCGAGGGCGAGGGCGAGGGCGAGGGCGAGGGCGAGGGCTTGGGTGAGGGCGGCTCAGAGGGCGCGGGCTTGGGTGAGGGCGAGGGCGAGGGCGAGGGCGAGGGCGAGGGCTTGGGTGAGGGCTTGGGTGAGGGCGGCTCAGAGGGCGCGGGCTTGGGTGAGGGCGCGAGCTTGGGCGAGGGTGAGGGCGCGGGCTTGGGCGCGGGCGCAAGCAACCGCGGGCGCAAGCAACCGCGGGCGTTGGACCTTGGTGCGCAGCGGTCTGCTCGGCACCCGTACGCATCAAGGTTGCGGAGTGTGGCGGCTATATGGGTGTTATGTGAGGTTGTGGTCCGGGGTGTGGGACGGGATGCCCGGGATGTGGTGGCAGTGTCCGGTGGGCGGGATCGGGGTCCATCGGCTGGACTCCGCCGGTGGAGCGGGCGGGGAGTAGTGCCGAGGAGTTGCCGAGATCGGTGGTGGGGCATGGCGGCGCGTGACCACTGCAAGATCCTCGCGGGCTCGCCCAGCCTGGGGCGATCTTGGTGCGGGCGGGTGCGGAATGTGAGACCACGCCGCCACAGGATCCGGCTGCGGCGCGGAGCTGACAAATTGCCCGCCCGGGCGGCCACCCCGGTGTGGGCGTACCCGATCCATCCAAGATCGGGCACCCCCGATGGGCGAAGGGTCCGCGCCCGGACGAGCCGTGGCGTCCTAGAGCGGTCCGCGGCCCGCGCGGAGCAGCAGGAGCGCCACCTGGGTGCCGTCCGGGCCCAGCGCCTCGCGGAAGCGCTCGACGATCTCCCGCTCGCGCGACAACACCAGCCTTGTGCCGCCCGAGGCCATCCGGGTGCGGCCGACGTGCTGGGACAGGCGGGAGCGTTCCAGCCACAGGTCGATCAGCGACTGGTCGATCTCGTCGATGCGTTCGCGGATCGCCTTGATCTCTTCCGCGGCCGGTTCGGCGCCGGCGCCGGTTTGCTGGTCCATCAGGTCTGCGCTCATGTCGTGCTCCTCGGGTGCTGGCGTCCCGGCTGGCCCGGCCCGGGCAGCATCAAGCCCCGGGCTCGGGAGCCCGGGGCTTGATGTAGGCCTGTCGTTCAGACGCGTCCTACGGTCGCCGGACTTCCGGTGCCGTAGTAAAAAAATCGCGTCTGCTGGATCACGAAGCGAGTATGTACCCGGTCCGGGCCGCTTCGCAAGGAAACGGCCCGAACCGTGGGACAGGCGTGCTCAGCCGGCCTTCGTGATCCGGTTGGCCGGGCCCGGGCCGACCGGGGCGCCGGCGCCGAGGTAGCCGACCAGGGCGTCGACGTCGAAGCCCGGTGCCGTGGTGCGGCCCGTGCCCAGCGTCAGGTTGGTGAAGCCGTCGCCGCCGTTGGCCAGGAAGTCGTTCGTGGTGACCTGGTAGCTGGTGGCGGGGTCGATCGGGGTGCCGTTGAGGGCCAGCGCGGTCACCTTCGAGCCCGCCGCCGCCGTGCTGTTCCACGAGTAGGTCAGGCCAGCCGACACCTGCAGGATGCGCTGGGTGGTCTGCCCGCCGAAGCCGACGAACTGCTGCTCCAGGACGTTCTTGAGCTGCGCGCCGGTGAAGGTCTGGGTGACCACCAGGTTGTTGAACGGCTGGACGGTGAACGCCTCGCCGTAGGTCACCTGGCCGTTGGCCTCGCCGCCCGACGACAACTCGGCGTCGAAGTCGGCGCGGATGCCGCCCGGGTTCATCAGCGCGATCTGCGCGTTGCTGGCCGTGGTCCAGGCGAGCTGGGCGTCGGCGATCACGTCGCCGAGCGGCGACTCGCCGTTGGTGCCGGCCGTACGGCTGATGTCGGCGGTGATGCTGCCGACGACCTTGTTCGCGATCGGGGCGACCGCGGTGCGGTACTTGTCCGCGACCTTCTTGGCCTTCGCGTCGACCGTGGCCGGGTTCTTCAGGAAGACCCCGGCGGCGTCCCGGAGCCAGCCGCCCTTGCCGTCGGAGACACCGTTCTCCACGACCACGTTCTTGGCGGTGACCTCCGCGAAGCGGCCGGTGCGCTGGTCGATCGCGTAGTCGATGTCGGTGATCAGCTGGCCGTTGCTGCCGGCGCTGGTGATCACCGACGTGCCCTTGGAGTTGGGCAGCGTGCACGAGTAGAAGCGGTGCGTGTGGCCGGAGACCACCAGGCTGAACTCGGGGTTGAGGCCGGCGACGATCGGCACGATCGGCCCGGAGAAGGCGTTGCAGTCCGAGACGCCCGGCACCGGGACCTGCTCGGAGGCGTTCTGCTGACCGCCCTGGTGCACGAGCAGCACCTGCGCCTTGACGCCGAACAGCTTGAGCAGGTTGCCCCACTTGTTCGCGGTCTCGATCTCGTTCGCGAAGCGCACGCTCTGGATGCCGGCCGGGTTGACGATGCCGGGGGTGCCCTCCAGGGTGAGGCCGACGAAGCCGACCGGGGTGCCGTTGACGAACTTGATGTCGATCGGCGGCAGGATCGGCAGGCCGGTCTTCTTGCTGATCGTGTTCGCGGCCAGGTAGGTGAACTTGGCACCCTTGAAGCCGTCGCCGTCCTGGCAGCCGTCCGTCGGGTGGCAGCCGCCGCGCTGCATGCGGATCAGCTCGTTGACGCCCTCGTCGAACTCGTGGTTGCCGACCGAGCTGATCTGCAGGCCGACCTCGTTCATCAGCTCGATCGTGGGCTCGTCGTGGAACGCGGCGCTGACCAGCGGGGTGCCGCCGATCAGGTCACCGGCGCCGACGGTGAGGGTCTTGCGACCCTCGGCGGCGGCCTCGGTGCGGAGCTTCTTCAGGTACGTCGCCAGATACTCCACCCCGCCGGCAGGGGTGCCGTTGATGGCCGCGCCGCTGCCACCGGGCGGGTCGATGGCGCCGTGGAAGTCGTTGTAGCTGAGGAACTGGCCCTTGACTGTCTTGCCGGACAGTCCGTAGGACACGCTGGCCGGGGCCATGCCCGGCAGGTAATGGGCGACGGGCGCACTGGCGGGTGCCTGCTCGGGCCTGGTCATCGGCAGGGTGGCGACGACGGCCAGAGCGAGGGCCGGTACGGCGAGATTGCGCAGCACGGCCCAGCCGCGGCGACGAGGGTGGTCCATAGTATTCGGTCTCCCGGTCGGGTAACGGATCAACCAACGACTCACAGCCTCGTTGATCGATGCTGGTCAGCGCTACTGCCTGTGGATGACAGCTTGGTTGCGGCGAATGGTTGTGCACCGTGCGGAAGGATTGTCGGTGGTGCGGCATAGACTTGTCCGGCGATGCGAGCCCTTCCGGAAAATTCCCAGCCCCTGTTCACGATGCCGCCTGTTCAGGAGCGCAAATCCCCTGGTCAGGGCGATGCTCCCGAGCGGAAGCCGGCCCGGCGGCTCGATCCGGAGTCGCTGCTGGTCGGGCTCAACACCCCGCAGCGCGACGCCGTGACCCACGCCGGGTCACCGTTGCTGATCGTCGCCGGTGCCGGCTCGGGAAAGACCCGGGTGTTGACCCACCGGATCGCCTACCTGCTGGCCGAGCGGGAGGTGCATCCCGGCCAGATCATCGCGATCACCTTCACCAACAAGGCCGCCGGTGAGATGAAGGAGCGGGTCGCCGCCCTGGTCGGTCCCCGGGCCCGGCTCATGTGGGTGTCGACCTTCCACTCCGCCTGTGTGCGCATCCTGCGGGCCGAGCATGAGCACGCCGGGATGAAGAGCACCTTCTCCATCTACGACGCGGACGACTCGCGGCGGCTGATGCAGCTCGTCGCCCGCGAGCTCGACCTGGATCCGAAGCGCTACACGGCCCGCGGCCTGGCCGCCCAGGTGTCAAACCTGAAGAATGAGCTGGTCGAGCCCGAGGAGTTCAAGGACCGCGCGAAGGGCCCCAACGAGCGCGCCGTCGCGGAGGCGTACGTGCTTTATCAGCGCCGCCTCAAGGAGGCGCACGCGCTCGACTTCGACGACATCATCATGGCCACCGTGCACCTGCTGCAGTCGCACCCGCAGGTGGCCGAGGTCTACCGGCGCAGGTTCCGGCACGTGATGGTCGACGAATATCAGGACACCAACCACGCGCAATACATGCTGGTCAAGGAGCTGGTCGGCCCGGCAGACGGCGAGCTGCCGCCGGGTGAGCTCTGCGTCGTCGGTGACGCCGACCAGTCGATCTACGCGTTCCGGGGCGCGACGATCCGCAACATCCTCGAGTTCGAGCGCGACTATCCGAACGCCCGCACGATCCTGCTGGAGCAGAATTACCGCTCCACCCAGACGATCCTGTCGGCGGCCAACGCGGTCATCGACCGCAACACCTCCCGCAAGCCCAAGCGGCTCTGGAGCGACCAGGGCGCGGGCGAGCAGATCGTCGGATATGTCGCCGACACCGAGCACGCCGAGGCCGACTGGGTGGCCCGCGAGATCGACCGGCTCACGGACAACCACGACGTGCGCCCCGGTGACGTGGCGGTCTTCTACCGCACCAACGCGCAGTCCCGCGTCTTCGAGGAGGTGTTCATCCGGGTCGGCCTGCCGTACAAGGTCGTCGGCGGGGTGCGCTTCTACGAGCGCAAGGAGGTCCGCGACGCGCTGGCCTACCTGCGGTCGGTGGTCAACGACGACGACACGGTGAGCATCCGCCGGGTGCTGAACACCCCACGCCGGGGCATCGGCGACCGGGCCGAGGCCTGCGTCGAGGCGCTGTCCACTCGCGACCGGATCTCGTTCGGCCAGGCCCTGCGCGGCGCGAAGAACGCGCCGGGCATCTCGACCCGCGCGGCCAACAGCATCGCCGAATTCGTGCAGCTCCTCGACGACCTGCGGGAGCAGTCCCGCACAGCGCCGCCGGAGGAGGTCCTGGAGGCCGCCCTGCAGCGTTCCGGCCTGCTGTCCGAGTTGGAGGAGAGCCTCGACCCGCAGGACCAGGGCCGGGTGGAAAACCTTCAGGAGCTGGTCAGCGTCGCCCGGGAATACACCGAGCGGGTGGAGGCGCAGGCCGCGGAGGACGAGGAGGCGCCGGCCGCCACGCTGGCCGGCTTCCTCGAACAGGTCGCGCTGGTCGCCGACGCCGACCAGATTCCCAGTGACGACCCCGATCACCAGGGTGTGGTCACGCTGATGACGCTGCACACCGCGAAGGGCCTCGAGTTCCCGGTGGTGTTCCTGACCGGTCTCGAGGACGGCGTCTTCCCGCACATGCGGGCGCTCGGCGACAACTCGGAGCTGGAGGAGGAGCGCCGGCTGGCCTACGTCGGCATCACCCGGGCCCGGCAGCGGCTCTACCTGTCCCGCGCGGTGACCCGTTCGGCGTGGGGTCAACCGCAGTACAACCCGCCCTCGCGGTTCACCGACGAGCTGCCGGCCGAGCTGGTGCGCTGGGAGCGTACGGCCGGGTCGTACACGTCGTGGTCGGGCACCGGCGGCGGTGTCGGCGGGCGTGGCGGCGGCGACCGCGGGCGCGGCGGCGGCTTCTCCGGCGGCACGCCCAAGGCCCAGCAGCTCGCCCAGCGCCTGGGCGTGGACGCGAGCAGGCTGACGACCGCGAGCGAGCTGAAGCAGACGCCGAAGGTGGAGACCGGCGACCGGGTAAACCACCAGCGCTACGGCCTGGGCCGGGTGGTGACCGTGGAGGGCCAGGGCCCCGGCGCGCGCGCCCAGATCGACTTCGGCGACCAGGTCATGTGGCTGATCCTGCGGCACGCCCCGATCGAGAAGATCTAGCGGACCGCGCAGCCGGTGATGTCGACGCCGTGCTCGTGCATCCAGGCGGTCGGTTCGATCGGGTTCTGGTAGGAGCCCTGGTGCACCTCGAAGTGCAGGTGCGGGCCGGTGGAGTGACCGGTTGAGCCCTCGTTGCCGATCTGGTCGCCGGTCGCGACGTGCTGGCCGGGCGTCACCGTGATCGCCGACATGTGCCCGTAGTGGGTGAGGTATCCGTTGCCGTGGTCGATCAGGACGGCGTTGCCGTAGCCCTCGGCGGGCCCGGCGGCCACGACGGTGCCCTCGCCCGCGGCGCGGATCCGGGTGCCGTCCGGCGCGGCCAGGTCGACCCCGGCGTGCAGGCGGCCCCAGCGCGGGCCGAAGCAGGAGGTCGTCGTGGCCTCCGGCAGCGGGTTGACCCACAACGGCAGCGGCTTGACCTTGCGGGCCTGCGGGACGAACGACAGCGCCGCGCCGGCGGTTCCGGTCCCCTGTGCGCCGACAGACCCGGCTCCGACGGCGCTGGCGGATCCGGTCCCGACGGAGTTGGCGGCGGTTCCGGTCCCCGCCAATCCGGCGGTTCCGGTCCCGAGGGCGTCAACGGAGCCGACGCCTGCTTGTGCCGCGGAGGCGGACAGGGACGGCGCGGGCGATGCGAGAGGAGAACCGACGGGCGACGAGAGCGATGGGCCGGAGGAGGCGGCAGGCGCCGACGCCGGGCCGGACTGCGTCGAGGGGGCCGGTGCCGCCAGGGCCGCGGCAGGGCGGTTCTTGCCGGCTGCCAGCCCGGACGCGGCGCCGCTCGTCGCTGTCGTGACACCAGCCACGCCTACCCCGGCGACCAGGGCAGCGGCTACCACGTAGCGGCCCTTCTCACCGACGGGAGTGCTCGGTGCGCGGTGGCTGTGCAGCGCCGTCGTTCTGCGGTGGCGGCCGCGGACGTTCCGGTTGGCTCGATGCTGCACGAGTGTTTGATCCTCCAGGTCTCGGTGGCCGACACCTGCCTGTCGGCACCGCCCCCGGGGATCATGAGCGCACTGCGCCCGATGCAACCGGCCCGGTGGCAGAACGGTTGCGGACATGAGGAACGGACATGAAAAACCGCCGGACCGTCAGCGGCCCGGCGGTGCGTGTAGCGGGATCAGGAGGCGGCGAGCTCGGAATACGGCGAGGCGATCTTCAGCTTGATGTCGACGCCGCGCTCGCGCAGGAACACGATCGGGTCGGTCGGCGCGCCGTTGACGTGCACCTCGAGGTGCAGGTGCATGCCGTACGAGTAGCCGGTGTTGCCGACCTGGCCGATGACCTGCCCGGCTTTGACGGTGTCGCCGGCCTTGACCAGCAGCCGCCGCGAGTGGGCGTAAATCATCTCTGTGCCGTCGGAGTGCTTGATGGTGATGGCGTAGCCGTAACCGCCGTTGTGGCCCGCAGCGGTCACTACACCGGCGTGCACGGCCTTGTACGGGGTGCCCTCGGGCGCAGCCAGGTCGATGCCGGCGTGCAGCTTGCCGAAGCGGACGCCGTACGGCGAGGTGAACTGGTAGTCCTCAAGCGGGAGCAGCCAGGCGTTGGCGGCGAGCTCCTCGTCGGTGACCTTGGCGCCGACGGTGCGGTCTTCGCTGCGGGAGGCAGGCTCGGCGTCGCCGCGCTCGGCGAGGACGTCGCCGGCGGACGCGGCATCTTCGCCGGCGGACGCGGCCTGCTCCAGGTTTTGCAGAACCGTGGGGTTGACGTCCTTGGCGTCCGGGAACTGCGAGGCGGCTCCCAGGGCGACCACACCGGCGCCGACGAAGGCCGAGGTGACGACCGCGGCGTAGCGACTGCGCGGAGGAGTGGGCACGCGGCGACGGCCGCGATAGCGGTCGGGCTCAGACGACAAGCGCTGACGCACGAACAACCCTCCGTCGGTGGCAAAGAGCGGCAACCACCAAGCTCGAACAGATGCTGAACGGTGGTTTGCCGAGCGGTCGGACCGGGGTTAACCAGTTGACAGCCGTGGGCCACGGTAACGAAACGCAACGCCGGGTACAAGTCGCAGCGCCAATTCCCTGACAGTTACCTGTCGGCATTAGGGAGCGATTGTCCGAGTTGGTGGCAATTCTGAGTAGCGGCAGCGCTGGCTCTCCGTAACTGCATCTGGAACGCATAGTCATGTGACGTGGAATACGTTAAATGGTGCTTGCGTCTGGGGCCCTGATGGTCTTGGTTGCGGCCGGTAGTACGGAGCGGCGGCTTCCTCGGTTCAACGGTGCCGGGTTACCGTTCGTTCAGGTGGCAGTTTCCGGGTCGGCCGGCAGCGCGGCCGGTGAGCGCCGAAGGGGTCGCAGATGCAAGCACGGATCAGGGTCGTCGTTGCCAAACCAGGGCTCGACGGCCACGACAGGGGCGCGAAGGTGGTCGCGCGGGCGCTGCGGGACGCCGGTATGGAGGTCGTCTACACGGGCCTGCATCAGACGCCCGAGCAGATTGTCGAGACAGCCATCCAGGAGGACGCCGACGCCATCGGGCTGTCGGTGCTGTCCGGTGCGCACATGACGCTGTTCCGGCGGGTGCTGGAACTGCTGACGGAACGTGATGCTGCCGACATCGTGGTATTCGGCGGCGGCATCATTCCGGCCGACGACATAACCGAGCTCGAGAAAATCGGCGTGGCACATATCTTCACGCCGGGCGCGACGACCGCATCCATCATCGAATGGGTGCGCGCCAATGTGGCCACGCCAGTGGCGTGACCAATCAACTGCGTAGAGTAAAGAAAGTTTAAGGGGAGAGGCCGGACGCACCCCTCACACGTCCGGCCTCTCTATGCACGATGCCCCGCCGCCACCCCTCGACCGACAGGGCATCGGCCGCTCTCGTCGTCGCTCAGCGCTCCGACATCACACTCAACGACGCCTCAACTGCGGGGTTACGCGACCTGGGGCGACTTTTTCGCCGGGCGCCGCGTAGCCTCTCGCAGCGTGCAGCCCTTCCCTGTGGTCCCGCGGATTCCCGAGGACCAGCCCTTCATCGTCCGGCCCAGCGTGCGCAAGCGCGTGATCTTCTTCGGCGGCTTCCTGCTGGCCCTGATGATCGTCCTCGGCTGCGTGCTCGGCCTGGGTGCGATCGGTTCTTCCAACGGCGTTGGGCTCCTGGTCGTCTTCCTCGTCATCACGGCCGGCTTCGTGGGCCTGTTCGGCCTGCAGATCTGGCTGCTCGCCACCGGCGGCCCGGTGCTCGCGGTCGGGCCGGCCGGGCTGTGGATCAAGACCCGGCCGAGCCGGGGTCAGGCCATCTGGCTGCCCTGGGAGGCGATCGGCGGGATCTCCCGCCGCCGCTGGAGCTTCGAGAAGATGCTCTGCGTCGCCGCGCGCGACCCCCGGGCCGGGCAGCAACTGGGCGCGTTCACCGCGTTCGACTCCGTTGTCACCCAGGCCGCGTTCGGCACCGGCTTCACCGCGACGCTGAACTTCGCCGACCGGAGCGAGCAGGAAATCTTGCAGGCCGTCGCCTACTTCGCGGCGGGACGCGTGCCCCTCGCGTAACAGTAGTGCTGTGTGGTCTCGCACACCGTGCACCCGCGGCGGCGCAGCCGGTAGTGATGTGGCTAGGCTGCGAAATGGGCCCTCAGGGCCGACATTTCTCTCACGCTGGCGGCGACGCAACAACGCGCCGCGGACATCAGGTCGGGACGCAGGTACGCGGCTTGCCGGGGCAAGCGTCGCGAGCGAAAGGAGACACGTGGACCTGTTCGAGTATCAGGGGCGCGACCTGTTCGAACGGCACGGGCTGCCCGTGCTGGGCGGCGGCGTCGCCGAGACCCCGCAGGAGGCCCGCGCCATCGCCGAGCGACTCGGCGGCAAGGTCGTGGTCAAGGCCCAGGTGAAGGTCGGCGGCCGCGGCAAGGCCGGCGGCGTCAAGCTCGCCGACGGCGCGGACGAGGCCGAGGCCCGGTCGACGGACATCCTCGGGATGGACATCAAGGGCCACACCGTGCACAAGGTGATGCTCGCGGAGACCGCGGACATCAAGGCGGAGTACTACTTCTCCTACCTGCTGGACAGGGCCAACCGCACCTTCCTCTGCATCGCCAGCGTCGCCGGCGGCATGGAGATCGAGACGGTCGCCGAGGAGGACCCGGAGCGGGTCGCCAAGATCGCCATCGACGCGAACAAGGGCGTGGACGAGGCCACGGCGCGCGAGATCGTCGCCGCCGCCAAGTTCCCGGCCGAGGTGGCCGAGCAGATCGTCGACATCGCCGTGAAGCTCTGGCAGGCCTTCGTGGCCGAGGACGCGACGCTGGTCGAGGTCAACCCGCTCGCCAAGGTCGGCGACGGCCGGGTGCTGCTGCTGGACGCGAAGATCACCCTGGACGAGAACGCCGGCTTCCGGCACCCGGACCACGAGGCGCTGATCGACCAGTCCGCGGTCGACCCGCTGGAGCAGGCCGCCAAGGCCAAGAACCTCAACTACGTCAAGCTCGACGGCGAGGTCGGGATCATCGGCAACGGCGCCGGCCTGGTCATGTCGACGCTCGACGTGGTCGCGTACGCGGGCGAGCGGCACGGCGGCGTCAAGCCGGCCAACTTCCTCGACATCGGTGGCGGCGCCAGCGCGCAGGTCATGGCCAACGGCCTGGAGATCGTGCTCGGCGACCCGGCGGTCAAGTCGGTCTTCGTGAACGTCTTCGGCGGCATCACCGCCTGCGACGAGGTCGCCAACGGCATCGTCCAGGCCCTCGCCCTGCTCGGTGAGCGCGGCGAGGCCGTCACCAAGCCGCTCGTGGTCCGCCTCGACGGCAACAACGCCGAGGCCGGCCGGGCGATCCTGGACGCGGCGAACAACCCGCTGGTGCAGCGGGTGGACACGATGGACGGTGCGGCCGAGCGCGCCGCCGAGCTCGCGGCTGCGGGGAAGTGACGACATGGCTATCTGGCTCACCAAGGACTCCAAGGTCATCGTCCAGGGCATGACCGGCGCGGAGGGCTCCAAGCACACCCGCCGGATGCTCGCCGCGGGCACCAACGTGGTCGGCGGGGTGAACCCGCGCAAGGCGGGCACGACCGTGGACTTCGACGGCACCGAGCTGCCGGTGTTCGCGAGCGTCGGCGAGGCGATCAAGGAGACCGGCGCCGACGTGTCGGTCATCTTCGTGCCGCCGGCGTTCACCAAGGCCGCCGTGCTGGAGGCGATCGACGCCGAGATCCCGCTGGCCGTCGTGATCACCGAGGGCGTGCCGGTGCAGGACTCCGCCGCGTTCTGGGCGCACAACATCGCCCAGGGCCAGAAGACGCGGATCATCGGCCCGAACTGCCCGGGCATCGCGTCGCCCGGCGCCTCCAACGCCGGCATCATCCCGGCTGACATCACCCCGGCCGGCCGCATCGGCCTGGTCAGCAAGAGCGGCACGCTGACCTACCAGCTCATGTACGAGCTGCGCGACATCGGCTTCTCCACCGCGGTCGGCATCGGCGGCGACCCGATCATCGGGACCACCCACATCGACGCGCTCAAGGCGTTCCAGGACGACCCGGACACCGACGCGATCGTGATGATCGGTGAGATCGGCGGCGACGCCGAGGAGCGCGCGGCCGAGTTCATCAAGGCCAACGTCACCAAGCCGGTCGTCGGCTACATCGCCGGCTTCACCGCCCCGGTCGGCAAGACCATGGGTCACGCCGGCGCGATCATCTCCGGCTCGGCCGGCACCGCCGACGCCAAGAAGGAGGCCCTCGAGGCCGCCGGCGTCAAGGTCGGCAAGACCCCGAGCGAGACCGCGCGGCTCATGCGCGAGGTCATGAGCTGATCTTGGTACGGCCACTGGCGCGCCGCGGCACGGATGATCCACGTCCGAACCGCGGCGCGCCGCCGTATCCAGCGACTTTTTCGCCGTCCCCGAACGCTGATTCAGTCCTTCCCCGGCGCTCGGTGCCGATTTCGGGGGGTTTGCGGCGGCCGTTGTCCGGCGCGTCGTCGTTTCTGCGTCGCAGTGGGCCGTCCGGCGTGGAAAAGTAGGTCTTGATGCCGAGCACCCCCGACCGTCGCGACGGTCGACCCGACGGCTCGGAGGACCAGTTCGAGGCCGCCGAGGCTGTGCACCTTGCCGCCCGCGAGACGATCTCGGTGCGCCCGTCGACACCCGCCGACCGCCCGACCGTACGGGTGGACCCGGCCGACCGTGCCACCGTGCGGATCGATCCGGGCAACCGTGAGACGGTCAAACTCCCCGGTCAGCGCCGCCCGCCGCGCGCCAGGAGCCGCCGGGCGCCGCTGCCGGTCGCCGCGGCCTTCGCGACCTGCTGGGCCGCGTTCGTCGCGTACGTGCCGGTCGCCGCGGTCATCGGGCTGGCGCGCACGCTTGAGGGGCAGGGCGGCCTCGGCGGCGCCGCGCATGCCGGGCTGGCCGGCTGGCTGCTCGGGCACGGCGTGCCGATCGGCACCTCCATCGGCCCGCTCGGCCTGGCCCCGCTGTTGCTGACCCTGCTGGCAGGCTGGCGCCTCAACCGCGCCGGCCTGCACGTCACCCGCGCGATCGGCGCCCGGCGCAGCGGCTCACCCAAGGCGGCCCTGCTGGTCGCCGGCGCGATCGGCCTCTCGTACGCGGCCCTGGGCGCCCTGGCGGCGCTGCTCGTCGACGGCCGGGGCACCGAGGTGTCCGCGGGCCGCGCGGCCGTGAACTTCTTCCTCGCCGGGCTGGCGTTCTCCCTGATCGGCTCGCTGCGCAGCACCGACGCCCTGGTCGTGATAGCCCGCCGGATCCCGCCGGCGCTGCGCCACGGCCTGCGGGCGGGCGTGGTGGCGGCGCTGCTGATCCTCGCCGCCGGTGCCGCGTTCGCCGGGCTGTCCGTCGCGGTCGGCGGTGGCCAGGCGGCGGACATGATCTCGGCGTACCGGACCGGGGTCGCGGGCCAGGCCGGCATCACGCTGCTCAGCCTCGCCTACGGGGCGAACGCCGTGGTCTGGTCGGCGGCCTACCTGCTGGGCCCCGGCTTCCTGCTGGGCACCGACTCGGCCATCCGGCTCACCGAGGTGACCGTCGGCACGTTGCCCACCGTGCCGCTGCTGGCCGGCCTGCCGAACGGCCCGATGGGCGCGAGCGGCGCGGCGCTGCTGGCGGTGCCCGTGCTGGCGGCGATGGCGGCCGGCTGGCTGCTGACCCGCCGCCTGGTCAACCTGCACCACGTGGTCGACGGGCACCTGGTCCACGGCCGCACCCCGGGAGATCCGGCCCCGGCCGAGCCGAGCTGGTCGCTGGTGCTCGGCGCGGCGGCCCTGTCCGGCCCGGTGGCCGGGCTGGTGCTGGGGCTGCTGTCGTGGATGTCGAGCGGCTCGCTGGGCGACGGCCGGCTCGCCGAGATCGGCCCGGTCCCGTGGCAGGTCGCCCTGGTCGCGACGCTGGTGGTCGCGGTGTCGGCGAGCATCGGAGCGGCCGCGGGCCGCGCCTTCCGCGCCCCGGCCCGCGGCTGAGCGGCCCTCGGTAAAGAGGGCGGGCAAGCACAAAGGGCGCCCCCGCGAACGGGAACGCCCTTTGTTACAACAGCTGGATCAGCTGTTGGTGAGGCCGCTGAACGCACCCGTGGCGGCTGCGATGATGTTGATGACGATGAAGAGGCCGGCCAGACCGAAACCGATGTAGGCGAGCGTCGGCGGCTTGCCAACCTTGCGCGCCTCCATCAGGCACAGCACAGCGAAGACGATGCCGAGCGGGGCACAGCAGAAGGCGAACACGATGCCAAGGACGCCCCAGAGCGTCACCTTGTCGTTGCCCGCGGCTGCGGGCGGCTGCTGACCGTAGTAGGGCGGTGGCGTCACGGGCGTATCCTCCAGATAAATCCGCGTAATGCGGTGATGTGTCAACTAAGCGCACGCGGGCCATCACGTGAACGGCCCGCAGCCTAACCGATGATCAGCGGTTTTGCTGCCCCTGAAACGACCCGTTTGCCGCCGCGACCAGGCACGGCGATAGGGTGCTCGGGTGACAGACCCCGCGCCCGCCCGCCTGGTCGTCCTCGTTTCCGGCTCCGGCAGCAACCTGCAGGCCCTCCTCGACGCCGCCGCGGATCCCGCGTACGGGGCCAGGGTTGTCGCCGTCGGGTCCGACCGGGACGGCGTCGCCGGCCTCGACCGTGCCGCCGCCGCAGGCGTGCCGACGTTCGTCGACTCCGTCAAGGCCTACCCGACCCGGGACGACTGGGACGCCGCCCTGACCGCGCACGTCGCCGAGCACAAGCCCGACCTGGTCATCTCGGCCGGCTTCCTCAAGCTCGTCGGCAAGGACTTCCTGACCGCCTTCGGGGACCGCTACGTCAACACCCACAACGCGCTGCTGCCGTCGTTCCCGGGCATCCACGGCCCCCGCGACGCCCTCGCCTACGGCGTGAAGATAGCCGGGGCGACCCTCTTCTTCGTCGACGCCGGCGTCGACACCGGGCCCATCATCGCCCAGGTCAGCGTGCCCGTGCTCGACGGCGACACGGAGGCGGCGCTGACCGAGCGGATCAAGGAAGCCGAACGCCGGCAACTCGTCGAGTACGTGGGCCGGCTGGTCCGCGAAGGCTGGACCATCACCGACAGAAAGGTCGCTATCCCATGAGCGCCGAGGACGGCCGTCGCCCGATCAAGCGGGCGCTGCTCAGCGTGTACGACAAGACCGGCCTGGTCGAGCTCGCGCAGGCTCTGCACGCCGCCGGGGTGCAGGTGGTCTCCACCGGCTCCACCGCGTCGACCGTCGAGGCCGCCGGTGTGCCGGTGACCCGGGTTGAGGAGCTGACCGGTTTCCCGGAGACGCTGGACGGCCGGGTCAAGACGCTACACCCGAAGGTGCACGCGGGCCTGCTTGCCGACCTGCGGCTGGACGCCCACGTCGGCCAGCTCGCCGAGCTGGGGATCGAGCCGTTCGAGCTGCTGGTCAGCAACCTGTACCCGTTCACCGAGACCGTGGCGTCCGGCGCAAGCGTGGACGAGTGCGTCGAGCAGATCGACATCGGCGGCCCGGCGATGGTTCGTGCCGCGGCGAAGAATCACCCGTCCGTGGCGGTGGTGACGTCCGTGGCGGCGTACCCGTTGATCCTGGAGGCCGTGCGCGACGGCGGTTTCACGCTGACGCAGCGCAAGCTGCTCGCGGCCCGCGCGTTCGCCGACATCGCGGAGTACGACGTCGCGGTGGCCAACTGGTGCGCGACGACGCTGGCGCCGGCGGAGTGGCCGGAGTTCGCCGGGCTCGGGCTCAAGCGCGCGACCGCCCTGCGGTACGGCGAGAATCCGCACCAGCAGGCCGCGCTCTACCTCGACCCGAACGCGCCCGCGGGGCTCGCCCAGGCCGAGCAGCTGCACGGCAAGGAGATGTCCTACAACAACTACGTCGACGCGGACGCCGCCTGGCGCTCGGCGAACGACTTCGCCGAGCCGTGCGTCGCGATCATCAAGCACGCCAACCCGTGTGGCATCGCGGTCGGCGCCGACGTCGCCGAGGCGCACCGCAAGGCGCACGCCTGCGACCCGGTGTCGGCGTTCGGTGGGGTCATCGCGGTCAACCGGCAGGTGACCGTCGAGCTGGCGAAGCAGCTCGACGGCATCTTCACCGAGGTCGTCGTCGCGCCGTCGTTCACCAGCGAGGCGCTCGCGGCGTTCCGCGAGAAGAAGAACCTGCGCGTGCTGGTGGCTCCGGAATGGAACCCGCCGCCCGCCGAGATCAAGCAGGTCGGCGGCGGTGTGCTGGTGCAGATGTCGGACCGCGTCGACGCCGCGGGCGACGACCCGGCAAACTGGACGCTCGCCACCGGCGAGGCCGCTTCCGCCGAGGAGCTGGCCGACCTCGCCTTCGCCTGGCGGGCGATCCGCAGCGTGAAGAGCAACGCGATCCTGCTCGCGCACGACGGCGCCACCGTGGGCGTGGGCATGGGCCAGGTCAACCGGGTGGACTCCGCGCACCTCGCGGTGAACCGGGCCGGCGCGGACCGGGCCAAGGGCAGCGTGGCGGCCTCCGACGCGTTCTTCCCGTTCCCGGACGGCCTCGAGGTGCTGATCGCGGCCGGCGTCAAGGCGGTCGTGCAGCCAGGTGGCTCCATCCGCGACAACCTGGTCATCGAGGCGGCCGAGAAGGCCGGGATGACCGTCTACCTCACCGGCACGCGGCACTTCTATCACGGATGAACGTCGTCCGGAACGAGACCTTCACCGGCCAGGCTGGACGGGGTCGCGCTCCGCGGCGTGGATCTCACCGGCACCAAGATCGACATGGCGCAGGCGGTGCGGTTCGCGGGCGCCTACGGCGCCGTGGTGACAGGCTGAGGCAGTGGCCTACCTCCTTCGATCCGGCCCTGCCTCGTAATACGCCGTTAACCGACTGATACGGTCCGAAAAAAGGTCCCGCAGACTGGGAGTGAGAGCAATGGGCAAGAAGGTCACTGTCGTAGGCGCCGGTTTTTACGGGTCGACGACCGCACAGCGTCTGGCCGAGTACGACATCTTCGAGACCGTGGTGCTCACCGACATCGTCGAGGGCAAGCCCGAGGGCCTCGCGCTCGACCTCAACCAGTCGCGCCCGATCGAGGGCTTCGAGACCAAGATCGTCGGCGCCACCACCGGCCCGAACGGCGAGGGCTACGAGGCCATCGAGGGCTCCGACGTCGTCGTGATCACGGCCGGCCTGCCGCGCAAGCCGGGCATGAGCCGGATGGACCTGCTCGGCGTCAACGCCAAGATCGTGCGCTCGGTCGCCGAGAACATCGCGAAGTACGCGCCGAACGCCGTCGTCATCGTCGTGTCGAACCCGCTCGACGAGATGACCGCGCTGGCCCAGATCGCCACCCAGTTCCCCAAGAACCGGGTGCTCGGCCAGGCCGGCATGCTCGACTCGGCGCGCTTCACCAACAACGTCGCCGAGGAGCTGAAGGTCCCGGTGAGCAGCGTCAAGACGCTCACGCTGGGCTCGCACGGCGACACCATGGTCCCGGTGCCGTCGCAGTCCTCGGTCGGCGGCAAGCCGCTCGCCGACCTGCTCCCGGCCGACAAGGTCGAGGAGCTCGTCACCCGCACCCGCAACGGCGGCGCCGAGGTCGTGGCGCTGCTCAAGACCGGCTCGGCGTACTACGCCCCGTCGGCCGCCGCGGCCCGGATGGCGCGGGCCGTCGCGGAGGACTCCGGCGCGGTCATGCCGGTCTGCGCGTGGGTGGACGGCGAATACGGCATCTCCGGCGTCTACCTGGGCGTCGAGGCCAAGATCGGCGCCGAGGGCGTCAAGGCGGTCGTCGAGACCGACCTCACCGCCTCCGAGCTGGCCGGCCTCAAGGAAGCCGCCGAGGCGGTCCGCGCCAAGCAGGCGGATGTTTTTTCTCTCTGAGTTCGACTTTGTGAGAAGGCCGGGGCCGTGCGCCCCGGCCTTTTTTCATGCTTCGGTACGGCTGTAGGGCTGCCCCAAGTGCGACACCGCCAACCACGAGCCACGGGATCCGGCCGTGGCGAGCGCCGCCTCCCGGCTCTCCCGTGCGAGCCGGGCATCCATGTCATGCCCATAGCCGAGTGCCGGATCCAGCAGCTGCACGGCGTGCACCAGCAGGTCGCCGGTGATCAGCACGCTCTCGTTGCCGCCTTCTACCAGCACCGACTGGTGTCCCGGGGTGTGCCCGGGCGTAGAAATGATCTGGACGCCCGCGCTGAGCGCGGTGTCGCCGTCCACGACCTGGAGCCGCCCCTCGCGGCGTAGCGGCTCCAGCAGCACCTTTTCCTGGCGGACGGCCGCATAGGCGTCCACATCCGCGCGCTGCACGATTACGCGCGCGTTGGTGAACGGCGAGTCTCCCGGCACGGCCCAGCCGATGTGGTCGGTGTGCAGGTGGGTCAGCACGATCGCCTCGACGTCCGCCGCCTCGATGCCGGCGGCGGCCAGCTCGTCCGGCAGGCGTCCGGGCACGGGCGCCCAGTCCGCGGCGAGCGAGTGCGCCGGCCCTATCCCGGCGTCGACCAGGGTGACCGGGCCGCTGTCGCCGTACCGGATGGCGAAGCTCCGAAAGCGCAACCACCAGCGGCCGTCCGCGGTGCGCGCGCCGGGGTCCCGCTCGTCGGCGGCGGCCCACTGCGCGGGCGTCGCATCGGGGATCGCGTCCTCGCGCCGGTCGAAGTGCGGGCCCTCGGCGTCCTGCAACGCGATAACGGTCAACGGCCCGAGCGTACGGATGACAGACATCCCCCATTCTCACCTTGGCAGATGCCCGCCGGGCGCGAGGGATCAGAAGTTGCGGGGGCGTAGCGCGGCGATCGGGATCTCGATGTGCCAGGGGCTGTCGGTGCGGATCACGTCGGTGAACGAGCCCGTCGCTTCGTAGACCCCAGCATTGCCGTTGAGCCGGTTTGTGTGCACGGTGATGTCGTCGTCGGTCTCGATCAGCCAGTAGTGGGGGATGCCTGCCTTCGCGTAGAGCGCCGGCTTGAGCACCCTGTCCATGCTCTGTGAGCCGGGCGACACGATTTCCACCGCCAGCACGACCTCGTCCGCCATGAAGCTGCCGGACCGCCGACGGGCCGCCTCGAACGTGGTGACCAGCACGTCCGGAATGAACAGGCGCCGCGAGCTGAGCTGCACGTCGTTGGACTGACTCACGAAGAGGCGGTCCGGGCACGTCTGCTCGAGCGTGACACCGAGACGCATGGCGATGACCTGGTGGATGCTGGTCGGCGAGGGGGACACGTGCAGTGCTCCATCAATCAGTTCGCGGCGCACACCGTCGTCGGGCAGGGCGTCGAGATCGTCGACGGTCCAGCCGCCTTCGGGCGGCGCACCACCGAGCGCGGCGGTCATCGTGAACCTCCTCACCGCGTTGGGCAGTCATCACTCACAATACCGGACCGGACGGCGAGGGATCGGGGTCGAGCGGCGATCTTCACCCGACCTGCAGTACGCTCGTACTGCTAGAAGCACGTGTCCCGGAGAGGAGCGCCGGTCGATGGCGAAGATCAAGGTCAACAACCCGGTCGTGGAGCTCGATGGCGACGAGATGACCCGGATCATCTGGAAGCAGATCCGCGAGCAGCTGGTGCTGCCGTACCTCGACGTCAATCTCGAGTACTACGACCTGTCGATCCAGTACCGCGACGAGACCGACGACCAGGTGACCATCGACGCGGCCAACGCGATCAAGCGCCACGGCGTCGGCGTCAAGTGCGCGACGATCACCCCGGACGAGGCCCGCGTCGAGGAGTTCGGCCTCAAGAAGATGTGGCGGTCGCCGAACGGCACGATCCGCAACATCCTCGGCGGCGTGGTCTTCCGCGAGCCGATCATCATGTCGAACGTACCCAGGCTGGTGCCGGGCTGGACCAAGCCGATCATCATCGGCCGGCACGCGCACGGCGACCAGTACAAGGCGACCGACTTCGTCGTGCCGAGCGCCGGCAAGCTGACCGTCACCTTCACGCCCGAGGACGGCTCCGCGCCGATGGAGTTCCACGTCGCGGACTACCCGGGCGGCGGCGTCGCGATGGCGATGTACAACTACGACGACTCGATCCGCGACTTCGCGCGCGCCTCGTTCCGGTACGGCCTGGCCCGCGACTACCCGGTCTACCTGTCGACCAAGAACACGATCCTGAAGGCGTACGACGGCCGGTTCAAGGACCTGTTCGCCGAGATCTTCGAGACCGAGTTCGCCGACCAGTTCAAGGCGGCCGGCCTCACCTACGAGCACCGGCTCATCGACGACATGGTCGCCGCCGCCATGAAGTGGGAGGGCGGCTACGTCTGGGCCTGTAAGAACTACGACGGTGACGTGCAGTCCGACACCGTGGCCCAGGGCTTCGGCTCGCTCGGCCTGATGACCTCCGTGCTGATGACGCCGGACGGCCAGACCGTCGAGGCCGAGGCCGCGCACGGCACGGTCACCCGGCACTACCGGCAGTGGCAGAAGGGCGAGAAGACCTCGACGAACCCGATCGCGTCGATCTTCGCCTGGACCGGTGGCCTCAAGCACCGCGGCAAGCTGGACGGCACCCCGGCGGTCACCGAGTTCGCCGAGACGCTGGAGCGGGTCTGCGTGGAGACGGTCGAGGGCGGTCAGATGACCAAGGACCTCGCGCTGCTCATCTCCCGGGACGCCCCGTGGCTGACCACGGACGAGTTCATGAACGCGCTGGACGAGAACCTGGCTCGCACGCTCGCCTGACCTCGTACCCCCGAAAGGCCGCCGGCAGCAGTCGGCGGCCTTTTTTGCCGCAAAATTCCCAAAAGGGAGGTTTGGGCGCGTAACTTCGGGGTACTCCTGTTCGTTTCTTTGATTAGAACGGATGACGGTCGCGTAGCGCTCCCAGTCGCCCGCCGGTCTGGCCGCCTTGTCCCGGGCGCCGACCGGTTCTGGGAACAGCGCGCGATCAGTAGGCGATCTGCGCCTGCCGTCCCTTCCCTGCGGGGGGCCTTGTCCCGGGCCCCCCGCCCCCACTACTCGGCCGGTTTCCCGCGGCAATTCTTGAATTGTCTCCGCGCGGCGGGCATGATTCCGCGCCCGGCGCGTACGCCGGGCCCGGGGGCCGCTATTTATTCGCAATGACGAATGCTGGTCGTGAATTGCCGGCGGATCCCGGGGAGCGACGCTTCCCGGGATCCGCGATAGGTTCAGCCGCGGTAAAGCGTGGTGTGCCGGAATGAACTGCTGGTGCCGTTGAAGCCGTACGTGCCGCGGTATGAACCCGGGCGTACGAACTCGCCGACCACGGTGATCGAGTCGGCGCACGGACCCTCGCCGGCCCGGTTGGCCAGCAGGAGCAGGTCTTCGCCGATGAATCCGCCGGTGATGTTCCACGGCGCACCGCAGATTCCGGACGTGATCTGGCCGCCGGTCAGGGTGAAGGGGTACGTGTTCGGATTGATCTGGGCCTCGATCTCGAACGTCACGGCCGTGTTGTGCAGGGTCAGCCGCACGGTCGTGCTGACGGCCTCGGGCACCGCGAAGGCTTGCTCGCGCGACTCGACCCGGGTGCCGTAGGGATCGATGTACGTGGTCCGTTCATGGACTTCAGTGGACATGTTTGCTCCCCAATCCGACTCAGGCCAGCAGCTCGGCGATTTCGACGCGCAGCAAGGAGCGCACGGTCTCGATGTGGTTGATGACGGTCGTCACCGACGAGCCGGCGAACAGCAGCCCGACCGCGACGTTGTCGAACGAGGTCACCAACGACCCCGAGTCGCCGCCGGCCGACATGGCGGTGGTGATGATCTGGTCGCGGAAGCGGGCGACGCCGGCCGGGCCGTAGTTGACGTCGACGGTGGCATCGATGCTGATGATGCGGCCGAACGTCACATTGGTCGTCCGGCCGGTCTTGCGGAGCTTGTCGCCGACGGCCACGTTCGCCTTGCGCCGCCACGCCCGGGGCGCGCCGTTGAAGGCGATCTCGCGGGTCGCGTCGGCGAATTCCGCCGCGCCGAGCGCGGCGTCGACGACGTTGTTGTGCCGTTCCAGCGGCACCTGCGGGGCGAACTGGATCGGGATGAAGCGGCTCAGCGTGGCGATCCGGTCCCGCGGGTCGACGCCACCGTCGAACGGTCCAGGCTGGACGATCGCGCTGCCGATCGGGGCGGCGTTGCTCGCGGCCAGCACGTGGTTGTTGCTGAGCACGTAGTAGCGCGAGGGCATGCCCAGGCCGGCGGCGGGCGGGTCGGTGGTCGCGCCGGGCAGGAAGTCGTAGACCACGCTGCCCAGCGTGCCGGCCGTGATGCCGACGTTGCCGATCGAGAAGCCCGACGGGCACGGGCGCATCTTGCGGCTCAGCAGCTGCGGCTCGGCCTCGATCAGGCCGGCCACGTCCGAGGTCGGTGCTTCTGTCCGCCCCTCGACGTGGCGGTCGCTGAGCCGGACGAACAGGTCCGCGTCCGGGGCGCCGAGCACCCGTTGTTGAGCGGAGATGTGTCCGATGGCGATGACGTCGGTCGGCGTGCCGTCGTCCAGTTGCCGCGGCACGACGTCGCGGCTGGTGAGTGCCGCTTCGGATACCTTGCTGGTGACGAAGACCAGCATCGCGGGCTGGCCGGTCGGCTCGCCGTTGGTCCACTTGACCCCGGAGCCGAAGCCGATCACGTTCGAGACCGGTCGCGCGGAGTCGAGCAGTTGGTTGTAGGCCTGTTCGCGAGCGGCTTCGCTCAGCCGTCCGCCGGCGGGCCCGCGCATCAAGTCCTGTCTAGTCATGCTGACCGCCTCTCCTGAGCATGTGCTGACACGCGTCAGGGGGCCTGGGCGGTGACCTCCCCTATGGGGACGACTCGGACCGGTACTCCTTCGAGCACGTCGGGAATCATCTCGCCGGGGGCCAGCTCCTGCAGAGCCACCTTGCGCTGCACGTAGACGTCGATGACCTCTGATCCTGTCTCGTCCCGGCCGGTTCCCACGCCGATCACGTTCGGAAGCGCCAGCAATGCGTTTTCGTGCCGATGGCGAATTGATCCGGCATCAGCCATCTGGAACTCCCGATTTCATGCTGGCCCAGACCCGCCCCGGACCAGACGGAAAGAGATCAGTGCTTACTTCCGTCTATCGTTCTATGCCTTCGATGGCCCGCCCGCAACCCTTTCGCCAGATTGCGACTGCCGTTATTCGAGATCCTCTTTTCATTAATCGGTGAAAGGCGCCGTCCTTTACGATCTGTCCGACCTATTTTATTGGCGAAATCGGTTGGCGCCAGATCTGGCCGAATGGGCGGGTTTAGTCCGACGTCCGGAGGATGTGCCGAGTTTGTTCGGGCCAAGACGCGGCGGAGCCGGCCTCGCGAGGTGCGCGGCCGGCTCCGGTAAGCAAAGCGATCAGATTGCGTCGCGCAGCGCCTGGGCTGCGGTTTCCGGGACGATGTCGTTCACGAAGGCGCCCATCGCCGATTCCGAGCCGGCCAGGAACTTCAGCTTGTCCGCCGCGCGGCGGATGCTGAACAGCTGCAGGTGCAGATAGCCCAGGTCGCGGCCCTCACCCACGACCGCCTGGTGCCAGGCCGAGATGTAGGGCATCGGCTTGCCGAACAGGGCGTCGAAGCGGCGCAACACGTCCAGGTAGAGCGGGCCGAACGCGTCGCGTTCCGCCTCGCTCAGGGCCGGGAGGTCGGCAACCTGGCGGTGCGGCGCGATCTGCACCTCGTACGGCCAGCGGGCCGCGGCCGGCACGTAGGCCGTCCAGTGCTCGTTCGACGCCACCACCCGGACCTGGGTCTCCCGCTCCGCGGCCAGCACGTCCGCGTACAGGTTGCGCCCGCCGGTCCGCTCGGCGTGCCGCCCGGCCGCCCGCAGCATGGCCTGGGTGCGCGGCGGCACCATCGGATACGCGTAGATCTGCCCGTGCGGGTGGCTCAGCGTCACGCCGATCTCGATGCCACGGTTTTCGAACGGGAACACCTGCGCGACGCCCGGCATCGCGGACATCTCCGTCGTGCGGTCCGCCAGGGCGTCGAGCACCGTTCGGACCCGGGCCGGCGGCAGCGAGCCGAAGGCGCTGTTGTGGTCGCTGGTGAAGCAGACCACCTCGCAGCGCCCGACGGCCGGCCGGACCGGCACCATGCCGGTCAGCTCGGTGATCTCGTCCGGCGCGACCCGGTCGCTGAACGACGGGAACTGGTTTTCGAAGACCACCACGTCGTAGTCCGGCGCGGGGATCTCGCTGGCGAACTCCGGCGTCGACGGGCAGAGCGGGCACTTGTCGCTCGGCGGCAGGAACGTGCGGGTCTGCCGGTGCGCCGCGACCGCCACCCACTCGTCGACCAGCGGGTCGTACCGCAGCTGCGAGGTCGGCGGCGGGGGCGGCAGCTGCCGGGTGTCCGGCCACTTGCCCCGGTCGGCGTCGCGGGCCTCGTCGAAGTAGATGAGCTCGCGGCCGTCGGAGAGCCGGATCGAAGTTCTCTGAGAGATCATTGGGCGCTTACCACCATCAGCTCGTTTACCTGTTCCACCAGGACCGCACGTGCGGTCTCGTCCAGTTGGTCATCCGTGATGACCACATCGGCGCGGTTCAGCGGCACGATCGAGGAGATGCCCACGGTGCCCCACTTGGTGTGGTCGGCGAGCACCACGAGCCGCTCTGCCGCTTCCACCAGTGCTCGGTTGACGTCCGCCTCCATGAGGTTAGGCGTCGTATAGCCGGCCCGTTCGCTCATTCCGTGCACGCCCAGGAACAGCACGTCCAGGTGCAGCGTGCCGATCGCGGCGACCGCGACCGGCCCGACCAGCGCGTCGGAGGGGGTCCGGGTGCCGCCGGTCAGCACCACGGTCTGGTCCGGGCGCCCGGCCCGGTAGAAGACGTCCGCGACCGGGATGGAGTTGGTGACCACCGTGAGCGCGGGCACGTCGACGAGCCGCTGGGCCAGGCCCGCGGTCGTGGTGCCGGCGGACAGCGCGATGGCGTCGCCGGGGGAGACCAGGGCGGCGGCGCGCATCGCCATCGCCGCCTTCTCGGCGCGCTGGCGCACCGATTTCGCCGCGAAGCCCGGCTCGTGCGCCGAGCCCGGGCTGACCGTGGTCGCGCCGCCGTGTACCTTCGCCAGCAGGCCGCGGTCGGCGAGGGTCTCCAGGTCGCGGCGGATCGTCATGTCGGAGACGCCGTACTCGCTGGCCAGCTCGCTGACGCGGACGCCGCCGGCGGCCCGGACCCGGTCCAGGATCGCGGCCTGGCGCTGTTGCGCCAGCATCAGCACTCACCGTCGCTACATCGAGGTAACCGCACTAATTCGAACACGTGCGAACACTACCGCTGATCGGGTGTGCGCGAAAGATGGTGTGTCAGATACCTCGGCCCCGCTTGTGCAGGGCAGACAGCACGTTTTCCACCTTGACCGCACCGGTCATGGCAGCGAGGGCGATCGCTGTCCGCGGCTCCTTCCAGTTGGCGCGGACCGCCTCCTTGCTGAACTGCCAAGCCTGGCTCCGGTTGCCGGTCGCCGCGGACCAGCACGCGAGCTGACCGTAGACGCGGGCCGCGCCCGGCCGGCAGCCGCCGATCTCCGGGTGGCGCTGCATCATCCAGCGCAGCGACGAGATCTTGGTGGCGTACTCGTAGGCGTAGTGCGAGGTGCGGCCCCACAGGACCCGGAC
>Ga0307515_10001065_pt1 | contig 62854 bp, 63 predicted proteins | sample 17_EM_MG_FD_194513 | JGI IMG/M metagenome (GOLD analysis project Ga0307515, IMG submission 194513) | Populus trichocarpa ectomycorrhiza microbial communities from riparian zone in the Pacific Northwest, United States - 17_EM | ecosystem: Host-associated > Plants > Roots > Unclassified | place... | reverse complement strand
GCTTGGGGGCGGGGGGGGGGTGGGGGTATGAAGCAGCCCACCATGTGTAATTGATGAGTGCAGTGGCTTCTGCAGTAATACAATCATATCACTGTGGAAGGGCAAAATTTACCTTGATATTCATCTTGAGAACACATAACTGTAACCTTCTTTTCAGTGGCATACTCAGACAGCGCGCAATGAATAGCTGCGGCTACGAGCTCAAACATGTGTGGTGTGCGAGGTTCAAAGAGCTGCGATGTGGTCGGTTGTCGCCCCAAGTCATTGACTGGGAAGAAATACTGATGGTAGATTATGTGAAACACATCCAGCTGTGTGAACCATGATTTCTAATCATCAATGACCTTCGAGAGATAAGCATCATCAAACCGGAGCTCCCTGAGTTGGACTTAATGCTCAGTCTCTGATTCCACATTCAACCAGTAACTACGGAAAATATTTTGCTGAGCTCCATCTGCCAAACGGCCTCGAATGGTACTATTCTTTAGTTTTAACTACGAATATTTCAGGGGTTTAGTATCATTATAAGTTTAATCAAGGAGATGAAAATAGAATAAACACTGACAGCTTCTCAGGTTTCCAGATCGATTTTGAGAGATGGACCACTCGGCAACTGACACACTGATGGTGTACCGACAGGAGCACCTGCTAATGCCCTCCGACGATGCTGTGCCTGAATCGCAAGTTTCCAAATTTCATCAACCTTCGAGTACTTCTCATCGGAAATGATTGGCCGGGGATTCTTTGTGAATATGATTGGCTTCATGAACTGTTTCGCTACCTCAAAAGTTGACTTTTGGTGTCGATGAACGTTGTGATCTCCACGGCCCTTCGGTTGAAGAACATTCCGGTCTCCACCAGCCTTGGGAAGTGGGAGTGCCTGGGCAGGTACAACATCAGACTCACGTAATAGGTTGATGGTTGACTTTTGGCATTTGAACAATGGTGGTGCTGTTGCACCCGCAGGATGTCGCAGATTTGGAAGTGAAGTGTGTGCAATGACAGTATATAACGGTAAATATAGTATGAAGTATAGTAGAATATCAGGAAAATAGGGCAACAAAGTAACACTCGATCGAGGAGGATGCAATTCAAGCGGTGCCTGGACAAGGTGACGCTCGGCCCAGGACGATGCAATCTGAGGTGTGGCTGGAAAGCGTCCGGAAGACATGTCAGCCAATCATCGTTATATTCTCAATGGTAGTTCATTGTTGTGATTTAGGAAGCGTCAGGTGCACCAGATTGGACGGATTCTGCATGCCCCAAATTCCCGAAAGTTAGCACTCGTATCCAAGTATGCTATTGATGCAAGAATAGGAGGTTGGTTGAAGCCAACATACCAACAATTGAACCGGACGCACCTGAAGATCTCAATACACCTGAAGAACTCGAGACATTAACATGGTTGTATCACTAACCGACACTCAGGGCCAGATATATGGAATACTGAGACACAGGTCGATCGTGATGGCCTCTGCATATGACTTCGCCGAAGGTAGTTCATTGTGCTGCTAGTTTGACCATATCAGCTGTGACAGTGTGGCCCAGACTTGTCGGTGGGTTGAAGAATCTTGCTGAACTTGGACGGAGGATAGAGATGCAACCTTGCTGAGTGGCAACACTTGAAGTTACATGGGTTCAAACTGAGTTTATTGCTGAGAGTGAAAAAATATAAATCTCCCAATGCGGTATACCAGTTGGATGGACAGCCTATTGTTATGAAATTCTGTTGTTTCAAGATTTTGCAGCCAAGTTAGCGGTCGATTAGGCAATGTTGTGTGCAAAATTTCACATTCAGTGGTCCGAGTCTGCTGAATTTATACTATAAGTGCAGTCAGTGTAAGACTAGAGGGAGAATTGAGGTTTTCAAAGGAGAGATTCAACATAGAGAAAGAATGGTAAAGGTCCGATGAAGATTCATGGGTAATCTAATCGATTCTAGTTCTGGTCAATGCCAAGATTGCTAGCAAATGGGTTATAAATGGTCACTCACATTAAGATGATGTGAATAATATCTTGTAAACACCTCATCATTTAATCACAAACTCATTATGAGTCTCAATGCTACAATGTTGACTTAACATATATATTGGGGTTCAAAGCAGTGCATGCATTAGAACGATATGAATGCATCATGTGGCTTTATCTGCTCGCAGAAACACAAATTACAGCAGGCAGTTCCGGCCAATTGAGATGCAGCGAGCATTGAATTGTCATGCAGGATTCAATCTAATGTAATGGCTGGGAATGCAGGCTCGCCTCACTTTGACAGTGACTGGTACTCTCAAAAACTGCCTTTGCTTAACTTGAGCTTTCATCATGATTTGTTCTTCATGCACTCTTGGGATTGGAGGTTGGAGGAAATCAGATATTGTCTGTTTATGAATTGTCACAAACTTCAGGTGGGAGCTTGCCGGTCACCCAGTGAGCCGCTGAGCAGGGACTGGCATTTCGATTCAATCTCTTCGAGCTCTCTGGATGGAAATCGTTTCACATAATCTATTTTAAGATACCATTTTTTGGTGGCCCAAACATACAAGTTGGTCAAAATGTAGTTCAGTCTGCAGTAGAAGCGTTGTGAATTTAAGCCTGTTCGAGGAAGTGCGGGAAACATGTGAGCCTGAGTTGCCAGTCATCTACAGAGTCACTGAGCAGAAGCTGTGTTTTGAAGTTCACTCTCTCACGCTGCAGCTCGATGATGGGGCCTGAACAACACAAGCCATTTTAGAATCTTGGAAACGTATAGGTCCAACCATACTTCGCAGTCAAAATCCAGTTAAGTGTGGTTTCTCATCTCCCAGGGCTGTGTATCTACAGAAAATGTGTGGTGGACAACTTCCTCCAATGGATGGGTTGACATGGTCCAAGACAGTTATAGCATTTTGCAGTGGCCTCCACATACCGATCAAGCATAGCTTCAGATATTAGCTGCCGCCGAGCGGGATGAGCCGCGCCAGCACCTAAATGTTTAGTGTCTGAAAGATGGACACTCTGTGGGTGCTGGCAGCCCCATATTCGACGCATTCAGGAACGGAGAAAATATGCTTCGAATGGAGCAAAATGGATCATTCAAGGGTAATGTGAAGTGGGCACACACGGTTCGAAGGCATGTCTGGAGTGTGATCATATGTTAATAATGAGTGGTGGCTTGTCGAAATTGGCCATTGAATAGAATATGCATGGGGTGCCAAATCTGAAACCATCAACCTCGACAGGAGAGCGGATGTGAGGTGTGCGTGGATTTCATTGCTGAGCAGCGGAAGACCCGGCTGTATTCTTCGGATAAGCCTGGAATATCTGAGCGGTGTCTTATGATACGATACATCAACTGGATATCGCTTACACAGTTTTTCTATCCCTGGGTGATTAGAGATATACCGTGCTGGATCTGAGTCAGGAAAGTCAAGAAGCTGATAGCGATTCTCTTCTGCAATTCACTGTAAATTATCCAACATTATTGATTCAGTGAATATCCAGAATTGTTTTGCAATTCTAGTGTTCGGTGAGCCTGAAATAGACAAGTAACGTATAATTGGAATCACACTTTGAGGTTCAGGTGCACATGAAAACTCGAATCCCATTCGCTGATTTAGGTATCACAATTCCACGCGGACAATATTCGACGAGCAGTGGCTGCAGCTTCGACAGATCCTCACACAGAGTAATATACGTCACTGCAGAATTTGACTTAGTCGACCATCAAACCGGCGCACCTGCTCTTCATCATATATTGGATCATCCAAATGATGCTATGGTTCAGTTTACCAGATATCTATTGATCATTGACTTCATCTCATATTCATTACAATAATCAACTAACACGAAATGGAATTCAACTTCAACCAATACTCCTGGACTCCTCCACACCGCCTTATTCTCCATACCATCTGACTATTTTGCATCAGTTGGTGAGATTGTATTGGTTGAATGTTTACAGAGGTGTACCTTAATTACACTGCCCTAATTATCATCATTCATCCTCACCATTTGATGGTACAAAGTCTCCATGCTCTACAAGCTACATTGTATGGTCCTCCCAACACTCCTGTATGTGGTATATAATTGACGTCGTGATATTCGGTCAGCTCAGCAGGCCATGCCAGACTCTCATTTGTGCCACTCCAGAGAGCTTGAGGAGATCTCTCGCTCTGCTATCATAACCACTGGGTGCAGTGTTCAATAGCCATTTGTGTGGGACTCTGTTTTGCCCGAGTCGGACACCCTGTGCACAGGCCTGGCCCTGCTCATTTAATACCCAGAAGTTCTAAGTCATCACCGCATGGTATGCTGCTGTGAGATTTAGGCCCGTCCCACGCACTTTGGGTGTTGTTACGAGCACAAAGGGATTTGGCGAATCTGGGAACTTGTGCTGCATTTCTGTTCACTGATTGTTGCCCATTTCCGCATACATGTAGAAAATATCCAAATGATCTGCTGAAACCTTTGTCCACCACTTCAAATGAGGAAGTTGGCCAGGCAGAGGACAAAATAGCACCGCCATGTGAGGAGGAGGTGCACAAGGCATGGCGCTGTTAGAGAGTTCAGGTTCGTGCAGGAGCGCCTCATTTGATGCTTCATCTTCATCACGTTCGGGATACTCTGCAGGTGCATTAACAACCGTTGGCAGAGATATGTCTCTCAGCCATTGGAACATTGGAAAATCGACCCAAGTATCGAGTGGCAATGCATCTTACCATTGTCCAGACACGTCCTTCCGATCTTCGGTGTCTCCCAATACCAAAGAGGAACATGCCAGCCATGATATATGTACCCTCCACACTCCTGAAGGACCTTGTGAAGTGTTTCTTTGCACAAGGGTCTTTAGTTCGGCCTGCTCTTCCTTAGTCCATTCGACATCGAACAGGTGTGCATTCTCATTTGGTATCCAAACAGGTGGTTTCCCATTTGCGAGTTTCGATTCTGACCACCTCCCGATCCTCCAGGGCTTTGCAATTTGGATTATCCACTGTGCCGCATCGCATTCTGAGTCGTGTTCTCCAGTCTTGATTGCATACATCAGACTCTTCATAGCGGAATACTGTGCCTCAGCTCCATGCTCTTCCATCACAGTCTCATCCTCCGGAACCTCAGGCGCACCTGGAAACAGCCATATCGTCTGGATATACGAGTCATAGAGTGAATGGAATCCCACTGTTGCAGTGGCTTGAAGTTTCAATCGAATTCTCGCATTCATCGCAATTTGCCAGCCCACACTGTGTCTTGTCTTGTAGTGAGGAGACTCATCAATAATCCCACAACTCCATGAATGGTGTGAGAGTTGGCTGTTGCTTGATGGTTTCGCTCTCGATGTTATGGTGTCATATGACACAAGGTGGATATTCCATCTGTTTTCTGCCTCGTTAATACTGGTGTTGAGATCCTTGTGGGGGAGGTTTGCATTTTCTGTGTGCAATATGTTGATGAGTTTGAAATTGGTTCCAGATGTCATCTATTCGATTACCCTCCTGAACGTCTCTGCAACTTCAGGCATTGTCATTACCAGGATTGGTTCAAATGCTGATGTACACGCTGGATGCCCCTGCGGTGGAGTTGACTGGATTTCCGAAAGGTGGTGGGGCACTGAATTCTGTGTCCGCAATGGATACCACTCATGTTCATCACCGATGATCTTCCGAAAGTCGTTCTGTGCCATATTTACCCACTCTTCCATGGTATTCCCCAACACAATCGACAGGGGTAACCCGATTACTGTTGGGGGTTCTCACTTAGCAGCGATACTGGTACTTGTTGATAGTAATTGAATGAATGTCACGGAGTACTCTCGGTCCAGTCACTTGTTGTGCATAACACCTTGTCAGGACGTCACAAGAAAGCCAGTCCAATGATCCTTAGCAGGATAAGATAGGAGTTGCGTGTCGATTGAATGAGCAGTTAAGATGCTTGGCGGATTCTTCTTTAATGATGCAACTGTGTCGCCTTAAAGGGGAAACTCATTTCAGCTGTGCGCAGAGTTTTCAACTACATTCATTATTCCTGAAACTAGTGGGACATGTCTGATTGGACTGGAGCGCAACTCCGATGCACAGACACGGCAGTCGATACTCAATATGCAAGTATGCGGGACATCTGGCTTATCGCCCCAGGTGATAAGATCCACCAGGGTACTCCCTGGCCAAAGAGAATAGTCTCAACCTAAGAATGGTGTGACAGAGGGAATTACGATGTTGGCTGACAACAAGAGGCCTGCAGCAACCTAGCTCATTGGTTTGGGTTAGTATGCATTGCAATGTCCGAGTCGAAATCAATACGAGCTGATGCGTGAAGTTCTACGTTGGCATAGTATCAGTTGGTCGCCAATTGAATCTATGATGCAAGCCAAATGGCCTTTCAGGTGAGGCATTAATTGCAATAAGCACTGACTGATATTATTGGCTGATGTTCCAACTACCGGAGCAAATGGATTGTGAGATCTCCAAGTGCAAGTTCTGTCTGTCACATTGTCGGACTTGATACCATGGGATGGATGGCATGATTCTAACCAGAAGCATAAGCTTTGATACCACATTGCATAAGCGCAATGACCAATTGGGAAGTGTGGCGTGTTATCACGGGGCGCAATAGTTGTGTGACCACGATAATGCTATTAAGAGCATTGTAGGCATAGTGTCGAACTATGGGTTACCAAACCCTCCAAGACAACTATAAAGAGACAGCATGGTCCCAACCATGAGAGGAACATGCTCAAGCAGCAATCCACAGTCAACAATCGAATACACTGAAGACGATCTTAAAATATTATCAAGAATTCTATCAATCAAACCACAATTATATCTTCCATACTTCAATCTCGTGATGTGTCCTTATATGCCTGCATTGAGATTGACACAGTCTCAGTGCCCACACGAACAGAACGTTGAAATCATCGGGAGATTGCTATTGGATTTAAGAGACCAGCGTTCAATCCTTTTATTTGGGCTGGTTTCTCAGAAGGCCATTTTGAAAAACATCGGCTACAAGGTACATCAGTATCTATCAACCGGATTACTTCTCTTCGAAAGGTTTTCCGAAGATCATTTGTTTCCTGGAGAGGGGTTGTGTATACTCAAGGATATAATATTTATAGCTGGAGAGCTATTAATTGGGCAGCTCTTGAAGAAGGTGAAGAGGTTGAGTCTTAGGATGAGACGAGGAAACAAAGAGTTTCTTGGATAGGCCGTTGTATTTAATTCAATAAATATTGTATCGATCATTGGGATTAAGCACCCCCATAACAATTACATCTTTCTCAGTCGGCAATTTGCATATCACTGCTGCTGCCACTGAGGTTGAAGTCTTGCCAAGACATATTTTATCTGCCACCAGTGCTCCGGGCATATCAGAATCCCAAACCCACCCCCTCACAATGAACCATATGACCCAAACTTGGTGCACCAGAAACTTCGTTCCAGGCAGGCCTGTAATTGAATACTTGTGGCTTGGAACATGAACATCTGGTGATTGGCAAATTGGTTGGGCATTCAGCAGCCTGACCGCCTCATCAAGACACTCATGGTCAAATTTGTTTTTGATTGTGTTGAGAACAGTATTCAATACTGAACTGGTATTATCTGGATTGAGGTCTTCCTAACCATCCACTTGCTCCTGAACCTCTTTTGCACCTTGGTCAGTCTTCTTGTTGTCCTCAATGATCTCTTTCAGTTGCTCCGAGGTAAGTTGGAATGATGCGCTCATATTCCGGCACTCCGGAAATTCATCTCGATGTTAGGTATTTCACAGACAACCATTTGGACCCAATTAATATGTGGAATACAATCAATTCTATTCACTCAATCAGAACTTTCATCAATACTACTGTCAGTCTCATTCCCACCTGCCTCTTCATCCACCACTCTTTCATTGTCATAGGTTACCTCTGAAGTCTAAATATACTGATTGGCTGTGGGGCATAACTAACGGTAACCAGGCTAGTGAGGATTACCCTGGCCGGTCTAATTATGTGCTCTGCAATATCCTTCCCTGTAGCTGTCTTCATTTCTACCAAAAATAGTTTCACATTGTGTCCCTGTTTCAACATAAAGGCATTGGAAAGGGAACTGTTGCATGGAATCTGACCATATAGAGGGTCATTCATCGTTTGCCGTGGTGTGTGTATTCCCATATACTCTTCGTTTAATTCTTCTTGCATCGTGTTGCATTTGCATATCACAGTCAGACAGTATGGTTCTTTCAGGCCGCAATTTTTTTCATTGAAATCAGTCAGCTCCTCCCTGCGCCTGACATCTGTGTACGACGCTTGGAGTTGCAGAGTGGATGTCTGGTCATTGTTGCCGTTCGGCACTCGACAAATCACAACCATGAAAGTTGCATTTGGCAATTCTGGGACATTATCTCTCACTGTGTTGCCAGCGCGCTCTCCCAAATCCGTCGCCGGTCGCTTGGTGCCTGGCCTTCCCTTCTTCCTCGCCTCCCGAACCTCACTTGCACATTTCTTCAAAAACATCTCAACCCACTGTCGCCAAATCCAGTTAGCATTATCAAAATTTTCCAACTGCAGTGAAGCCTCGAAAGTCTCCAAAAAATTTGCATTTGCCATCTCCCAGTGCAGAGGTCTATCTCAATGCTGTTTCAGACAGTTCTGTCTCTGGATAATTGACCGATGTTTCTTCCCCAGAAACCCAGCCACCCATACTTTCTTCCATTTGTTGAAGGCACTAAAGTTGGGCTGCCCCATTCTTTTGGCAAATTGCTTCAAGGTGAATTCCATTTGCTTCAAGCTGATTGGCGCTTTGCCTTCGGTCCTGCACAAGTCCAATGAATGGTTGCTCTCATAATCTGCATCGTATTTGTCACAGGAAATTTCAGGTAATGGGGGCAAATCAGTAATCGCTGCAACATCTGTCCTTCATAGTTCTGCAGCTGGCTGAAATCGTGTTGTTCGGAGGATAATGGGGGGACTCCCTGGTGTGCCAGGAAGTTGTCCTGGTGCAGTAGAGGAGGAAGATATCGGCCCATTGGCTGGATTATTTTGAGGGCGTGCTGAATGCACCTGAGGTGTGCCTGGAGAGGACGGCCCATGCCCTGTGAGTTGCTGAGGGGGGAATATTTGAGGTCCACCATAAGCTCCTTGGGGGAAATCATATGCTTGCCACAATGGCCCATAACTCAGATATCATTGTGTTGCACCAGTACTTGGTTGTGAGCTTGGTGTCATGGTGAATGGGGTATAGTTGAAAAACTGGGGAGAGCCTGGAAATGGTGGCTACGAAGGCCAGTTACTATACCCTGGTGGAGGTTGAGCTTGATTTGTGGGTTGCCCGAATTGAGTGCCTTTCCTTTGTGTATTTCCAGTATTATCATCTGATGCTCCCACATTGTCATCTGGGCATTGTTGTGAGCCCATCAGCCTACATGTTGGAGCCATATTGGTTGTCTTCGGCGGAGAATTGTTTGTTGACATCGTATATGAACCAAATGATTGTAGTAAACACATTCTCAATTCAATTCGTGATTGCAAATGCAGAAGAAGTATAGTTGAGAATATTGAAGGTAGCGGTGAGCTTCGGCAGAATGAAGGCCTCATATATCCATCTTCATTGTCATGGACTGTGGTGTTTCACTGTACGTTTGATCCCATGAAACCCGGCTGAGAAGAAGAAATCATACTCACACACATCCCGCCTTTCTTTGTTATATACTCGAATTCTTATACTAGGATCTTGGATAGAAGCTCACCTTTGTGCTGTTCAGGACAGTCAAGGTCATCAAAGGGATTTGACATGAAAACTCCAGCAACCTAACATGAACTATATCCTGTTGGAAGGTTAGCACGACTATGCATTTTTCACTCAAATCATGTGTGTACCACCTGCACTTCATTCAATATATGGCCTTGTTAGTCGAGCAGCAACAGTTATTGCTCCCTTTTAACCTCCTTGTGTAACCTTCGTTATCTCCTCAGGATCCACCCACCGGTCAAGGATTATTACCGAAGAAAACATCCTACCAATCTATCAGTCCTTGATCATCATTGAGCGGTCATACAGCCAGCCAGGACAGTTACCTATTTCATTGTGTTAAGGTGATGTTATCTGCTGCTTGAGGCTCCAGTGTAGACATACTCTGCACAATGCCACAATGACGTAGTATATGACAAGGCCGATAGAAGTAGCACCTGATGAACGGTATTAGAAGTTGATCGCAGTGATGATAAAAGAAACTTTCTCCGCTAACAATTTTCAGTAGATAATGTGCAGCAGCATTGCGGGGGACTTGTTAAATATTATCCTAGTTTGCGAAGAAAACCGATCATAAAGTGACTTCATTTTACCCCTCCTCTACATTTGGTGGGGTGTGATGTGGCTTTGAAAGTGATACACTAACCTGAGTTAGCACGCTTTCAAACTAACATCCTTGAGGCTCAAATCCAGCAACCAACCATACCCCCTGAAGCATCATCGAGATTCGTCAGAACACTGAGCATTTCTCAAATATGGTCAACACTCACCAGAAACATGAAAAATTCATCATCTGCAAAAAGGAATTATTCAACCAGCACCGACTGGAAGCTAACTATCCACAATATCACCCAATATCGATGAATGAAGGGCTATTACACAACGGGATTCTACCACCTACTGGCTTCCCTCACCCTGAGCCATCATGGTGTGAATACAGTAGGTCCATCTGAATGGCCATCGACAACCTGTCAAATAATGATCTACTCATAGATCACATACTGGGTGCTCCATCACCTGAAGATACTCTCAATGAAGAATCTATAGACCCTTAGAAGCATGATCACACCTGGACCCCTGATCCAACAAAGACAAAGCCTCATACGTAGGTAGTTGAAGTGGAGAATGTGAGGCGGAAAGATTTTGGCAAAGCAACGGGATTGTACAACAAGTAGTGTAAGCAACCGGTCCGGGTAACCCGCGAGCGGTCCGGGTTTTGACCAGCGGTTCAGTTCGGTTTGGTTCCACACCCAGCCATGGGCCCGACCCGCTTTCTCTTGGCAGGGTTGTTAGCCGGACCGGAAAAAAATCCGACGTTTTCTCCCTGGGATCTGCATACCGCAGAGCCTCATCTTCGGGAACTCAGAACTTTGACTCCAATTAAGTATTTGAGTTCTGATTGTATTACAATATGATATATATATAGAAGATGTAGTTTTGCATGCTCTTTCACCCGCTAGTCTCCACTTTGCGATCCAATCAATATTCGTTAAGTTGCTGCGAAGTAGCCCCGAAAATTGCGCATGTTTCGCCATAACACAACGAATATTGATAGGATCACAACGTGGAGACTGGAGGGTGAAAGAGCATGCAAACCTGCATCTTGTACGTATATATCATATTGAGATACGACCAGAACTCAAATACCTTAGTGGAGCCAAAGTTCTGAGTTGGCAAAAATGTGGAACCGGCCAAAAAACCGTGGGTTCGGTGTGGTTCGGTTTTTTGATTTGGTGAAACCCCTTGCAATGGTTCCAGATCGGTTCCAACCCGGACCCACAACAGAACTACAGATTTGGAACCATTGCTAAAACTAACCATAAGCATCGAAAGTACTCAGAACAATGGAATCCGTGGCATCTATTTCGGTCCACACACAACTTTCAGCAGGCTCAATCGTTTAGCCAGAAAACAAAAACAAGTATAGTTCAACATCTCAGGCATGGACTGGACATGTTCAAAATCGAATCATTCCAATTAGCAGGTGCCCTGCCCAGGCTCCTCTCTAAACTCAATTTCGGGCTCAGTGATGATAGTTGGATTGAAGATGACCCACATATCTTCAGAACATTATACTACAGGGATATTATCAAATGTATTCAGTTCCTCCGAGCACATGTCCCATTTCAGCCACACCTCGATTTTGAACTGGTTGGCCTCACTGACTCTGAGGGTCTTTGAAAATTCAGCTGTACACGTGCGGGCAACTCGTGGCGGAATACACAAATTAACTTCCTGCCGGTGCTATGATTGTGCCAGTCATATGTGCATCTGACAAGACTACTTGACCAATTTGTAGGGCGATCAGCATACCTGGCCACTGTATCTCATGATGGGTAATATTTGATAAAGTATCTGCCAGGCACCTGAAAAACGCGCCCAGATCCTCTACGGACTGATTACAAGGTCCCCATAAAGGCAACAAAAACATTGACAAAGCATGGCTGAACGCAATTGGAACTGCGGTTTCTCAACTTAGGTATCTTCACATCACTGGCCCTGGTTTGAAATGGGATTGTGCAGATGGATTCCAGCAACAATGTTACCCTCTGTTGGTGGCCTGGGTCTGGGATCATCCAGAACAAGTAATGTTTGCTCAAGTCTCATATGGCTCATGCCCGATGTGTGAAATTCCTACAGGTGCTCCGATGGGGCATTCAACTTTTCGACCACTCGATAACTCCAGAGACCAGCACATTCAGTGGGAGCTGCTGGAGGACGATAATATTGATGCGCTGCATACTCGAAGTGTCCGCCCAATCCGCAACCACCTCTGGCAATACCCTCTCTGCAATGTCTATCTCCTTTTGCAGCCTGATGAATTTCATCAGCTGCTCCTGGGTTAAGTTAAAGACTGATTGAACTAGCTGCTCAAATACCTGAAAGCTAGAAATGTCAAGGATCAATTTGACAATCGATTCACATCAGTGCCACTACATCCTGGCCTCCAGCACTTCTCTAAACCCTTAGATTCAATGAAAAGCGGCGCCTGGCAAGGTAAAGATATCTGTGGAATGATTAGAACACTGTCACTGAATTGCGCTCCAATTCTTCTCTGCTCCAAGGATGATGGGAAAACTGCAGCGGAAACAGCCTCCAATGAAATTGTAAAGGGAGCAGTGCGAGCATTATGTGAATTCTCCCTACTTGTTAGCAAACAAAATCTCTCGGATCTATCCCTTAAAGAACTAGTCGATGCACTCAAGCGATTTTGACAGAAGAAGGGTATTTTTGGAGAACAGAATATATCGAAGTCTACGAAAGCCAAAGCGGATGACATGTCGGCAACTGAATTCCATCAGTTACGCAAACAAAAGATTTGTATGATTCGTGCTGCAATGGAGGCCCTTCTGCATGGGGCTGAAAAGGTTTCCACAACAAGACGCAGGCAATTTCAGGTGCGCCTGAACTGAGTCCGACAAGCAGTATCCACGTTGTCAGATGCTTATCCTGAGCAGGCAAAAGCATGATTGGAGTGTGATATTCATCAAGTGACACAAGTTAAACAAAAGCTTTTCGATGGATTATTCCAACATCATGAGAGACAACTAGTGCAGGATGTCGGGACTGAGGCAACCAGTCCCAGAAGCAGATTTGCCAAAGAACTTGCCCGAAGGAAGGCTGCCGCCAAAGACGAGGCTTACGGTGTGGCACACATGACCACCAACAAGCCACTGCAATTTCTGATCTGCCTATCCGATGCTGAGAAAGAAGCCACAACATGCGGTTTGGCTCATACGGAGAGCTTCACTAACAAGCTGAAGCGAGAGATTTATGCCATCACCTCGAATGAACAGAAGCGGTTCAAAAAGGAATGCTCCATCCACTTGATCGAGTTTGAAGCTTGGTGGGAGACATTTGGCATCCAGGCGCTCTGGAGAATCATTGAACAATGTGTAATACACTTTGGATGCGCAAAGATGCATCTGATGAGCCATATATCAGAGTCAATTTGGTGAATGGGTTCTGGTGACAATTCCACCACTGATATTTCCTAACGGCTACATATCGCCAACATGAAAGAGGCATATCGATCTAGTAAACAATTCAACTTCATTTGACAGATGCTTAAGCACAATGACCGGTGTACTGGTCTTGACTACCTGGAGGAGACACTGTCATATCTGGCACTCCAAGGCTGGTACGATATTGACTCAGCAAAAGGTTTCAACCTACTGTCCACTACCTATAAATGGCGAAGTACATGCAGAGCCCATCTGTTACATCTCCAAAGAATTCAGGACGAGCCCATGGTCCAGCCTGAATCACAGCAGGCATATGATTTGTGAGAAACGCATGTCCGGGGAGTGTGCCGAAGTATCAAATTGACCCCAATCCGAGATGCATCACAAGATTTCAGAATTCCCACCTGTGAAGAGCGATTCAGGTCCCAAATTGACGAGGACTGGGGACATGAAGTTAGTGGACTCGTGCTCGGATATGATCAGAATGTACTCATCCACAGGATATATATTGACCTCCAGAATGGGCTTTTGTATTACCGTCAATGCTTTGACTGCCCTGCATTTCTTGAGCATCTGGGACTTGATTGCAAGGTAGAATATACCAATGCCAACGAAGGGATAATGCCTGAAGCTCATGACATCTGAGTCCAATACACACAAAGTGAAGAGAATGACCTCGATAACACCTTCCAGGGACAAATTCTTTCATAGCATGCATCACCAAAATGTATTTTAGTCGCTGGGAGCCTCCAGGAGTGTCTGAGAGGATGTGGTGTGTAAAGTTGAAAGCGTCAATTTCAGGAGTGTATCAGACCCTATGAGGGCATTCCGGCCGGCCTTCAGAGTAACTGGGATCTCTGATGACTGGTACAGGAGTACCATGGGAGTGATGGTGATAAGTTTGGAATCACGTCGGAGCGCCGACGACAAGCCTGGGAGCGCCGACAACAAGTCTGGGAGCACCTCGAATTACTGAAGAGCAGTCTGGGAAAAACAACATCTTCATTCGGAACACTGGTGGTGCGCCTGGAACTTATAACTACTACTTATTGTTCAACGATGTTTAAAACTTATGTATTCAGTTTGTATTGTCATCTATGTATCAATGTATCTATGTATCTATATAGCTGCCAAATCTACACATGGTATATCTGGACTGGCTGCAGGCGGTGCGTGAGAGCAATTCGAGGTGTGCCTGAACATGATGATCGAGTGAACTTAGAGATGCAATTGGAGGCCGAGATCGAGTGAACTCAGCAATGCACTTGAAGGCGGAGATTGAGTGAACTCAGAGTTGCACTTGGAGGCAGTAAACGAACGAGTTTGGACATGCAGATGGTGGCCGAGAGCGAGTGAACTCAGAGATGCAATTGGAGGCCCTGATCGAGCGAGTTTGGTGATGCACCTGGAGGCCGGAATCGAATGTGTTTGGATATGCACTTGGAGGCCGAGAGCGAGTGAACTGAGTGATGTGATTGGAGGCCGTGATCAAGCAATTTTGGAGATGCACTTGGAGGCCGAGATTGAGTGAACTCAGAGATGCACTTGCATGCGGTAATCGTGCGAGTTTGGAGATGCACTTGGAGGCCATTATCAAGTGTGATTGGAGGAGTACTTGAAGGCGGTTGATATGACGCGCGCCAGGTGCTAAGACTCTGTTCATCACTTAGTTACAGTAACTCGCAACCATCGGGATGTGATGAGGTGAGTTTACCATTGAGCTCTAATGGAGAGCTGGCTGGTGGCAGTCGATCTTGCAAGGAGGCACGCCGGAAGTTCAAGCTACAGTCAGGGGTCAACTCATAATTGTGAAAATGACAGGAAGACGGACTATCCTGGGTGAATGCTGTATTCCGTGTATGCTGTATTTAGTGTTTGCAACGGTTTCAGTTTTGGACCCGGCCAGTTTTATAAGTCTGCATGGCAACCGCCCTACCCCATCAAAAATCGACGATTTTTTAAATGAACCATTACATGAAGGCCACAAATATTGATCAGAGAGTTTAGTGTTCGGTACATAAAGTATGCAACTCGGCTCGGCGCATCCTTTGATGGTCTCTGATTTTTGATATTTTCAAATCTTAGCAAGTGGTAGCCCAAAAACCTCGTTTTTGGGCCGAAAATGGCAATCATGTCATAGCAGCTTGCTGAGTCTTGAAGATATCAAAAATCGGAGACCACCAAAAGATGCGCCGTCCAAAGCTGCATACTTCATACACCAGACACTAAATTATGTGATGAATATTCATGGACTTAATTGAGGGAACCGTTTGGTACAAACGCGGACCGAACCGACAGGGGCCGGGTCTTTTGGGACCACTATATTTGAAATGGTTCAAAAATGGAACATTTGTTAACACTAGCTGTATTCAGTGTATGCTGTCTTCGGTGTATGTTGCATTCAGTGTATGCTGTATGCCGTGTCTGCTGTACTCGGTGTATGCTGTACACAGTGTTAACTCATGATCATGGCATGGAGAGATACAGAGAGATGACTTAACTTTGTGTTCTGCGATAATGGTAGAGTTGCGGATGAGAAAGAGAGATGGGGGATGCAGCTGGGAACAATATGGAGGATACCAGTGGATATGAGAAATAAGGGGTACGACTTGCATGATTGGGTTTGAAAGACCTCGTATTGGTGAGATTACCCACCGGATTGGGACTTGTACCTGCCTTATTGGGGATGGTAAATTGACTTGCACATGACATTCTCCCAGTCCCAGTTTTTCATAATGATTTCCCTCATCTCCTCTGATCTGTCTCTTTCTCAACCTCAACTCTACCAACACCTAAGAACATGAAGTTATGTCATCGCTCACAATCTCTCCATGCCATGATCATGAGTTAACACCGACTACAGCATACACTGAGTACTGCATCATCCCAAGATTGACAGTCTCCTGCTCCCAGCCAGTCTCATCTCTCATCTTCTTGGCAGACCTAGTTGTACCCAATTCTCTACATTCCCACAATGACGAGTTAACCAATGAATAGAGTCTGAGTTCCCACCGCACCTCTTTCCAAATCCACCGCGTCCAGTTCAAACACCTCCAAGTACTCCTACACTCTCGATTGATCATGGTCTCCAAGTGCATCTCCAAATTTGCTCAGGCACAGCCTCCAAGTGAATCGCTGAGTTCACTCGATCTCGGCCTCCAAGTGCATCTCCACATTCGCTCGATCATGGCCTCAACTTGCATCTCTCACTCCACTCGCTCTCAGCCTCCAAGTGCATATCCAAACTTGCTCGATTATGGCCTCCAAGTGCATCACTATACTCGCTCAATCACGGCCGCCAACTGCATCACTGAATTCACTTGCTCTCCGCCTCCATGTGCATATCCCAACTCACTCGATTGTGGCCTCCAGGTGCATCTCCAAACTCGCTCGATCACGGCCTCCAATTGCATCTCTGAGTCCACTCAATCTCATGCTGCAAGTGCCTCTTCGAACTGGCTTCATAACGGCCTCCAAGTACATCTCTAAGTTCACATAATCATGGTGTGGTGAAAAAGTGGAGCTTTCTTCGCATCTGAAGGGAATTTATGAGAAACAGCGGCTCTGGCTCGAGCAGTGTAGAAAGTGAGGGCGAGAGGGTATGAATGGGTACCCGGCTGTGAGGAACCACCCAAATTGTGTGGATCTATGAATGCTCGGCAAGAGTGCATGACAAACCACACATATTGCCTGGATCTATGAAAGCTCAGCAAGAGTGCATGAGGAACCACACAAATAGCGTGGATCTGTGAAAGCTCGGCAAGAGTGCGTGGGACCAAGTGCAGCGAGAGATAGACTGCGTGTATTGTGTATAATGGGATGATGTCCATATACTCAACGATATCTCGCTACCCCCCCGGCATGTCACTCAGTCCATCTCCGTTATCCCTCTATCGCTGTATGCCCCAGTTTGCAGCCAGATTGACCGTATGTATATATATAGGGAGACTTAGATACACAATACATGCCATATTATGATGCAGCAAAGCTTGTGACTATAACAAAGACAAATATGATAGACAAAATGCCTTGTGGTTGTGGAACCCTATGAACCACCGCTGTGAGAATACGGCACCACGTCACCCGCAGACCTGCGAAGCTGTCTCAGCAGCCCCAGAATTTGACCATCCTGTATGTCAAATATCAGAGCATCCTGAATGCACCTCCATATCTGCAGGTGCCTTCAGGAGCACCTGAGAATGCCCTTGCAGAGTCTGAGAGCACTTTCCTTAGCTCCAGGGGGCCGGGGAGCATCTGGCAGTATTTAAAAGCACTGGTGAGGTCGACCGGAGTGTCTTGGAGGTTTGCGTGTAGCTTCCGGACCAATTTACATTTTGTTGATGTGTATTATACTTCAGCTGGAATTTACTGAATCAGATCCTCCAATTTCAGGAGCTCCTGCCAGCTGGGAAGACTATATCGACCTTTTCAAAGACGTGAAAGCCGACTCAACAGTGGGTATTATATCCCTCAGTTCAAGAATATGTGGTGGTGATTCCAAAAAAGTACAAAGATCATCATGGTTGGGCTGATTGTGCAGATGGGTTCATCAGGGTAATCAAACAGATGAATAAGATGCATATTGTACCCATTGGAGCAATAGTTGGACCGGCACATTTGGTGGAGGAGATTGCTGCAGCGGGCGGCATCGATAGCGTATGGCTTGTAAATAATCATGTCAATTTTGATACCTACTGGATTGTATATTAATTTGATTAGAATGGCTGATTCAGGTGTGTAGCTGCGGCATAGTTTATCGAATTGTACTATTCAATATGGACACAACACATTATCACTCCTGGGCAGTCTGGCTCCAGGTGCACCGGAATCACGTTGGAGACAATTGTTGTAGTCCCAGCAGCGCTGAAATCTTACCAACCTGCAGCCACAATTTGATAGCATTCCGAAGATGACTTCATACTCTGTAGCATGTTCTTGTACTCTCCTCCATTACTTCAGAAGCATTGAGGAGCACCTGAAAGTACTCATAGCACCTGAGATGCACATCGTTTTGCATTCAGCCCGTTCGGGAGGTTCTGGGAGCTTCTGGAAGGATTGGTGTGGCGGTTGAAAATTGCTGAGTCATTCAGTTATTACTTCCGAACCATTTTACATTTTGTTGATGTAGGATACCCTTGAGTCCACACCACTCCTTCGGCCGAGGCGAAACTACTTTGCTGTTTCCTATAGACATGTCGATACATGTAGTTGTCACACTCTGGGAAAGTTTGGTCTTCGAGTATATGTGCTGTTTGTTTAGACGATACTTTTGAATTGTCATTGGGGCGATACTCTTGAGATGTGTACATTGGCATACTGATAGCTTAAGATGATACTCTTTAGTTGATAGTATCTATTGGAAGCAGAGAACCGAACAGTTACTTTGTGTCTCTGTGTGGTGTTAATCATTATACGCATCCTGAGTGACGCATTGATCAACTTCTTCCTTATCAGTCCGGAAGTCATGAGGGGCTTTTTTGAATCGGACCTAGGGTGGACCTCCCGGTGTTACAGCAGGGCTACCATTCTCAAATGGGCAGTTGACACTGAACAGACAGTTCAACGCATATTAGCAGCGGCATTCACATAATGATCCAACATAGATTCATATATTTGCACAGGCTGAGCGGAATGAGCCACATTCATCTAAATGTGAAGTGTCGTAATAGATGACAATCTGGGTTAACAGCTTCCACTGAATCTAAGTCAAAGAAAACATAATGAGAATGAAGCAAACGAAAGTATACAGTGCACAGCATACTGGGGTGCATGCACTTCAGTGGCATATTTGTCGCTCTTGAAGCATACCTGGGATTGAATGATACATCCATAAGCAGTCACAGCTTGTCAAAGTTGGCCTTATCTGAATCCACCAACATCAGTCTGGATTGGATTGCAGATCACAGTTGTGCCTAATCTTGAATAATTCGCCAGGAACAAATGAGCAGCAAAAGCTCGAGCTGACCCATGAACACCCAACCTGTATCTCAGTATCTTACTCTCTGGGATGTGGATCTGATGTGTGCCCCAACTTCTATGATCTGCCTGGAAATGCTGTGGCTTTGCCACTGATATGTGAGCCCGTAACACATATTCTCACTCACATACCCATCATCCCCTAGACTGTGATGATTGCAATTGGGCCTTCCCAAATATAGAGTGACCAATAAGTCATAAAGATATGTGCCCACCACTCTCCAGTGCACCGGAAATAAAATCATCTGCTAGCAAAAGTGGCGGCTTTGCCCCGAATAAGCAAGCAGTGTCTCATATTGTGATCCAAGCCATCATTGTTTTACAGACTGTCTAATTGCCAAATGGGAATAGACAATACACTGTGCGTGATTTGTCGTAACGCAACTCAAGACATATTCTGAGCATTCTCTGGCCCACCTCAGCATCTATCATATGCCAGCAAAGGCTGCAGCATTGCCATGAATCAGGGAGCCACAGTCTGGTATCCTGACACAGCTACACGATCTCACCAAGAATGAAGGTATTGGTAAATGGGATTGGCAAATTGGTATTACTCAATCTGTCATAACAATGCTCATGACATGTGCCGACGATTCTAAGTTGTTCCTGAAAGTGGTTACATTATGCTTTTCTTACTCTGTTCACTTCGAAATGTGTATATGGCCTGAGGTTTCATGTGCACCTCCAGTTCGCACCTGATGACCTATTCAAATCCCTTCATTGCATCATTCACAACCCTGACTTATCGCATTCATTGTGAGATAGGCCAGTCTGGAACTTGTAATGCAACTTATCAATCAACTTTGGCTGTTATTGTTCATTAATAATAGTCAAGAATGCCAATGAAATCCCACTTTAGCCATTTCTGATATAAGACACAATGAGTCCAACATCAGAAGATTGATTCACATTGAAATGAGAGAGAGAAAGGAATTATTTAGGCAGTACAGTGTGCCTTTCATATGACCTGTTTCAATATTCGAATCTGATACAAAGATTTTGATTGTTGATTGCCTAAACAGGCGTACTTTGATGTTGCGTCCTAACAATCCAAGATGATGGTTTATCAGTCTGCAAAGTGTCTCTATTCTCTGTCAGCAACTCCATATGGTCCTTGCAAGATTCCAGAATCTGGTAAATTAATTGACTTCATGATGTTCGGTGGAGTCATCTAGCCATGCAGGACTCTCATTTGGGTCACTCCAGAGTATAATTGGACAACATTTGGGCAGCTAACATCCTGTATTCAGTAACAATGTGTGTGGTACTCTGTTTTGGCTAAGCCGGACAACTCATGTAAATGCCTGCCGCTGCTCAATCCATTCCCAGGACTTCTGAATCATTTCTGTGTAGTGTACTGCTGAAAGATATACGCCTCTCCGGCCCCCTTGGGGTGTAGTTACGAATACAGAGAGATTTTGTAAATTCTACAATTTGAGCTGCATTTCGGTGCGCTCATCATTGCTCATTTCTGCATACATGTAGACTATATCCACATGATGCGCAAGATACTTGGTTAGCCACAACTTCAAATGACAAACTTGGGCAGGAAGAGGAGAAAATAGCACCTTTGGTGGAGGAGATGCACCGGGGAGTGTATGTCGATGTCTCGCTGATGCAGGAAAGAGCACCTCTCTCGACTGGTTGTTTTGGTTGCTGAACCTCAGTCCACTGGGGATTAATGAGGTGCGCAATCTTGTTCAGTATTCAAATGAGTCAGTTTCCATTGTCTAGTTTCAATTCCAACCACCTCTTGATTGTTGAAGGCTTTGCAATCTGTAACATCTGGTGTGCTGCATCCTGTTGAGCTTCTATGTGATCAGTCCGGATACCATGCATCACCCTCTTCACAGCGGAATGCGAAACCTCTGCGCCATTCTTTTCCATCGCAGTATCATTCTCTGAATTATCTGCCATATCTGAAAACAGTCACATCATCTGATATCATCAGTAATGGAGTGAATGGAACCCCGGTGTAGCTGTGACTTGCAGTTTGAATTCAATTTTTGCTTTTATTGCAATTTGCCAGCCCACACTGTGTTTAGTCTTGTACCAATGGGTCTCATCAAAAATCCCAATACTCCATGAACAGTGTGAGAGTTGGCTGTTGCTTGATGGTTTCGCTCAGGATGTTAAGATATCATACAACATAACATGGATATTCCGTCAGTTTCCGGCTTGTCAATATAGCTATTCAGAATCATGTGGGTAAGATTCACAGTTTCCACACGCACCAAGTTCACCAGTTTCAAATCGATTCCATATGTCATGTCATCAATAACACTTTTCAATGTTTTTGCCTCTCTGGGCATTGTGAACACCAGGATTAGTTTCAGAGCTGAAGTAGGTGCTGGATGCCTCTGAGGTGGAGTTGTCTGGATCTCCAAAAGGTGGCAGGGCACTGAATTCAGTCTTTGCAATGTATACCACCCCCATTCTTTACCACTCATTCCAGAATAGTAGTTCGGGCCATATTCACCCACTCGTCAAGAGTATTACCCCACAAAATTGACAGCGGCAACCCCATGAACACCCTCTTAGTCTGCACATTGCCGATCATAGCCACTACCACTGGGGTGAAAGTCTGGCCAAGTCCGATTTCATCTGCCACCAGCAACCCTGGCATTTCTCAATCTGAAACCCATCTCCTCACCACATTGAATATTACCCATAGATGATGTGGCAGAAACTTTGTTCTGGGTATGCCTCGGATGGAATACTGATTGCCAGGGACCCAGTCAGCTTTCGATTGGCGAATCTGATGGGCTGCCACCAGGCTGACTCCCTCATGTTGACACTTGTGTTGAAATTCGCGGTTGATTGTATCGAGAAATGTATTATAAACTGAACTGCTATTGTCTTGATAGAGGACCTCCTCACCATCCTCCACTTGCACCTGAACCATCCTTGCATCTTTGTTTATTTTTGTTTCATCCTCAATAATCTTGTTCAGTTGCTCCAATGGAAGCTGTGCAGAAAGGTGTATACTTCTGCGCTTCTGAAATTCGTTGAAATGTTAGATAATTCACAGACAAACAACCATTGGAATGAATATATATGCACAGAATACAATTGAATCTATTCTTTCAATCAGAACTTACATTAATACATGTATCATTCTCTTGCCCACCATCCTCCTCTCCCTCCTGTCTTCCACCCTCTTTAGAACCTTCCAAAGTCTATGTATAATGATTAGCTATTGCGCACATCTAGCCTTAGCCTGGCTAGAGGGGATCACCTTCGCTGTTTTCATTATGTGCATGGCAATCTCCTTCCATGTCACTCTCTTTACTCCTACCAAAAATTGTTTTGGATTGTGTCCAGGTTTCAACTTCAAGGCCTTTGACAGATATCAATTGTATGAAATCTGACTACATATGGGGTCATTGAGTATTGCCCCATGTCTATATAATCTCAGATACTCATGATCCAATTCATCCAACTTCATGGTGAACTTCAACATTTGTGGTAGAATCTATTCCTCTGTTGGGCATCTGGTTTTGGCAATGAAATCGATCAGCATCTCCCAGTGCCTGACACAGGTCTATGAGGCTGGAAGTGGTTTGGGAGATATAACAATTTCATTGCCATTGAACACCCAGCTAATCACAACAAACAATAATATATTTTGCAGCTCTGGGAGAATACTTCTGGCCTGTTTGCCCGCGCCATCTGTCAAATCCGTTATCTGTCGCGTATTGCCTATTCCTACATTTTTCCTTGCTTCCCGAATTTCACTTGCACATTTCTTCAATAACATGTCAACCCACTGCCACCGAATCCATTCACCATCATCGAAATCATCCAACAGCAGCCAGTTCATGACTGTCGCCATAACATCTGGCACAGCTGTCTCCCAGTTCAGGGGTCTGTCTGGAAACTGTTTCAAATAGTTCTGCCCACAGAAAATAGACTGATGCTCTGTCTCCAGAAACCCAGCCACACATTCTTTCTTCCGCTTGTTCAACGCACAGTACTTGGCCTGCCACTTCCGTTTCGGAAGCAGCTTCAAGGTGAATTCAGATTGCTCTGGGCGAATTGGAGGTTTGCCCTCTCCATTGCCCAAGTCGGACCACTCATCAGTCTCATCATCTGCGTCATATTGGTGCTATGACATCTCTTCAAATAGGGGCATGCCCATGTTTCTTGCGGCATCCATTTTCCACCATTCTGTCAGTGGCTGAAATCTTTCATTCGAAGGCTAACCCAAATTTTGCACTTTATGCCAGAAGATGGTCCAAGTTGGGATGTAGAGCTGGATGATGTTAGCAGATTGACCGGATTGTTTCATGGCGGTTTCAGAGGCACTCTCAGTGCACTAAGAGATGGCAGCCCTTGTCCTGGAAACTGCTTAGCAAGGAACATTTGAGACCCGCCAAAACCACCTTTGTGGAGATCACATCCTTGCCACTGGGGCCCATAACATGGAAAACGTTGACTTGCGCTGGTGGTTGGTAGAGAACCGTTGTGTGTGATGTCGTATAGTGAATGATGATAAAACTGCAGAGCATCTGCAAATAGCTGCTGCAGAGGAGGGTAACCGTACCCATATGGCGGATGATAAAGATCGGTGTGTATGCCAGGACCAATTAATTTCCCCATTGTGGTGTGTGAACGCCTTACAAAGATAATGAATCGTCATCTAGCCACTGGTGCTATCCAATCAGGTCACATGGTGGAGCAATATATGATTTCGTGCTGGTGATGCATTCATTGACATGTTTGGTCAACGAATATGGTTGCAATCGACAATAGATGCAATATGTGATGTAGATGAAATCGGAGTATGGTTGAGTTCATTTCAGGTAGCAATGTCCTTTGGAGGAATGAAGGGCTACTTATATTCAATTGTGTGTTTGATGAACTGTGGTGGTTCACTACACATCTGCAAAAAGTGAAATTGGTTTCTGAGAATAAACCCCACGCAGTGATCTTTCTACGCATTCTCCACAAATGATCCGAAAAACTTATTTGCAATCTTCCAGTGTCTTTCGATGCGTTGCATGATGTGATCGTGTAGTCATGTCATCTCAAAACCATGTTTATTCATTCAAGCTAATTTATTGCACTTGATTCTTGCACGTTGGTCCACTAGATTCTAATTGTTTCGACGGTTTTTTGAACCTTTCCATTGATTTCAAGAATATTCTTAACTATGTAATCCCTTAAGACATCGATTATACACAAGCTTGCACAACTCCAATTACAAAACTTCAGACACCCAGAGTAAACACTCATCAGATCTCGGTATATCGCGGCAACGATTACTTCAAGCATCGAGTCGAATAATCTACATGTAAAACAGATTGGAAGCATTCAAGTTGATCATGTTGTTCAAGTACCACTGCAAGCTATTTAGCTGCGGCGTCAGTGGAAGATGGTGTACAGTTCCTTGCAATGCACTGAGAGGGACAATATGAGTGGTTCCGATGCTGAAATGAGGCTTACGTTGGTTGCTTCCATCTTGCAAAGGTTGCATCGGAGGTTGATTCCTCTCCTGGACTATCACCATACCAGCAGTCTGACGTATCGGTCCTGTTGCAAACGTCTGAACCAAGGCAAGAAGCCCTGTAATGCTCCCATCAGCATTCTGAACGACGAAATCAGACTTCAATTGGGCAGCAATGCGCCCAGCAGTCGATTGGAAGTGCCTATCCGGACTCGTTCCCATCCAGAGACAGACTGTATTATTTGTTGGTGGCTTATGCTTTCTCCACCTTGTGCACCAATTGTAACGAACGATATGAACTGCTTGCTCGTCGCCATAAAAAAACATCACCCGAATTGCTAATGCGTTGTACCGAACGTATTTTGCATCATTGAGATGACTGAAATACCGATCCTGATTGACGTAGTCTGTGAGGTTGGCAAATCTCTTGAATCACCAAGCAATGTGATTCAGTAGCTCCCCATGTGGCATTGCACACCACTTGGCCAAGTCATCAAGGGTCTTGATTTCTGGTCGCGGGTGTTTCATCATGTGCTTGATGGGCGCTTCAGTTAGAGGCATATCATTGTCACAATGTGGTTTTGCAGCATCGGCATTCAGCTCTCGATACTGAAACACCACCTTTCGGGGTTTCGTTCACACAATCTGGAAGGCGGCCTCATGACTATTCGATTGTCGGTACGCTTGTTTAAGATCCATCATCACTTTTTCTGGGAGTGCAGAGCCTACATTCAAGAGGTTACCAAACGGGTGGATATGGTCAGAGAAGTGGCTCACAAGAAGCATCTTCACACAGTGGAAATCCGATTTGTCCACAAGATGTTGTGCGATATCTGACACGATCCGCGTTTTATCTTCATCCACGCGATGACACATTCCAGCCGCAGATAGATTGGTCCAAGCAGGGTCACTCTCCCATTCCTCCTGTTTGTCCAAAGTAAGCTGCTTTTTCAAGGCTTCCAAGACCTTTGTAGATTTACTGGCGCAGAATTGACTGAAAACATCCTTGGGACGATGAAACTCCTCCAGATAATTCTCATACTACTCGATTGTGGCCTGAGTATGGTACTGGTACTGTGCCATATGGTGAGAATACACCATGTTCTTGAGGCCCAACAGGGCATCTGTGAAGGGAATTGTTTGGCTTGCCAAAGGGTTTGAAAGAGTCTCTACGAAAACTGGTACAATCCCACACCTGACTGCTCTCATCTCCATACCACTTGGTTGCATCACCTGGCTATATTGGTTGTTGAATCGAGCGAAGCCAGGATATGGGGGCATTATCGCCCAGAGCTGATTGAATCTGGCGATCCTGGAATGTGGTTCAAGGAAGGACGTTACCCAGTCCATCGAACGCTTAAGCATACGGAGGTGGAAGGTATCAAGAATATCAGGTACGATAATAGTTGTCGGAGAGATGCATTTCATATTCCAGACGACACCTTCCGAGGTTCCAACCGCTTGATCTGCCAGATATTATCTTGCTTCCCGTCTCTCTGTCTCATCTCCCTGAGTCGCGAGTATCATCTTTTGGAAGTATACGCATTAGTCTTTTACTTGCCATGACAATGAGTTCATTTCTCCAAAGCATGATTTCGGTGCTTAACACACAGGGCAATGTGGCTGTATGATTTAGTGCAAGTGAATGTCTTCGAAGTGGTGAGCCGTGCATGGACAGCTGACAGCATAACAATGCCGCATCCGGCCGCCCGCACAAAGCATAAACTTTCCAATGTTGAAATGCTTGTTGCAAGGACCAAAAATCAACTCGGAGACCCTCCATACAACCTCTCGATTGTGGATTTGTTGATACTTCATGGCAGTTGTTCTTCAATGTCCATTACAGTGATATTTCTGAGGAATGGGAAGTAGGGCAACATGGATGGCTTCAGGATTCGAAGGCTTTGATCTGATTGTCGAGTCGATGTTTCCGAGCCTCAAATATACTGGCCATTTGTTCTTGACATCCGAATTGTTGGTGAGATGTGTCTGGTCTGAACTGCCGAATGTAGGGACAATGGCAGCTCCAAGCGGCCGCCGTAGCGCTTGAAGTGGTCAAACTCATTGTAGCTATCTCGAAATTGAACTAATGTACCTGTTCAAACCACCACCAGATGCTTGATTTCACCTCTGACTAGATATGTTCCTCAGCATCATTCAATTCCTTTGCTGGAGCAAACAACATATGTTCCCTGAATGCAGGCTGTTACATGAGGAACTCATTCCATTCAACAGGATTGCAGTGAAAGAAACGTGTGTAATCATCGTCGCGAAGGTTGTTTGGATTGACCAAATGATTATTGCACACTTTGCCGGATTTCCAAGAGTCGATGTGCATCGCGTAGAACATTTCATGCGACCTTTTGAATAAAGTGTGGGACGAAGTGAAGTTGCTAACTGTTGCCATCATAGGGTTCCTGAAAATCCTGTTGATACCAGCTCTGCTCAAGTTGTGCTTGACGCACAAGTGGGCAAATGGATACTCCACCTTGCAAGAAAACGGTCACCATGGATCAATTTCATCATCGAAGATATCGAAATACTCCCAACTGATAGGCTTGCTGGCTAGGCGGTTGTGGAAGTGTGGAGTTCCATGAATACAGGTCCGAACTGGAGGTTGCGCTGGATTGATATACGCATTCTCGCATTCGGCTGCTGTATTGCTGGAATCATTGTTGGAAGGGTGAAGAACAGGGTCGCAATGCAGCACATGAACAAATGGTAGTAGAATGATATCGTGCTCGATCGCAAAACCATCATCTGGCAGTTCTTCGCCTAATACGTATAATCTCTTTTCTTTGTGGTCGTGATGGAGGTGAGTGATGTAAGCGCCAATGTAGGAGTACCTCTTCGAGCAGCAAAGACACTGCTGACAAATATCCATGGTTTGTTAGCAAAATGAAATATTGCAACAAAGTCAAGAAGCGTCGCGATGGTCTTGGAGTGACTCATACCATTATCAGCCGGCTCGTCCTCGGAAAACCCCTCACTTCAATTCAATTTTGCCAAAAGGGGTCCTACCTCCGCGATAGGATTTCTCTCATCCTCCTTCACACGTTTGCAAAGTGGTTAATTGCTCTCACAATTTCAACATCGCTTCGATGTCGAAAAGCATACTGCATGTGCATTCAGCTCATCATGGCGATTGATTTGCACCCTCAGAAGACCCTCCTACGCACAGTGCCTGATTGATGGTTGCCACTATTTGTTAGGTTCGTACCTTACATGAATGGTGCATTCTCCTTAGATACTGACCCAGCGACCCCATTGTGGGGTAACAGAACTAGAGCAAGGAGAAACGAGTGATATATGACTGCAGAGTCTGTTTTAGTTGTCTTTGTGATGAACATACGTGTTCAGTAGACAAGTCAGGGCGCTTAGATGATGCTAAGCAAATTGTTTCCTAGCCGAATTGCAGCCAAGATGATGTCGCCGGATCAAGAAAACCCTCCAAGCCCATATATATATTCGCCTTGCCTGCCCACATTACTTATAATCGCTAGAATCTTCGACACACCCTTCCCACCTCCGCGAATGCATCGAATCACACTTGAAGATGTATTCAACACTCCGGATGCTTGTTTAGAGTAACCAGCATTTGATATTCACCACTCAATCATTGACCACCGTTGAGAATATAATATGTAATGTGATGCCTTCTGGTTGTCAAAATCAGTCATCGCAGATGCTAATACAATCCAGATGCCGACTGTACAAGTCTGCGTATGGGCTGAGAATGCCGGTGTTGGAGTCAGCCAATGGGCAGCAGAAAGCATCGGGATTTGGCAGGATAAGGGTGGCTTGACAACACAATGGATAGATGATAAAGTGAGGCAGCCCGTCTGGGAGATTGCCCAGTCCGTGAGCATCATCAACAAACAAGGCGCCAGCACTGAGCAATGGGATCTCCTAATCGATAGTTGCGTTACTCGAATCAGTGACCTGGCGTCTAAAAGGCCGCTTTGGGAATGCTACATGTCAGACAACCCTAACCTTCATGGTCAAAAACTCTATGCAACTCTGGATGAGGTCACTGAGGTTGGCATTTGCCGAAGGAAGAATAGGCTCGAAGAAACCCCGACCAACAAAAGTAAACTCGTGCAGCTTGGTGTTCATTCCTTCCCCCCAATGCTTCTTTTGCTCCTCGTGATGATATGTAGATACAGAAGGCGGCGAGGATGAAAGCTCAGCTTACCGGTCTTAACCTATAATGGTGCGTTGCGACTCCTCGACCGATTTCCTTGTCGAGCCATTTAGCTTTACCATTGCCTATGTGGATACCGACATTGCTGGGAAGAGGGTGGGTGAAACCAATCCTCAGCTAATCTCATGTCACTGGCCTAGGGATAATGAATCGATAATTCCGACAGTTACACAAATTGTCAATACGACCATTTTGTCAACCGTGATTGCTGCAATCAGCGGTGTGGCAAACCCCAACCGGAAAATTGGAGCACTTTGGGGATGCCGGGAGGATTCTAATGGAGATGGTGGTCTGTATGGCCATATAGTAACCCTAATCTTCGATAACAATACTCCTGCCAGATGGGTAAAGGCAGCGGAGAAATTAACCAACACAACGCTTTTTGGCATCCTTTATCTTGGCCAACTGGCTGATGGCACAGCTGGTGCCCAGAGGCCCATGCCTGGTGACCGCAGCTACCTCCCTCTCGATGACATCCTCGCGCCTCCAGCCTGGCATATGATCAACAATATCGGAGAGGAATCGGATCATCATTGTGAGACACAGTGCCCAAATCCAAGAAGTTTCCCGACGGCGAAACAGGCTTCCAAAAGATCGAAGGGAAGCATTGAAAGAGGATTATCCGACAGCAGCGATACCTTGAGGTGATCTGGAACAGTACACGTCGACTCTTTGCTGATTACAAGCAAAGCCTTGTTGCTGATGAGCATGTGGCTTGGCTTCGCGAGTACGATCACATTGTGAATCCACCGGCTGCAGGCTCTTTGTCCAATAGGGAGCATACAAGAAGCCACCCAGCTGCAAATTGGTCATTGTGAGGATGTAATGCACTGGCTGGCTGGTTGTTCAAGGATTGGCGTTGTGGGTGGGTATTGTTCTGGCACTTTGGAGGGTGGACAGATGGGTGATAATTTGGAGTTTTTTGGTGAGGTTTTGGGTCTGTTTTTGGTGTTTTGTTTATTTTATTATTACATCATTCATAATCATGCATGAAGGGCTGTGTTGAGAGTTCACCATATTGGGATTAATCATTGGGACATGTATTTTTGGGAGAGGCATTGTGGCAGCGATAGGACTCCATGTATGGTTATCATGTAAGTAGTAGTTCAGTATCTTTACCCAGCAGAAGGTAGCCCGAATGAGTAGTGAAACGCGAACGTGTGTCAGCTCGTTGCGATAATGATTTTTGTCAAAGGAAGGCAATAAATGACCCTGCGGCATGCTTGTCACGTGCCTTTCAAAGTTCTGAGTTCCCATCCATCCAAGGAGTTGGAAGTGTGTGTGGCGGGACAAGCCAACATCCTGGAATTGTCGACCGGATAATGAGATGCATCACAACGATGCTTTCAATCATATCAACACTTTCTTTTCTTTACACAACACTTCAATACACTTACTTTAGATTCATTCTCATTTCTGTCAGTCACTCCAGTAATTGTTTCATACGTATTGCTCGCTGCCTTTTAAATCATGACAAGAACGCGCCGCACTTCTCCTCTTCCTCCTCTCCCTTCCAGCACCGGGAGAAGCGGATGATCTATCCATGACCACGATCTCGATGACGATCTAGGCACAATACACATCAATTGCCATGATCGTCGAGCTGACAATTCAGAATCTGACCATGAGCCTCTTCGGCGACCATCCTGGGAATCATTGGGTAAGAGGCCATCAAAAGATTCCTCCCTGCCAACACTTGGAAAATGAGTCGCGGCAACTCAATTAACTCGTACGTCGGCACAACCCCAACATCCTGAGTGCCGGGAGGTCGATATTGTCTCGGAGAAGGAGGATGAATGCGAGCCTGTGCGGCTGGCATCCAAGAAGGTATCTGATTAAGCGTTTGAATGGTTGAATCCACCCGCTAATGTATATATTTACTAGAGAAAGAATTCACACAGAGCCGGTGAGCAATTGGTTGCATGGAATGCTGGAAATCTTTGGCAATATGAGCCCTTGGTTGATGACGTGACAGGCCTCATTGTCGTTGCAGATTACAACTCCCATACAACCCCTTTAGGCGTTCTTGCGATGGTCATGGCACAAGTGAAGCCTATCGTAATCAATTATGCGATGTTTGTGAATCCCTTTGCCATGAATGCAGTGAAGACCACCCAGATTCATAGTTAGTGGTATGAGGAAATGGCGAGGATTGATCCAGCCCAGAGAAACTCAGACCCTCCACGTGCCTACTTTTCAGTGGGAACTGAATCATTTCAACGATTGATTTCATTCCTGACATTGTGCATCAGACTCTTGCAAAGATCACGTGCTCCCATGCAGCAATGGTATACCGCTACAGGACTTCAAGCGACTCTATTTACGGACTTTGAACTCAGTCGGCTATAGATATCCGGAAAATGGTAGCCTGGTTATTGGCCAAGGACAGGTATACCTGCCCCACAAATGTTTGCGAGGAAAGTTCAAAGTTCCCTTCTTGTTTAATCTGTGTCTTGACGATCAATTTAGGAGTGCAAGTTTCGATTTGCAGCGACTGAAATTGTGGAACTTATTCACCGGACATACTTCTGTGGCATACGACAAATGGGAATGAAAGATAGATCATTGATTGATAAAATCAACCCGACATTCACTGCCATCACCGTGACGGCCATCCACCATTGTCCATCGGCCTGGAAAACAGCTGAGTTTAGGGTCCCGCCAGAGTTTGGTCCAGGAGGTGGAGCACAACATCAGGGGGATACAAAAAACATTAATCACGGGGTTGTTGATGCATGCCCTGATGTACTTTGTCATCTTGATGCAGATTTTCCTTCTTCCTCGCCACAGGTTGAAGCCAAAATGATTGACAATATCCACTACATGATTCGCCGAAGGATCCACTCAACTGGTATGGACCCAGCGATGGCGCAACCTCACAACGATCAGGGCAGGGTTGATGAGGACTTTGTTGATTGCCTCCCAGAGGAGCTGATGGAGCGGCCTGACAATTCTTGTAATCGTCTCAGCAGCTTTGTTGCTGCTACTGAAGCTAGCATGCGATTCTCAGCTGTTCTGCCTATGGGTTGGTCTGCCATCGCCCGCAGCAGCCGGCCCGTCCCCTGCACCAACAGCAACAGCAACAGCAACAGCAACAGCAACGACATGACCTGCATCATTACCATGACCAGCGAGGGGAATGCAGGATCAGTCCATGGACGTATGATTGTAGAGGGTGCGATGTCACTTGGAGGGTAGAAATGGTGTCAGTGATAGGATTTAGGATTTCCTTTGTGTGCTATTTCTTTCTAGGTTTCGTCGATACATCATAATAGTAGTAAATGTAATAGAACCGATGGTTTACTGAGGTCAGATCCCAAACGTGTCAGATCATTATCGCGATGATGCATAACCCTCCCGCAACGGTTGAACTGCAAGGTACTGATGATCTTGTATCAACAAATCAAATATCATGAACCACTTCTACAGCGTAACTATTATTGGTCACATCAAGCCATGAGAGTTTTTAAAACAAGAACTACATGCTTCATTGAACGTATGGAGCGAATACTATCATCATCATGAGGACAAATCGAATTCGGCGACATAGGAGTATGCTGAGAGATGATTTGTGATATTGCCAAAAGGAGTGTGAACCATTCATCATGTGCTCATTGTCACATTCGCAAAATTGGGTACCCTGGTTGTGACGCTGGAAAACAGCATCATGACGACACACAGAACACTCTGAAACAGTGAAGCAAAGCCCTATTTCAGGGAAACCTCAATTTCATTTTTTTTGAGTTTGTGGGTACAATAAACCAAACCAATTTAATGAATGAAATTTGGTTTTTGCTGATGCACCTTTGATCCATGAAACCAACCCCATTGAGAAAATGAAACCACAATCACGTACATCCCATCTTTCTTTGTTAAATGCTTGATTTCATATTGTAGGATATTAGATGGAAGCGCACATTTGTATGCTTCCATGACTTCACAGGTCATAGAAGGGGTATGATATAATATCTCTGGGATCCCAACTTGAACTATACACAGTGTGACTGTTAGCATGACAAGGGATATTACACATACATTGTGCACATATGACTGTGCCACGTCATTCAATCGGAGGCCTGTGAGTGGCGCAGCACCACTGATTGCTTCCCATTGAGCGCCTTGTCTAAACATTGCTGTTCTCCTCAGGGTCCACACTCCAGTCAAGAATTGTTGCTGAAGCAATCATCCTACCAGACTATCAGTTCTTGATGATGATTGTGCAGGTACACACCTAGCCACAAAACTCACCTATGCATTGTACTGAGAGGATCAACCTTCATTATTAGCTGCTCGGAGGCTCGAGTGTTGGCATCACTTTCTATCCTCCAATAACATAGTATAAGGCCCATTGCGGTGATTGCACTGATGAGAAAAGAAACGTTCACTTCTCTGCTAATGATTTTCAGCAGATAATGTACATAATTATTGTACGTAATGTGATATACATATATCCTGGTTCATGGAGAAAACTGATAGTAAGGTGACAATAGTATACCCCTCCCCCATAAAGGGTAGGGAGTGCAAGGTGGCTGGGAATGTGATATGCTAACCGGAGTTATCTCGCTTTCAAATCAATATCACTCTGGCTCTAAATCACCCCTTTAAACATAATCTAGACTCATCCGAATTAGTGTTCACTGACCATTTATCAAATATGTTCAAAACTCATGGTAAACATTTCAAGTCCTTCATCTGGGAAAAGAAAGTGATTGATTAGTGCTGACTTGAGGTTCACAATCGACAATATCACCGAGGATCAATGAATGACGAGCTATTCCCGCACAGCATTTTGCCACAGGCAGGATTGAATCGACCTGAGCCGTCCTGGTTCAACTTCAGTTGGTCTATCTAATTTGCCATTAAAAAGCTGCTCAACTAATGATCTACACATAAAAAATGTACCTGGTGCAATACCACCTGGAAATACTCCTGACGAAGAAACTATAGACCTCGAAATGCGTAATCTGACATAGACCTCTGAACAAACAAAGTGAAATGCTGCTAGGAAGGTGGTCGGAGTGGAATGTAAGAGGGGTACAGCCAGCGGTTTGGCAGCTACATGTTACAACAAGTGTCGCAACTGCTGAGAATGATGGAATACATCGCATCAATTTCAGTCTGCAAATATGATTCAAAAAGCTCAATCATACAGCTAGTGAATGACAATGTGGATAGAGCAACATCCGCAGTGTAAACTGCACAACTTCGAAGTTGAATGTTCTTAATCAGCACATAGCCTACCAATGCTACTTTCTGAACTTAATTTTGGGGTGGGCAACAACTGTTGGACTGAAAATCATTTACATATCTTCAGAACATTATACTACAACATCATTTCCAAATGCATTTAGTTTCTGTTAGCAAGTCTCCCATATCAGGCACACCTTGATTTTGAACAGGTGAACCCCAGTGACTCAGAAAGTCGCCGAATACACCACATGACATATATGGGTGATTGGTGGTGGGCTAAGCAACATCAGCTTCCTGCTGTAGTGACGATTGTAGCAGTCATTTGCACATCTGATCGGACTCACTTGACCAATTTTTCATGTGACAAGCATGCCTGGCCACTGAAGCTCACAATTGGCAAAATTCACAAAGTTGTCTGCCACAGACCTAAAAAGTGCACATAGATTCTCATTCTAGACAGCCCATGTAACCTGAAAGGTGCCAGAAGCACTACCGAGGGAAGGCATTCAGCGGTTGGAACTGTGCTGTTTGCACCCCTGATTCTTGATATAACTGGTCTTGGCCTGAAATGGCATTTTGTTGATGGATTCCAGAGACAGTGTAACCCTCGTTTGGCTGCCTGGGATGGGGATTTTGCAGAACAAGTCATCGTTACTCAAGTATCATACAGCCCATGCCCGATCTGTGAAATGCCTAACAGCGCCCCAATGGGGCATTCCACTTTTTGACCACTGAATCACTCAAGAGAGCAGCACATTTTCTTGGAGCTTCTGGATGAAATTAATATTGATGTTCCACACTCTCTTGGTGTTCATCCAATCCGCAACCAGTGCTGGCAATACTCTCCCTATACTATCCATCAGCATTGCCAGCCTGATAAACTGCATTAGCTGCTCTCGGGTTTGGGTAAAGACTTATTTCATTGGCTGATCGAGAACCTGAATGCTAGAAATGTGAAGGATCAATTTGACAATTGATTCGCATAGGTACCACAATATCCTGGCCGCTAGCACTTCTCCAAATCAATGAGTTCGTCGACAATAGTGTTAGCAACGGTTCCAGTTTTGGACCCGGCGGGTATTATAGGTCTGCGTGGCAACGGCCTTACCCGATCAAAAATCGACGATTTTTTAAGCGAACCATCACTTTAAGGCCACAAATATTAATTAGAGAGTTTATTGTTTGGTATGTGAAATATGTAGCTTTGCACGGCGCATCTTTTAGCCGTCTCCGATTTTCGATATCTTTATATCTCAGCAAGCGGCAGCCGAAAAACCTCGTTTTTGCGCCAAAAATGACAATAATTTCAAAGCAGCTTGCTGAGTTTTAAAGATATCAAAAATCGGAGAACACCAAAAGATGCGCCTTCTGCAGCTGCTTATTTCATGTACCGAACACTAATTATGGGATGAATATACGTGGACTTAATTGAGGGAACCGTTTGGCACAAACCCGGACCGAACCGGCCAGGTCCGGGTTTTCATGGACCCGCTATAATAGAAACGGTCCGAAAACGGAACCGTTGCTAACACTAGTCGACAAACAGCTCCTGGCAGTCAAAAAGCAACCAGTGCGTGATCAGAACACTGGGAGTGAATTACACTCCAACTATAAACTGCTCCAAGGATCACGGAAAAACTGTTGTAGAAACAGCCTCTGATGAAATGGTAATGGCAGTAGTGCAGGCATTATGTGAATTCTCTGTACTTGTTAGCCAACAAAATCACTCTGATCTATCCCTCACAGCACTAGAAGAGGCACTGAAGCAATTTTACAAGAAGACAGGTGCATTTCAAAAACAGAAACTGTTGAAGACTATGAAGGCCATCGAGGATACACAGTTGGGAAGACAATCCTGTGAGTTGTGAGAACACAAGATTCATGAAATTGGGGCTGCAATGGAGGTTCAGGTGTACCGGGCTGAAAAGGTTACAAGAACAAAACAAATGCAATTTGAGGTGCACCTGAATAGAGCCTAACAATAGTCAACAACATGGTCAGAGGCTGATTGGCAGAGGGCAAAAGAGCGATTGGGGCAGGAAATCCATCATGTAACACCTGTCAAACACAAGCTTTCTCATACGTGATTCCGACATGAGCAGTGAGAACCACGGCAAGAAATCAGGTCTAAGGCAAGCGGTCCCAGAAGCACATTCCCTAGAGAACTTGCTTCGATGAAGACTGCTGCAGAAGAATAGGTTTATGGGGTGGCAAAAATGACCGCAGACATGCTTCTGCAATTTCAGGTCCATCAATCCTATGCTGAGACTGAAGTCACCAGCTGGGGCATCGCTGATATAGACCGTGTTGTGAAACTGCCAAAGAGCGTGATTTACGGTTTCGCTTTGAATGAGCAGATCTGTTTCAAGCGGAAATTGTGCATCAGCTTGATCAAATTTGAAGCTTGGTGGCAGGCAACCACCATTCAGGCGCTTCGGAAACCCACCCTACAGTGAGTAATACATTGCAGATAACACAAGATGAATGTTGTCATATGTCTATCAGAGTCAATCTGGTGAATGGGTTCTGGTGTCAATGTCACCACCAATATTTCTGAATGGCTACATATGGGCCATGTGCAATAGGCATATTGATTTACCAACAGAGTCACTTACAATTGACAGATGCTCGAACAGAGTGACCGGTGTACCAGTGTTCACGAAAACGACGAGTCGCTGTCGTGTCTTGCCCTGCAGGGCTGGTACGATATTGACTCTTCACATGTCTGCAACCTGCTATCTTCTATCAAAAAATTGCGAAATACTCTCACAGCACAACTTCTATGCCTCCAGCATTGTCAGGAAGAGCTATTTTTCCACCTCATCTCACAATAGGTACATCATTTGAGAGAAACTCATGTCTGCAGAGTTTTCAGAAGCATCAAATTAACCTCACTATGAGATGGATCAGAAGATTTCAGAATACCCAACTTGGAACACCTATTCCTTGCACAAGTTGAGGATGACTGCGGACACAAAGTTAGGGGACTAGTGCTCAGATATGATCTCAATGTACTCAATGCAAATTAGGTGAATAAACTTCAGACTCGGCTGTTGTACTACCAGCAACCATCTCACTGCCCTACATTGTACCTGTTGGAGCGGTTGTTCGACAAGCATAGTTGGTGTGAGAGAATGCTGCATCAGATACAATCGATAGCATATGGCTTGTATATAATCATGTGGATTAAGATACCTACTGGACTGTATATCACGTTATAATGCCTGAATTACTGTGTGCAAGAGGAAGATAGTTAATTGAATTGTACTATTTGACAGAACCATTACAATGCTCAATCCCAGAGAGTATGGCTCCAGGTTCCAGTTGCATGTGAATTGTCTTGGGGACATGGCCAATACTTCTAATAGCTCTGAAATTTACACATGCTAATAGTTTGATTTTGTAGAATATTGAAGACAACTATACACTCTTCAGAAGGTTCTTATATTCTATTCCACAACTTCAAAAGGATGGAGGAGCACCTGAGAGCATATCGCTTTGGATTTAGCCTATCTGGGAGCATTTAGAAGCATCTGGAAGAATCAGTGTGGCTGTTCAGAGTTGCTGAGTTGTTCAGTGATGACTGCCAAATCATTTTCCATTGTGCTAATGTACTCATAGTTGCGGAGATTGGTGTAAGTTCGAACAGTACATGGAGAGTATCACCAGAGAAGAGCTGGTCCTCAGAGATATTTCAGGAAGAGTGGAAGAATCAGCCAGATGGCAAGGGGTTGTATGGTTCTGGCAGCAGTGTCCAAGTGGATGTAGGGATCAAGAGGTTGTGAGAAATGACTCATATATCGAAGGAGCATTCATGTCACAGTTACATGTACAGCTCATTTATTGGGAACTATTAGTTGTCCATGTCACTAGCTACACAGTCAAGATATACAACAAAATGTCAACAGACTGCACTACTGGTAAAAGTACAGCTCCGGCACAAGAAGCCACCGGTGTGTGGTTTATGTGATTGGAGAGTTAGTTTGGCTGGGTTCGATGGTTTCTAGAGAAAGGCATGTAGAAAGAGGATAACTGTATTGAAGAAGCTCCAGGTATGGTTGATTAGGTGGGAGTAACCTCAGGCAAACTCTATCTTTGTTTTCTGCAGAGTTTGGCTCATAGAGTTGTTATACCGCAATGGAGGAGTACAGGGATGCATTTGTGTATGATCATCATGCGGGTTTGTATAGGGATGAGTGCAGCGGAGGCACACACACTGCTCTTCATATATATGTGTAAATGTGACTTAGGGAGTCAGTGAGTTGAGGTCGACATGGAGATTCAGCAGAATGAATACAGTACCACAGGTTGTGTATTGATCGGTCATTGTGTAGTGGCTAGCTTCCTGCACCAGAGAGTATATATGATGCCGAACGGTGAAGGTATTTCAGTGGTTGCCATCATATCCTGATCAAGCAAAGATTCACATATTTGGATAGGCCGAGCAGGATGAGTTGCCTGGGCTAAAACCATATATACACTGTCATATATGGCAATTGGCGTGTGATGCATCCACCGATTTAACAACATTCACAGTTGAAGAAAACATGCTGTAAATAGTGCAAACCGAAAACGTCATGTACACAGTAAACAGGGTACATCTCCTTTGGTCACTGTGTATTTGCTCAGAGGTGGCCCTGTGCGGGAATAGTATGTCAATGTTGAATTGGCGTTGGTCATAATTGGCTTTTTACAAATCAAAGAACGTCATATGTGACTGGATTGAAGATCTGTGGTGTACTGATCGCTTAATAATTGGATAGCAAATACTCAGCATTGAATACAGTACCTTGCCAAGAATATCTGAGAAAGTTCTCACCATCTGACTATCTAGGATGCCGATTGGAGATGCATCTGGATTGCAATCACATGGCAGCAAATGCTGTGGATTTGCAACATTTTCCTGAGCCATGTTTCATACTGTGTCACCATCACTCAATATTGCCTACGTGTTCTTTATTGTCAATTGTCAATGGACAAAATGCAGTGCTCAATCTGTCATAATCAGAATCAAAGTTTATGAAGGTTTCTTGGCTGTATCTGCCCATTATTGCATCATAATGTTTTATGGCATTCATGGCAAAATATATTCATTGCCTTAAGTTTCTGATGGACCTTAAATTTGGTATTAATGGTTAATTTGAAGACTTTGGTTGAAATATATGTGATAATTCTACTATGGTTAAAGATTATAAGATGTGAACAGCCTGGAACTCAAAATAGTTGCCACAGATTTAATGTATTTTCAATATTTGCACATTGAGAAATTCATTTACACTACAGGCTGTATCAATGCATCAGTGGCAGCAAAGTATCTTTTTGACTCCTCTTGTCCATGTGACCAGTGTAACTACAACATCTCAAAATGAGTGTTCATCAATTGACTCCATCTCATATCAGTGACAACTAAGAATCAAGAACACCAATAATATCCCACTTTAACCAATACTGATTTCAGAAACAACAGTTCCTACTAGATGACTAGATTTACTTTAAAATAACAGCAAAAAATAATACTTTGATACAGTAGATTGTGCCATGCTAACAACCGATATTTGACTACACGTATCTGAGGTAGTGTTACCAGTGGTTCCAAATTCCCTGCTTGGTTCCAGTACTGGTTCCACCCCATACCGGCCCGTTGCAATGGGTCTTTCTACAAGAAAAACCTGGACTGTTCAAAATGGGCCGGTTTTACCACCAAAAGCCCTGCATTTCAAGTTGACAATTGTGGCTCCAATAATATATCTGAGTTCTGATCGTATTGTGACATGATCAATACGTAGATTGCGCACTGTTAGCTGCTCTCTCACCTCCCACCGTCAGATTTGCGATCAGATCAATATTTGTTCAGTCACAATCGAAAACCTGTGAATGTTGGATGGAATATGGTGTTGTTTGACACCAATCGACCGAATATTGGTCCGATCTCAAATCTGAAAGCAGCAGGTGGAAGAGCTGCTAAAACTGCACATTCAACGTATTAGTCATGTCACGATACAATCAGAACTCCGATACTTAATTGGAGCTAAAGTTAGAGGAACCAAAAAATGGAACCGCATTCTGGTATTAACCCGGCCAGAAAATCACAGGTTGTATTCTGGTCCGGGTACCACTCCTGTGACTATCACCCAGTTCGGGTTGCTTGGCGGTTCGTGTGTAATGCCGTAGATCTGTATATGGCCGCGAATGAGAGTATATGAGAAGATACGGTTGCACACGTGGATGTGGTAATATAATTGAGTAGTTGATAGGTAAGATTATTGCTGGCGATCTCAGAGAGATTGCGAGTCGTCTCTATAAGTTTGCAGTTACCCGGCCCTGGACACATTTCGTGCCATTGCCGAGAACGTAATCATGACTGCCATTACATCATCCCCCCCTTTAGGAGCAGACCCCCTGGGCTGCCACATACGTGTATAAACAAGAGAAAACCCCATACAAAAAGAACCAAAACCAATGTGTATGCCTCCGCACGACTTAATAAGTCCCACAACCGATCAGTGCCCTATGAGCAGCCTCATGGCGGATTCGGTGTATGGGGAAACTCCACCTCCAGTGGTGGGTGGTAAAAACCCGTGCCGACGCCATTTATACCGGCCCAAGATCCATAGGCAAGTAAGCAAAGTAAAACCTCCCGTAAACCGTCCAATCCTACTCCTCCAGTCCACTCATCATCGAGGCTTCCTCGGGTGCTCTCGGTGAAACTCACCTACCAATTCCTGCGCATTCCCGAGATTCTCCGCAGGTTCGCAGCTAGTCCGTACCTAACTGAAACCCGCCCAGTGTATGAGATAAGGGAGCTTCCGGTAGCATCAATTAGAGTCGAGGATCCGGTCAACTTCCCATTTGTCAGAGTTGTCGACGACCATCAGCTGCAGTTCAGATGGCGGTTGGCAGGCGGTAGGAGGTGTATAGCGGTCGAGTAAAGAGACGTGGAAAACGTTGTGCTTCCGGATCGTATACGGAAGGTCTAATTTGTAAGCATTCTTATTGATGACCTTACTTACCGTGTATGGTCCTGTCCTTTTGTAATCCAACTTCTGTGACGGTCTTGTGGTCCGGAAGTGCCGAGTTGAAAGCCAGACGTTCTCTCGAACCTTGAAAACAATCTCTTTGCCGCCGGCGAATTTCGTCTGATTAGCTTGAGCCTCCTGCAAGTTCTTACGGAGAGTTTGGTGAGTCTCCTCCAAGCCAGCTGCGAAAGTATCTGCTTGGATTTCCGAATTCAGGCCAGATGGTTGCTTCAGGGCCTCAAACTGCATCACCGGATGGTAGTGTTAATTTGCCCAGAACGGAGTCATCCTCATAGACGTGTGTACTGCGTGATTGTAAGCGAATTCAGCTAGCGGCAAGAGTTCGACCCAATTGTCCTGCTCGTAGTTGCAGAAAGGCCGGATATACTGCTCCATCGTCTGATTTTGACGCTCTGTCTGCCCGTCTGTTTGTGGATGGAAGGCTGTCGAGAGCTGATGGTCAGTACTCAAGTGAGAACATACCTGGGTCCAGAATCCACTTGTGAACTGGGTGCCACGATCTCTGACTATGCTGTCCAGATTGCCGTGCTTTCAAATGACGTGTTCAAAGATGAGCCGGGCCAACTCCGGCTAGTCGATATCCTTCCGGCACGGTAGGTAGATTACCATCATAGTCAGTCGGTCCACAATAACGAGAATCCTAGTGTAGCCCGATGCAGTTGACTCTGGCAAGTCAGTGACGAAGTCAATTGTGACGCCTTCCCATGGCCGTGATGGTGTCTCCAAGGGCATGTTGAGCCCGTGCCTGGCATGCCGAGGTGCTTTGATTCAGTGGCATACTTTGCAGCCACTGACATACTTACGTATGTGCGAGTCCATTGCTGGCCAGTAGAAATCCCTAGATACCAGCTCAGTGGTCTTAAGAGCACCAAAATGACCGGACTCAGGATTGTCATGGAATAGACTTATCACATTTCGGCGTAGAGAATTGACCGCAGGAACGAATATCCTCCCCCCGTAAGTCAATGCCCCCGCGACGACTTACCATTGAGTCTCCTCCTCCCCGGTATCTGTGCCGTCTGCAGCTGGTCAATCGACTAGCTTTGCTGAGATGTCGACAGCCAAGGAGTCAGAAACCTGAGCCGCAATAATTGCTGGCATGCGGTCATCATATGGTTCCACTGGGGCGGTTGCCAATAGTCGGGCCACAGGCCTCTCGTAGCCAATCTCGTAGTCGGGTTGTCTGGATGGGCCATCTGCATGGTCCTTGCTGCCATCCAGCTCCTCGGTAACAAAGTTGTAAGCCGAAAGGATTTCCGACCACTTGGCTTGTCTTCTGGAGATCACTTTGGATGTCTGGAAGTAGTCGAGATACTGGTGGTCGCACTGAATTAAGACCTTGTGATTGGCGCCCTCGAGGTAATGCCGCCACTGTTTTGGTGTTTCCACAAGGGCCAATAGCTCCCGATCATAAGTGTCGTAATTCTGTTTGGCTGGAGAGCGCTTCCCGGAGCAGAAATTGACTGGCCTGAGAACCCCGAAAACATTGTACTGATTGAGAATGCCCGCAGTCGCGAATCCACTCGCATCCGTTTGGAGAATGATTGGCTTGGCCGGATCGAAATGCTGGAGGATCAGTGCTTCAGTGAAGGTCCTGTTCAGTTTTCGGAATGCCAACTCGGCTTCCCGAGTCAATTCCCATTTGGCTGAGCCTTCCGGTTTCTTGCCGCGAGATGTCTCTGATTTCTTTAGTTATTCTGTCAGTGGAAGGGTCACCTTGGCATATTTCCGGATGAATCTTCGGTAGAAGTTCGTGAATCCGAGAAGCACCTGGACGTCTCTGACCGATTTCAGTGTCAGCCAGTCCTCGATTGTGGAGATCCAGTCCGAATCCATGCCGACTCCATCGGGAGTGAAATCAAACCCCAGGAAGCCCACTTCCGAAACTCCGAATTAACACTTCTCAGCTTTGCAATAAAGGCCGAATTCCTTGAGTCGCTGCAGCACTTGGTGCACATGCTCGTTATGCTCCTCCTCGTTTGTCGAATAGATGAGTATGTTGTTGAGGTAGCATACGGCGAAGTCGTCAATGTATGACCATTGGCAATCATCGATGTAGGACTGAAATGTAGCCGGTGCCTTTGTTAGGCCGAATGCCATGACCTGGTATTGAAATTGGCCATAACGCGTTCCGAAAGCCGTTTTGTATTCGTCGCCTTCGTTGATCCGGATGAGGTTAAAATCACCGCGGAGGTCCAGCTTCGTAAATATCCTGGCCTCGCGCACACGGTCAAGCATCTCCGAGATTAATGGAAGGGGATACCGATTCTTCACCATCACCTTGTTAAGCGCACGATGGTCAACACAAAGTCTTACTCCTCCATCTTTCCTTTTTTCAAAGAGAATCGGCGCCACCACCGGCGATGATGACCGCTGAATAAACCCTTGCGCTAGGTTTGCCTCAGTATAAGCCTTGAACGTCCTCAACTCGAACTCCGATAGGTTGTAAATCCGCCCATATGGCAGGTTATTGCCCGGCTCCAAGTCAATTGCATGGTCGGTTGACTGGTGCGGCGGGAGTGTCTCCGCCATATATTTGCTGAGAACCTCCACGAAATCTCCGTATAGGGCCGGGATATGTCCTCCATAGTCTGTAGGCACCATCTTTGTCGTTGTGCCAGCTCCATCTGCAAATGTTAGTTCTCAATTCATAATATATATATATATATATAGAGCGGTAAGGAGGAATATGCAGGAGCCCAGATTTAAACGGTTCACGCATGGAAGAGCCAAGCCCCGCCGTCCAGTACTCCCTTCGTGTCTCGGCGTGCCGGTTGCAGTCATTCAAGGTTCCCTCCTGGACGCTCATCTGCCGCAACTACCGCCGCTGCTCCCTGCTCGCCCGTCCAGCCCCTGGGGCCTATCACACTCACCCTCACTGATGCCTTCCACGGTCGCTCCCAGCAGCCCTGCACAATCCCCCACTCTTAGGAAGAATGTCCCGACGACCTGCTCACTGGCCAGTTGATCGTCAAGGGCAGTTACTCCGAGTATTTGTATATCTGGGATACCGCCGCCTCCATCGGAACACACCTCCTCCCGAGCCGTAGATCCTGGTACATTCCTGGGGCATTCCTGATGGTCTACCCGGTCCACTGCCACCACTTCAACTCCCCCTAGGGTTCGCAGAGCCAACAGTCGACCGTGTTGCCAATCGATGTCAGGATTCCTGGACTGGAACCAAGGCAATCCCAAAACCAAGTCGTAAGCCCGCATGGGCACAACTAGCACCTCCGATTCTTGAACTGGTGATAAGTGCTCCATATACTGAACCGTGAACGCTCTGTTTCCTCTGTTGCTCGTGTGAACCATTACTTGGCCATCAAGGCTTAGAGTTGTGACGTATGCTGGTTCGTCCGCTAGACCAAGCCGTTTTTGCAGTTTCGGTGCCATAAAGATGATCGTCGCGCCGCAGTCGATGAGAGCTCGCACGTGTTGGATTTCCCCACTTCCATCTGATATAAAAACCACATGAATAATATGGGACGTGTCCGGTCTGAACGTGCCGCATCAGTACTGACTTGACATGTGAGCATTGGGCTCTCCAACACCACTCTTGACTTCAAAGCGATCCGATGCGGTTGTATGCTGTCCATCGTTGCCATCACAGTCTGCATCGCCAACCGCTTTGAACCCAACTCCGCCTCGTCGAACCTCTCCTGTCGGTCCAAATGCCAAGAGAGGCCGATGAGTTTTTTGGCTGTTGATAGTCGAAAGACTTCTGTCATTTGATTTGGTGTCCTCTGTCCCTGTTTGGAGCGAGTTTCTGGTCCTGCTGCGATGGGTTACCTCCTCGTGAGTATTTAGGGCAGAACCTCGCCTTGTGGTTCGGTGGTCCACATTGTAAGCATTTGCCAGTAGAATGTCGGCTTTCGAAGATTTCCGTCGAGACCCATGATGCTGGCAGTAAGCCTGACGATTGTCCTCCGCCGCCTGATTCACCGTGTTCGTTTGACCCGATTGGCCTGATTTGCCGCCGCGGGTGTCGGCTGGTGTGGAGATGGATGGCCGGTAGCCTCGTTTGCCGCTTTCGGAGGACGAGTCCGTAGGCTGTTGTTGCTGCTGTTGTTGCTGCTGTGGCTTCTAGTTTTCGACATGTGTAACTTCCAAGGCTGCGGCCTTATCGAAAGATTCGTCCAAGGAGTCAAATCAGCCGCAGGCGGGCGTCATCGGTCCAACTTTGTTCTTGAGACAGTTGCGGAAGTCTGCCCAGGCAATATCTTAGAGGACTGCTTCATTCTTCTGTAGATTCCACCCAACCTGTCTCCAATTAGCTTTCACATGATTCACATAGGCGCTGACCGATTCTTGTGGAAACTGTATGTATTCCTGCATCAGCGTAATCACCGCCACGCGATGTGGATCCTTATCCACATAAACCTTGGCTATGTCCTGTGAAAAGAGGTCGAAGTCCTGTTGGCATGGGCCAGATTCCGCAGATAAGTTGCCTACCAATTCCGAAGGGTCTGTCATCGCCGTCTGTCTGAGTGCCGGGTTTTGGTGGTTGCTTCAGGCGCCCCGAAGAGAGATTGCATATTTGACGTGATTGGGTCCACTGCGTGGGAATTGGTGGCCGGGGGAGTTGAAATTCGAGCATAATGCGTCCAGAAATTGGTCCAGCTCTTTCGCACCGCCTCAGTACAGTACGGGGTCAACCATCTTGTAGATATTCGGTCTTGGGCCTACGATGCTTAGTTGGGTGCATTGGGCGTGTTGGGCATGCTGGGCGCGTTCGGCAAGTCCGGCAGCCCATTGATCCCGTTCCGCAGCCATTCGTTCCTGTTCGGCCGCCATCCTCTCCCATTCATGTCTCTGTTCGGCTATCCACTGCGCTTGGTTTTTGAGCAGCATTTCCAGCATCAACCGGTTTTGAGTGGCCACGTCTAGACGATCCTCATCAGTAATTTGGGAATGGAGATCTCCAATATCATTGTCGATCGGGCTATCTTTGTCTCCTTGATCTCCGAGGTCATCGTCGGGATCATTTTCATCATCAATCTTGGCCTTTGGTACAACTGCTGCAGTAGCACGTTCGACTATCGATGCGGCTGTCTGCAGAGTGTCATCACTGTCATGGATGTCAGCGATGCGCAATTGAGTTCTAGTAAACTTCTTTGGAGGCATGTTTTGTTAAAACGCGTGATTTTGTGGCGAAGCGTCAAAAGGGGTAAATCGCGAGATTCCGTGAGCGAAACGTATCGAATTGATTAACAGCGATGATAGTGTAAGGCCGTATATCCGTATATGGCTGCGTATGAGAGTATATGAGAAGATACAGTTGCACACGTGGATGTGGTAATACAATAGAGTAGTTGATAGGTAAGATTATCGCTGGGGATATCAGAGAGATTGCGAGTCGTCTAAATAAGGTTGCGGTTACCCGGCCCTGGACACGTCTCATGCCATTGCCGAGAACATAATCATGACTGCCATTACATCATGGCCCAGACCGGGGCCTTCCGTTCTGTTCCAACCCACACTGAAGCAGGGTAACCTGGTACCAAAGATTGCACTAATCAGAGGAGGAGATTCCATTGGTCGACTTCCTAAAGATGTATACCTTGATTTTGCTCTCACAACACTGTAAGCTTATTGTTTATCACCTCTATCTGACTGTGATGTATCTCCATTCTTGGTCAGCAACTATACATAGAGCTCAGCAGTCACCAGAATGGAGTATATTGTTGACTTCATGATTTTCAGTTGACTTATCACTTTGGACAGACCATGCAGTGGCACCACTGCAGAGTGTGGGAGGTGATCACTCGTACAGTTATGATAGCCTCTAGAATTCCTATTCAGCAGTCAGGTGTGTGAATTTCTATTTAGCCCTAACCAGACAACTCAAACAAATTCCTGGTACTGTATATTCAATGTCCCGAACTTCTGGATTGTTTCCACATGATTTGCTGATGTAAGATTGACATCTGTCTGGCCCATTTTGGGTGTGGTTATGAACACAGAGGGATTTGGTGCATTCTGGAATTTGAGCTACATTTCTATGCATTTATTGTTGCCTATTTCTGCACAGTTGTGGAATATATCCACCTGATGGGTAAAATACTTCATCAGCTACCACTTCAAATCATGAACAAGCACAAGAAGTGCACAGATAAACAAAGAATATGCGGAGGAGGTACACTGCGGAGTGCATCACTATTTCTCTCTTCATAATGCAGCTGTACCTGACCAGAAAATTGGTGACAGTCAGGTTCAGGATTCTCTGCTGGTTCGTTAATAAATATCAGCAGAAATCAAAATCACAGCCATTGGCAAATTGCAGAATCCCCACAAGTATTAGGTCACTATTCACAGAATCATCATTCAGAAATGTCCCTGGAATCCTTGGTGTCTCCCAGAAGCAGCTGAACCCAGTGTAGCTACTATCTAAGTACCCTCTGTGCTCTACAAATACCTTGCAAATTCTGTCATTTTACCAGGGTGTCCAGGGGTACTTGATATTCCTCCATCCACTCGGGATCAATGAGGTTTACATTCACCTTTGGTATTTGAACCACTGGGATTGCATTGGTTAGTCTCGATTCTGACTACCTCCTGATCATCGAAGGTAATAGAATTTATATTATCTGGTTTGCCACATCGAATTCAGCTGCTTCTCGTGGGTCTCTATGTCATGTATTCAACCATTCACAGATGAATCTAGCTTCTCTGCACCATGTATTTTCATCATAGTCTCATTCTCAGGATCTTGAAGTATACCTGAACACAGCTACATCATCTGGTGATGCCAATCAAAGAGTTAATGGAATGGTATCATAGCCGTGATTTGAATTTTGAATCCAATTCCTGTCTATGTTACAATTTGCTAGTTTACACTGTTTAACCTCTTGCACTGATGAGACAAATCAAAAATCCCTAAACCCCAAGGACTGTGTAGCTATTGGGTGTTGCTTGAGGGTTTCTGTCTGGATGTTAAGCTATCATATGATACAAGGTGGATATTCCATCAGTTTTCCACATTATCGATACTGGTATTGAGATGCTCATGGGTGAGAATTGTATTCTCTGGGTCTCACATTCTTGACAGTTTTCAGTCAGTCCAGTAGGTCATGTTAATCTATTACTCTCCAGTACATATCTCCAAATCTGGGCATTTTGGCCAACAGAAGTGATTTAAAGGCGGACGTATGAGCTTCGGACTATTGTGGTGAAGTTGTGTGGATCTCTGAAATGTGGCGGGGCACTATATTTAGTTCCTGCAATAAATGTCACTGTTTTTCTTCACCCATACTTCCAGGATAGTCATTCAGAGCCACATTTACCCATTCACTATCGGTATTTCCCCATTCAATAGACAGCGGTATCTCCACAACAGCCTTCTTGGTTAGCAATTACTATACCAGCACCACTGCCACTTACATAATCATCTTGCCAAGACCCATTTCATCTGCCATCAACCCTCCTGGTATATCCAAAACCCTAACCAATCTCCTCACTACAAACCATATAGCCCAAACATGGTACACCTGTACCTTGGATCCAGACAGAGCTTGAATTGAATACTTATGGGCAGGGACTAAGTCAGCTTTGGATTGGCAAATCGGACAGGCATTCAGCTGCCTAACAGCCGTACCATGGCAGCAATGTTCATAATCTTTCTAGACTGTATTGAGAACAGTACAAGCTACTAAATGGTTATTATCTGAATCGAGGACCTTATCAACATTCTCCACTCGATCCTGAACATCCCTTACATGTTTGTTCATCTTCTATTTGTCCTCAATTGTGTCTTTCAGTTGCTTGATAGTCAGCTAAGCAGATGAACTCATACTCCAGAGCTTGTAAAATGCATCCTGATAAAAGGTATTTCACATACATGCAAACATTCAACAGAATACATATGTATAACATATAATCAATTGCATTCTTCTAATTAGAACATACATTAATACAACTACCAATCTCTTACCCACCATCCTCCTCTACCTCTAAACTGCTATCCTCCTCAGAACCCTCTAAAGTCAATATATAACGAGCTGATGTTCAGCATATTTAGCCATAACAAGTGTTAGCAACGATTCCAACCTGCTAGTACAGTTCCGGGTTAGAGTTGTCACCGGAACCGAATCATTGCAACGGGTCGTACCACACGAAAACCCGGACCATTGCAATCGGGCTGGTTTTACCACCAAAATCCCCGCATTTCAACATCTCAAAGTTGCCTCCAATTATGTATCTGAGTTCTGATTGTATCGTGACATGATCAATACATATATTGTGCAGAATTGGCCGCTCATTCTCCTCCCGCATTCAGATTTGCAATCTGAGCAATATTGGTTTAGTCGCAATCAAAAACCCGCCAATTTCGCAAAAATTTGGGAGTTTTTTTCAGAGCCACTCAACGACTATGGGTCGGATCGCCAATCTGAACGCTGGTGGTGGCAGAGCAGCTGAATCTGTACAATCTATGTATTGATCATGTCACGATACACTCACAACTCATATACTTAATTTGAGCCAATTTTCCATAACCGTAATATGGAACCACTGTCCAGGTACAACCCGGCTAAAAAAACCGTGAGTTTATGTCCGGTCCGGGTACCAACCCCACCAAGACCAAGCAGATTGAGTTTTTAGCCGGGTCTGGAACCGATCCGAACCGAACCACTAGGCAAAACCCGGACTGCTGGCGTCTTACCCGGACCAGTTGCCAACACTAGCCAGAACTTTGCAAGAGGGGTTTACCTGGTACAGTCTAATTATATGCTCTGCACTATCCTTCCCTGAAGCCATCCTCATTTCTATCAACAATGTTTTCAAATTGTGATCTTGTTTCAACTTGTCAGTATATGCAAGATAACAGTTGTACAAAATCTGGCCATGTATGGGTTCATTTATCAATTGCCCAGGCAGCTGTCATCTCATATGCTTTTTGTTCAATTCTTTCTTCTCCATGGTGCACTCGGATATTTTTCTGAGCCTGTATGGCACTTCTGGGCCAACATTTTTGCGGATAAACGTATTCAGCAGCTCGTATTGCCTGACATCCATATATGAGGCATGGAGTGGTTAGGTGAATATTTAGTGATTGGGCATTTGACACCTGCCTAATCACAACTATAATAGTTGTATTTGGCAACACCGGGTGGTTAGATGCTGCATGATTCCCTGGGCAATCTGACAAATCTGTCACCAGTTGCTTACATCAGCAACAACCCTAATTTCGGTGTGAAACACATGTGTGTTCCGGATGGCTCTTACGGCTCTGATGGAACCTCATACCCTCTCAAGGAGAATTACATGCTTCCCGTCGCCCAGGCGACAGGTCACGTTGCATACTTACCTCCATTACTTTGCGCCTGCAATGTGGTAACATATACGCACCATCAGAACGACACGTGTGTTACACTCTTCGCAGGGGCCGCAGTAATGCTGTAGCCGTTTACACAACACCTGGCGATGTTTATCCTGTTCTTCGGCTGATAGCCACATTGCACCTCTCCGCTATTGCGATATATCGGATGCTCCAATCACCCGATATATGTTTAGCTTTGAGATTTTGTCACATATTGCAATACAGTCTTCGCTTCAGATACATCGCTTGCCGTTGCATTTGCTTCGCCATTATCCTATTTTACAGGTCTGAAATATACAGTCTAATCTTCACACTCTCTAGTACTATGCCCTCAGTCCTCCACATTCTGCGTTGATCCATCATGGGCTTGCAATGCTTATTCCTCCTCATCTGCATCCGCATCGTCGCCATGCTCGCAATCATACGCATCGACATCACTGGTTCCCAGGGCATACCTACTATGCCCTCAGTCCTCCACAATCTGCGTTGATCCATCATCGGCTTGCGATGCTTCTTCCTCCTCATCCGCATACGCATTGTTGCCATCCTGACCATCATACCAGTCGACATCACTGGTTCACAGGTCAATCCTCTCGAGTCAAGTCGCAGGCCATCGTTGCCGGCTGGTGGTGGGGATGGCATTGCGCATCTCGCTGTCATCACCTTCATCTTCGTAATCCCATCTGCCCCCTGGCATCCCGAAATGAAGTTCGTCATCAGTGCAATGGTTGTCAATTGGGATGTTTGGGTCAGTGCTTCCGATCTCAGGCTCCTCAAGCGCCACTTCGGAGGTCAACTACTCAAGCAGAATAGCATTCTCAACACACGCTGCTTCCACACTGATCACGACGGCAGGGGTTGGGTTCTCTTCCTGTTGGATCTGGAGCTTGACTGTACCTAGAGTGTTGTTATACACCCTCGGTTGGTAGCTCTCCAGTAGTGTGTTCCAGGTATTCATCAAGAAGGTATATGTGTCTGCAACGCCAGGCGAGGTTAACAATTTGCGACCCTTTGCAGCGCAGCAGGATGCGTTCTTACCATCATCATTCTTGTAATTGAAGGAGTTCAAGCGATCAGGTCTGTCCTCATTCAGCTTTGACTTGGAAGCTTTCGGATGATCACCTTTGTTCTTTTGCCGCTCCAGGAGAGCATGGTGCAATGCGGTGCAGGTAACCATGATTAGTGGCAAGTGTATACGACCGTCCTTGTAGTCATTCATGGAATTATATAATCGATCAGCAAACTTACCGCAGTTATTTGCCCGATGATAAAATTTTATATAGATAATCTGCGGGATTGCTTCCGCCAGGACGTGAAGTGGATGCTGGCCATTAGTTAGCAGCTTTCGACACTCTCTGCATTTGATTTGGACCACGTACACTACCTTCCACATGCTCTGCTACAGGCAGAAGATACTTATTGTCTGCCAGAAGGAAATCAATGAAGTCCAAATGCTCTGCGTTGGATTCAAAGCGGTGGATATTATATTGCTCTGCTGTATTGTCCCTTGCTGATTGAATACAATGGGATTTAACCTTATCGACTTGTGCGCGAACCTGGCACAGGTTTGAGCCTATAATATCCAACGTGGGCCGTTGCTTCACCATACCTCTTCCAAGATCTCCTTTGTGCGTGCCTCAAATGCTATGGACAAAATGTTGTTTTGGCGCATTGCAGTGTTCCAGTATGTCTCTAGTATCTACCCGTGTGGGGCTTCAGCTAATGCTTTCGCAACACGCCGCTTTGCATAACTTACCATCTCCAAGTCAATTGCACTCATAAATGGCGGTCTGTTCCACATGGAGAACTCAAGGAGTCTGCCGGTTCCTAAAAAAAGCCGCGTCATGTCAGAGTGACCAAATCGATGGATGCTGCAACTGGTGGAGACCACTGATCGAGCTGTAGACACCGCCTGCATTTGCAATTGCCACTGCCTCTGTCTCTGTTGCCTTTCGGTAGCTTGCATTGGCAGTGGATTTGTAATGATCGCGCGGGCTTCTGGATTAGGGATGGGGGTAGGCAGCTTTACAAGACAACTGAGAGGAGTGGGAGTGCTAGCAATGCCAGATGCGGAGCTGGATACAATGCGACGCGTTGAGTCTCTCTGTGAGGTTCCGCTGGGTGCAGGTGTGTTACGACCGCTTGTACCCTGCATGGCGGTTGGAGGAATCATTGACCGTCGCTGTGTAGCGGACGGGGTGATATCTGCAACACGAGAATTGTCCAGCGAAGAAGATGGGGTGGAGTTCTGACGTTGGATTGTAGAGGCTACAGAACTCCCTTCTTGAGAGGAATCCTTCTCGCCAGGCGGTAGGGAAACGCGTCTCTTCGCAGGGGGAAGTTGAGCATTCCCCAGAGGCCCACGCTTTTGTTGATTTTGACGATTAGCAAGACTTTGAACATTTTGTATGACCAGAGACGTGACAGGGTGAGGGCTTTGAGAAGGCATCATCTGATATGGATGTTCGACGTTAAGACTGTACGAATAATTTCCTCTGCATGCATATGCAATGGCAGGCGAGGTAGACTCCTATTTGAACGACCATGGAGGGATTCAACAGAAAAGCAAGGTGCAGTGTAGACCACGCTAGACTCTAAACCATGAAAATACTCGGGGACGAAATCCCTTCAAACGCTTTCAATTATGCGGTTAACCGCCATCAGATTGAACTCAGATTGATCCCAGCATTGATATTCACTGTTACCGCAAAGTCTGAAGGTCTATTTGCACCGCTTGGAGGGTGTTTATGCCATCTTGGCATGATTCGCATAGTATGGCACTCGTTCTTGGAACAGTACTTCGAACCATCGATTGTGTTTATCTTCCACTTCCCCGTGGAAATCCCCCTTTGGCAGAGCTAATAGCATCGCAAAGAGCACAATGACAGATTCTCTATCCTAAGACATCAGTTGCATGTGCTTTTTCCACCGCTAGGCATTGGTAGCTGTGTTGGATGGTTGCACAGTTGGGACAACTTGAGAACTACTCACTTTGCTCCGAGATGCACTAGGTCTGAGATCTAAAAGTGGTATGAGATACCAGAGCAACACCCAGCATCGCAAACTGTCGTCACCGCGAGTACTAAAGCTCGTCTCTAGGCTCCTCATTCATGAGGTGCTTGGTGGTTGTCCCAGCTGAAGTATGGGCCGTTGTGAGTTTGCTAACCAACAAAACGCACAATATGAATCAAATCGCAGGAACTCGAATGTATATATCCCTTCATCCCACTTACACCTCCATTCTCTTTGCTTCCCACATTACACACACCGCCAGTATCCTGAACTATCTCGACATCATGAGACTGGCACAAAACAACCCCTCTCATTCCAAAACACACCCAATAACCTACACAACTTTGTTCCTTCACTCTGGGCGTCCTTCCGCTACGTTCTACTGTATCATAATGCTAACGCCTCGGATCTAGATTGATTTTCAACTCGCAGCGATGGCACCAATAGGCAGCCGCAAAGGCAAGGGGAAGGCAAATGCTAGGGCAAAAATGCCGACATCGGTTATAAATCGATGCCTGTCATTGGATCGGGACCGTATAAAGGGATTCATGTCGGAACCCATCCATGGACTCATATGGATATACAATGTTCGCGGCATTAAGGATGAGTGGGCCTGGGATCTCTTTCATGGGATGATCTTTCTTCATCCAGTCACCACTCGCCACTCTCACAAATCCAGATGATGTTGCCGCACCGCAGGAGCAGGAGTTCATCTCTGCAGGAGTGGTGGGCAGCCTTCCGCTCATATATGGGGCAAAGGTTTGACACAACCCGCGACCAAATGAACAATTGGAGGTGGGACAACCCCCGTGCCTTCAGGGATCAGGTTGTTCCCTCCAATCCGCAGACAAGCAGCTCGGGAGAGGTTAAACGCACCGGCGAGTGTTTCTCTTGGTATGGTAGCAATGATCACAGGGTAAAGATTGAGCCGCCAAGCTGCCGGCAGTAAAAGCCACGCGACTTCCTGGCCTTCAGACCACTGAATTGGGATGAGATACTCAATGAGGATGATGGTGATGAGGACTGGGCGCATCCCGCAGCTCCGAGCGGTGGAAGGAGCCGTCCTGGCCATGACAATGACAATGACAATGGCAATGGCGAGTGTGAGGAGGTCACGCAGGGGGGTGGCGAAGGGACCCAGAAAGGGAAGGGAACGAAGCATAGGAAGGGGAATGGGAAGGCGACTGAGGACGGGAAGGGGAAAGGGATGGGGAGGGGGACGGAAATCGGTAATCGGAAAGGTATTGTTAAACACATTCCAGGGGGAGATGATATCTCTCGGGCCATTGCTTTGCAGTTGCAGAGGGAATGTCATAGGCAGACTTGGACACGGAGGGCTAACTAGAGCGGGTATATTTCGAGCCGGAAGCATCGCCTGCTGTGTCAATTTCCTCAGATGATGATGCCGACTCTACCGAGTCGGACGGTGAATATGACTCAGAACATGATCTTGATGTGGAAATGCACTTGGAGAATAAAGTGGACGCACCAGATGGCATTGATTTAGACGGCAATGTGGATATGGAAAGGGACGGTGACGATGAAGAGGAGGAGGATAAGGCTGAGGAGGATGAGGAGGAGGAGGAGAATGAGGATGAGGATGAGGATGATGGCAAAGAACCTCGGACGATTAGCCAGGGAGAGATGGTAAATACATCGGCTGACAATCTAGATACCATGGTAGACGATCAGCCAATCGTGCTACCTGAGCAAGGCCAGGAGATGGGCGAGCATACCCCACGGCCACGACCTCCGGCGCCTGCCCCACGGTCACAAACCCCGGAGCCTTGCCCATGACCACAAACTCCGGAGACTCACTCTATCAGTGGGCTGGAGGATTTGGGGCTTCTGGCACCGCAAGAACCCAGCCCGGCATTGCCAGGTCTGCGAGTAGCTGAGGCGGCCGGAGACACCTCGGATGTGGATGTGGATCTGCGGCTGCTCGGCGAATCGCCAGGCGGCGACAGTCTCCCCGACGTCCATCTCCCCGACGGCCCTGTCCCCGACGTCCTTCTCCCCCACGTCCCTCTCCCCGACGTCCCTCTCCCCAATGTCCCTCTCCCCGACGTCCCTCTCCCCGACGTCCCTCTGCCTGACACCCCTCTCCCCAACGTCCCTCTCCCCAACGTCCCCCTCCCCAACGTCCCTCTCCCCAACGTCCCTCTCCCCAACGTCCCTCTCCCCAACGTCCGTCTCCCCAACGTCCCTCTCCCCAACGTCCCTCTCCTGGACGTCCCTCTCCCTGACGTCCCTCTCCCTGACGTCCCTCTCCCCGATGTCCCTCTCCCCGACGTCCCTCTCCCCGACATCTCTCTCCCCGACATCCCTCTCCCTGATGTACCTCTCCCTGAGGCCCCCCATGTAATGGCTCTGTAGGAGAGGAGTGAACCAGTCCTCATATTGCAGAGGAGGCGATGGTTGTTGGGTTCAGGTTAGGGTCGGGTTCTTGTCGAGTTCGTTTCCTTTGATCTTATCTATTTATCTCAGCCATTGATTATTACACTCGTTGCAAGGTTTTCGAATTGCTCAGGGTTTATCCTATTTATAGAATCATGATACATCGTGCATGCAGCATTTTTGCAACTCCTGGCGTGTAAAGAACCTCCTTCTGATGGTGTTGAGGCTCAATAAATGTCTCCAGTTAGCTGAAAGTATCGTGAGATTACACTCCAGGCTGCTCAGGCCCAGCACCACCTTTCATCCGTTTCTACACTGAATACTCCACTGCTCACGTGTCTTCCACAATGCCAGAGAAGACCACTTCCTGTTGCCTCGAATTTTCAGGCTTAAAGATGTTAACCTCAGACAGCTGGCGACTTAAACATAACAAATTACATTATCCTGAACACCTTCAAGTTGCACACCAGAAGACTCTGACTATTCGGAGTGCACCCTAATGAGTTGAACCCGCTCAGCATTGTGAATTTAACGCTAACAAAGATTCGGTTGAAGACTTGGATGTGTTTCCCTGCCTCGAACACGTTCAAAACATTGCAGAGTCGGAGTCTCAATCACGGCCACCTCCTCTGCCGCAGACGGAAACATACCCCGCCGCCGGCGCAGCGCTGATCGATTGCATTGCTGAGCCATGGGAACGTGACGCTCAGGGTTGCCTTGAGATGAATCTACAGACCAATCCCTACTACCCGTTTGCGACGCATGAAGAGTACACATATATCCAGTGTGGGATCAGAAAGAAAGGTATGAAGACGTATTAGGACAACGTGCTGAAGGAGGAAAACACCACTCTGCGTTTCCCAAGCCTCAAAAATGGGGATGGCATCCAGATGCATGTGGCTAGCATGCCAGATGATCAGGCAGTCGGGGAGTGGGAACTACACACTCTCGAGGATATGAGATGGAATGACAATCACCAACGCCTTATCAAATACTGGAGTTGAGACATCATCAAATGCATGAGATGGTCGATGCAGCAGCCAGCCTACACCGAGCATCTCATTTACGCCCCTCAGAGTTCCTTTAACAGCGATATGCCACCAAAACGCCTCTATACTGAAATTCACACTGCGGACTGGTGGTCGGAGCCACAGGTAAGCAGAGATACTTGAGGATAATGACCTGCTGATCGAGGTTAAGGTAACGCTCAGACTGGGGGATACACCGGTTCGCTTGATGTTTATGTCAACAGGAACACATCTCTCGAAATTTGCTGGCGACATGAAAGAGCGGCCTGTATATTTGACAATTGGCAATCTATCTTCCAAGATCCGCCAGATGCTCTCAACGCACACCATCGTAATGGTCTCTCTCCTGTCGATTCCAATCAAGAACCGCATTATTTCTCAGATGCAGCTGGATAAGCAGCAGCAAGCAACTTAAGAGGTGCTTAGCAAAGTACTACAGCAGGTACTCCAGCCTTGCACCTTTAAACAAAATCCCAGTGCCGAGAGCGGGTAATACAATGTTCACTGTGCAGATGGTAACTTCATGCGTTGCGAACTGGTTTCAGCAGCATTGCTTGCAGATTGCCCTGAGGATTGCGACCTACATCATCACGAGCGGCATATCTGTTTTTGGTGCAAGTGTCGAAAGAACGAACTTGGAGATTATGTCCCTCCTGACAAGCAACATCCCCGGCGGGATCACAACCCATATAGCACCCTCAGCAATGCCAACACCAAGGCAGCTGGTGTGGAACTCTCGTCGTGCCATGTTCACCGAGGATTCAGCATTCTTCGACATATTCCCTGTATCGTGAGCGACCTCCCGAAGCCTAACCTCCCCCATACAATGCAGATCGGCATGCTTGACCACCTCCACAAGTTGATTTTCCACTTCATGAAGACGCATGAACGGCTTGGCAAGTTCAATGGAATCTGGTTATCTGTCCCTGCTTACCACGACCTCACACCAAAATATCAGTCATATGAGGAAGTTTCTCCATGGAATCGGAAGGAGATGGAGGTAATGAGCCCGTACCTGCCTGCAGTTGTAACCCAGTCCCTACAAGACGGAAGCCCCGCTCAGCGTCCCATATTCAATTGCGCAATTCAGTGCACACGGGCATTGTTAGAATTCTATATGTATTCTCGATATATATCTCACGATGATGCAACTTTGAGCTACATGGAGGGCGCCTTGCATCGTGTTCACACCTTCAAAGATGGTTTCTTACTCAGCTAAGCCGGTAACAATGGGAAGGCCAAGGCCAATGCCCTGAGAACGGAACTCGTGAAGAAGCGAAAGGGAGACAAGGAAACAAATGCTGGAACTTGGACGCGGTCCAAGGAGTGGAGCGAAATGAACGCCATGCAGGATGATATCAGCCACGAGATAGATGTTTCCAGGGAGTTGGATGCCGACTTCAACTTTTCGAAGATCCACTTGATGTCTCATAGAGTTGAACAGATTCATTGATATGGAGCCTTGCAATAGTATTCTGCCAAGAGACATGACCAAGCACATAAAACGAACTTCAACGACAGTTGGAACGCCTCAAATCAAAATCTCAACTATGTGCCGCAAGTAATCACCTTGCAGCGTCGCATTCTCTGCTTCGAAATCTGAGAGCTAATCTCTGTGCCCTCGCTCAGCTTCAGGAGAACAGCGCCGCCACCTGCAATGTCCTCCCTTCCGCTGCTGATCTGGCTGCCCCCCCAGGCTCCCAGTCATACGCGAAGCCCGAATTCATTGGACCCCAAATCCGCCGTGATGGATAGCATCCTGATGCTATGATCAAAGACTTTGGAGCATTACTCAACAATATACATAACGCAACCCACCACATGGCAAATTACAGAGGCACACAAGATTGTATCAAGCATAGGAGTCGTGACAAGACATATATATCGGATGAACAACTGCACGCAATAAAGCTCTGTATTTACCATGGTATCAAAGTTCAAGTTGAGGGTTTAGCTGGTGCACGCATATCTCACATGTGTCGATGCACAGGAAGCCAGAGCTGGCGCAGAGGGGATCGACTACCTGACTGGGTGTGGGTAAAGCAACACCCGGGGAGGTGTTATGGCGCTCTGAATGAGCGTCTCCTGTGGCAACCGCAACGACTATTCACAATCAAACTCCCCAACGAGGATGGAGCTTGCGTTGTGTACTGGCTAGCCCTGGCGCTCAACGCAATACCTGAAAATTCGCGTAACTTGGATCCCATCTCAAAATTTGTACAACTGAGAAAAGCACTGGCAGCCGTCGCTTTGCAACTTTTCAGTGTGGGAAACATAGTCGGCTGCGCCCACTTCATTCCACAGATAGCTACTAGTAGTAAGAAAGAAGACGGACGGAATGAGCGATGGATTGTCACTAGCCACATAGATCTGGCGACTCGGAATGATGTGTGTAATTAGTACAGAGAGAATTGCATTTTGCGCACAGGTAAAAGTAACAGGAGGAGAGAGTTTCCAAGCGTCACCCATCGCATTGCAATCCCGATGCAAGCGCGTACCCAATGAACTAATTCCAATGTATGGTTACAGTTGGCCACAACCCCAGAGTGATCGTTTACAATAGGAGACCGACAGAACAAGAAGGAATGGTGAAACAGAGAACAGAGGGCAATCTGGAATGCAACCTGTTGAATTGACGCCAGGCGCAGAGTAATCCACCACCGGGCTGACTCTGACGGCTCTGACGGAGCGCGTCCACTCTGAAAGAGCCATTCCGCTCGGACCGAAATGTGTTTTGCTGATGTATTGTCTGGGCTTTTGTTTTTTGTCATCTCCCCTATCGCACTAGAACATCTCTTCATAACCAGCGTGTTTTACTATTGCACAATCCAATTGGCATTTTTAAATTTTCCAATGACAGCCATTCCTCCAATTTCTCCAAATCTTCTGCAATCAATATAATCCAGTGTAGGGGTCCATCTTGAAGCATTTCCTAATGGTTCTACCCCCAGAAAATACTCCAATGCATTTTCTCTAGAATCCTCACATCCTATACATTCTGCCACTTGCTGAAGGAACTGAAGTTGCGTTGACCCATGCTTTTCGCAAATTGCTTCACAGAGAATTCTGTGTACTTGTGACCCATTGGAGCTTTGGCTTTGGCACCACAATTGTCCTACAAATTATTGCACCCATCATCTGTATTGAATTCATTCTAGAAAAGCTACACTACTGGGGGACAGTCAACAACCCCTGTAGCATCTGTTGTCCGCAGATTCACTGCTGGCTACAATCTGTGCATTGGGAGGCTACCAGGCTGCATTGCATTTGCTCCAGGCTGGAATTCTGGTGAAGTAGAGCCAGAAGATATCAGCCAAATGATTGTATTGTTTCGCAGTGGTACTAAGATCACTGAAGGTGCCTCTGGAGATGCAGGGATGGGTAGTAAACCCAGTGAAGACCGGAACATTTGAGATCCACCTTAACCACCTGGTTGGTGTTCCTATTCTTGCCACAGAGATCCATAACTTGGAAATTCTTGGGCTGCAGTGGTACTGGGTGGGAAACTAGTCATTATACAAAACGAAGAATGCTGGCAGAACTGAGGAGTACCTGGACATGGCTGTTGGGAAGGATGGCAACAATACGAACATGGCGAATGACAATGATTAGTGTATGTTCAAAACGGACTGTCTTTGGTAGAGGCATTATGAGAACATTGAACAAGTGATCCCAAATTCTCCTCATGATGTTGTAACAAGCCACACATGCAATCAGGTGGAGCAATGTTTAGAGCCATTAGTTGAGATCTGTTAAGTGCCCTGGTCTGCAAGAAATCATATTGGTAGCGAATAATAGCTATAATATTGGCTGTAAAATAAGGCAGAGTATGGTTCAGTGGATGGCAAGTAGCAATGTCATTTGGTGGCTTGAAGGCCTCATGTATCCATTTAAGTTGTCACAAACCATGGTATTTAACTACACCTTTGATCCATAAAACCTGGCTTAGTAGAAGAAACCTTAATCACACACAAATCACATTTCATTATTATAAACTGTAATTCATGTACTAGGACCATCGATAGATGTTTACCATTGGATAATAAATGACAGTCACGGTCATAGATGGAATATAATAAGATATCCGCAGGATTCCGCAAGAACTACATCCAGTTTCAAGGTTAGTAGTACTAGAGATATTGCATATTCACTGTTCATATACAACAAGCTACTATATTCCATTAGAGGCCTGTGAGTCAAGCAGCAACAGCTATTGCATCCTACGGAACTATTTGAACAACCTTGGTTGATCTCGTTACAATCTCTGCTTGAGTCAGCAATTGTTCCTGAACGAACCATTGAAATTGTCTGACTGCTCTTGATAGTCATTGAGTTGACATACAGATAGCATGATAACTCACCTAAAAATTCTATTAAGATAATATCTTTATTAACTGCTGCTTGGAGGCTTTGGCATACCTATCACTCACAATGTAGCAATGATATTGTATATGGTGAATGGAGGTGTTAGCAGTAGCACCTGATCAATGGTATATAAAGTAGATTGCCATGAGGACACAAGAAACATTCTCTTCTCTGCCAATCATGTTCAGCAGCAGATGTACATGGTTTGAATACGGGATACTGTATATATATTGTTGCATATATGGTTTATCTCCCTGGCATATGGCCTCAGTTGTATGATGCATAATCTCTCTAAGATGATGGTCATTCCAGACTCAGCAGGAGATGCCAGACTCCGCTGGAGATGCCAGCTGAGGGCACATGCATGCTTACGAGACATACAAGACATACTCCGAATACCGCGTATATAAGTTCATGAACGTACCTGTACTTTAGGATAGACAAGCTTCTAGAAAGCAGTATTTCAACAGGTTATGAGCCCGGTTATCGCTACTATCTAAAATCTCACGATCTGTCATACGATCTCCTTCACGATCTCCAAAAATAGCCTCAAGAACCCTAAACCTTGTCACCGTAGCAACAATCGCATAAACAACGCTGAAAACCTCAACACCATCTCCACGATCTCACGATGACTTCCTCCGAACTCGCCTTCAACATGACCAGGTGGGGTAACATCCCTAAGCTCACTCACGACAACTACGACAAATGGAAAGACGAGATGATGCTCATCCTGTCAGCCATGAAAGCATACGCAATCATCACCGGAGAGGATCCTGAACCGCAGCCACTTGACTTCGACCACGATGACAACTATGATGATTGGAAGGCTAAGGAAGCCGAGGCTGCATCAATGATCAGACTTTCCTGTTCCCCCTAAGTACGGTGCATCGTCAAAGGTATACGAAATTGTCACGAAATATGGAACACACTTGAAACGAGTCTGGACACCGCCGGATCTTATATCGGCAGACAGGACATCCTTAGCCAGTTCCTTGCTTGCCGACCTAAGGAGGACGAACCACTTAAAGCATACTTCACCAAGCTCAGTAACTACCGCATACAACTGGACCATACCGACAATGCAGTCACTGATCGAGACTTCCGCACGCAAATATTCACATCACTGCCATCTCAGTATGCGATGATATTAATGGTCCTAAAGCATAGAAGGCCCTTACCTACACCCGAAGAAGCCATGCATGACCTCCTAGAGGAAG
>Ga0307515_10001064_pt1 | contig 62881 bp, 61 predicted proteins | sample 17_EM_MG_FD_194513 | JGI IMG/M metagenome (GOLD analysis project Ga0307515, IMG submission 194513) | Populus trichocarpa ectomycorrhiza microbial communities from riparian zone in the Pacific Northwest, United States - 17_EM | ecosystem: Host-associated > Plants > Roots > Unclassified | place... | reverse complement strand
CAGATTTGGTTTCTTACGGCGCCTGTTCCATCATCACGTCACACACTCTCATGCCGTTCCGTTTCTTACCTGGTTGAGCATCACGTCACAAACCCCCTCCGTTGCTACGATTTCCGATGTTACAGTAGTAGTCGACGCAATAGAAAAATTCAGAGCTGACAACAACATAGCTAGCGTACCGGTCATGATGAGGCGGCGAACTTGGATCGAAGAACGACAACAGAGACGAACATCTTCTCTGTGTGGTGTCCATTGGGAAAATGGCATTTTGGCTGAGTGCGCATGCTGCGTCCTGATAAACGCGGGCCACCAGGAGATAAGAGCCGCGGACACCTTCGCCTTCTCCAAGCAAACTAGAAAGTCACAGACAATCGAAAGCTCATGGCAAACGTTGCGTCGGCTTTGGACCGGGTACTAACGATGTACAGCGGTTTATGAGTTTTATTGCTAGTCGTTAAATAGTCTCATCCAATATGTAATCGGAAGCGTCGCATGAACAGCAGATTACACAGACACCGGCTGCGGTAAGGGTGGCAACCTACTAAAATGGGCGAGAGCGCGGGTAAGGGACTATTATATGTCGGTGAGCGCTTCAATCTCCCTGTCCCTCCCTCGATTTCTAACAGACATTTCCACAGATATCGCGACGATATCCGTAAATCAAGCTCGAGATCGATGACACTCGCTCAAAGGCGGCCACGCCTCTCAGTTAGCTCGACGCCTACCACTCGATCCCCACTCAGGAACGCCGCGACCCTCCCTCCCGAGGCGCCCTCACGGCCGTTTGACGTCGTCACGATGCATTTCTGCGTGCACTATGCGTTTGAGACCGAGTCGGCCGTCCACGAAATCGACAATGTCGCCCAATATTTGCGCAGAGGCGGGAGGTTCATCGGGACGATACCCAATCCAGATTTCTTAATGTACGTCCGTTCCATCCCTGGAATTCCTGCCTCCCCCTCTATGCTAGCGGATGTCGCGGCCTGGCAGAGGCGAACTGCAAAAGATACCCGAAGGCGCGCCACTAGAGTTTGGGAACAACGTCTATCGCATCAATTTCGATACCCGGCATCGGACAGGCGCGGATTTCTATGGCCACCGACCATTTCTACCTCAAGCTGGACGCGGTGGAGGATGTGCCCAAGTTTGTCGTCTACTGGCCCCATTTCGAGTCGTACGTCTCCCTGGCCCAATCTTCGTCTTATTTCGGCTTACCGACCGTGGATACACAGCATCGCGAAACAGCACAATCTTCGTCTCCTGTACAAACGCGACTTTCACCATATTTATCTTGAGGATAGTGAGAATCCCGAGTATGGGCCTTTATTGCGTAGAATGAAGGTCGTCAACGAGCGGGAGGAGAGCGCAATGGATGAAGACCAGTGGGATGCAGCTGGTGCGTCTACTCCCTCTCTGCCTCCTTCATTTAGGGGATGTTTGGAATCCTGTCTAACGCGGATTCTGTACGCAGGTGTCTACCTCGCCTTTGCTTTTGAAAGGTTTTAAGACATCAACCTGCAGTGTGGCGCTGCTTGTATGGTTCTCATTGGCCAACCCTCTCTACACCTACATATTTGCTGGAAGTCTTGTATTGTATGTTCTTTGCTCGCAGGCTTTATGCTATGCCCCCCGCTTCTTCTCTTAGATTAATCGGTTGGTTTGGTGGCTCTCGTGTGTTTGCATCGCGGTGCTGCTTTGTACTTGAAACTTGTATATCACTTCTTCGGCATTTGCATGCTTAAATAAGGAAGGGGTATGAAGTGAAGGACTCTAAAGCGCGACTGGAAACGCAGTGAAGGAGTAAGCGGAACCAAGTTAGATTGTAGAGCCTCATGAAGGTTATCCTTGTGCTTGACTTATTGAATGCCATACAAGGGTATTCCATGCTGCCATTTGGGACAGAAGACTTGTACGATTGATTGAGAGAGCGATTCAAAATTCAGGATTCTTTACCGAGAAAGGTGAAATGATGCATGATAGAAGGGGAGAGTGGCGTGAATCCAAGCCCAAATTTAATTGGAATATATACCACCTGACAGCATGGTTTGACAACTCAGTTTAGCCCAAGCTAAAAGGCTTTAGCAGCTAAAGATTTCTCCCAGGTATAGGGATCTGCTTCGGCTGATGGCCTATTTTGCTTCTTAAATTTTTATTGATTGAAGTATTAGGCGATAGGGGTGAAGGCTCTGTGGGTGGTCAATTTTGAATAGTTCCTCGGGTTATATCAGCTTTTCTAGTCTCCTTAGTTGATCAGTATTATGCAGGTAAGCAATCCCATGATAGACACCCTTCAAGGGACCATAGGTATTTAGGTGTGAAGTGCATGGAATAGGGATTGCACTTGTATGATCATAGGACAAGATGCGGCTTTCAATGTAGACCAGTTTTCTTTTAGGACAGACGGCCCTTTCACTGTAGCTAGCTATGGATATGATCGTGGATTTTGTAAATAAAGGTGGACGACATAAAGAAATGCGGATCCGGGTGTAGGTAGAGGATCGAATTGTTAGGGCGCAAACCGTTCTTCGAGAGGCCCACAATGAAACAGGGCTCTCGGCTATTTGGAAGACTCACTTCAATGCGAGGATGCTGTCACGATCATCGAGAGCCGTATGGCTGGACGAATTATTCCGATTTTATTTACGGCCATTGTTACGATTCAATATACTTCCTCATCCTTCATTCCCCATTTCTATTATCTTTTTCTTTTCGACTCTAGGCTAGGTCAAGTCTCCTGACCAGTACCAGTCATTCCTTTTACTTCCGTAGTACCTAAAAACCACCTGTACTCGTGTCTACTTGTCTCCAGTCTGAATCTTATTATATTCATCTGTCCTATCGCACTCTTTCTCGATCCTCAGTCTCTTCGCATGATTCAAAAGGAATTCTATTCTCGACAGCAGAATACAATTCTCAGCGACCCGTTAGCGAAACATTCGGGACTTCCCTGCTGATCCGATCTCCTGCCATAATACGAATAGAAATGATTCAATTAAAACCCCCTGCAAATAGCGAGGCTAATATGAACAGAAGGATGAGGGATCGGGGCCTATCGGCTTAGGAAAGCACCCGGGGCGACCTAAGGTGAACAGGGCCGCGAGAGCTTGTGCATCTTGTAATATAATATTCCATTTGGGTTCTTCGCGATGCACACATGGTATGTGCAGGGCTCTTTGTGGGAAAGGGAAGGAATGCGTCATGCACCATAGCGCCTGAGCGCTGTGTGGAGGACTCCACCAGGGCTCGCCAATGGGCCTAAGGCCTTTAGACGGGAGTGCCCTGTGTCCTACCCCCTAAAACCCTGTGCAGGGCGCTTTGGGCGTCGCTAGTAAATGAAATGACGCTAGGGGAGTACAGTAAACAGCATTAATAGGTACCGGTGGCATGGTGTGATTGATGAGTAAATATTTGAATACGAGTGCAACGATTGGGTGCAAGGGAGGGCCTAGTGCGGGTATTCCAAGTATAATGAGAACACAGTACTATGATTATGACATGTTCTATATGATCAGACCCTCAAAATGGCATCTAATGAGTTAATCGTCTTAATATCGAACAAGAGCACAGAGGGAGGGGGCATGGAACAATTTCACGGTTTGGTTATTGAGTGATATATAGATCAGAACCTCTATCATCTCCTTCGAGCATAATGGACTGGGAAGCACGGGCCTCCCCGTCAGCACGTACCTCCAAGTTGCTACACTTGGCCTGGCCCTTTTCTCAATGAGAAAAGTCATCTTTTGTAGTGATTGGACACGTCCTGCCAAGTCTCCCGTCTCCACTCAAATTAGGCACGTCGATCAGCTGGCCGCATTGATCTCAGATAACGATTGAGCGCTTTGGACCTGACCTCGAAACGACGGGTGTTGGCCTCGCTGCAGAAGTACTAGATCGACTTCGATCTACTGACTCCTCAGCTCTCACCAACTGCCAGTCTAGTCCAACCGTCGATACAAACCTTACATCCACGTACCATCTGCTCATCAACTCGTTTCGCGTTGGAATCTTCATCACTTTGACAACATGGCAGATGATCATCGCAACGCCCATCGTCCAACTGACCAAGTCGGAGAAGTGTCGATGAATATTCACCCGGCACTCGAAAAGCGGCTCGCGGACTTGAAGCACCTCCTGAAGACGGATCCAGCGTTATCAAGCACAGAAGCTGCACACATGGAAGCATATGACGTATGGGTGTCAATCATTGCTGGCGAACGGGTCCCAATTTCCTTTCCAGGATGCCTTCCCAAATCATCCACCATCCGATACATTCGCGGCGCCCCTCGGTCTCAACAACCTCATCGACGATATATGGGACCTCCGGCGCAAACACGAACGTCAATTTGATCCACTACTCTATTTGGGTCACGACGTGATGCACGAGGTCCTCCTATACGCCGTCAGCTTATGGGACATTGCGGAGAGCAGAGCGCGGGAGCCAGAAATCATCCCAAGAAATCATATGGGTGATCCTCTTATACTCATGAATGTCAGTCGGCGATGGTGTCAGCTCGTCACTTCGTCCCCGCGGCTCTGGTCGTACCTGCTCATCGACACCGACGACGAGGATGTTCTGGAGCACCTGCAGCTCTTCCTCCATTTTTCACGCAATATGAAATTGTTCATCGTCTTTCATGGAAGCGTGGCCTTGTGCGAAACCATATTGACGAACTTACTGCGAGTAGGAGATCGCATAGGTGATCTGGTGTTTCCCCCAAATGTCTCTCGCTCTACTCTCGCAAGATTTCGGGTTTATCTCGAGACATCACCGGAGCATGCTTGCCGATGGTACGGGCTAGAAGTGCAGTCGGTCATGCAACCACAGCAATATTTGAATCACTACTCCTTTCCGACTTCCATCCAAAGTCTATGGATGGATGGGCTATTTCCCCTGTCCAGGCTTGTGACGCTCTCACATTTTCAATCTCCCTCGTTTCTTTCAGTGAGAATCAGTCTCGATATGGCCCTACCTCCAGCGCACAGGTATAGATTAGAACTCCCGTGCTTAGGGTTCAGATGGCTCTCGCATTGCATCATCAAGTCGACACGCCAATCAATATGATTTGTCGAAGCTTAAAGCTCCTGGACCTCCGGTACTCGATGTGGAGAACCCGCAGGAAGATCCTACCACCTGGATGGAATTTGATAGAGTCGATGCGCTAGAAGAACTGCAAATCGATCTAGTAATTCGCGCAGTGACCGAGATTGACTCGGTAGGACCTTTGGCGGTATGGCTGCAAGAGCAGCTGCACGAGCTTCGCGGACTGCAGGTGAGCAAGAGCTGCAGCTAGAGCTGCAGCGGCAGCTAGAGCAGCGGCAGGAGCAGAAGCCGGAGTTATTGATGCTGCTGCCGCCGCTGCGGCCGGAGGAGCCGGAGTGGAAGCAGCGGAAGCAGAAGCCGGAGGAGCGGCTATTGGCGCTGCTACCGCCGCTGCCGCAGCCGCGGGGGCTGGTGGCTGGGGTGGCTGGAGCCGCGGGAGTGGCGGGAGTGGCGGGAGCGGGAGCAGCAGGAGTGGTGGGAGCAGCAGGAGCGGGAGCAGCGCGAGCAGTGGTGGGAGTGGCGGAAGCAGCGGGAGCAGCGGGAGCCGGAGTGGCTGCAGGAGCGGCAGGAGCGGCAACGGGTGCAGCGGGTACAACACCTGCGTTTTATGATTTCCATATACACGCGCTGGCGAAGATGGCTCAACAAGATGGCTCAACCTCCTGAATTCTCTAACCCATGTCCAGCAGAGCTCGTTGAAGGTTACCCTCTCTGCACGAATGCATCAGGAAGCATTCAGAGTAATCAAAAATCTCGTAGAGGAGATTTTGGTGTGGAGGTTACCACAACTTACAGAACTGACGACATCCAAAGTTCTTCCAATCCTCCCAAATCATTTACGGAAACTCCGCTTCCATGCTTTCGCCACGTCGGATTCATTGCCTACACTCACACTACCCAGCCTGATCTTACTTGAGGTTATTGCTGACATCCCTGACCACCACCTCGTCATAGGATGTATCCAGGTACCTCGACTCCGAGTGCTCCAAGTCCAGGTTAAGGATGGCCCAGGAACGCTGCATAATCATGATTGGGGTGACACCACGATCAATCTATTGGATCACATATCTCTCAGGATTGAGATACCTCATGACAAGGGAGGCAGTCGTATCCTTGTTTTTCATTTGCCTCAGACACAGTCTCTCAATATTTTTTCACCGTCTAGACCATTGCACCTATATCTCACCAAACCAGCTCGTAATGTGGATTGTGGCAGGGAGCGAGGTGAGGGCGCCAAGATATATGCAGGGGAGCATTAGGGTGCTATTAGGGTTCACAAAGAAAGAGTTTCGAGTGATTAACCATATCGATCTTAAAGGGGCCTTTCCTTCGCTTGAATATCTCGTCCTGTTGAACCCACCCCTGCATCTTTACAAAGCCGCTCTCCACAGTACCCACTCCATGTCATTGTATTTGCCTCACATATATTCAAACACGCAATACTTTTGCTCTCAGGTCTTCCTAGCAAAGCCCGCTGGAGGGCCACAAGTTCTTAGATCCACGTATGCATAGTGGAATAGAGAATTGGTACGGAAAACACGTGTAGCATCAGAGGTATGACGGTTTGGCGATTTCCTAAAGGCATTTCCAATGGGTCATTGGTCTTGTATCTGTAAAGTAAAGTATATAGGAGCTTGAGACCGAAAGACTGGAGAAATGAAACTCAAATTACAGTAATATCTACCACGTTGCGTATCTTATAGCATCAGACTAAATTGAAGACAGAGTAATGTAATCTGTAACACATTCAGGCTCATCAAAAGACAATATCGTGGCCGATGCAATAGAAAATTTCAGAGCTGACAACACCATAGTACAGTACAATCAAAACAGTCGTATTCCTTTATCTGATAGCTTTACTAACCAGTTCCAAGCATCATCAGCCAGGTGCATGATCAACGCCAAGCTGTTGACTGTATGATGAGAAAAGGAAGTAGTAAGTGTGTGGTATCCCGCCATTTGGCTCTTGAATTCTACAACCCGAGTCTCCAGTGTTCCTGATACACTTACACATCGATCGCTCAATATACTCAGCATGAAAAAGGAACAATTACCCGTTTACAAGCAGATGAGTAGATACCTGTTCATGCCAAAAAGCCCCGGGTGCCCAGTGAAAGCTCCTGTAATTTCTCCGATTTATTTCGTTGATCACCCAAGGAAATAACTTCCTAACCCGTGCTTCAGAATCGACCACTTTTGGTCTTCGACCCCACCGGACTTCGTGATTCTATTCCCCGACTGTTCCGTTTATGCCTAAACGAGTACCGGTTTGCTCGGGCAAAGCTATCTGGTCAAGCCCGTCTCTTCTATTATAGCCGGCCGTATGGAAGAGGATGATGAGGCGGCGAGCTTGGATCGAAGAGCAACGACAGCGACGAGCACCCTCTCTGTATCCATGTCCATTGGGATTCTGGCATTTTAGCTAAGCGCGCATGCTGTAGCCCCTCCTGAGATAAAGAGCCGCGGACATGTTCGCCTTCTCAAAGCAAACTAGAAAGTCACATACAGCCAAAACCTCATCGCAAACGTTGTTTCGGCTTTGGACCGGGTACTAACAATGTACAGTGGTTTACGAGTTTTATTGCTAGTCGTTAGGCCCATCCAATATGTAAGTATATTTGGAAACGTCGCATGAACAGCAGACCACACGGCAATACCGGGTGTGTTCTCTCTTTCGCCCTTCGGAAGCGGTGTTCGTTCCACCCCGGCCATCACCGGGATATCCGCACCTTCCCCATGTTACAAATTGATCCTCTCCCGACCTCTCCTGGATCTTGGAGTCTTTGCTAAGCGGACAACCCTACCGAGTCAAGAATGAACCCGTCACATTTGGATTGCGGGCTGATCATCGTCCTCCACTTGGACGGTGCATAGCCTCGCTACAGTCTATACTACGTCCATACTGCTCACATCCGGACATTAAACTCCAAGTTGCCTCAGTGTCAGAATTCATTTAGTTTGCTGCTGTATGTCCTCGCTACGAGTTAATTGTTTTATGGGCACGCTTGTTGGACTGACCACATCTGGCGATTACGTTGGCTACCACTGTGCACTCGTCCCATATCCGGGAACGGCATATCTACATATCTTCGTTCACACTGAGGCCGCACGCTGAATTCCTTGCGCAAGAGAGCGGTTCTCGAAACCGCCTCGATGCAATCCTGGACCTCCTCGACGGCAAACCACACTTGACGCACGCAAGTATACGAGACGTGAGGCACTCGTTGCACACCGAGTCCTCGTGTAAATAAGGACAAGGGCTGACCTTCATGCTCGTAGAGGGACTTGTTGAACACATGGACGGACGTCCCGAGCTTGAGGGACTCATGTACGAGCGCTTCCAGCCGTTGGTTCCCGAAGATTGCATTCGCCGACAGCAACACCAGGCTTTCCATTGCTTGGTTGGAATTGAATGAAAGCAAAGCGAGGAGTATCTTAGCAGTATGGGCACGGAAAGGTACCTAGTGTGTGGTGGAAGGAACCTGGTTTAATCTTTCGCACGGCGTGCCACCATTTCTTGTAATGCAATGTTATGCAGCCAACTACAGCGGACTTGCTATATGCAATCCCAGGAACATTGCAAGACATACATTAGGTATCGCAAGAATGCTTCATCCATCCACTGATCAGATAGCTTAGTCTGGTTTGAAGGTAGGGTTCCCAATTGCGTTTTGGAAGGTTCAGAGTTGAGTCTCGGAGGAATGGTATGAGAATGGACTAGTACAAGTACACTCCAGATGGTTTCACAGTATTGCACGAATTACAGTGTATAACCCCGCCGTTCTCTTTACTTCATTCCACTACCTCATGACCATCCTGGCTCTCCGGCAGGGGCTTGAATCGGGCCAAAGCTCGGGATATGAGTTGTCTATCGAATCCTTGGAAGGGTAGAACGGGAAGCTTCTGGAGGATGCCCTCGATCGAGAGTGCGTCACCTTCATTTAGCATGGACTCTCCCAATTCAATGAGAAGCACCATAAAAGGGACCACAAGAGCTACCGACTGACAAAGTCTCTTCTCCCTCTCTTGCTCGGGGTCGCGAGCCTCAGCTTCACGTTCGTTTTCCCATGCGAGTTCATCCACCGTCGCCCTTCGAGTCGGCGTTTCCTCCTGATCTCCCAACGTCCACTGCACGTCCACGTCGAGTCCGAGTGCGTTTCCAACTAAGTTTCCGCGATCTTTTTTGACTCTCTGGGCTGTTTGGCTCTGATCTTCACCCAAGGAACCTTGCTGTACGGGAGCATCCGGTGCGGGTTCTCTGGTCTCTCCACGCCTCAGCTTGTAGAGTTCGGCTTCGTATAGTGACGGTATCAGCTTTGACCGTGAATCCGCAGAGACATCAAACCCTTCAGCGGACACACCCAATGTCCGCCTGGAGTTTATTGCGGCCGCGAGGTTGTGAACTTCCGAACCTGCTTTCGACTCGGCGATGGGAATACCCACCCACTCTGTCGCAAATTCATCGACAAATTTGGAGAAGTCTTCCTCCCGTCTGTGCAAGTCCGAAACTGACTTGATCCGAGCACTGAAATGGTTGTAACTCAACTGTTCTCCGGACACTTCATATCGCGTCAACAACGACCCGACAACCAGTTCGAGCCATTGAAAACCACTCAAGCCCTCGGCACTTCGAGGTTTGATAAACTCTTCGACGAACCGCCTTCGCCATGAGAGTGGGAGCCGCTGCCAATGTGCAAAGGTAGGGTCTGCCACTCGCAGCCATCCATCAAGAAGTTTATTTTCCTGTTGCGTGGAAAGGAGGAGGGATCGAAGCCATCGCCAATTGAGTTCTGCTTTGAGAATCGTGGGAACGACATGCCCAAGTACATTAGTGAGCGATTCGAGTTGCGGGTCCACGGGCGGTTTCTCCCCGCCAACCGTGGTGCCGTCGCCGTCTTCGATAATAGGTGTCGCAGAATGTTGAATGTTGAGCGAAAGGTGCATCACGAGATGAGGAAACGTCCTGGAACATATCGAAAACGAGGTCGACTGCAAGAACAGTGACATGAGCCGATAATCAGGTTGGACGACGGCGAGTTCTTCGCAGAGCTCAAGACGAGCCTCAACAATTGAATGGACGGCGTGGTTGTCCGACCAGGGAATGGGTATGTCCGAAGGTATAGTGACATCTCTCTCGAAGAAATTGTCAAGGTGGAATACGAGCCATGGGTTCTGAAGCACAGGGCGGAAGTGACCCAGAAAGAGCCTTCGCTTTCGGAGGTATTCAAGTGCCCAATGAATGAACTGTAGCGTTTGTTCACCAAGCGCAGTTGGAGCATCCTTTGTGATTGTGTCGTACTCTTGCAATAGCGTTAAAACCAGTTCTTTTCTATCTGCCAAAGGCGGATTCTCTCCCTTGAGTATCACCGCACATGCAACTCTCAGTAGTTCATCGCCCCTTTGCACATGTCCGATCTCACGTGTCTGTAATTCCTGGAAATGGCTAGCCTCCATCAAGGTCTCCGCCAAATCGTCAAGAGAGCCGTTGCTCAGACTGGGGTAGGGGGCGTCTTGAAGGTGACCTTCGATGTGTAGGAGGGTTGGAATGATCAGGTGCTGAAGCTGGTGTGCAACGGTCCGAGGCTTGGCTGATATGGCTCGAGCGAATATGCTGGATACTACAGTAGCATCTGTAAGGCTAAGGGTGATTTGCTCCGTATCCACGCAAAATGCTGGCGTAGTGACCTTGCTAGACACTAACTGATTTTCCCCCGCGGTCCAATCGAGTATCGTCTGCGCTGCTCGAAGAACGGAGCGTATGAGCTTCTGGTTAACCGATCCATGGCCCCAAGTTGAGAGTAGGACAAATACCAAGACCTCCACAGTATTTGAGGCGTCCATGAGGACCGATGAAGGAAAACGACTCCGGCCGTAGATCGCGAGAAATTCAACAATCCAAATCAGGCGTTCCGTATATGTTGGTTCAAAACTGAACATTGCGGTAGTAAAGTTAAACCAAGTCTTCTGCTCCCAGAATGCGCGCAGTTTGAGAAGTGCAGAGAGTGCTCGGTCTAACGCGTCGGAACTCTCCAACACCTTCGCTACCAATGGAGATAGCTGGTCGTTCTTAGTAAATATCGTGACGTCGTAATCAGATAGAATAATGTAAGCAGCGCATCGCGCATGCTCAAGAGACAGGAGCGGACCTTGTTTCTCATCGGACTGGTCCTGTTTGATGAGGTGCAGGACTGGGTACCATCGACGAGGGTTAGGCGTCATCATTCCCTTCGAGGAGAATTCGAGCAGGAGGGATCGGAATATCGGTATGTGTGTTTGAGTCTCTACTGTTCCATCCAACAGGCGGTTGAGCCCTCCGATGTAGACCTTGGTCTCGTTGCTCTCCGTATTCAGTGCTAAATGCCTTTGCAGGTTATTCCCATTAAAAGCTATGGCAGAAGAGCGAAAAATCCGCTTTTCAGGTTCGGTTCCCTTGTTCTCGGACCAAGCTCTGAGGAACAGGACCCAAGCTGCGTGCACTTGGCGGGCGTATGGGTGGAGGAATCGAGAGAGAGGGGAGGAAAATGGAGAATTAGGATCAAACATGGAGATGGACGTCGTAATCGTGTAGAATATAAGCCCACAAAGAAGAAGGATGAGCGAGACACAGGCGGAAGGAGCGTGGATCGTGAAGAGGGAAACAACCAGGCCGGTAGAAAAGAGGAAAAGGGAGATGTGGATGAGAAAAGGGAGTGTGGATACGATCTGTGGTAATTTGTACCGCAGCAAGCCCTCCATGCGTGCCTCCCTCCCCATGCCCCGTTTTTGTGCATCGGTGACATGCGCCCAATCGCGATCAAACTCCCTCACCCAGCTCTTGACCGTCATAGCAACAAGCGCAGTGACGATCACGAGTGATAAGCTGGCGAAGTAGAGAATGTTGATAGCGGCGACCGAGTGTGGCACAGTGAAAGGCTCAGGAACAAACGCGCCAACAGAAGAGTTGTGCATCTGGAGAGAGAGATGAAGAATTGTGTTCTTGAGTACGTCGGTTGGATCCTGTTGAAGATTCTGCATCGCGTTGACGATGAATGCCGAGAGAAAGGCCGCAAAAAGTCCTGTGAAGACCAGCATGGTGTCTAATGCCTCTACCCATTCTCGCTCACGAGTCTCGTCGACAGCGGCTGCGAGCTGGTTATAGTGCTCCCAGACAGTTCGAGCATGAGTTCTCCGCGGAGGCCGTTCGCCTTCGAACGAGGCTCTATCGTCCGAAGCTAACATTGCGATAGTAGAAGATCGTGAGCACTTCTGTGCGTCTTCCAAACAGGTTACTCACCCCATCGACGAGTGCCAATTAATGTTGCTATCATTGTTCCGGTAGATCTCCCGGCAGTCTACCTGGTGTATTGTCGTGTCAAAGGAATTACTTCGAATTATCGTTATGAGTCGTTAGCGTCTGAAAGCTGAGGCGTCGAAGGTGCAAAACCGGGACGTGCTTTGTCCATCGACTTCGAACCTTTACTCCGACGACCCTTGACGACGACGACGTTGAACAGCTCAAGAGTGCCGCCAATCAATGCCACAGCCATCCCAGCGCGGCGGGAGTCTCAAGTCCTTGGTCGCAATCTTCAGAGTGCGTGGTCATATCGCGTGGTGGAGTCGTGGCTGAAGGAATGCTCTGGTCCGCAGCCGCCAAAGATCCAGATTGAGAGAAAGCATTTGAGTCGGTATTCGTGGTTACCTGATGTCTTGAGAGTAGGTTCGTGTGAATATTACTTTCCCACCCTTGCCAATCGGAAATTAAATACCCGTTTCCCCTTTCAGAGGGTAGTGTAAGTATGCTTAAACACAGGGGATATCTATGGCCATTGATCTCCTTTAGATTATACGGCCAATAATAGGTCCTGTTTTGACCGTTACAATATTCGCTTTGATCATCGCGTATCTTCACGATAAGGACCCAAGAATTAACCTTACCAACAACGTCGTACCCTTGCTTTCTGTCGTCGTAGGTCTTATCCTCGTGTTCAGGTATGCCTCCGCTTTCCTTGCTGGGTCGTCACTGGCATTCTGTGGCCTTGTCATTCTACCAACCACTTGATAGGAATGGGTGAGCGGTTCCTCTTGTCTTATTGACATGGCAAAACCTGACAGCGGAATAGGTCAAGTTACGACCGGTGGCACGAAGGACGAAAGGACTGGGGAACGATGACCTCCTGTGTAAGCCAAGGAATCTGCATATCCGCTACCTATTCACACTGCACAGATTCGCACCCTCAGTCGCCTCATATGGATCAATTTGACCCTCCCACCTGATGCCCTGAACCCTTCAAGTCTCTACTGGCGATCTCTCCCCTTGCAAATTCGATCCAACGTCCCCCCGCTGAACCTCCAGGCCTCTGGTCTCCGGCAACTCGACATAGCGTCCGCGCAGAACCTGGCTGTAGCAAACCACTTCCGGCAGCAGAAAATCCGTCTAGTAAAGCTTTGCATTGCGTACGCAATAGCCGTCAAGCACTTGCTTCGGAATGAGGAGGGTACAGAATATGAAGACCTCGTTGGACTGCTACCTTCAGACTTTGCTCGCTTTGACGATACTGGACGTGAGAGGAGCTTTGGCACCTCACCCGAGCGCTCGTACTCGAGCGTCGCCGTTTCTCCTGCAGACCAATTGCTGGTCAATCGGTCGATTGTCGACTTGCCATCTGCGACTACGCCCCTTCTGAACGATCGTCATCGCACTGTCCAGTTCTTCCCATACTCGCAGAACAAGAAGCAGATGCCACTTCCCCTGATGTGGGCCGATCCATTTCATACTCACAACGCCGCTCATCCAATTATTTAGTATCGCTCACGAGATTTCGCGTACTCTGTTCAGGTTCAGACGGCTCGGCTGCCTGGAAATCCCAGGACCGACTGGTCTCAACGGAATGCAACTCATGTAGGTCATGCATCAAATCCATTCCGACCACCGCCAGCCACTGATCGGGACCAGCGTTCAGCAGTTAGTGGAAATGTTGACGGCAATGGAGCGTGTCGGGAATACGCCGATACCCATTAGTTACAGTATTCACTTGAAGCAGTGTGTCAGCCTTTACCTGTTCACATTACCTTTCACACTTGTCAACGACCTCAAGTGAGTGATCGGGACCTGACGCGAACCGCCGTGACTTACGAATCCTACTCTAGGTGGACAATGATTCCTGTCGTCACCGTAGTGGCCTTTACCCTCATGGGTGAGCACCTCTCAAAGCAAGGTGACAAGTCGACCCCTCCTACTCACTGGCTCGCTAGGTATTGAGGGGATCGCGGACGAGATCGAGAATCCATTTGAGAATGATACCTCTGACCTCCCTCTCGGTAAGGAGTGGTTCCTCTCTGTGTTCTGACGGTCTCTGATTACCTATCTGCACGGCCAGAGGACTTCTGCAACGACCTGCGAAGTGAGGTGAGTTGGGCCCGCTGGGGCTGATGCAGGTATTGACAGAGACGGTTGTGAATAGGTCGAATACATGATGGAGAGACTGCCCGAAGGCATTGATGAGACGGACATCAATATTGAGGAGCCTTCTTCAGATTAAGGATGGATGATGGATATTCGTGTCACGATGCACGGTCCATGTATATAATTTAGATATATTACCCCTTAGTGCGTAAGCCGAGAGCCCAAGCTGACTGTCAGGTGTTCATGGACTGTTCTCTTCTCCTGCTTCCAGTATTGAAGCGCGCTCGGAGCTCGGGCTCGCGTTCAATATGGCCAGCGTGTCACACTCTGATATCTCGGCCTATAGCACGCGTACAAGTCGTCCCACCTCCACTGATAACGCGCCCGTCGCGGTTTTGCTCCACGTCGTCGACCAATTTTGCGCCTTGTCCCGACAAGGCATACCTGCACTCTGCTTCACAAATGGCTGAATTCAGACTGCCAACAAACGTTAAACCTCGCCATTACAACCTCACCATCAAAACTGACCTTGAGGGCCTCACCTTTGAGGGCTGCGCGTCCATCGAGTAAGTCGCTGCGCAAAGCCGAAGCACCACCCTTCCATAATTATCCTGCACCGTCAGTGACAGCAATAAGACGCTAACGGACCATCAGTCTAGACATAGTCGAAGAGACCTCGACAATCGCCTTCAATTCGTCCACGCTCGAGCTTGACGATGTCACCCTGCACTCGGAACACCTCAAAACCGAGCACACTCAGGTCGCTTCCGATGTCGACGAGAAGAACGAGCGCGTTTCTGTCAAGTTCTCCACTGTGCTTCCCGCAAAGTCGAAGGCGACGCTCAAGCTCAGCTTCAAAGGGAAGCTTTCGAAGAGTATGATGGGTAAGAGGCATTCAGTACAGGCTACGAGGTGCTCTACTGAATGATCGGTCAGGTTACTATCAGTCCAGTACCACGATCGATGGCAAGCAAGCGTGAGTGGCGCGTCGCACCCGCCTTAGGCCCATTTGCTGATATTTACCCAAAAAAACCAGCGACTATGCGCTAACCCAGTATGTATTTACTCTTGAGTTATCAGTGGATTTCACTAACACGGGCCTCCCTACAGGTTCGAGGTATGCCTCAAATCTCTAATTACACGGAAACCACTTATGCAATTCACCACAGCCTACTACCGCCAGGAAGGCTTTCCCTTGTTGGGACGAGCCTGCCCTGAAAGCGACATACGACATCACCCTCATCTCGCGCGCTGACACAGTCAACCTCAGCAATATGCCAGTGGTTTCCGAGAAGCCGTTCACTACATCCCCCGAGGACGACTCATCCGTCAGCAAGCTCGCTAAGGCCTTCTCCAAGCTTAACGCTTCTGATTCGGAGACGAAGTGGAAGATCACCAAATTCGCGACGACCCCGCTAATCTCAAGCTATCTCATCGCTTGGGCGAATGGACCATTCGAGTTCGTTGAGGGATCATACACTTCACCGTTGAGTGGCAAGACTAGACCGGTTCGGATCTATGGTGCAGTGCACACGTTCCAGCTTCTTGTTACGTTTTGACGTATTCCATATAGCCACCAAGGACATCATTCATCAGACCCAGGTAAGGAACCGTGCGCCCCAGTGATCAATGGAGACTGACTGGGGGGCCTCAGTTCGCGTTGGACGTCAACGTTCGTTCTCTCCCTATCTATGAGAAGATATTCGATGTGGAGTACCCACTCCCGAAGCTCGACGTCTTGGTGGTATGTCGTCTCCACCCGACATAGTTCCAAAACTTAGGGGTGCTCACAATCCAACCTGTAGGTGCACGACTTTGATGCTGGGGCAATGGAGAACTGGGTTAGATCCAATTTTTTCTTTTCCCGGGTGATGTTCTGCTCACGTCATACTGGATTTCAGGGTTTGATCACCGGTCGTACATCTGCATACCTTATCGTATGTCCGCCTCCCCTTAGTACGGCATAGGCTCACCCCATGGTGCTTAGGACCCCGAGAAGTCGGATATCAAGGCCAAGAAGCGTGTAGCTGGTACCGCTTCGCACGAGGTCGCGCATCAATGGTTCGCTTTCTCCTAAGATATCCAGCTACCCATTAACGATTGATAATAGGTTCGGTAATATTGTTACAATGGAGTGGTGGGATTACCTCTACTTGAATGAGGGCTTTGCAACAGTGAGTACACATCAGTGTCTTCTGATCGTGTGCTCATGGCCCGTGGCTCTACAGCTCATGGGTGAAGTCGTCATAATGGACAAGTGAGGCTGCAAACCGCCCGTCGTCTCTGTGGGACTCATTCCTTCCCGCCTTCAGGCTCTTCCCCGAATACGACGCCTCGACAGAGTTCATCGAAACCCATTTACAACGTGCCTTGGAACTAGATTCGAAACGCTCGTCTCATCCCATTGAAGTTCCCTGCCCAGATGCGAACCAGATCAATCAGATCTTCGATGCGCTCTCCTACTCCAAGGCTGGCTCTGGTACGCCATAGCCCTCTCTGAGTCTCACCTGTTTCTTGTATTAATGGCTGGCGCACGCAAACAAATGACAGTGCTGCGCATGTTGGCCGATTTCGTTGGGGAAGCCGCCTTCCTCAGGGGTGTCTCGATCTACCTCAAGAAGCTCCTATACAAGAATTCGGTCACAAAAGATCTATGGGATGGAATTAGCGAGAGTTCCGGCATTGACGTTAACAAGATGATGGCCGAGTGGGTTCTGAAGGTGCGTTTATGATGTTGATTCCGTGAGACTCAGAACTCATTTACTTGAGACGTGGCATAGATTGGCTTCCCAGTTGTCACTGTTACTGAAGGACATGGATCAATCACAGTTCGGCAGAATCGTTACCTCGCCACTGGGGATGCCAAGCCGGACGAAGATGAGACGCTCTGGTGAATATCATATAGCTCAATTTCATGCGTATCACGTACTGACCTGTCTTTCGATACAGGAAAATTCCATTGAACATCTTGACAACTGGTCCAGATGGCAAGGCCGTCATCGATCGTACACCTGTCCTCACCGAGCGCGAAGCGACATACAAAATCAACACATCTAAACCATGGAAGCTTAATGCTGGAACCACCGGCGTCTGTAAGTTGCGTTCCTATTCATCCACTGCACAACTGGTCACACAGATTTGGGACAGACCGTGTCGCCTACACCCCTGAACGTATCGCCATTCTTGGCAAACAAGCTGCAGACACGTGCTCACCGTTCTCACTCACCGATCGCATTGGGCTGGTTTCTGACGCACAGAACCTCGGCCAGAGCGGGTACATCAAGACGAGCACTGCGCTTGAGCTAATCGATGCGCTCAAGAATGAGGAAGAATGTGAGTGATCGGCTGTGTGTGCTCGAGGTCAGTGCATTGACAGAACACAGACCTTGTTTGGAGCGGCATCGCCAGTGCTCTCGGAGGCATCAAAAGCGTATGGTGGGAGCAACCTGACCAGGTGAAGGAGAACCTAAAAGCTTTCGAACGTGTGAGTGTCCCACGGGCTATGTGATCAAGGTCATTTAATGTGGGGCGTCTGTAGTCGCTCTGGTCTCCTCTTGTCAAGCGCCTCGGATGGGAATACTCCGACAAGGATTTCGTGGCTGTTCGACAACTGAGAAGTTTAGCCATCGAGCGGGCGGCATTGAGCGATGACAAGGAGTCAGTTCCTCATCTGAACATTCAACACCTCACTCACGAGTACCTATAGTGTTGTGGACAAACTTATCTCTTTCTTCAAGCTAGACGCCAATGGCAGGCTCGATGATACGGCCTATCCGTCAGATTTGGAACGAATTATCTTCATTAATGCTGTTAAGAAGGGTGGACGCCGGGAATGGGAGGCGCTCAAGGCCGTCTACGATAATCCCAAGACCCCGACGCAGAAGATCAGCGCATGCCTCGCTATGACTCGCACTCAGCAGGGCGATCTCATCAAAGAAACCTTCGAGTATATGGTGGGTGCAAAAGATCAGGATTATATGTAGGTGCTTCGTGAGGTGGGCCTTAGAGAACCCTGGGAACTCATTGAATAACAGGTACTGGTTCCTCGGTCTCAATGCCAACATCAAGACCAGGAGGGAGATTCTTGCATATTTCAAGCAGAACTTTGATAACGTATCTCCTGCATGCTCTGCTGCGACCCGATTGGTAATGATGGTCTGTCGATTAGATCTACAAGCGCTACGAGGGAAACTTCTCCTTGGGATACTTCATCAAATTTGCGCTTGAATCGTTCAGTACCCTCAAGGACTTGGAGGAGACAGAGGCTTTCTTCAAAGATAAGGACACGTCCAAATACAAGCTACCGCTGTCGCAGAGCTGCGACGCCATTCGGGCAAATGCAGCTTGGCTCAAGGTACGTAGCAGTGCTATCTTGCTGCAAGGATCCGCTTTTGATTGTATTTTGCCTTGGCAGAGGAGCTCCACGGACGTCGAAGAGTGGTTGGCTAAGTGGGCTGCTAAGTACTAAAGCAACTGGTTAGGGAAGCCATTGTCACTAGTAGGTGGACGGCAGCCAAGCTATCTGTTGGCAACCCCAATCTCTGTTACCACTGGTAGTGTCAAACGCAAGGATGTATTAAAGGACGATAAAATTGGAATTACCTGCATCTAAGAACCATTGGTCTGGAGCATTGTGTAGACAGCGTCTATGTGCGCGGTCCATTGAAGACTGGATGAGTAAAAGTCTGTTCAAATGTCGAGGCAGACGCCAGGTACCGATCACTTTGCCACAGGAATTGCTCGACTCCAGGCATACATGGGCGTCTTTTGAGCCATAGGAACACAAGGAGAGCCGTTGAAGGACCTCCTCAAACCACTCCCGCAAACCTCCCTGAGCCATCTCCTATTTGAATGGATTCTAGCATATCATTTGGCTATATACGCGCTGAAACCGGGTTTCCTACTACATAAAGCGTCGGAGCTTGTAGACCATGAACGCTTTGAACGCTTTGAACACTCTGGTAGACAACTCTTTCAGGTGGTTCTTCGTATGCCAACCCAAGGGGGTTCTCTCTCGCGTTAGGAGAGGTTTAGTCGGAAGATATCGTTGAGGCTGAAGGGCATGTAAGGCTCATGGGACGCTATCGTGTCAGGAACGCACATGAAAAAGGGCAATTCCGGCGTTTCCGGAGAGGGCGCAAGGGTGAATAATTGAGTAAAGGGCATAGGCCTGTCTCCTTCGTCGACCTGAAAACGTACAGGTCGAAGGGTTCACTTATGGCCTTATGAGTATGCATGGATGGTAATCGTACCGCAAGTAGACCAGTCACTAGAATGATGGAGCAATTGCCGGCTGTGTGCACATCGGTGGTCGTGACTTGGTGTCTAACTCTCTGGAATGGGAGTTCCTGTTGTATCAAGGCGAAGGAGAAGCGATCGGACGAGAGTCATGTAGATAGGAAGTCACGGAACTCACCATGAGCTTCTCCTTGATTTTTTCCACACCAGAGTGTTTGGTGTTCTCAAATGTGAGCATGGAGTCGGTTCGCTATAAAGATTATCAATACCGATTGCAACGACGGGGGGAGCGGGGTGGGAAACTCCGGGAATTTGGAAATAGGCGAACATAGAGGGGAGTAAGTTGGGAACGATCCGTATCAAAGACCTGGTAGTATTGTTTCACGAAATCGTCAGGATTCATTTCGTCAATCAAAGAAAGGTGTGGTCAGGTCCAAGTTGGGAAAGCAAACACTATGTGGCATGCATCGTCAGATAAAACGTGAATCCGATCATCCTAGTATACCAGCATACCAGCCTATCATCCGTCGTTCCATATAGTGCAGTGCCATGCCCAGCGATATGCAGACCCAGCGCACGCTATGTGGCAATTCGTTGCTGCAGTTAGCGCTGCAGTAGCAGTGAGACTGGCGGTAGTCCATATCCCGTCGCCCTACTGCTCACGACTACTGCGGCCACTGCGAGTTGCGGTTGCGAGTTTGAAGAATATGCCAATCCCAATTCACGCGGCAGCAAGCTGAACCCTCCCATCTCCGAGTGATTGACCCGGGACCACCTAGCGCACTCCTAGATAGCGAATACTACTCTCTATATCCACTAGTACCATCCGACCTCCTTGCAATGGCCAGCTTTGGGACCGAGATCGTTGCAGTCATCAACAAACTCCAGGATGTCTTCTCGGCTGTCGGAGTTTCTGCCTCGTCTATCGATCTCCCTCAAATATGTGTCCTTGGATCCCAATCTAGCGGAAAGAGTAGTGTCCTCGAGGTAAGCAGAGCGCCCCCACTGAAGGGAGGCGTGGCCTGACACGCATGCCAGAATATCGTCGGACGTGACTTTTTGCCCCGAGGAACCGGTATTGTAACGAGGCGACCTCTTGTGAGTATAACAAGTAAGTTTCCTTGGCGTTTCGCTCACCCCTAGCCCAGGTTCTTCAATTGATACATCGAACCGCGGATGCTCCGAAGCCTGGCGGCCCAACTAGTAAGAGCTATTGGTATTCACACTTTGTGTCGCTCATACCATTTATTGTTCGATAGTGAACGGTATTCAGAAAGGGACCGATTCTCAGGCAAATGAGAATGAGTGGGGAGAATTCTTGCATCTTCCTGGGGAGAAATTCTATGATTTCCACAAAATTCGAGGTTTCTATCACCTCTCACTTTCGTTCGACTTGTTCTGATCGCCTTTGCAGCCGAAATCGTCCGTGACACAGAGGCCAAGACTGGGAAGAATGCTGGTGTGTTTGACCGCTCCTCTCCAAAGCTAAATGTAATTCTTTCTCCTTCAGGTATATCCCCCCAGCCGATCAACCTGCGAATCTTCTCCCCCAATGTCCTCACCCTTACACTTGTCGACCTGCCCGGTCTGACCAAAGTACCCGTTGGCGATCAACCACGAGATATCGAAAAACAGATCCGTGACATGCTCATGAAGTATATATCTAAGCCTTCGTGTATCGTCCTCGCCGTTACCGCGGCCAACACTGATTTGGCAAACTCGGACGGTCTGAAGCTAGCGCGGGAGGTCGATCCAGAGGGTACACGGACTATCGGTGTGCTCACTAAAGTCGATCTCATGTGAGTCGAAATCGCGCGAACATTTTCTGGAAATTGACGCTCTTTCCAGGGACGCTGGTACCGATGTCGTGGATATCCTTGCTGGTCGTATGTATGTATCACCACTATGCACTTCATACCTCATTCTGATGCTTTCTTCACAGCATCCCCTTACGGCTGGGATACGTGCCGGTTGTGAACCGTGGTCAAAGAGACATCGACCAATCAAAAGCAATCGTCGTCGCCCTCGAGCATGAGAGGCAGTTCTTCGAGAACCATCCATCTTACAAAAGCAAAGCGCAATATTGTGGCACGCCCTTCCTTGCACGCAAATTAAACATGGTATGTTCCTTCTTTCCCTCTTCTTTTCAATCCCGATTAATTGCACCATACTCTCCTGCTGCTGAACAGATCCTCATGCATCACATCCGCAACACCCTCCCAGACATTAAAACCCGCGTCGCCCAGCAGTTGCAAAAGTACAACGCCGAACTCCAGTCTCTTGGCGGACCGATGGGCGACGCGAACGCGGGAAATGTCGTGCTCTCAGTCATTACGGAATTCTGTTCCGAGTTCCGCACCACCATTGATGGTAATACGAACGACCTGAGCTTGAATGAGTTGAGTGGAGGAGCACGAATCAGCTTCGTGTTCCATGAACTGTTCAATACTGGTATCAAGAGCATCGATCCGTTTGATCAAGTCAAAGATGGTGATATTCGTACCATCTTGTATAATTCCTCTGTGTGTCTCTCCTTCATCCCAAGTGGCGAAATCTATATCAGAACTGATGATATTTATGTAGGGTTCAACACCATCATTGTTCGTTGGCACTCAAGCGTTTGAAGTCATCGTCAAGCAACAGATCAAGCGACTCGAGGATCCGAGCGTCAAGTGCTGCCAGTTAGTGTACGAGGAGCTCATCCGAATCCTCACCCAGATATTGACAAAGATTGTGAGTCTTTCTACGACGCAGGTTTTATTGAGGCTTACCTCGGTTCTGATAAATAGCAAGCGTTCCGACGATACCCAGCTTTGAAGGACCGATTCAATTCAGTTGTCATTAACTTCTTCAAGACTGCTATGACACCAACGCTTAAACTGGTCATTGACATGGTCGCGTGCGTTTATTCCATTTCTGTTATCCCGTTCACTAGCATACTTACTTTGCCCCCTCCCCAAGTATGCAAGCCTGCTACGTAAATACCACCCATCCAGATTTTATCAACGGCCACAAAGCAATGTCCATCATAGGTGAACGACTAGGTGCGAACAAGCCTCAAACGCAACCGGGTGACGGGCGCTCGGTGGACCCGAAGACTGGAAAACTCATGCCGGGGGCGGTCAACAACAACAAAGATCTCGATGTCGATCTGAGGAAGGAGGAGCCAGGTTTCTTCGGTAGCTTCTTCGTGAAGAACAAGGCCCAGGTTGGGGCGAAGAAGGGTCCGGTAATGGAGGCTCCTCCGGCTGTAATCAGGCCCCAGGCGGCGTTGAACGAGAGAGAGACGATGGAGACTGAAATCATCAGTTACGTTTGCTCCCCTTTCTTTACTTCTCTTCCAGTGTTGCGCGGCATTACTGACGCCCCCCGCAGAGCTCCTCATTAATTCGTACTTCAATATCGTCAAGCGAGAGATGATTGACATGGTTCCTAAAGCCATCACATTCACCCTCGTCAACCACTCAAAGGAGAACCTCCAACGCGAGTTGCTACAGGAGCTTTACAAACCTGAGATTTTAGATGACATGCTCAAAGAGTCCGAGCATGTAGTCGCCAGGCGGAAGGAGGTTATGACTACCCTAGTGGCATTAAACAAGGCTGACGAGTATGTCCTTGTAATCTCATCGTCTATCGCCCTGGTACTAATCTGGTCCGCAGAATCATTGCTGGTGTGTAGACGCACGACCACACTCCGTAATCACCCCCGCCACCGACAAGCGGTTATTATTTCTCTTCTTTGCGTATGTCCTGTCCTGTGGCGTATAGACTCTCCTGTAAGGTCTCGTGGCGCACCTTTCATATCATCCATTAATATTGGCGATCCGGCCGGAGTGAACTATATGCGAGCCCAAGTTCAGACTTTACAGAAACGAGAATGACAGAGGAAACACTAGATGATACAGATAGTGTCCAGAAAGACGATATGTGAGAAACGCCAGAACGAATACAATCACAGCCGCTTCTTATAGTTACTGTTAATAGACGGAGGTGTGATCAGGCTCGACGAAGACGAAATACGGGGGTGCAAGATTGCAGGAGAAGTGGGAGAAGTGGGTCCAAACTGCAAGGATATACGGCCAACAGTGTTCCCGAAAGCGGCGACACACATTTCCTGGCCGACGGTGACAAGAGATGAAACCTCCGTAAACGATAGGCGAGGGAATGCGGACTGCTTCTTGAAGAACCACGGGTTGTCCTTTGATGTTGGAGGTATCGGCGGGAGAGCTGCTCGTGAAGACCTATTGAACAACCTTGAAGGGGGGTCATCGCAAGACAGAGACGAGGGAGAGAATGGAGCAATGCAGAGAGACGCAAGGGAAGCAGTGCGGATGGATAGGTCGACGGATGTTGGGTCAAAGGTCCACAATAGCCATTGGTCTAGCACCGGCAAGTCCAGGCCCTCAAATTGACCAGTCCACTTTCCACCTGTAGAGATGATACCTCGCTGAGGGTTACTACTGGTCCCTCGAGGACTGGTAAATTCGACTTCCTCCGGCAACGTCTCCAAATCGTCACTCCTCCGCAACCCATACACTACGTGCCCCATTACATCCCAGGCCCCTTGTTTGAAAGACGCACTAGCGACTCTTGCTTGCAGTAATTCTAACCGTGTATCATTCGAACGCCCGAGAACGCCAACCACCCCTGGCGCGTTGTTGAGTTTTAGACCAGACCCACACCGCTTCAACCCAGCTTCCTCTCCGCTAATATTCAATGAGTCCGGTGCCTGGCGTCTCGCAGGTTCCCGGTCGCTTGCCCTCCTGGAATGATACCCATGCGCCGACACAGGGAAATCGGCGATTCCGTTCATGCTCACTCCAGGAAGTTTTGCCTTATTTGCCACCGGCGAGGATCCGGTCCCGGATCCCACCACACTCCCGTTCCTCGATCGTGCAGGGGTAGGCGTCTGCATCCCTGAGGATGGAAGCAAGGGGCATGTACACCTCCTCGGGTCGAACAGTGAAAATGCGTGGATATGTACCGAGGTACCACAGGAGATGGTGACAGTGAAGGAGTCTGGGGTCGTCTCAGAGCATGTTGGACAAGTTCGAGTCGGAATACCAGCCACTCGTATCCTGTTGACGTCTTCATAGAGCTCTTCGAGCGCATACAACTGCTCTCCCGTGACTCCGTCCCACAGAGAGATGAAACCACTCCTTGCTCCAGTAGCGATGATAAAATGTGGTGCAAGATCGAGCGAGACCATTTGTCCATGAAGGCGCATAACCACGTCCTCAGAACCGGGCGAGATCGGAAGGAATGCATGCTGGGCTTTCCATTCTTGGATTGTTCGTTTGAATATTTGTACATGACCGTCTGGATAAAGAATAGCTGCAGAAACCCCTTCGTTCGTCCCAGGTCGCAGTAGGACCGCTCTTGTCGAGACAACCCCATAGTTGTCAGAGAGTCGAGGGTTGAATACGAGAACAGGTTTGGAGTCGTAGAGATCGTTCCACTCAACAACGCCTCCATTCTTGTAAGAAGCCAAGAGAAAACCTTCAGTGATGATGGTATCTCCGGATGTACTCCTCCGATGCAGCATCGTAGGTCGTTCGGCCGTACTCTTGGTGGCGGGCCGATCCTCAAAGACAAGTTCGAGCACTCTCGACTGTATAGTATCGAGTTTCAGCAGTTGCCTCCGGACGGGCTGTCCCCTCTTGAGCAACCAAAGGGCGATAACACCGGCACGAGTGCCAGCTGCGCAAAAATGTCCTACTGAGTCAACTGCAACTGTGGTGACGACAGAGCCTTGGTTGTCTAGATCGTCCACCGGCAAGTTGAGAAATTCCCCTGTGGCGATCGACCACACCACTACTTCGTTGTCGAAACTGACGGAGACAACTGTGCGTCCATCGGGGGTAGCGGCGACCTGGTCGACATCGGCTTCACATCCTCGAGGTAAAGTAATAAATTTGAACCTCGAATCAACTTTCGGATTCGGCTCTCGTTCGTTCTCTTGAGAAGCTAACTCGGCTTGGCGAGTGTGGGCATCCTTCAGTAGGAAGAGGAGAAGAAGCCACAACGAGAACGTAGTGGCACCGATAGGGATAATGATGACTTTTGTGATGCGGACGATGTAATACGCGATTCGTGAATGAGAAAGTGAAGGAGAGTAAAATCCTGGATTTTCTTCCCCGACTTGGGTATCGAAAGAAACTAAAGCAGGCTCCTCGATTCGGAGATGGACAAGAGCATCGTCGTTGGGGTTGAGCGTCTGCCATAGATTCCAAGCCGGCGATTGCGCACCGGTGCGGTGTAGCGCTGCAACCTTTTCGGCATCGAAAGCGGGACGGGTGTTGTTTGGAAGTTGCGAGTACGAAAAATGGTATAAGAATGCGGTGATGGCCAGCATCTAAGAATTGCTGGAGTCAACGGTCTCAGACAGAGATTGGACCACTCACCATAACTAAACTGCTGTTCCGGGCAGCCCTTGCCGTGAGTATCTGGCGCAACCAACCAACTGCGTCCCGTGGTGTCTTGACTTCCTTCAGGGGAGAGTCGGGAGTGTCCTTCGGGTCAGGCTTCAATGACTTATCTTGACGAATGAGGTCATGGAGCTAGAATGACTGTCAGAGGAGGTCCACAGGGAGGTCAGATTACCTGCCTCGAGTCTTTGTAAGTCGATTGAAAGGACTGCGACGAAAAATGTATGGACGAGGAACCAATGTGCGACAAGAACAACGACAGCGAAGACGCAAAACTGTCGGATTGCGCCACGTGCGAAGACAGCGATAGTGCCTAGGACTGCATTACAAGTAACCACCTTGAGGGTATTGGAGGCACCTGCAACACCCATGCCTTTGCTGATGCGTTCCTTGACTGGCAGGGTGATCGAAGTGGAAATGACTTCATCGACCTGAAGTGGGTGAGCAGAAACCGAGCCGAATGTAAAGGCTGCGCACCAGTCGAAACATGTTCTCAGCGCCAATGAACACGACTGTGATTGGCAGAAAACCCCTGGAGAAGATTGAGGGCCAGCCGAGGACAGTCGAAATAGGCGTACCATGGGACCATAGTAACCCGGAAACCCCAGATAGCGCAGACGCTGACACTACAAACAGTGCTAGCAATGATTTCGATAAGACCGGTAAAGGCGAGACCATATCGCGAATGAACCGAATCCATCTTGCGGAGAGTGCCAGAGAAGTGGATGAAGACCACAATGTACATAATGTACAACAAGGTAGAGATAATCGTGGAGTTTCCCAAGTGAGAGTCGAACTAACCATGACGGCCATGAGTTCTTAGGAAGAACGAGATAAAGGGCGACATACTTGTAATGCCAGAAGCCGAGGCTGAGCTGGTGGGAAGTGAACACGGCCTTTGCCCTTTACGGCTTCGGAGGCTAGAGCCTTCCACACGGCATGGCCGGCGTTCGTCTGGCAATCGGTCTCGCGAAAGTAGTACGTAAGGACAAGGTATGCCCCATAGTCTGTTTTGTCGCCGTCGCCTAGTGACATACGTCCAGCAACGACCATAGGTAAGTGGACAGGGATCTTCGAGAGCGTGTCATTGCGAGCGTGGTTCATCGTTTCGAGAATATCAGGGTCATTCATGAGTGTCTCGTCATCGTAGTCCCAGAATATAAGTGGGCTGGTTGAAAGACACCCTCCTTGACCGAGCGGTGCCACAACGCAGGGAAGGTCGCGCTTTCTGGTGAGTTGAGCCGATATCTCCTGTTCCAGTGAGAGTGTCTTCTTCAACAACGGCTTGTTGAGTACGCCGTCTCTCCTATAACTGGCGACGAGCAGCCGTTCTACCCGAACAGTACGTTCGAATCCACAACGGGCTCTAGCAGCGGCATCCTGGCGAACATTGAGAGCCTCATACCCGTGCCAGATGTCGTGTAAATCGCCGATATGGGAAGAGCGAACCTTGCCGAGGGGAAGGAGGTTGAGGAGGGGTGAATAGAAGCGGGAAAACGGTCGAGATGAAGCATAAATGGCGAGTGCAGGATAGAGCAGGCCGGTGATTACTACGCAAGAGATGAGAATGACTCGGACTTGGTGCGTAGCACAATGTCTAGACGAATGGCCACGACCAACCAAGGCCGGTCAGCGGAAGAACAAGGAGCAATGAGTAGTGATAAATAACGAGATGGATGCTTACATTCCAAATTTAGCAAAGAGGTGACTGAGAATTTCTCGAATTGAACCAAATCCATGCCCCACTTTCATGTCCAGCCTCCGGTGTTTACCCGCGAGCGAGATGCGAATCGAGGGGAAGGAAGCCGTGGATCGTCGGTGTTGATGAGGCTTTGATGACGGGAACGCGGCTAGCACGACAAGTTCAACGCGCCGGGGTGGGAGGGTCCAGGAAGGGTCAAGGAAGGTGAGAGAATGGGTCGGTCTCCACGACCAGACGACCAAGCAAACACGCAAACACCTGCGGCTTGGGCTTCTTCTCTCTCGAGCTATTTCTCCGCGCCGCTCGAGGATAGGATTTCTCCGCAACCATTCAGCCCGTGAATGGCAGCGAGCCTCCCTTCGACAACGCCCAACCCATTGCGGACGCGGCCCGACAATGGTCCGCGATAGACAGGTCTGATTCCGGTACTCGCTTTGGAGCCTTGGAACAGGAAGGCCAGGCTTCGACTACGTCATAGCATGTAGAGGCAGCATGATCGTGGCAATTATCTCAACGATTGTCATCAGGGTCAGTATTCGATTCATACATCACAGGTGTATGAGGGAAGCCAGCCGTTGAAGTGTGTGGCGCTCGAAAAACCCCCCTGACTCTGACAGCCACCATAAACAGACGTCAAGGGCCAAGGCTCGTCTACTGAGCATTCGAAGCCATCATAAGTGAGCACCCAAAATCGTTCAACTAGGTATACATATCGAGTCTTAATGCTCTACTCCCCACCCTTAGAATCACTTCTGCCATGGCATGCAATTTCGATATCAGGGGCCTTCAAACTCTGCTCCGCAAACATATCAAGCGCTTGCAGTGGGAAAGGCAGGGGAAGTGGCATCACACCCTCGACCGGGATAGGGTTCATCCTCGAAGGGACCCACTGGCCGTCTCTCCAGCGCCTCTCCCTCGAAGCAAACATAGACTGTCCTACAATAGAGACTTGCTTCAAGTCGGCAGCAAGTAATTCCCATTTGGGAAGGAGGACGTCCACGGTGTTCTCGACTTGGACGAGAGAGAGCGGGTGAAGGGCTGTCACGAATAGCAGGACCTCCTCCAGCTTTCGGAGCTTCACCATGATACACAGAATGATTGTGATCAGGCGCTCCGCGACTCGCTGTGTACTTGGTTCAGCCTGTACGATGTTTCAGTGTGCATTGCGGCATAATAAGGAAAGACACGAGCCAACCTCATTAACACCTGACCCGAGTGGGCCCGTAAACTTCAATTTCCTGAGCTCACTGAAGCACATGATGGCAGGAAAGATTTGGTGATCAAACTGCGGAAGCGCAATTTCGAGAGTATGAGTCGATGGAGCGGATCCCTTTAGTGCTTCAAAGGTCTCGAGGATCTCCTCAGTCGTATTCGCATTGCGAGGAGCCACGGGCAATGGAGGAGTAGCAAGAAGCGCACGAAATTCTAATTCGAAGGAGCTGACTTTGGCACGGCATGTAAAAGAAGGAGCTACCACCCCTACGCCACCAAATCTCTCTAAGTTGGGGAGCACCTCTGGCGAAAGACGAAGAGGGAGGATGACAACGCCTGAGTGGTACATCCACACGAGCTCCTTTACACTGCTATTCTCTACGGCAAAGGTGACGAAGGCATCGACGAAGGCAAAAGTTAGCGCAAGCGGCGTGTCGTTGGCGGCTGGTGGTTCGTCGATTTGCAGAAATGATAGTTGGGGTATGTTGGGGACAGATTCTATCCCAATCAAAGCTTCATATAGCATGTGAGCGTCGAGACGTAGCCGGATGAGGGTGTGTGTGTGTTCGAAGATGAGGTCGGTGAGGGTGGTGCAAGGGCGAGGGCCGATGAACGCATATCTTGGGTCAAAACGATCTCCAAAGGGATTAGAAAGCTCCAAATTAAGTAGACTCCCTCTAGCACGGTTGTGTCGCGAGTGAGAATAGCATGGAAGACGGCAACCCGTGAGAGAAGGAGACACCAGGGTTCTCAGCGCTCGTTGGTCCCGTAATGGCCGGTGCATAGTCTCCGGTAGAACTATACCGACGAATGTAAAAGCGGTGAGGTGCATTCTCGGCAGAACCACCCCCCACAATATAAAAGTTTTGATATACTCTGGCGTCTCGAGGGGATTCATGAAAACGAAAGAAAGCTCTCGAATGAAGGAAAGAATTCGAGGGGAGCTGACGATGGAGCCTGTTTTGTGGAGGAGATCGGCGTGGCTCTTGAAGTTAATAGGCATCAGTGGATTAGCAACTGATGGGTCTGCCATCGCAGTATCACTCCATATGAACGTCTGGAAGATTAGGCTCTGTGAAATGTCGCGAAAAGCGTTGCAAACGAGTGACGCCTCCTTCAGCGTCAATTGGTCTGCATGTACCATAATGGCTCTCCATATCTCGGGAGGGTAGCGTTTGGGCATTGGAATTTATGAGGAGAGTTGTGAGGCCACTTGCTGAAATTAGGCCAGGGGTTATGGAAGTGGGTCACTAGTCACAAGCGCATCAGATACTGCGTCCGATCCGCCCCGTCTTCGATCAGTGCTTATATCCGCTAGAACTTACATTTCCCTCGTTTTTCAGAGGTAGAACACGTTGGAACTTCGACTTGGGTGCAAGGAGCCAACGAGGACAGGTCAGACTCCGAAGCTGGGCTATGCGATAGATTGACATGCGATTATATCGTCCATTCAGCTGCTCTACCATTAGTACACTTGCTAGTGAATACCTTTACTATTTCTCTTCCCCGAAAATTCCAGTGTGGAGCTTTCGAGTCCTTCCTGGCCATATGTACAAAACCAAATGTTGCCGAAGCAACACTACGGTGAAACCTAAAACACCATATTACCATTCACGCGTTACATTCTATTGCACTTTACCTTCCGTGTTACATCAGTAGACGCCGCCAATGCAAAGATGTTGGGAAAGTGGGTCGAAGCTAGTACTCTGGTCTCATCCCGACTTGATACGGTGGTTTGACTGTAAAAGTGGTTCATCTCATCTCATCCACTACTGGCTATAATCCGCTTTTTCTTTCCAATAAATCCCTTCAATCGAGCTAGTTGGTGGGGGCATGCTTGACCCATCCCAATGGTCGAGGCTGGTAACTTCCCTTTCCGCAGCTACCCGTACCCAGATAATTACCTTGTAGTAATCAGGACGCTATTCAAAACGTATATGAAGTTCGCACGCGAGCCGAAGACATGGCCATTAGAATTCTGCGAATAACTTGCCGGACTCGACACTGTTATGTTTATTTTCATGCCTTTGCAATTCAATCACCCTTATACTCAACTTGGCGGAAGGGGAGAAGCGATTGCTGCCGCGAGGAACTAGCGAAGCGCCGCTTTAATTTTGCCCTTGTCACGTCACGGAACCACTAATCCCCGATGTTCAACTAGTGAATGATTTGTAAAATGGTAGCGTTGTTAACCATTGATTGTGATTCCGGGATAGATATTCATGTCAGACTTGAGACCATAAAGTAAGTTCATTGTACCCAATTTTACATACAAGTTTTGAGGTGCGCCTATATATACCACATACAATGGAGCTTGTGGAAACGGTGGAGCTTTTGGAACTCCTCATGCACACGAACCGCATCCCTTATCCGTGTGGAGATCGTGCCATGGTATTCAGGGAACTCTGTATCATCAAACCACTGGAGAAACTCGCAAAACTTGGGGATAATCGGAGTGAGTTGGTAGGGCGAAACTGCATCGAGAAGCTTGCAAAGTGATCGGAGCACAAATTCCTCGTTAACCACAGGTCCGCCCAAATTCCGCGATTTTCCTTTTCCCTTTCTCCCAGAATGCTGTGATAAATGAAGTGACCATGCCATCGCCATCCAATCCAACCCGCTGAATTCCGAATCTGTCCACTCTCGCTCTTGTTCCTCTTCGTTGAAATATTCCCATGTGAGAATCTGCTCAAGCTCACTTTCCCGTGTCATTGACTCCGTGTCCCCCCGTGATTTTAGGAGCGGTCGGCGCGACAAGGCGAAGAAGCCGTCAGCGAAAGATCGCCGCCATTCGACTGAAAGTGTTTCGAAAGCATCCAAAAATACATCTAGTATTGTCCATCCTATCCACAGTGGATGGTCCGCCAATATGAAGTTGAACACAGCAGACACAGCCGTGGAGAGGCAATAAGGTGGTGCCGGGGGACCAGGATAAACTGTCGTGGTCTTCATGTAGTACTCCAGCGCTACAGAGGAGATAGAAAGTTCTCGCGATTCGAGGAATGACTCCAGGAGGTGGAACTCTGTATACTGAGTGATCGTTCCTTGTGTATATCGCAAAAGGGACAGAGCTGCGATCATATTGTGGAGTCGGTGGTCATAAACCGACCCCATTGGTAGACCCGATCCATCAGGAATGTCCAGTCGGGCAACTACTCTTGCAGCCAGCCTCAACCACGGATTTTTCAAGTCCAGAACCACGTTCTTTGATCCCTCTATTGTGTACGAAGGTACGTGTTTGGAAAGCATGAACACGATGGCCAAAAAGTTTGGATCCGGGTCCTCATTAGCTCCAAGCTGAAGGTCATAGTTTTCGAGCAGTTCGTCCTGAAAAGTGGGTGCTTCATAGAACGTGGAACGAGGGACCATCATGGTTAATTCTTGTGCCTGAGGCGCCACAAGCATCCTGCTAATGGCGGAGAGTCTATCATCTCCTATAACCGGGGCAATGGCAGTGAGGGCAGAGGTATAGAGGGGTAAACCACCCTTTGCTGTGATGACAGTGAGATATTGAACCGCTAGGGGATATGACTGTCGGTGTATGAAGGCAGAGACGACCAGGAAGAGTAGGGAGATGAGCTGCTTGTGAAAATCGGAAGGAGTGTCTTCAAACCAATTGGCAAATATAGCAGGGTTTTGAGCATTCTGAAAGAACCATGGGTGTTCAAGCCTACTAGTGGGAATGCGGCTGCGTAGCCGATCGGGACGTAGAGAACATGACATGGCTGCGAGTGTGAGCACAGCTTCAAGTAATACCATGTCACAAGAGTGGCCGTCGCCCCATTTCGGGGTATGATTCGAAAGGACTACTAGACATATCCCAATCAAGAATGGTTCCCTTTTTTGTCCCCGCCAGTAGCAACGGTACTCTGACAGCGTGGTTAGAAGCCATAACCATTCCTCTGTGGGCAGTTCCATTCTTCGTGTCACATTTGTGAAGTTGGACTCCGCTTGTCTCACATCTTCAATGTCACGGTGGTTCCAAGGGTCGCAGTTGGGGAGGTAGTCAAAAGCCGCAACTACGACCTGAGCCCCAGGAACATTGGAAACTCCCATCCGATGAAGGAGATCTCGTACTGTGGTCATACACCGCACTTGCAATTTGTCAGGTCCACGCAACGAAACTGCTAGCAATGCGACCAGCATGGCTGGAGGGCGGTGTGAGAGGTACTCTTCATCATTCCATCTCTCAATGATCCAGTGAGGCAAGCTGAATAATGGTGGAGTGTTAAGTGTCGCGCTACCCGCAAGCTGCCACACAGACCACTGTAGTGCCTCGCTGTGTTGAGAATCCGGGGCACTGTCATGAATTCTCTGCAAGGCCGATGCCACTGTGGAAAGCTGTACTTCGTCCGTTGTTATGTCTGCAATCGGCTTTTCAAGGGTTTTCTCTAGATAGGGGCGAGATTTATGAAGGATGATCCCGATAGACTGGCAGACACGACCCAGCGCTGTTGCTGGCATACCACTTATGTCTGGTAATATGATATCCTCCACTACTAGACTGAGGAGAAGATGCGCATTTCGGTACACCCTGGCGCAGGTGCGCGAAAGAGGAGAGCGGAAGGGCGAGGAGGTAACAAACACGGATATGGACTTTGTTACGATATAATAGAGGACCCCAATGCCAAAAATCGCCATGGTCACACCAAACGAGGGTGTACTGATGTGAAAAAGAAACAGGACAAGACCGATGGAAAAGAGAAAAAGGGAGATTTGGATGAGCAATGGTAGTATCCCGACCATCTCTGGGAGCTTCCAACGCTTCATTCCGAGGTACCGGAATTCACGCGTCTTCGCTCGTTGTTCTGGGAGAGACATCGCCCCTAAGCCGCGGTCGAATTCGCGTACCCAGCCTTTGATGAGCATGGCGATGAATGCAGCCAGGAGCATCACTCCGAGGCTGGCATAGAAGAGAGCGTTGACGATGACAATGTGTTCTGGAGGGGAGAAGACTGGAGGGACATATGGCCCAAGGCTCGAATTACGCATCATTTGCGTTTGGTGAATGAGGACTTCCTGTATGATATCCATGGGGTCCGGTTCGAGACGACCGAGGAGTTCGATCAGGAAAGCGCTGATGAAGCCTGCAAACAACGCGGCCTGACAGCCCATAAGCTCAGCTCAGGCTGGCGACAAAGGGAGGTAAGACATACGAAGATGAGTATGGTATCCATTTGTTCAAGCCATGCTTTTTCGCGCTCGCGGTCGGTGATCTCCATTCCTGGGGTTCTGATATCAGATGATACGACGTGATGCGGCTGCATAAAGCCCAACGCGCCTTCATTGTAGTGTTCCCAGACAGTCTTGAGGGTCTTCGGAGCTTCTGGGTAACACAGACGTATGAGAAGTATACTTGGATGTGATTAGGGAACGGGCTTGCCTGGTGTACCCCCAGGAAGCGGGGACTCTTGCGTTATAAGAGGACATTAGTACGTGTAACTGACTGGGATAAGAGAGATGTGCTACCTTGCCTCAATTTCTTGGTGAGAAGCGACATGGCTATGGTGTAAGCGAGCTATGTGGTGGTAGATTGCAACCTTGCTCGTCACCAAGCATGGAGTATAACCCGTGCTACTCTCAAGCTCCTGCCCCGCCTCGTGTTGACCGCCATGTTTATTGCGCCTCGCGTGGCGTCGACGTAACGGTGAGAAGGATGCGTCATGGGCGAGTTCGCTGGTGAGCGTTGCTGGGTCCTTGCGGAGGTCACTCGTGTGGTCATCTGCGACGACCAACTTTCGGAGACGGAGGCACGCACGGTGAAAGCAGGCGTATAACGAATGGCATACACCAACTCGTTTGGACTTTGGTGGGTGGCCCCCTCTCCGCGATATCCTCCCTGCGCTAATGCTGTTTCAGGGACTTCAAACGTAAGCCTTATGTATGAACAACCCACCATCGGACCCGTCTTTACTTCCTGGGCCGCGCGACCCGCAGAGGAGGTGAACCCAATTAAATTGTCGCGGTGGCAAGAAGCCCCTATATTCAAGTATCAGTCAGGCACACTCAAATCCACCAGAATCTCAGCTCGCACCAGTGACATTCGAAGAGATATTAGGTCGCCAATATTGACGTCGAAGTCAAGCCCTCGGTTTTGCTCACAAGTACCACGTACGAGAACGTTTATTGTGCAGAGAACACGCGCCCCAAGGGCGAATTCAAAGCCATGGAGTGGGACGTGAGGCTCGCTCAGCAAAACCCGGACGAGTACGAACTTGACCTAGGCCAATATCTAAACCCATTCGGGCTCTTTTTCCAGACCAACGCTAGTCTCCCGAACCAATTAAGAGACCGTCGATGTGACGCGCTAAAATGATTATAAATGTACCAAGCCCACCAGTATTGCAATGAAAACACAATACGTTGGATAGTTTGGGTACATACTGGGGCATGCGGGCCAAAATGGGGGAAGTCATTGAAGTTGGAATCAACATGGCCAGGGTCTTGCGCAACTATCCGGCATTCGTTGGAGCGGAGCTAGCGGAAAGGGAAACCTGGCATTGTTTTCCACCGCTCTTTGGGCATCCTTCCAGATGGCCGGGGTAAGTAGCCACAGGCGAACAAGATACGACGTGGTCAACGTGTTGCTGGTGAGGGGCGATGTTCACGGAAATGGGGTCGGAGAATAGGATCTCTTATCTTCATACCGCGCCTGTCCACGGTGCCGTTGCTTGCCAGTGACTGGGCCAGGCTTCGCGAAGGGGGAATGCTCCTGGTGAACGCGTGTCTGGCGCGTTTTTTTGCCTCATACGTTATACTATCGTCCTATGTATACTATTTCATGTCCTCTTGGTACCCTACCTTGCGTTGCAACTGACTCTGGACCTTGGCCGATTTCTGAAGCATCATTGCAAGGATTACGGTTTGACACAATACGCAACCTATATATTCCTATAATACGGACCTTGAAAGGATGCTCCCTTGAGTTGAGGGTGGCAGATAAACAAAGATGTTGCTTGACCCCTGCCACTTCCACAGAGGTTCCCGCATGGAAATGGACATTTCGCCGCACTGGATGACACATGCCTTGTCACGCAAAAGAGCTCGGTCTCCTGATTCTGGAGAATCGGGCACTGAGAACCGTCCGATGGTGCGTTTGCCACCACTCATCGTGGCTGGGAGTAACATGCGCTCTAAACTGGTTTCACTCCCAGAAACGTCCTTCGCTATCTACCCGTACCAATACTACCGCATCAGCTGCGTCGGCATTTAAATTCCAGCCTGTCGCAGACTCCTATCCCCACACCCGACAACGTCCAACAGAAGACTGGGTTAGCAGAACCAGCGGTTTGAGGCTAGATAGTCCATCTGTCAACGCCGTTGCACTCGTGAGTGGTTGATTGGACACTCGAAGGAGGTTCCTTGGCAGGAGGTTACACGACGAGACGTGCTGCTGACTGATTTCCAACAACTTGTACAGCCTCCTCTTTCTACATATGCTTCTCATGCTACAACTCCATTCTCGGAAGTCCAATCGCTCCCTTTCGGTTTTGATCCGGAGTGCGGTTATCTTCCGACTCCTCGGCACTCACCCCTCCCTTATCTGGATCATGCTTCCAGCTACCAGTATGCATTGGTGTCACATCCTCCAAGTGCTCATGCTACACCGCCTCAAACATCCCAATTGTTGGTTGGCCATGAGCCACAAAATATGAATTCGCTCAACGAAGACCAGGACATGGCCTCTCCCACACAAATGGTCGCATCACAAACACCTACCGCTACACCTTGTGATGGTAAACGCAGAGTCGTTGTGATGGGCAAGCGGGACGACTGTGATAAATGCAAATTCAATCTGCCTGGGCACTTCTTACACTACATCTATGTATAGAGAGCTATTAAGGACCACTGCACGAATCATTCTGCTCCGATGTTGGATCATTTTCTGTTTCATGGCTTACTCTCGCATTTGTCGTGCTCCACCGCTATTTGCTTGTATGTAACACTATCCTCATCACCCTTCGCGTAAGAGACTACTATTTGATAATGTCTTTCTAACTTGATTCATCCTCTTCTGTCTGAGCCACTTGCTTTGTGTGTTTCTTCCGTGCCTTTTTCGCGCGTCGTCGTTTCCGTTCACGCTCTTTGGCTTCCCGCAGCTCTGCTTTTGAGAAACCTGGGTTCTTGATTGCGTCCAGCTTGAAATGACTTCAGTAGTGATATCTCAAATGGGGTTAAGCAAGGCACCTTCCTAACAAGGAGCTTGCGTGCGATCCGCCGATTCTCTTGTAATGAACGCGTTTCTTGGCATGTGACGCGTATCCCTGTAGGTTTATGAAGCAAAGACACCTATATCATGCGTCAGTCTTATCGCCAAGGGTGACGTGCGGCCTTACATTGTTGGCCGTCTTGTTAATGGATTGGCCGCCTGGTCCCCCACCTATTCCGGCATATAGCACACTGACGCCCAGGTACCCTAAGGTACTACCTCACCTCGTATGAACGTCTCTTCCAGGTCATCTTCTTTCAGTACCGGAATTTCCCGCCCTTTCGAAGCTTCCTTCAATTGCGAGTAGTTCACCTTTAAAGGTTTTCCTGTCCCAACAACAACTATATTATCCATGTCAATGTTTTGATCTAGCCTTGGACCGCGTTAGCATCGTGCCAGATACATGAAGACAGGGCTCACACATCGGGTGAACCAGAAGAGCGCTTCCTTCTTCGAGGAGGGATTTCCATGGGTGCAGGGTTCTTGATCGTTTCGTTCGAGCCTAGCTCAGTGTTTTCCGTGATCCGTAAACCTGGACACGAGAAAAGATAGCGTTGTCAACCCGGCGGAAATTAATGCTAAATCAAGATGGGCACATACGATATATCCCATCATCTTGTAATTTACCCTGGACGAAGTTTTTGCGAAGGACGTCTGCTACCTCGCGAGCGAACTGAACATTTTTGGCGTATTGTTCCGGGTTGGTTTCACCTCGCGCGTTGATGAAGTCTTGACGAGTCTTTGCTACGAATGCTGATTGTTTTTGCCTGTGAGTCACAGAAGCAGGTGAAGTGCTTTTGAAGGGACGAACCGTGGTGGATGGTTGGGTCACCTGGATAAACAATAGAAATACCAAATAATTCTAACCAGCTTTTATGGCGTACCTGAGAATGTTGAGGCTGCTGCACGGAGTACAGCGCGATAGGCTGACCGAGCTGACCATCGTAGTGAGGCACTGATTGACATGGTGGAGGACAAGAACCGGTACGAATGACAACGCGTCGGGACGTCCTGAACGATAGGTAGTGGCGAGTGGTTGTCATTTCTGGGTTTTCTTCGACCTAACACACGCCTTAGCGGTTCTTGGCCTTGACCGCCACCTCGCTTTATTAAGCCTCAAAATCTGTCACCCTGCTTGAAAGGGTTGTTGTAGTATTCGTTCAGGACTACACTTGTCAGGTCAACCTTCGAGGATATTTCAAACCAATCGTCTGCGACCATCCTCATTGCGGCTGTTTCTGTCTAGCTGCCTCTGTCTAGCTGCCCTGTTTAAAATAGTCCATTTGTCATATGTCATCCCCCCAAGACGACCATGAGGGAACACAGCATGGCGTAGGTTCCTGCTGCGAGTGCTTGGAACCAAAGCCTAACGCGGTCACGCTCTAGATGCTATTCGCCTCCATAGGAGACATTGCTCCGGTAGCCTCCACACTCAAGGCGATCGGCGGAATGACTCGTGTGCGTTGGCTATTTGCTCCGCAGACCGTGTCGAATGACGATTCATCCCGATAGACGTGTACAGTCGGCATCACTAAGGCTGGCTTTACATTTGCAGTGGAATGCCAGAGGACCTCGCAAGGCACGTCTTAGTCATGTCGTTCAAGGCGCCTACTGAAAGCATCTTATAGCGACTGCATATCTGTCATCAGCCTTGTTCGATGAGTACTCATACAGCCCCCGTTCTCAAACTCAAGGGGACGAAGAGATGCATGAAACAGACGAGGAAGACGAAGTCGCTGCCGAAACTCAAACAATGTTCGACGTCAACCTCAACATGCTTATTGATTGTCTTACCATTTATGGGGCATCTGTATCGATGTCCTCAAATACTGGAGGAAATTGGAAGAGCAGGAAGCGGGGGGAGGACGAGGAACGTGTACAAGGACCAATGGACGATTTCCTGGCATCCCTTGGAAGTAAGAAGAGGAAGACTAGTATGCGAATGAGTTGTACTGGAGAGGGATATCCTTTGAAGCTACTGCTGTGCGTGCAGAAGGAGACCCCACAAGAGAGTGCCTGTGGTCTTGACCGTAATACGACAGGGCTGAAAGTGCAGATGGTCCGACTACGATATGCTTGCTCCATACCCTCGTCTCCGAGCCCCAAATGGATTTAGCATTTGACGATGACGACAAGTTCGTGCGTCTCACACCCAGGTCCCTGATCCACTGATCATCTCTGGTGCACCAGGGTTGTCAAGGTTATCATGAAGGTACGCCGCTGCCCTATCATAATGACGACCTAATGTGTTCCTCAGTCCTCCTGGCTCCGCGATGCACTAGCAGAAATCGATTCGAGTTGCGAATACATTACCCTTGTATGCAATCCTCCCTCCGCTCAAGTCAGAGCCGCAAGAGGCAAGCAGACAACCGAACCGTTGCCCTACTTTCGTATCCAAGCGAGGACCTTGCGAGGAAGCATAGAGGCAGGTCAGCGTATGCATTTTAAATGGTCGGACAAATGACGTTGTTCCTTAGATGGACTACCCAAATGATCGTGAGGTCCTCGAAACTTTTGAGTGCGACCAACCTGTCTCCTTTAAGTACGTCCCTCATTCCGAATGTGGCCGATGGACTGATATTGAAGGGTCAGCTACGCATACAAGACCATCACGCGGGCCAATCGAGCGTTGGCGGCGTCTTTGAAGCTGTCTTTACGAATCGACAACGAAGGCCTGCTGAGTCTGCAGTTTATGTTACCTCCTAGTCGACCAAACGGCGAAGCACATGCGTTCATCGAGTTCAAGGTCTGCCTGGTGATTCCTAGCATGCCAAAGAGTCGTACTCATGAACCATGAATTTAGTGTATGGCCAGAGAAGAAAATCTATGATATGTAGAATTCTAGAACAGACCATCAAAGTAATCGGGTTTGATAGGTGGAGAGGGTGTCGCCGGATGGAGAGAGGATATGGCCTTCGGTGTTTTTGGTACATAGTCAGCGAGGACCGAATCGAATGTCGGCACTGGCTCTGCAAAAAAATGCGTGAATGCGTTACCATCGCATAAAATAGGAGACAAACCTTTTGGTAATGCGCTCTTCTTTGCAACAATCTCACTCAGTCCAGATGCAATAAGTTGTCGAAGGGCGGGGCCTTCCAAGGGCTGGAGTCGTGGTCAGTCTCGTTTAGAAATAGAATCGGCTGACTATACCTTGACCACCTTCTTCGGTACTGCAGGAGCGGCTGGGCCGGCGAGGTCAGTGACCTGGGTCGGCACTGCTTTGAAAGTGCCAGTCGGGGTCGACGCTTTGCCCAAGAAGGCCAAGACGTCTCCCTTTGTAATCATTCCTCTAACACCTGTACCCTTAATCTTCTTGAAGTCCGATACTTGAAGCTCGTTGAGAAGTCGAAGTACTGAGGGGAAGATTGGGCCGTCAGGGTGGACATAGTCTGTGGGTCCTTTTGGTGCCGAATGTGATGGAGCTGGTGGCTGAGCTGGTTTTGACTGCGCGGCCGAGGGAGCAGCAGAAGTGGCTTCCGCTGGGATTTCGATATTTGAGAGGTCGTCACCCTCCTCGGCTAGTAACGCAATGAGTTTACCAACAGGCAGGTTCTTGGTCCCGTCTGGAACCTATGAACAACGCGTCAAGGCTGTCCATACCAGCAGAAGACGCGTGCATACGAGAATTTTGCCTAGCACACCATCATCTGGCGCCTCAACCTCAATAGTTGCCTTGTCGGTTTCCTATATAGTATGTTGACAACATGTGAGCAATCAATTCTCTCAGAAAGCGCAAGACGGTTTTCTGTCCATACGATTTCGAGCAGAACGTCACCAGAAGCAAAAGACTGGCCTTCCTTCATCTTCCACGCAGAGATACCTCCTTCTGTCATCGTCGGAGACATGGCAGGCATATGAAATGGGGACACCGCGCGTCGATTGCTCGAAGAATGCAGACCTGGGAGCCTTCGTGAGTAGGCCGCCACGCCGGAGGGTATCCCAAGGTTACCTCTTGAGACCAAACATCGTGTTGAGGCCAACCTTGAGGTCGAGGCCAGCGACCAGCGGGAGGCGGCGGATGCCATTTTTGCGGTTGGTTGAAGCAGGGGCCGAGATACAGGGTGCCAAACTAGATGGTGCAACCTCGGACAGGGCGTCACAAGGAGATACACATAATCAAGGTATTTTCGAGTTCACGACGAAGACCTCACGCTTGCAGCCCCCAAAAAGAACATAGGCTCATAAGGCGACTCCGACCAAACCACCAACCACCAACCCCAGCATAAAGCCAGAGAGCACTTTTATTGTTTATTTTGTGCATCGTTTCTATCCTTGACTGACTGACTGAACTGGCGCATCACGTATAGAACGCAATGTGCACCACCTGGATGCAAACGAGCCTGCCAAGCCTGCCAACGACTCTGCCAACAACCCCAGCCGCTCAAAGGACCTGGCTCGCCTGCTTGTCTAGGTCAACTTCTGGAAACTGAACTTCTCAACCCAAGCCTTCGTTCGGACGCAATGCAGCCAACCGATCTTCCACAGAACGCAAACGCGCTTGCTCCAATACAGCCGCAGTCAATACAGCCGACGCCCTTTCACAGTGAACTTGTCATATACCACTATGGAGATAAAAAAGTGATCTTCCCCCGCCAAACCACTTACGATGTACGTTATCCTTTCACAATCTCCTGGCTGCTGCTCACAAATTGTAGCGCGCGGTATCTATCGCTCGCGAGTACTTCAACATATCCGGGAATATCACTCTCGAGACTGTACTGCAAGGGGGCACAGAACTTTATGAGATTTCGCCTGAAGCATGGGGTGCGGTGTGTCCCTGGTTGAGCGTCGTATTTATGAGGGTTGCTACGGATTTCCCGGGTGTTGATGGACCTGGAATCTCACATGGTATTTCGACTTATTGTTCATTGCGCCGACCACTTGACGAACACTTCACAGGCGCAATCAGGATCTGGAAACGCTGCGGGACGACGTCTGGCAGAGACAGGATCGTCAAAGTGATCTCACTTTCAATCAAGACGCCCACTGGAAAGTTCGACATACTCAACTTCATTGGGTCCGACCCTATATCCAAAATTTTCGACGATTATTCGAGTCGGAGTGGCATCCCAAAATGTCAAGTAAAGTTATTCTTTTTCGGCCAAGAGATTGTAAAAGATGGCATGACTCTGCATGAATCCGGACTCAGGGATGGCACGGTGCTCACTATGGTTCCTGAGCTCCGTGGAGGAAAACCAGTAATCTATTTATACCCTCCCACGGCCGTGGACGTGTCCGTCAAACTCAGTCTCGTTCCTGCTTGGGAGTACTCCGCTATCTACCCACTTGCAGTGATCAAGAAGGTAGAGTTGGCCAAAGGGCAAGTAGGACAGCAAATAGAATGGAATGTTCACGCAAACCCCTCCGGTTTGCTTCAAGATAAGGTGTCGGAAAAAGACATCAGCTATTTGTTTTGGGAGGCAGAGTGCGCTGGGTGCTTGGCTCTACTCTTTTTAACTGACGACCCGTTTTCAGGACATGTGCGAATCCTTCTCAGGCACCCTCTACTCCTCCTCCCTCCCGTTCCAACTCCCCAACCCTTAACTCTCACCTTGCCGAGCGTCGTGCATTCGACCCAACGTCACCTCAAGTCACTCCGGATAATAGCATCCTCCTTCCGACTCATAAGATACCATCCTACCTTGATGATGCTCTGGCCGTGCTCGGTCTACACACTGAAGCCAGGACGTCTTTCATTACGTGAGTCTTCATCGCTTGCCTTGTGTGCCAGACTTCTCATTATAGCAATTTATCTAGTTACTGGCTACCTTCCATCATGAAGCACCCTCATGTGGCCCTACACTTCCTCCCTCAAGAGTCCTATGAGGTCGCAGCACCAATGGAGGTGACCCCCCGACCCGACGTCGTGACTCGTATCTTCATGGTGGCCCGTGGACTGGACAACGAGGAGGTGCAGCGTGAGCAATGGGCGGAAGCTTCTCTCCGTGCTTCGCGGCCGGTCGAGATTTGGCAAGGAATTGTAGGGATGTCCTTGGAGAGGGCATCAGACCCCACCATCTTCCGCGTCCTCGAGTGGGGTGGGATGTTTGTGAACTGAATTGGCCTGGTTTCTCAGATTCGGATGTCCACATCCCGACCCAAACGACTTCGTAGGAGCAAGTGGGTCCCTAATACTTGGCCCCTGTTCACTGTACTCTAGTTGGGATGAACCATGGTGTTTTCTTCATATCCTGTAGCCCAGGGCTCGCTGCGTTTCCACGACTCATTTTGTCGCGACGCGAGATTGGTGCCGTTCGCCCCCTTTCGTCCTCTTGTACACTCATAAACAACTCCACTAAGTGGCGAATTTACGGGGACTGTAATCCTAGGTATCACCTGGTGGACAAAGGAAGGCTTCTGTTCGTTCTCCCTCTTCCACGTTGTGTGTCAATATGGCGCCTCTAATATCGTCTGTAACCGTCTCCTTCCTCAACCTCACTTCTCAATCCATTTTCGCGTTCGTCGATGAGTCCCTCACCGAGTCCCTCGTTCATCTCCCTGCAGCAACTCCCGTTACCTTTGGCCAAGCGTTTCCCAGGTTCTCCAAACTCGCTCTGACACTCACAATCCGTGCCGAGAAAGATATTCTGGCAACCCCTACCGCAAAATCGGATGATTCATGGACTGTTCGCCTTGGCCGTACTATCTCCCGAAAACGGAAGTGGGAGGAAGTGCACATCCCCGGCGCCCCATGGCATATTTATAGGTTCGAAATGAATAAGGGTCACCATAGGATACTGGTAATGCCGGCTCGTGACCTGACCTCGTGGATGAAGCTGTTGCCCTCGACTCTTCCACTCTCGGCCCTCTGCTTACCAGGTGTGTGGTGGTAGTTCCAGTGCCTCGAGCACGCCCTGACAGGTCTATTTCTTTTAGGAACTCATGAGACGTGAGTGTCTGACCGATTCCGAGCAACCCGACCGACCCACACCACCTAGGATGGCAAAGTATGGGTGGCCCTTCTCTCAGTGTCAAGATTTGACCCTTCCAGAGGTACTATGAATCTTCCGGATGTATCGACGCATTCTGACACCTCACAGCAACTCCGAGCTGGCATCCGGCTAATCGTAAGTCGCCGGTGATCCCGAACGTGAGAGTGACATTCAGACGCCCAATAGGATATCCGCATCGTCGTTGTAGATGATGTACTACTGGCATACCATGGGAGTACCCCCCAACGTATTACCTTTTCCGCAATCCTGGCCGACATCGTTGCCTTTCTTGACTCGCCTGAGGGTCGCTCTGAAACAATCGTTATGTCCATACTAGAAGAAGGGCAGTTTCTAGGTTCTTCGCCCTTTTTCTCTCCTTTGGTGCGGGACGCCTTGTTCAGCCCGCCATCACGCGAGGGTCTTTGGTATCTCGAAAATCGGATCCCAACCTTGGGTGAAACCCGCGGCAAGGCCGTCCTGTTGTCGAGATTCGGCGGACATGGGGAGGGTTGGCCTGACAATAAAATAGGGATACATCCCCCATTGTGGCCAGACTCGGCCAAGGACGGATTCGAGTGGGAGATGCCCGACACTCGCGTCCGAGTCCACGACTGGTGAGAGTCTCCAGCCTATCGCATTATGGTGACTCTGACCCTGTTCAGGTATGCGATTTCTTCCTTTCTTGCGATCCCGGAGAAAGCGACACTGTCTTCGTCATACCTGCTGCCTTGTCCAGCTCCGAACGGGCAAAAGGACTTGGCGATCACCTTCACCTCTGCTTCCTCAATCCCGGCCGCCCTTCCGTCCACTGTAGCCTGCGGATTTGGATGGCCGGCGCTCAAGCTCGGGGTAGAAGGGGTCAATTCTCGTATTGGCCGATGGTTACTTGGCCAACTGGGTGGAGAAGCACCTCTCCAAGACCTACTTGGACAGGAAGACTGGGATGTGGTTGATCTCGAAGCCGGACATGCATCTGCTAACTCGGCGGCGGTTGAAGAAATACGCCTGCGGGGCTGGGTATTCATGGATTTCTGCGACGAACCAGAAAGTCAGTATATTTCTCAACTACCAGAAAGTCCCTTTTTATAAAATGGTCAGGTCTGGGGCTAATCCCACTGCTTGTTGAGGCCAATTGGAGAGGACGCAACTCAGGAGAGGAGGGCTGGAATTGATTTATTTTGGACTATTACCCTCCCTTTATCGTCTCACGTATCTTACGCCCTCTATGCCCATCTGTTCATGCAATCTTTACGAAGTTATGACCTTTGACCTGATGCTTTGTCTGTTCGTTCAGCTTCTGGCCCTTGCCACCTCTGGCCATACTTCGCATTAACGATAACAGCTGCCAGCTCGATCGACAATATTTCAGGGCTGTATCAGGGGATTAAGTCACGCGGTCTCTTGCACGATCTCTTAGACCTCTCAGCCGGTCGTTCCGGGCACTCAAAGGGTTCAGAGAAATCGTTCAAATTATAACCAATATTCAGAACACGTCTGGTATGTATATTTCAGGCTTCCCGTCGCGTGGCGTATGCTCATGCTTCACTCAACTTGCGGACAGTCTACATGTCGCAGCGTCAAACGAACGGTCCACGTGCAGCGAGTCCCAAGCTTCCCCAATCTCTTCACAACGTCTCTTCACCCGCCTCTCATATGTCAGCTGACCCAAACCTCGCCCCTTTCGCCGACCTCTCACCAGAGGATGTCAACATTATCGACTCTATTATTCTGCGCGCAGGCCCAGAGGCCACTTCATGGATTGCTGTTGTCAAAGCATATAACGATGTCTTTCAGGATCTTGGGAAGGAAGCTGCGGACGACGTGGATATTTACACAGTTCTACTAAAACTCGGCCTAATTCGGGCTTCAAACTGGGGAGAAAGATGGAGTCACGTAAAGGATGTCACTGGTATATTATCATCTTCCGCGCCCTCTGTCGCTCGACCACAACAGGTAGTTCCTTCAAGCATTGCGTCCTATAGTCCTCCTGCTATTCCACTTCGACTACGGAAGAGGGAAGAAGATACATTCACCTTACACTCTCGTATCTCGGATTCGACCTCAGTGATTCGTCCGCATCCCAACCCCGAGTCCGAACAGAAAAGGCGACCCGCCAGTACCTGCCGGACACGTCCGACAGCACGAGAGGAGGTCCCTAAGCGTCGACCGAGTTCCCTCCTTGCATTGACCAACCCAAAGCCACCTAAGGTGACCCACCCTCCTTCGCAAAATTCAGACGAAACCGCGCCACACTCGACCGCATTCACTGCAGCTAAACCACCGTCTTATCGTACACACGTTCACGAACATGATGTGCCACTTTCTTCTGTTCTCCCGATTTCGTCCACTGCCCCAAAGTTACATCCCAGATCTAGCAACCGTACAGCACACAAGACGCCTGCGCCTCGTCTCACAAACATCAGGGATCGAGACGTGCCTTCAAGCTCACCCTTCTCAAACCAGGTAGCTCGTTCTCAACTGGTGCCTCCCAGAAAACCTAAAAAATCGGAAGAAGAGACATGGAGAAAAATTGAGCTAAGACAGAAGGCGGATGCTCTCAGATATGAAAAGCTTGTAGGGGCCTGCTTTGATGTCTGGTGCGGAGGAGTGAAATGGCTGGAGGTTCGTTGATTTTTCGTTCCATCCCTTCCGTCGAGTCTCAATCTCGTTGTAGGAACGTGAAAAGGCAGCGGCCCTCGCGCGGAACGACCTAGTCTTGCGCTCTGTCGTTGAGAAATGGCGCCAATGTGCATCGGGTCACCTTGAACTTCATCGCCAGGCGTCCAAGGTCGACCGAATGCGCCTGCTTCACGCCACACTCAAATCATGGCAACATGCTGCCTGGACTCGCCGACGCAAACGATGGGCTGATCAACTCCGAGGGCAGATGGCTGAGATGTGTAAACGGGTGGACCACCGGATTCTGAGCGAGGCACTCAAGGTCCATTCACTTTATCTTCCTATATGCGAGATGCTGATGAAGAGATAGCACTGGATCTTTATCCGTCGGGACAAGGCTGCTTCCCTTTTCCACGAAGAGAACCTCCTCCGGCGGACTCTCGGCACATGGTGTCACAAAGTTCAACGGGTCTCCGAATTGGAAACTCGCGGTGAACTGGTCATCCAAGTGATGGATGAGGTTGTCCTTAAACGCGCCTTCGAAAAATGGAAACGCCGACTACGATTACACGCATTAGAAGGCGCCATGGCCGAATGCGTCAGTTCCCGTGTGGCAAGGGAAAGTCTTGTTCGGTGGAATGTTCTTGCGTGAGAGTTCCCCTCCTGGTCCCTTGTTCATGTTGCTTATTTGAATTTTAGCAACAAATCCGCAGCTGCACGCGAATTTCGAACACAGTCGATGCTAGGAAATGCACTCCGAACTTGGTTTGGGCGCCTGGGACGCGTTCTGGAACTAGAACAACGAGCCTCGCAATATCCCAACCAGCCATTAGCTCGCACGACGCTTCACATCTGGAGGACAAATACCAAAGGAGTTCATTTGGAGCGCATGAATCGAACAAAGACTGCCTTGTACATGTTGTCCACTTGGCGAGGGCGTCTGGAGAAAATCAGGACGAATGAGGGTGAGTCTCAAACGTCTCCTCGTCCGCTTTCTGATTCAGTTGCATCAGGGAAAGCATTAAGCATTCAACGTCGAAGCGACAATGTTCTAGTCGACGAAGCCCTTCGAATTTGGGCAAGTGCTCTGGTCCGTCAAATCCAAGCCGATAAGACCGCCTTCAAGTTCTACAACGCCAAACTATCAGAGCGCACCATTACGACATGGCGCTCAAACGTCCAAGAGAAACGTCGTCTGGCCAAACAAGCTAAACTCGCCCGTCGACTGTTCCTGGAGCGAACAACCTGGCGCAAATGGAAACTTGCCATTGATGCCAAGAGGCGCGAGGAAAATCTCCAAATTTTTGAGAAGAAGCGGCTCAAGGCTGCTTGGAGGATCTGGATTTACAAAGCGCGCAAAGCTCGGAATGATCGGAGGAAGGAGGCGGCCGTCTCGAGCACTATCAGCGCGAGAATCATGAGACGGGCGTTTGGCACCTGGATGGAGAGAGTGCTATTTATCAAGAATCGGGAGTATGATGTGAGGATGGGATATCAGGAGAAATTGACGAGGTGCGTAACGCCTTGCTTTCCGACTTGTGCCGTTGACATTGATGCACTTCCCAGCGTTGCCCTTGTAAAGTGGCATACCAAGTTCCGCCATCACCAGGAGAATACAAGTCTAATGCAGAGCTTTGTAGATGTGCGACATGAAGGTACCCATTATATTGAACGATTGTACGTGGATAAGCTGACTGTTATTGGCAGAGGGCCTGCGCCGGCTACTCTGGGTTTGGGTAGCTGCCACTCGGTGCAAGCGGCTGTTAGCTGATCGAGAAGAGGAACTCCGGCGTTCCCGACTTCTACGCGCCTGGGAATCATGGCGAGATCATTATATTGAAAATGGCCTCCGGAACATCGTACGTCCTCCCCAAGAAGGGTTGAATAGTGGTTTACTCCCTCCACAGGAAATGGATGTTGTCCTTCAATCTCAGACAAACTTGTTATTTAAGACATTCCGAGTATGGGAGGCTAAGGCTACGGTATGCAGAGCCTCTTGATAACAGTCCGAATTCTTACGATTTTTGCAGACGCTTCCAGCAGTCCGTTTCCGTGCACGCCATGCAAAGCTCAGAGTATGGAAGAAGTGGCGTGCAGCGATGCCCCTTGCACTTAAGGCCAAGGAGGCACGAGAATACGACCGGCACAAAGTCCTTGGTGGGTTAAAAACGTATTGTTGACTCTCGTATATCTCCTAACAACCCCCTAGAGAAGGTGTTGTTACATTGGAAAGAACAGTATAGAGCCAAAATTGCGCAGAGGGCTATTGCGTTCGTGTCCCCTTTTACGAGATTCCTCGTTTTCATTGATGTTGCTTTCCAGGCGCGCTCGATACCTTCGCCTGCCACCTGCGCCTCTCAAAAGCGGTCCATCTCGTCCTCTAAGCAAAATGATGGCACCAAAGTCAAATCGCTCCGTCAGTCCAGGAAACCCCGTTCGTCGGAGTCTTGAAGAGGCCGTCAAAACTCGGATAGGCTCAAGTAGGGCTGCCAGCCCGGGTCCGAGCACCCATGGGATCAGACTCTCTAATCGACCGCGTCCCTTGCTTGCTGGTGGACTACTCACCAATCGGATAGTTCAAACCGAGAGGGAAGGGACAGTTTCTTCTGTTGGAACAAGACTTTCTAATGAAGTTCGTCCTTGGGCTGATCGTGCAAGGGGAGGTCGACCACGTTTTGCCCCTGGTCTTTATATGGATCGCGGAAGGTCTAAGACGTCACGTGAAGCCTCATAGGAAACGAATGAAGGTCGATCATGCGATTATCTCTATGATTGTAAGCAATGGCAGAGCACCATGTATCCATACTTGCTGTATCTTTAGAGCTTGTAGCGAAAGCCCAATTCTTATACGTGAATGCATATGACCATTCTATACCATACATTTGGCGCCCAACCCTTGAGCTGTTTGTGCACGAATTTCCTGCGTTAATCTGTGCCAACCTAGACCCTTCCATGTCCACTTCCGCACCGACCCGTTCAGATGGACTCTCGAGTGATCCAACAAAACCACCCACGGCTGATTCATTGAACACAATAGTAGCAGCTGTTGCTGAAACCCCAGCACCTGATGCGTACGTCGAAGGCGGGCATGAACCTCGGTCGTAGGGCTGATGGGGTTGTCGATGGGCCCAGGAAAACGGAGAAGGTCTCAAAAGCTGAAGCTAATCAAGTACCAGCACCACCAACAGAGTCAACGCTGGCCGTCGAGCAGAAAGTTACTCCTTGGCAAGTCGTCGGTTCAGTGGCGGAGGACGGACAGGAGCTTGGAATCAACTACGACAAGCTCATCGCGCAGTTTGGGACAAGGAGGATTGATGAGGAGCTCTTAAAGCAGTTCAAGGAGGTCACTGGGCATGAACCACATCGGTTGTTACGCCGTGGGATGTTCTTCTCTCATCGGCGAGTGGATCGAAGCCCATATCAATGTGTAGGGTACTCACCTGTTTTCCCTAATATAGTGAATTAAATCGAATCCTTGATCGACATGCTGCAGGGAAGCCATTCTTCCTCTATACCGGGCGAGGGCCGAGCAGCGACAGTATGCATATGGGACATATGGTCCCTTTCATGTTCACGAAGTTCGTTTACATATTTTTATTCGCATTGCGCATGAAGCTCACACAAAGCTCTAGATGGTTGCAGGACATTTTCGACTGTCCACTTGTCATTCAACTCACAGGTAGGATTATTCTATTAGGGAGTTACAGAGTCTAATGGAGCTCCAGATGATGAAAAATTCCTCTTCAAGCACGAGAACACCGTTGAACAAGTTCTTCAGTACACTCAAAGTAATGCACGGGATATCATCGCTGTAGGATTCAATCCGGACAAGACCTTCATATTCAGTAATTTCGAATTCATGGGGTGACTAGGGCCTTCCAAATTGATGTCAGATTCGCTGACGCATCTGCAGCGGTGCTTTTTACGTGAATGTACAAAAGATTGCACGGCAAATAACATTCAACATGGCACGATCAACTTTTGGGTTCACAGAATCGTATGCCTTATTTCATTCACAGACCGAGCACTCGCTAATGACTGCAGAGATAATGTCGGCAAGATCAACTTCTGCGCAATTCAAGCTGCACCTTCATTTTCGAATACATTTCCAAGCATGTTCGGCAAAAAGTCCGATATACCGTGCCTCATTCCTTGTGCAATCGACCAGGTATGTGTGTTCTTCTACTCTCAAATCATTTGGTTGAACCTCAGTCAGGACCCATACTTCCGATTGACAAGAGACGTGGCTCAGAAGCTCAAATACCCGAAGCCTGCCCTCATACACTCCAAGTTCTTCCCTGCCCTTCAGGGGCATCAGACCAAGATGTCTGCATCTGATCCCAATTCGTCCATTTACCTGTCAGACACGCTTAATCAAATCGCGAATAAGATCAAGCGATATGCTTTCTCTGGTATAGTGCCCATATAGGTGGTAAACGAGCATATATTGATTCGAGTTCTCAAGGTGGACAAGAAACCATGGAAGAACACCGCCGATTAGGAGGCAATCCGGACGTTGATGTCGCATATCAGTACCTGGGGTTCTTCCTTGAAGATGATTCAGAGTACGAAAAGATCGCCAAGGTATGGCCTCATTCCTTATCATGCGCACACGTTGAGCCCCCCACCAGGACTACCGATCGGGAGAACTTTCTACAGCCGATATGAAGAAAAGATGCATAGAGGAGGTGCAGAAAGTAGTGAAGGAATTCCAAGCCGTAAGTAGCATTTCTTGTTGATTACTCTCCTCGACTCATCGTCCACGCAGCGAAAGGCCCAAGTAACAGATGAGACTCTGCGTCATTTCATGGATCCAAACCGGAGGTATAGTCTCGGGGAGAAATATACGGGACCAACCAAATAATACAAGATCTAGTATTCCTTCTATTCTAAGTAGCGAGGCCAAGATTATGATGCAACCTACGAGACACATCGTACATGGTAAACCTGACCAGACCCGTGAACACGAAGAGCGGGCGTACTCGTGCATTCTTCATCTCCTTCAACTGGCAAATCGCCCTTTGCATTGAGTAGCGATTCTCCACACTTCTCGCAAACAGGAAGGGACGCTCTCCACCCAGACGCTCGCATGCGTGTCCAATTTTCAATGGTATCGAACAGATCCCGGCTGATCAGTGCGTTGGTTGTCTTTAGTAGTTCACCATCGTGTCGGTAAGTCTCCAACATGCCGGTGAGTATTAGTCGGAATTCGGCATAAAGTGCTTTTGAGTTCGATGGGGTTGTTGGATCGTGTTCAGCTGCTGAAGTCACAAGTTCCTTGAAGAGACGAGGAAAAGAGATACGCTGTGAGGAAGCGTGTAGCAGGAGAGAGTTTAAGGATTCATGGACCAAAGCCCGGAGCTTCTTAACGACTAGGAAGACCGATGGGGCCCTTTCACCAGCTTCCGCACCGGTGGAGACCGCCTGAATTGCGTACACTTGGCTTCGGAGCAGTTGGAGCCATCTCCATTGTGGTGGTACACCGTCGTTGGGAGCTATACTTGCTTTTTCGCACAATCGTATGCCCATTGACCCGGCTCGTTGTAACCTTTCGATCACGTCTTCGAGATTCCCAGGAGGTTCACCCACGTTGATGCCGTCACCAGATGCCGTATCCTCGCTCAGAAGTCTTGATAACTCCCTGGCTTCGCTTTCATATGCATTCGCCAGCGCGTCAAACACCTCCCCGTCTTTCCCTTGCACGTCCAAAGCCCACAATACAGCGTCGTGCACGCGATTCTCCTTCAACACAGGTACCACCCTGGCCCAGTCCGTTGTGCCGGTGGGCAGGGTTTCCAGTGCACCGGCCACTCCAGCAGGGTCAAATCGACAGAGCAGTGAGAAGAATAATTGTTTGGACGTCTCGTCGACCTTTTTCGATGCCTTTTTTGTCAGTATTGCACCTGTTCCGTCCATCTCTGACAGTTGTGGTTGTAATAACGATCTCAAGTACCGAAATTGTAACGTTGGCGTCGACGTAAGAGCTTTGAGGGCCTCATGATGTTCGTTTGACAGGTATTTGTCCATCATCAATGCGGTCTGCACAACGTCCTTCTCCAGCAGTTGTGGTAATGCATCCAAAATCGCCTGCACGACCTCGGTTGGCAGTTGGGTTTTGTTCCGAGCGGCGGAGAGCACTTCGCTAAGACTAGAAAACATGTTTGCGATCGTGATCTCTGGATCATCAAGATATGTTTTCACTAAGGGTACCCATTGCTTCTCCTGCCACCTCCAGTGTCGTAGGATTCTGTAGAACCCGGCCTCTTCGAAGATTTGGAGAAGTTTGTCACCTTCATGTGGAGTATAGGAGGACAAAAGGCACTCAGCGGCAAGTTGACGGTCTTCGCGAGTGTCGGGATCTGGATCCATCGCCAGACCGATGAGCACGCTATGCAGAGACGAAGGTGGTACCCGAATGAATTGAGGGTACTTCGGGACGTTGCGTGCAATGAAGATACGGATGAAGGTAGCATCCGCTGAAGATAAATGTGGGTTGGTGAGCATTTCGAGGAGGATCTTGACAATAACTAGGCGACCCATTCCCTGATTATCGTCATTCAAGTACGAATCTTCAAAGGCAATATCTAGAGTATGTAGCAACGACTCGGGGTCGAATCGAAGGAGGAGTCGAAGGTAAGGGTACGTGGGTTCTAAGCCCCCCTCCTCTTCAACGGTCAGTACTAGCTTGCCCTCTGGACCTGAAGGCCAGAGGCGCGAGCGACCGTCGAACAGAAAGGCATATATATCGGCTTTTGCACTTGAAGCCTCGGCAATTGGAAGTGCTTTCTGACTTGGAAAGGCTTGACCCGAGAGCGTCGCTGCCATATAGGGGAACACTTTGTACGCGTTTGGTGCCAAGTCCTCCAACTTGGCTTCAGCCTCGGCGTCCAGTCCGTGCCTGGCAGTGAATATGCGCAGCTTCTGCACCTCCCGAACCAGTCCCAATAACTCCACGATGGGCGAAACGTAGTCCTTCAGGGCTCTTGTGTACACGTAAATGAGCGCATCCCACAGCTTCCGTTGCTTGCACAGACGGATGGCCTGGTTGATATCTAATGACATAGGGTCCAAATGCCATACTAATGCCTCTGCTTTGTCGAATTCTTCGTGCTCTTCGTGCAGTGCTATCAACCTTTGGGTAATCCAGGGCGGGATAGAGGCGATATGGTCATCGAGGAGGAAAGGCTCGAGCCCTTCGAGGAACATGGGTGCGATTCCGTTTTCATCGTAGCTCTCGAAAAGCTCCTCGAAGATGAAGTCAAATGAGCCGAGAGCGATACAGCCGTGAACGCAAGTCGGGACGAGGCCCTGGAATAAATCCGTTCGATCGACTCCTCGATTGTCTTTGGTTCGGTGGGTATCATCTTTAAATCGGTCTGGCGAGAAGGCATGTCGGACCGAGGCAGCCATAAGTTCCTGTAGTCGTTGACCTGTAATTCGTCTGCGAGAGGGAAGGTCCACGGGAAGGCCATCTTGATTGCCCTCTGCGGTGCCAAGGTGGTAGGCAGTTGCTGTCTCAATTGCTCCTAAGGTGTCGCCGTGATCGACAAAATCAAGGATATGATCAGACCAGGACAATAACGTTCCAACAGTGACGTCGAGTGGCCCCTGATGATACTCATTTAGACGGTCCCTCCAGACAAGACGATGAACTCACAAGTAAGAAGATTTTGCCCTTGTATGTTTTTAAGGTGTGCTCATACGAATGCACGAGTGTGCCATCGATATCCAGGATTGAATGGATATATTTACCAATGTTGAAGCCAGCTTTCTCGACTCGCTTGCACCCATCTCGTATGTCCCACACTTCCAAGTGGCTAGTAGTTGCTATCACCAGTTGCTATTGAATACGATTAGTCCTCCATGATTCTGCAATGAGGGTGAAGTCCGCCTACCCGTGCATTCAGCCAATGTAAGGTGTGAACAACTTCGTCAGCGATCCACGCGCCAGCATCTTCGAAGATAAGCTGCCCTTGCTCCTCCACCTGATTGCGTCTCTCCCCTTTCGGCAGTGGCTTAACGCGTTCTTCTCGCACGGTGACCAGCTGGACCACCTTGTCCCATGCGTACGCCAAGGTTGGCAATGTGGCTCGCGGAGGTACCTTGGACTCTGGATCGTCATTCGGCAAGGTTACTGATGGGAACCAAGCAAGACAACCAACATGGGGAGCCGTCTCTCCGGACATTACTGCTGCATAGCGATCTTCGGCTCCCCTTTTACGACGCAGCCACGTCTTGGGGGATGGCTTAAGCGCAACAACGACGAGCTTGACAGTGGTTATAAGCGCGATGATATTATAGGAGTCGGTAGGATGGGGGTTGGTCCCTAAAGGGAGTGGTGACATGTGAGTGATACTGGCAGACTGCTTCGACCATTTTGTTCGCCGGGCGGGGGACTTTCCGCTCTTTGCAGGGGCAGACGGCTGGCCATTAAGGCTTGCTTCCGTTGCAGGTGCAACAATTTCCTCTTCTTCAGGGTATTTTCCGAGAATTCGAAGAACATCGTTCGCTTCAACGAATAGCACTTTGCCCAGACTATGGTAGAATGCGAGACCGTTCTCGTCGACTGATACGATAGCTGTGTGACGTGCACCGACAAAGCCGAGGTGTGTAATCCTTGATCCTATGAGGTGACCTTCTCTCCGTCCTGATGCGACTCCAGCCAGAGTGGTAGGGTGTACAGAGCGAACTGGTTGTTGGGGACTGGATAAATCATAAAGATAAATACAGCCGTCAACGTGACCGACTGCGACGAATGTGTGGTCTTGCGAAAGCGCGACAGCTGAGACCGCTTTTGCGTTTTGTGCTGCTTAGACAGTGAACTCATGGTTATGGTACATGAATAAATTTACTTACTGGTGCACGTTGACCTCAATTGCTGTTTGAAGTCGAAGATATGCACCCGTCCTTGATTTGTTCCAACACAAACAAGCCCGTTGGCGGCCATAACCGTCGGGGTCTCTGTAGATAAAAACCCTCCAAGTACCTGGGCCGCTTTCTTAGGTGCTGCGTTAGGTGGGGCGCGGACGTGTATGAGGATATTCTTAAGTGCGGTCCATCGGAACGGTTCCCGTTTAGGTTTCGCAGGGAGACGGGCGTGCATGGTGTCCGCATTAGAACCCTGGCCTTGGGAACCCGTCTCAAGTATGTTCGTCACAGATGAACTTCGAGAAATCGACGAGAAGTGAGACAGCGCGTCGGATTGAAAATGGGGTGCAGTGGCGGAGCTGGCCACACTCTCATTAGACATATGAGGCTCCTTTGGAACGAAGGATCGAAGCCTTGAAACGGTTGGATGAAGGAAACCGGTACGCAAAAGCTTTGGATGTATCGGGGGCGTGGAGGGAGAGTTCTGATGTACTTGGTTCTATGGTAAAATAGTTAGCTTATGGAAAGTGGGGAATATATCGCAGCATTATACCTGTACGACCAGAGTTGTCGCGGACGGAATTGGACTACCTCGCAGCAAATGGCGCTCAACTTGGCGTTCCTCTTCAATATCTTCGAGATCAGCGGCCTCAACTCCCAAAACTTCACTCAATCGTTCACGGTATCCCCCTTGTGGCGCGTCTTGTCCGGTATAAACGAACTCATCGTCAGACCCTTCGCTCGCCCTGTCGTGTTCCTCTTCACTGTCACCGAGTACATCATTCAATCGTGAAGAGTAGCTTTCTGATGGATGTTCGGAGGTCTCATCCTCTCCCTCGACTGGCGAAGTTGGTGCGCTCATGGTTCAAGGTGTTGCTTTGTGGCACTTTCCTCTTCCCTCTTCCTCTCCTTCACCTTCACCTGCTTTACTGTTGTGCGATGAACAACACCTGGAACGCGAATCCAATTGTATACGATCTCTCTTCCAAAAAGAATGCGGATAGCTCTGCCGGAGAAAAGGACAAAGAGGCTGGGTGGCTCCTGGCAGATACAACCGTGGATGAGGATGTCGATGGTGTCGAGCCTATAACTGAAGACGAGGTTTTCGGTATGCTCCAGGGTAGAGAAGCTTTGATGGCTTCCATTCTGACGACGCTCATGCAGACCTCATTCGTTCCATAAAGGATCCCGAACATCCTCACACGCTCGAGAATTTGCTCGTAGTATCTCAAGGACAAGTAAATATTACAAAGGATTTGGTGAATGTGGAATTCACCCCAACCGTTCCACATTGTGGGGCCGCGACCATTATTGGCAAGTCTGATCGTTTAAGTTCAAGCTTCAATTAACAACACCACAGGTCTATGTATCCGCGTTAGGCTTCTTCGAAGTTTGCCTGATCGTTTCAAAGTTGATATCACAATAAAGCCGGGGACACACCAGAGCGAACGAGCCGGTATGCATCGTTGCTTACAGGGATCGCCATGAGTTAACTTCGAGAACAGTCAACAAGCAGCTCAATGACAAGGAACGTGTAGCCGCAGCGCTGGAGAATCCAAACTTATTAGAAGTCGTGGAGGAGTGCTTGTCCTTATGCACAGTACATCAGTGAGACTGTGGATCATATTACGGTGTAACAGGAAGGCAAACGCGTGCGGTAAACGGGGCGGTAAACTGAGCCGGTTTCCGCCTCGTTTCCTTTAACCAACCCAACGCGACCCTGGTGACTCCAATCAAGTAACAAAATGATCTAGTAATTCAGCCCATTGACACTTTATCATCGAGGTAAACAAACAATCCCGAAGCCCTTTGGATTTCGTGATTTTCCTGTTATTCCCATCTATCACAGGCTACCTGCCTCGTTTAGGTAGATATACACTTATTCATCGATCTCGATCTTCGTCTTTGTATCCATCTCTACATCCGGTGGTGGCAGAGGTGGGTGCTCTTCGCCCGCCAGGTCCTCCACTTTAATGGTGACAGGCGCGGGGGTGCCAGTCATACTCCTATCCCCAACTGGAAATGCCGGAGCAGGAGACTGCGACGTGGAAGCACCTGGCACACCACTTTCGTCTAGGCTCATCACGTACTGCTCCCACCCAGCTTTGGCTCGTCTCCGCTGTGCACCAGTCAGCGACTTCCCTGGATTGAACAGTGCTGCGTCTAGTGGGCCTCCTGGAGGTGGAGTTGGCGATAGCTCAGCCGTGGATGGTACCCGACTATGCGCGGACTTGCCGCCAACAGGAGCAGGAGTGCCAGACTGTGCACGGTCAGAATCTGCTTTCATCGCCGCTGCTATTGTAGCCTTTGAGCCGCCTCCACCTTTCTTCTGCGCCCGTTGGGCTTCCCTTCGCGCCCGATCCCGTTCCCTTCTTCGCTCCCTTTGTAAGCGGATTTTCTCGTCTTCGGCATCGTAGTCGGGGAGACTGGTCTTCTCCTTTGCTCTTGCCGTGTTTTCTCGTGCCTGCTGCTCCTCCAGGTCGTCCATCGCCACCATCTCCACGGTATAGTCGTCGTATCGCTCGCTCATGGGCCTCCACATTCTCGCACCACTTTGAGCATCGTTTAGTCGCCCTTCTAGTAGTGCATCTATATCTGGAGGTGGAGGGAAAGCGAAATCTGGTCCAGCGTTGATGCGTACTACAGACTCATGAAAGAGGGACAGGAATGGGTAATAACCGAGCGTGCCATCATCGAAAGGGTTATGTCGCATGTTAAGATATCGCTGCGACCGATCTCTTGTCTTCTTCTTCGAGCTCTCCGGCAATTGTAAATAATCGTAAAGGTCCGAAAATGCTACTCCCTGGCACTCTCCGTTGATGAAATAAGCAACCTTTGAGCCTTTGAGAATCGGCAAGGGCCGTAAGTTGGGCGCTTTGTTCTCGGTTATTTTGCGGGGTTTAGTTTTCTTCGTTGGGGGGGCTGCCGTTGCTTTCGCCTGATCATCCATGAGAGCCTTCATTTCCGGGGATACCGGGTATTCTGCCATTTCAAAGTACGGCTGTAGCTTCAGACCAATAGGGATGCGTTTGCGCATCAGTCGGGCTGGGTCATCTGGGTCATTCGGGGCAGCGGTGCGCTTGGGAGGGAGGGAGATGTACATTCCGATAACATCTCCTTGTCCAAAAGGTTTTCCATATGGTTTTGGTCTTGAAAGAGTGACTTTATCTCCAGTCAGGTCGCGCATGCCATAGCTGTATCCGTCCAAACCGACGGGTCCATTGAGAGACGCCTCCCGTCTTCCCCATCCCAAACGGATGTGTCGACCCAATGCCGCTCCATTCGCGACGGTACCAGCCTGCTCTCCGCCTTCGCTCTCTGCCGCTCTGGAAGCGCGCTCAATATGAACCTCCATGTACCACTTTCCCTCTCTAACGGGGACGTTGCACCTAACACTCCGGAACCCACCGAATCCCTCCATCGTCAATCCATCCTGAGAAACGCGTATATGGGGCGAGCGGTCCTCCCAGCTGGCCCGCACGTACCCTGCCGGGGCACTCTCCTGCGAGCGATGCAAAACCAGATTTCCTGGTTCGGCTGCACCAGCGGGCGAGTATCGGAACAAGCTTTTATTGACCGGGACGTCGGGAGTAAGGAAGTAGGCAGAATTGGGAGCGGAGGCGAAGTTTGGAGGTTTAGAAACACGTGTAGCAGGTAAAGCAGCAAGGTCTAATGGGGCTGTGGATTGAGACAGCGATTCGGCAGCTTGCCCTCCTCGGTATGCGGTTGTTTCGACATTCCCAAGTGCAGGGGAAGAACGACCTGAGTTGGTTGGGTCTGGGATGCTACTTGGTCCACTCGGGGGCGCTGGGCTTTGATCCTCTGCGCGTTTACGTTTCAGAGACTTTGATTGAGCCGTCATTTGGGCAAGGGCGGGGACAGTCGACTCCTCCTTTGTTCCCACCACTGTGAGGACTACGACCCGCAGACACAAAGACGTCATTGGGACACATAGATATATTATAGATATACACGATTTGCTTTGAGTGTGGCACGAGAGCGATATCGAACCTAGCTGAAGAATTTGAGATCGGTATCAATACGCTTAGGGAGGGGCCATATCTGGTGGAGTATAGTTGGTTAGATCAAAATATCTTCCCCGAACAATGCACCTCACCCGGCACGCTATCTTCGCTTGAATAAGTCCCATCGGCAATGGCCCGTACGTTCGTGAATCAATCGAAGCGGTGGCATTATCCCCTTGTACCCATACATGACCCTCGGGTACCAAGCAATGTTGTTTGGACATCCTGAGATCAATAGGGTCCACGTTCACTACGTCGCCTGCGAGCCCAATAACTCGCTTGCATACTAATGTCATAGGGTTTGACGGAGACCTGAAGGTAACTAAGTCACCCCTTTTCAGCGTTTGGAGCTCTGAAAGCGAAAGTTTTCTTTCGAATAGCCAGTCTCCACAGTAATTGAAGGTCGGGAGCATGGAGACGCCTTCACACTGCCCGTATGTAAGACAAAAAGCCCATATTAACCTTCCTACACACCATACGAATAGTTCCGACATGTGAGACAAACAGGTGGCTGAGAGAAAGCGTCTATTGGCGATAGTTAAGCTGTGTACGACGAAACCAGGCGCAGGCGTACGGCGATGAACACGGGAACTGGACGCCGACCGAGCAGAAACAGCTTGAGCGTTTCCTGCATTCCCAACGAAACGCGCAGACTTCAAGTCACTGCCACTGCCAAACAAAACCGCGATGTCGACGTCCATCCACACCTCACAACGCGTCTCCGCTGCTGCTGCTTCACTGAATATGGCCTATCCACTTCGTGTGTGTTGGGAACCTTGTCTGAGGGCCTCATCTTCCAAATTATTATTATTTCATACATGAACCTCGATATCTACTGTTTACCTTGGTTTTTCTGCATGGCCTTGGTTCATATCATCGTCGTTGTACAGTCCTGCATTTTTTGCTATTACGAGCCTGTAATTGCCGTTTGCTCCATTTTGGATCTACTGGATAGCCAACTCATTTCGTACACATTGCTACATATATTGTCCCTTGTAAGATACAGTAGATATTAGAATCATGCTCCAGGTATCACGAGCACGATGACTCGGGGAGGGTCAAGAAGAGTTGATTTCCCAGAGCTGCTTGGCTTGTTCATAAGGATCGCCGTCGGCAGATATGGGAAGTACGCGAATATCGCCAGACTGGCCCCCTGAGAGGTCCATTGTCAGACTCGAACGATATGCACTCATATCAAAGAAAATGTACTCACGAACGATGACCTTTTCCACGTTTCCCGTCGCGTCCGATTTGACGGCGAATCCCATCTCCTTCAGAATCCTTCCGCGGAGCGCAGCAGAGTCCGGTTCGTGCTCATCCACAGGGTCCCTCTTCTCCCACTCGGCGATCTCCTCTTTTAGTCGCTTGCTATCCTCCATTTTAGCCTGGATCTGTATATCGTTCTCCATAATCGTCTTCGCAGCGGCAAACCGCGCTTGGTCAAGCGCCTCCATCGCGTTTACGTGATCCGATTCCGATGGTGCTGTGGGGGGTCGTTGTGAGGCAAGTTTGGCCTCTTCCAGCGCCCGGGAGAGCGCTGCAACAAGAAGGTGGCCTAATGAGTGGGGTAGGACGGGACGCGTTTTGTAACAATACGAACCACGGAGGTCCTTTTGAACCTTCTGGAGGTGCTGTTCACGTGATGCTTTTACGCGTCGAGCGTGTTCGCCAGCTTCAGTCATGGAGCGGATATCGGCGGTCGCGTCGAGCAGCTTGGCGGCACCTTCAAGGAGAGCGCTGATTGGATCCATGTGATCACAAAGATTAAAATCACAAGGAACGGGGAAGCAAGTGTTGATCCTTGCCTTGCATCTGCCCATTCTGGTTCCTTCTTCGGGGGCCTACCGCTAGGTCGCGGCGCAGTTATACTCATGGTAGCAAGAACAAGTTGTTTAGTGAATATTAATTCAGGTTCAAGCACAGCAAGCGTGTGTCTGGAGACTGTCAGATCCTCTTCGAATGTTGTTGGTGGCCAACCTGTTTGAGGGTCACAAGAAGGAATATGCGAGGGAATGAATTCGCGTTGCAGACCTTGTATTTCTGCTTCACGTCCTTTGGCGTTTGTAGACGAGCCCTGTCCGATCGTCCTGCATTAGACCTCAGCCACATTTCAAACCTCGACCACGCTCTACTGCAGGATGCGACCGCGGACAACGCCACGAGCAGTCTCTCAGATACGGAACTCTGCCGCTTTGCATGCCGGTAGACGATACTTTCGCCCTCAGCCACTTTATAGAGACGATCCCCCAACAACTTCCCCGAACAATGAGCAACCTTGGATGCCTGGTCTTGCAAGTCCGCGACAGGTAGCTACGCAATACCATTAACAACATCAGGAGTGCTGATTCGATGTTATTTTGGGCTTGCAGCTCGTTGATTATTTGAATGATTTCGTTGTGGGTCAGCCGCGAGCGAAGAAGGTCCTCGCTGTTGCGTCAGTATCCTAATCTTGTATTATGAACCACTCACTGGTGTGACGTCTAATACAGCGTGTACAACCACTACAACCGGGTCAAGGCGAATGTCGGTTCAAGACCCGAAGAACCAAGCCAGGAGTGGATTCAACCTGGTATCAATTCCCAAAAGTCTCACACGTATCGTTGATTTATTGCTACAGTAAACTCTGTGAATTCTGCGACAGGAGTGACGCTGTATCCACATCCTATTCGGCGAAGGGGTGGTGGCCCCCCACCATTACAATCTCGTGCACCCGTTCCACTTTATGAAAAGAGCAATCTGCTATTAATCGGTCCTACTGGAAGTGGAAAAACATTACTAGCGCGGACTTTGGCTAGGGTGTTGGATGTACCGTTTTCCGTGAGCGATGCTACTACATTTACGCAGGTATTGAACCAATACTACCGTGTTTCCGTACAATACTGAGATACTGATTCACACAGGCAGGCTGTGGGCATCCGATCTAGAGCATTCTCGGGCAATATTTGAACTGACGCCTTTCTATAGATGTTGGGGACGACGTAGAGCTGTGTGTATATCGACTGGTGTGTCCATCTCTATTCTTTTGTAACACCGTTATTAATCACCATCAGTTACAAGCCGCAGGCTGGGACACACATAAAGCGAGGTATAGTCCGTGATCTCCATTCAGTGCTCCTATTGATGCCACTTCAGCACCGGAATCATTTACATAGATGAAGCGGACAAACTGACTAGACGCGGGAACGGCGGGGATGGGCAAACGCGAGATGTTGGCGGAGAAGGCGT
>Ga0307515_10001063_pt1 | contig 62886 bp, 54 predicted proteins | sample 17_EM_MG_FD_194513 | JGI IMG/M metagenome (GOLD analysis project Ga0307515, IMG submission 194513) | Populus trichocarpa ectomycorrhiza microbial communities from riparian zone in the Pacific Northwest, United States - 17_EM | ecosystem: Host-associated > Plants > Roots > Unclassified | place... | reverse complement strand
CAAGAAGATCACGCTCACCCGCAAGTCGACCAGCGAAATCAAGCAGGCTGACTCCAGCGGCAAGGCGCGCACCATCCAGGTGGAAGTGCGCAAGAAGCGCACCTTTGTCAAACGCGACGAGACCGCTCCGGAAGAACCCGCTGAACCTGTCGTCGACGAGGCCGAGCTGCAACAGCGCCAAGCCGAAGCTCAGGCTCAGGCCGAGGCGCTGCGCCTGCAAGAAGCCGAGCTGGCCGAGAAGCGCCGCCTGCGCGAAGAGCAGGAGCAGCGCGACCGCGAAGCTGCGGAAGCCCGCCAACGCGAAGCCGCCGAAGCGGCTGCGAAAGCCATTGCCGACGCGGCTGCTGCGGAAGCTGCCTCGGGCACCGCTGCCAAGAAAGCTGAAGCCGCTGCGGCAGCTGCGGTCCCTGTGGCTACTGTGCCCGCACCTGCGGCACCCGTCGAACCCGCCAAGCCCGCATTGCGCGTGATCAAGGCGGCCGACGTCGTCGACGAAGAAAAGCAGCGCGCTGCCGATCTGGCCAAACGCCGCAAAGCCGCTGAAGACGAAGCGCAAGCCATTCGCGCAATGATGAACGCGCCCAAGCGCGTGGCCCAAGTCAAGAAGCCCGAAGAAGCGCCCAAGGCAGCCGAGGCTGGCAAGGAAGGCATCAAGGGCACGATCCACAAGCCGACCGCGGCTCCAGGCGCCCCTGCTGCACCGGGCACCGTCGCCAAGCCGGGCGACAAGAAGTCGATCAAGTCCGAGAAGCTCTCGTCGAGCTGGGCCGATGACGCCGCCAAGAAGCGCGCCGTCAAGGGTCGCACCGATGCCCCCGGCGGCGCCAGCGCGCGCCCGGGCTGGCGTGCGCCTCGCGGCGGCCGCCGTGGCGATCGCAACGACAGCAACACCTCCACCTTCGTGGCGCCGGTCGAGCAGCAAGTGCAGGAAGTGCACGTGCCCGAGACCATCAGCGTGGCCGATCTGGCCCACAAGATGTCGGTGAAGGCGTCCGAGGTCATCAAGCAACTGATGAAGCTGGGCCAGATGGTCACCATCAACCAGCAGCTCGACCAAGAGACCGCGATGATCCTGGTCGAGGAAATGGGCCACAAGGCATTCGCCGCCAAGCTGGACGATCCTGATGCCTTCCTCGAAGAAGACAACACGGCCGAAGCCCAGTACGAGGTGCTGCCCCGTGCGCCGGTAGTCACGGTCATGGGTCACGTCGACCACGGCAAGACCTCGCTGCTCGACTACATCCGCCGTGCCCGTGTGGCGGCGGGCGAAGCGGGCGGCATCACGCAGCACATCGGCGCGTATCACGTCGACACGCCGCGCGGCATGATCACCTTCCTCGACACCCCGGGTCACGCGGCGTTCACGGCGATGCGTGCCCGTGGTGCCAAGGCGACCGACATCGTCATCCTGGTGGTGGCAGCCGACGACGGCGTGATGCCGCAGACCAAGGAAGCGATCCACCATGCCAAGGCGGCGGGCGTGCCCATCGTCGTGGCCATGAACAAGATCGACAAGCCTGAGGCCAACATCGAACGGCTCAAGTCCGAACTGGTCGCCGAGCATGTGGTACCGGAAGACTTCGGCGGCGACTCCCCGTTCGTGGGCGTGTCGGCCAAGACCGGGCAGGGCATTGACCAGTTGCTCGAGCAGGTGCTGCTGCAGGCTGAAGTGCTTGAACTAAAGGCAGCGAAAGATGCGCCGGCCAAGGGCTTGGTGATCGAAGCCCAACTCGACAAGGGCCGCGGCCCGGTCGCGACCGTGCTGATCCAGAGCGGCACCCTGAAGCGCGGCGACGTCGTGCTGGCGGGTTCCAGCTACGGCCGCGTGCGCGCCATGCTCGACGAGAACGGCAAGCCTTGCACCGAGGCCGGCCCGTCCTTGCCGGTCGAGATTCAGGGCCTGACCGACGTGCCGCAAGCGGGCGACGAATTCATGGTGCTGAGCGATGAACGCCGTGCCCGTGAAATCGCCACTTTCCGCCAAGGCAAATACCGCGATGTGAAGCTGGCCAAGCAGCAGGCGGCCAAGCTGGAAAACATGTTCGAGAACATGGGTGAAGGCCAGGCACAGACGCTGGCGCTGATCATCAAGGCCGACGTGCAAGGCTCGCAAGAAGCGCTGGTCCAGTCGCTGCTCAAGCTCTCCACCGACGAAGTCAAGGTACAGATCGTTCACGGTGCGGTGGGCGGCATCAGCGAATCCGACATCAACCTCGCGATCGCTTCCAAGGCCGTCATCATCGGCTTCAACACGCGGGCCGATGCCGGTGCGCGCAAGCTGGCCGAGAACAACGGCGTCGACATTCGTTACTACAACATCATCTATGACGCTGTGGACGAGGTGAAGGCGGCGATGACCGGCATGCTGGCACCCGAGCAGCGCGAAGAAGTTATCGGCACGGCCGAGATCCGCACGGTGTTTGTGGCCTCGAAGATCGGCACGGTGGCCGGCTCGATGGTCACTGCTGGCTTGGTGCGCCGCAACGCGCGCTTCCGCCTGCTGCGCGAGAACGTGGTGATCTACACCGGTGAAGTCGAATCGGTTCGCCGCTTGAAAGATGACGTGCGCGAAGTCGCTACGGGCTTCGAGTGCGGTATCAAGCTGAAGAACTACAACGACATCAAGGAAGGCGATCAGCTCGAGTTCTTCGAGTTGAAGGAAGTGGCCCGAACGCTGTAAGGCGGATTTGCCCTCGACATGCAAACCCCGCCCTCCCAAAGAAGGCGGGGTTTGTTGTTTACAGGGCGCTGGAACAACCATGCGACACAAACGCTCCATCCCCAACCGCGGTTTCCGCATCGCCGACCAGATCCAACGTGACCTGGCCGAGCTGATCCGCGAGCTGAAGGATCCGCGCATCGGCTTGATCACGCTGCAAGCGGTGGAAGTCACGCCCGACTATGCCCACGCGAAGGTGTTCTTCTCGCTGCTGATCGGTGATGTGCAAGAGTGCCAGACGGCGCTGAACGAAGCGGCCGGCTTCCTGCGCAACGGGCTCTTCAAGCGGCTGCAGATTCACACCGTGCCGACGCTGCATTTCGAGTTCGACCGCACCACCGAGCGCGCGGCTGAGCTGAGTGCCTTGATCCAGCAAGCCAATTCGACCCGCGCCAAAGAAGACTGATGAACTTCGTTCGCCCTCGCATCCCCCGGCGCGCCGTCCACGGCGTGCTCTTGCTCGACAAGCCGCTCGGCCTGTCGAGCAACGATGCGTTGCAGAAGGCGAAGCGCTTGTTTCGCGCCGAGAAGGCCGGCCACACCGGCACGCTGGATCCACTGGCCACCGGGCTGCTGCCGCTGTGCTTTGGCGCAGCCACCAAGTTTTCCCAAATCAGTCTGGACGCCGACAAGACCTATCGCGCCACGCTGAAGCTGGGCATCAAGACCAGCACGGCCGATGCCGAGGGCGAGGTGGTGCAGCAGCGCGAGGTGAACGTCACCCGCGACGAGATCGACATGGCCTGCGATCGCTTCACCGGCGAGATCGACCAACTGCCGCCAATGCATTCGGCACTCAAGCGCGATGGCAAGGCCTTGTACGAATACGCCCGAGCCGGCATCGAAGTCGAGCGCGAAGCTCGCCGCATCACGATTCACGGCATTGCCATCATCGACTGGCAGCATGACCAGCTGACCATCGATGTTTGCTGCAGCAAGGGCACCTACATCCGCACCCTGGCCGAAGACATCGGCGAGGCGCTCGGCTGCGGCGCACACCTGAGCGCGCTGCGCCGCACCGCCAGTGGTCCGCTGAGCATCGATGCGGCGTGCACGCTGGAGCAACTGAGCGCGATGACCGAAGCCGAGCGCGACGACAAGCTGCTGCAGGCCGACACCTTGCTGGCCGATTGGCCGGTGGTGCGCCTGGACGACGAGGGTGCCGGCCGCTTCCTGAGCGGCGTACGCCGCCGCCTGCCGCTGGCCGATGCCCCACGGGTGCGCGTCTACGGCCCGCAGCCCAAGGCCTTCCTCGGCAGCGGCCACATCACCGCTGGCGAACTGATTTCAACAAGGCTCTTGAGCCCGCTGGAGGTGCAAGGCCTCCTCAGCCTAGAAACCGCAGAGAGCAACGCATGACAAGACAGATCCGCAACATCGCCATCATCGCCCACGTCGACCATGGCAAGACCACGCTCGTGGACCAGCTGCTTCGCCAGAGCGGCACCTTCCGCCAGAACGAGAAGGTGGCCGAGCGCGTGATGGACAGCAACGACCTCGAAAAGGAACGTGGCATCACCATCCTGTCGAAGAACTGCGCGGTCGAGTGGAAGGGCACGCACGTCAACATCGTCGACACCCCCGGGCACGCCGACTTCGGTGGTGAAGTGGAGCGTGTGCTGTCGATGGTCGACAGCGTGCTGCTGCTGGTCGACGCCGTCGAAGGCCCGATGCCGCAGACGCGCTTCGTGACCAAGAAGGCGCTGGCGCTGGGCCTGAAGCCCATCGTCGTCGTCAACAAGGTCGACCGTCCTGGCGCCCGCGCCGACTACGTGATCAACGCCACCTTCGACCTGTTCGACAAGCTCGGCGCCACCGAAGAGCAGCTCGACTTCCCGGTCGTCTTCGCCTCCGGCCTGAACGGCTGGGCCACGATGACCCAGGGCGAGATCGGCACCGACCTGGCGCCGCTGTTCGACACCGTGCTGAGCCACGTGCCGGCACACGCCGGCGAGGTCGACGCACCGCTGCAGCTGCAGATCTGCTCGCTCGATTACTCCACCTACGTCGGTCGAATCGGCATCGGCCGCATCAACCAGGGCACCTTGAAGCCAATGCAGAACGTGGCCGTGTACAGCGGCCCGGAGAGCACGCCCTTCAATGCCCGCGTCAACCAAGTGTTGAAGTTCGAAGGCCTGGAGCGCCAGCAGGCGACCGAGGCCGGCCCGGGCGACATCGTGCTGATCAACGGCATCGAAGACATCGGCATCGGCGTCACCCTGACCGACATCGAGAACCCGGTGCCGCTGCCCATGCTGAAGGTCGACGAGCCCACGCTCACGATGAACTTCTGCGTCAACAACTCACCGCTGGCCGGCCGCGAAGGCAAGTTCGTGACCAGCCGCCAGCTCTGGGACCGCCTGCAGCGCGAGCTGCAAAGCAACGTGGCCCTGCGCGTGAAAGAAACCGACGAAGACGGCATCTTCGAAGTGATGGGCCGCGGTGAACTGCACCTGACCATCTTGCTGGAAACCATGCGCCGCGAAGGCTACGAACTGGCCGTCTCGAAGCCGCGTGTCGTGTTCCAGATGAAGGGTGATGAGCGCCTGGAGCCGATCGAAGCCGTGACGGCCGACGTGGAAGACCAGCACCAGGGCGCCGTGATGCAGGCGCTGGGCGAACGCCGCGCTGAACTCGTCAACATGGAGCCGGACGGCATGGGCCGCGTGCGCCTGGAGTACAAGATTCCGGCGCGTGGCCTGATCGGCTTCCAGAACGAGTTCTTGAACCTGACACGTGGCACCGGCCTCATCAGCAACATCTTCGACAGCTACGAGCCCTTCAAGGGCGAGATCGAAGGCCGCAAGAACGGCGTGCTGATCAGTCAGGACGATGGCGAAGCGGTGACGTATTCGCTGGGCAAGCTCGACGACCGCGGCCGCATGTTCGTGAAGGCGGGCGACCCCTTGTACGAAGGCATGATCATCGGCATCCACAGCCGCGACAACGACCTGGTGGTGAACGCCGTGCGCGGCAAGCAGCTCACCAACTTCCGCGTGTCGGGCAAGGAAGACGCGATCAAGATCACGCCGCCGATCATCCTGACACTGGAATACGCGGTTGAGTTCATCGCCGACGACGAGCTGGTGGAAATCACGCCCAAGAGCATCCGCATCCGCAAGCGCCACTTGAAAGAACACGACCGCAAGAAGGCTTCGCGCGAAGCCTGACGCTGTTGGCATGGCGAGCCCGCGCCTGTCTCTTTCCGTGCCGCTTTCTCATGGCCGCGCCGTCGCGTTGATGGTGCTGGTCACGCTGATGTGGAGCATGGCCGGCGTGGTCACGCGCCACCTCGACTCTGCCCGCAGCTTCGAGGTGACGTTCTGGCGCAGTGCCTTCAACGTGTTGGGTCTCGGGCTTGCGCTGCACTGGATGCGCGGGCCGGCCCTGTGGCGCGGGCTGTTGCGCTCTCCCTGGCCGGTGTGGGTCTCCGGCCTGTGCTGGTCGGTGATGTTCACCGCCTTCATGGTCGCCCTCACGCTGACCAGCGTGGCCAACGTGCTCGTCACCATGGCGCTGGGCCCGCTGATCACTGCCTTGTTTTCGCGCCTCTTCCTGCGGCATCGCCTGGCTGGGCGCACGTGGGCGGCCATCGCCGTGGCCGGGGCCGGCATCGCGTGGATGTTTGGCCACAGTGCCGGCACAGGCGACGCGAACTCGGTGCTGGGCACGGCCATTGCGCTTGCCGTGCCCATCGCCGCGGCCATCAATTGGACGGTGCTGCAGCACGTCAACCACGGCGAGGCCGATGGCCACGACATGCTGCCTGCGGTGCTCATCGGCGCGGTGATCTCGTCGTTGCTCGCGTTGCCCTTGGCCTACCCGTTTCACGCCTCGGCGCACGACATTGGCCTGCTCGCGCTGCTGGGTCTCGTGCAGCTGGCCATTCCCTGCCTGATGGTGATTCCGCTGAGCCGGGTGCTGTCGGCGCCCGAGTTGTCGCTGCTGGGTCTGCTGGAAGTGATCTTCGGCGTGCTGTGGGCCTGGGTGGGTGCCGGCGAGTCACCGGGCGGCACGGCTCTCACGGGGGGGGCGCTGGTGATCGGTGCCTTGGTGGCCAACGAACTGGTGGCCTTGCGCGAGCCACGGCCGCAACAGGCTTGATGCGAATCTAGACCCGCAACCCCAGCAAAACGTCACACCCGCTGGGTACCATGCAGGCACCCCCACAGACGGCCTGCAGACGAGGCCCGTGAACATGCCCGCACAACTCGTGCAAAGTTCCACCAGCCCAGCCAAGGCGCCAAGCGCCTTGCTGATGCTTCTGGAAGGCCGCGCCCCTTGGGAACTGGCTGCGATGCTGGCCGCGACGCCGCTGCTCAACAAGTTGCCCCTCGGCGATGGCCACCCGGTGCTGGTGTTTCCGGGTCTGGGTGTGCCTGACCTGACCACGCTGCCGTTGCGCAATTTCCTCCGTGCCAAAGGCTACGAGCCGCACACCTGGGATCAGGGCTTCAACCTCGGCCCGCGCGAAGGCGTGCTCGCCCGCTGCAATGCCCGCGCCGATGAACTCTTCAAAACCTATCAGCGGCCGGTCAGCCTCGTGGGCTGGAGCCTCGGTGGCATCTACGCCCGAGAAGTGGCGAAGGAACTGCCTCAGCAGACGCGCTGCGTGGTGACCCTGGGCACGCCGTTCGGCGGCAACCCGCGCGCCAACAATGCGTGGTGGCTCTACGAAATGGTCAGCGGCAAGAAGCTGGCCGACGAAGCCGCGATGATCGAGCAGGTGCGCAAGGCGCCTCCGGTGCCGACTACGTCGGTGTATTCGCGTACCGATGGTGTGGTGTCGTGGCAATGCAGCCTCAACGAAGAGTCCCCGCACACCGAGAACGTAAACATCCACGCCAGCCACTTTGGCATGGGAATGAATCCGCTTGCGCTCTATGTGCTGGCCGATCGCTTGGCACAAGACCCGGCGCACTGGCAGCGCTTTCGCATCGACGGCAAGCGCAAGTGGTTCTTCAAGACCACGTAGCCCGCAGCACAAAGGCCCAGGCCCGATACTCGTCCGCAGTGCCTCGCATCTCAGAGCGCACGAGGAGTTGCCTGTGAATTCGAGCTCAACCAAGACGCGCATGGAGCGCGACAGCATGGGGCAGCTGGCTGTGCCGGCCGACGCCTTGTACGGCGCGCAAACACAGCGCGCCGTCGACAATTTTCCCGTCAGCGGGCTGCGCATGCCTGCCGCGTTCATTCACTCGCTGTTGCTCGTGAAGCAGGCCGCTGCGCTGGCCAACCTGCGGCTCAAGCAGGTGCCGCAACCCGTGGGCGACGCTATCGTCGAAGCCTGCCGCACGCTGCTGGCCCAGACCGATGCCGAGCGCATGCTCCATTTCCCCCTGGATGTTTTTCAGACGGGCTCGGGCACCAGCAGCAACATGAACGCCAACGAGGTCATCGCGACGATCGCGAGCAAGGCGCTGGGCGAGCCGGTCAGTGCCAATGACCACGTCAACGCAGGCCAGAGCAGCAACGATGCCATCCCGACCGCGCTGCACGTCAGCGCCGCGCTCGAACTGCACGGTCATCTGCTGCCGGCTCTCGATCACCTGGTGCAGATCACGCGCCACAAGGCCGACAGCGTTCACCGCTACGTGAAGACCGGGCGCACGCACTTGATGGACGCGATGCCGGTGCGCATGAGCCAGGTGCTCGAAGGCTGGGCACATCAGGTCGAGGCGGGAGCCAAGCACCTGCGGGCGCTGATGCCGGCGTTGCAGGGGCTGGCACAAGGCGGCACGGCAGTGGGGACGGGTGTCAACGCGCATCCGCAATTCGCCCACAGCTTTGCCACGGAGCTCAGCGCCTTGACGCAGCTGGAATTCAAACCGGCCGACAACTTCTTCGCTGCCATGGGCTCGCAAGATACAGCCGTGGCGGTGTCGGGCCAGTTGAAGGCCGTGGCCGTGTCGCTGATGAAGATCGCCAACGACCTGCGCTGGATGAATTCGGGCCCGTTGGCCGGCCTGGGCGAGATCGAGCTCGAAGCACTGCAACCGGGCTCGTCCATCATGCCGGGCAAGGTCAACCCGGTGATCCCCGAAGCGACGGCGATGGTGGCCGCCCAGGTCATCGGCAACGACGCCGCCATCACCATCGCAGGCCAGTCGGGCAACTTCGAACTCAATGTGATGCTGCCGCTGGTCGCGCACAACCTGCTGGGCAGCCTGCAGTTGCTGGGCAACGTGAGCCGCCTGCTGGCAGACAAGGCCATCGCCAGCTTCACCGTCAACGAAGCGCGGCTCCAGGAGGCCTTGTCGCGCAACCCGATCCTGGTGACCGCGTTGAACCCCTTGATCGGCTACGCCAAGGCTGCCGAGATCGCGAAGCTGGCGTACAAGCAAGGTCGACCCATTCTCGACGTGGCCGACGAACAGACTGACTTGGGCCGTGAGCGCTTGGCCGAGTTGCTCGATCCAGAAAAGCTGACCGGCGGCGGCGCCTGATCGCGACGGGGTCAGCCGCGGAAAAGGTCGCGAAGGCGTGACACGAGGCCGCGACCGGGCCTTGGGATAATGGCGGCGTGACAACCCCTCCACACAACCCCTGGCGTCTGAGCGTGGCGCCGATGATGGACTGGACCGACCGGCACTGCCGCTACTTCCACCGCCTTCTCACGCAGCACACGCGCCTCTACACCGAGATGGTGACGACAGGCGCGCTGTTGCACGGCGACGTGCCTCGCCACCTCGATTTCAATGAGACTGAGCATCCGGTGGCGCTGCAGCTGGGTGGCAGCGAGCCCGACGACCTGGCCGCTTGCGCCAAGCTCGGGCAGCAATGGGGTTACGACGAGATCAATCTGAACTGCGGTTGCCCGAGCGAGCGGGTGCAGCGCGGTGCTTTCGGCGCCTGCCTGATGGCCGAACCGCAGCTGGTTGCTGACGGCGTGAAGGCGATGCGCGACGCCGTAAGCATCCCGGTGACGGTGAAGCACCGCATCGGCATCGACCACACCGAGAGCTATGCGTTCGTGCGCGACTTCGTCGGCACCGTGGCGAACGCTGGCTGCGAGGTGTTCATCGTGCATGCGCGCAACGCGTGGCTCAAAGGCCTCAGCCCGAAAGAGAACCGCGAAGTGCCGCCGCTGCGCTACGAGACGGTCTACCAGCTGAAGCGCGATTTTCCGCAGCTCACGATCGTGCTGAACGGGGGCGTGAAAGACAACGACCAGATCGCCGAGCACCTGGCCCATGTCGATGGCGTGATGCTCGGACGCGAGGCGTATCACAACCCGTGGCACATGGCCGATTGGGACGAGCGTTTCTTCGGTGCCGAGCCGTCTGCCTTGGACCGTGCCGGCGCCGAGGCGCTGATGGTCGACTACATGGAGCGGCTGGTTGCGGGTGGCGAGCCGTGGTCGCACGCCTCGCGCCACATGCTGGGCCTGTGGAACGGCACCCCCGGCGCGCGCAAATGGCGGCAGGTGTGGTCGGACCACAAGCTCAAGGGCGTTTCACCGCGGGAGGTCTCCCGCCTCGCCCAACGGCGCGAGCCCGCGCTCGCGGTTTGACGGCCAGGTGGCCAGCACCACGCCGGCCAGGGCCAATGCAAACGCCACAGCCTGCATCGCGCTGAAGGCCTCGCCAAGAAGCAGCACGCCGACCAGCGCGGCGCTCACCGGCAGCAAGACCGTGAACACGCCGGCCGACGAGGCCTGCACGTGCTTGAGCCCGGTCATCCACAGCCACACGGTGACCATGCTGGCCGCCAGCGAATAGAAGAGCAGCATCCACCACGAGGGCATCTTCACGGCCGAGAAATCGAAGCTCAGCGCCTGCCACACACCGAGCGGCGTCACCAACAGCAGGCCCCACAGGTTGACCAGCGCGCTGATGCGCTTGGCCGAGACTTGGCCGGTGAGCTTCTTGCCGATCACCACGTAGCTCGATTCGCACACCACCGCGCAGAACAGCAGCACGTTGCCCAGCAGCGAGTTGGGTGCGGCGCCGTCGGCATGCTTGGTAAACGACACCAGCGCGATGCCGCCGACGGCGCAGGCGATACCAGCCGCCACGCGCGGCGTGATGCGCTCGCGCAGCAGCAGCCACGACATCACCGCCACCACCGCTGGGATCGCCGCCATGATCACGCCCGCAGCCAGCGCCGACGTGAGCGACACGCCGAACAGCATGCAGATCGAGAAGAGAAAGTTGCCGAAGAAGGATTCGAGGAACAGCAGCTTGCGGTCGTGCGAGCTCAGCGGTGCTTCGCTCGGTGTGCGCTTGACCCAGCCCACCATGGCGATCGCCGCAATGCCGAAGCGGAGCCACGCCAGAAGAAAGACCGGGAACACCAGCACCAGCAGCTTGGAGAAGCCGACATAGCTGCCGACCAGTGCCATGCTGCTGCCCAGGCAGAGATAAGAGATCCAAGGAGAACGCTGCATCAGGGAATCAGAACGCTGCGGCGTAGCGCTTCATCTCCCAGTCGCTCACATGGCGGGCGTAGTCGGTCCACTCGTCGCGTTTCAGGCGAATGAATTCGCTGGACAGTGTGTCGCCCAGCGCAGTGCAGATCACTTCGTCGCCGGCCAAGGCATCGACGGCCTCGCCCAGGCTCTGCGGCAGCACCGCGATGCCGCGGGCGCGGATGTCGGCCAGCGACAGCTTGAACAGGTCGTCGGTGCACGCCGGGCCGGGGTCGAGTTGGCGTTTGATGCCATCGAGACCCGCGGCAATGAGGCCCGCCGTCGCGAGGTACGGGTTCGCGGATGCATCGGGCAAGCGCCACTCGAAGCGACCGCCGAGCGTGCGAACGAGCGCCGTGCGGTTGTTCGGCCCATGCGCCACATAGGCCGGCGCCCAGGTCGTGCCCGACAGCGATTCACCCACGACCAGGCGCTTGTAGCTGTTGACCGTCGGTGCGGCCAGAGCGCACAAGGCCGCCGAGTGATGCAGCACGCCGGCGATGAAGTGCAAGGCGGTCGTCGACAGGTCTTTGCCGCGGTCGTCGAAGATGCACGTGGCCTGATCACCCTGGCCCTTCCACAGCGAGACATGAAAGTGCATGCCGCTGCCGGGCTGGTTGGCAAACGGCTTGGGCATCATCGAGAACATGCTGCCGTGCTGCTCGGCCAGCGCTTGCGCGGCCATCTTGAACAGCATCAGGTGGTCGGCGCTGGTCAGCGCATCGGCATGGTGGAAGTTGAGCTCGTACTGGCCGTGCGCGTCTTCATGGTCGATCTGGAAGACGTCGAGCCCGCAGGCGGTGAGGCCGTCGCTCAGCTGCTTGAGAAAGTCGCGCTGGCGCGGCAGCGTCTTGAGGTCGTAGGACGGTTTGTCGAGTGCATCGTCGGCGTCGGCCGCGGCGATGCCGTTCGCCGTGCGGCGCAGTAGGAAAAATTCCGGTTCGATGCCGGTGCGCATCGTCCAGCCTAGCTCGGCGAGACGCGCCACCTGGCGGCGTAGCACCTGGCGCGGGCAGGCGTCGAAGGGCTCACCGGCCACGAAGCCGTCGCAGACGATGCGTGCGTAGCCCGGCATCCAGGGCAAGGCGCGGGCCGTGTCGGCGATGCCTCTGCCGTAGTACTCCGAACGCGGCCCGGTGCGTGGCAGGCCGGTGCCCCAGATCGACGGGCCGGCAAAACCCACACCCTCTTGCAGCAAACCGTCGAGGTGGGCCAGCGGCACGAACTTGCCCTTGGCCACGCCGTGCACGTCGGTGAACTGTGCGATCAGCGTGTGAACGCCATGCGAAGACAGCGTGTCGCGCAGCTCCTTCATGCGGCCACGGCGCTGCGCAACGAGTTCTTCAGGATCTCGACTGCTTCATCGAAATGAGCCGACGCGATGGTGAGCGGGAACAGGAAGCGGATCACATTGCCATCGACACCGCAGGTCAACAGGATCAGGCGGCGCTTCATGGCCTCGGCCTGCACGCGCTTGGCGAAGTCGGCGTCCGGCCCGCCGCTTTCGCGCTGGCTGAATTCCACGGCGACCATCGCGCCCAGGCCGCGGATGTCGCTGATCTGCGGAACCTCGGCACACATGCCGTTCAGAGCCACCTTCAGCGCGTCGCCCAGTTGCTGACCGCGCTCGGGCAGGCCTTCGTCGCGCATCACATCGACCACTGCATGCGCGGCAGCGATGGCCAGTGGGTTGCCGGCATAGGTGCCACCCAGGCCGCCGGGCGCAGGCGCATCCATGATCTCGGCGCGGCCGGTGACGGCCGAGAGTGGCAAGCCGGCGGCGAGCGACTTGGCACTGATCAGGATGTCGGGCAGCACGCCGTAGTGCTCCATCGCAAACAACTTGCCGGTGCGGCCGAAGCCGGTCTGCACCTCGTCGGCGATCAACACGATGCCATGCTGGTCGCACAGCTCGCGCAGCCAGTTCACCGCCTCGGCGCGGATGACGTTGAAGCCACCTTCGCCCTGCACCGGCTCGAACACGATGGCCGCCACGCGGCTGGGCTCGATGTCGGCCTTGAACAGGTGGTACACGGCCTTCTTGACTTCTTCGAGCGAGGTGCGCTCGCAAGGGAAGGGCGCGTGGTAGATCTCGGGCGGGAAGGGGCCGAACCCGGCCTTGTACGGCTGCACCTTGCCGGTCAACGCCACGGCGAACATGCTGCGACCGTGAAACGCACCGCCGAAGGCGATGACACCCGAGCGCTTGGTGTACGCGCGGGCAATCTTGATGGAGTTCTCAACCGCCTCGGCACCGGTGCTGAAGAGCGCGGTCTTCTTGGCGTGGTTGCCTGGCGTCAGCGTGTTGAGCTTCTCGGCGAGCGCGATGTAGCTCTCGTAAGGCACGACCTGGTAGCAGGTATGGGTGAAGCGCTGGAGCTGCGCCTCGAGCGCGGCCACGACCTTGGGGTGGCGATGACCGGTGTTTAGCACCGCGATGCCGCCAGCGAAATCGAGGTAGCGGTTGCCTTCGACATCCCACAGCTCGCCGTTCTCGGCGCGGTCGGCGAAGAAGGTGCCCATCACGCCCACACCGCGCGGTGTCGCAGCGGCCTTGCGGGCCATCAGTTGTTCGTTGAGGGAATGGTTCATGGTTGACTCCTTCTTGCGTGTGATGCCCGAAGTCTGGATGGTCGCATCACACGCACCAGCGAAGCAAGGTGCCCGTCAAGCCACGCCCAAGGATCCGGCTTTGCCGGGCCGATGGGTGGCGCCCCTCGGGGGCAGGAGCGCAGCGACTGGGGGGCTAATCCAGCCTGATCCAGGTGGTCTTGAGTTCGGTGTATTTGTCGAAGGCATGCAAGGACTTGTCGCGCCCGTTGCCGCTCTGCTTGAAGCCGCCGAAGGGTACGGTGATGTCGTCTTCGTCGTACTGGTTGACGTGCACGGTGCCTGCTCGCAGCGCGCGTGCCACGCGGTGGGCGCGGTTGATGTTGTCGCTCCAGACGCTGGCCTGCAACCCGTAGGCGCTGTCGTTGGCCTGGCGCACCGCATCGGCCTCATCGCTGAAGCGGATCACCGACAGCACCGGCCCGAAAATCTCTTCGCGCGCGATCTTCATCTGGTTGGTGACACCGTCGAACACGGTCGGCTCGACATAGAAGCCGCCGGTCTCGCGCATCACGCGCTGGCCGCCGCTGAGTATGCGTGCGCCCTCGCTGCGTCCGGCCTCGATGTAGCCGAGCACGGTGTCCATCTGCGTCGCGTCGACCAGGGCGCCGATCTCGTGCTGACCGCCGAGCGGGTCGCCGGGTGCGTACTTGGGTGCCTCGGCCTGCACGATGGCCGTGAACTCGTCGGCGACGCGCTCGTGCACGAACACGCGCGACGGCGCGTTGCAGCTCTCGCCCTGGTTGAAGAACAGGCTGCCGGCGGCCGTCTTCGCGGCGCGCGCCACGTCGGCGAAGTCGTCGAACACGACAAAGGCCGACTTGCCACCGAGTTCGTTGTAGACGCGCTTCAGGTTGCTGCGGCCGGCGTACTCGAGCATCTTGCGGCCCACGCGCGTGCTGCCGGTGAAGCCGATCGCGTCGACGTCCGAGTGCAGCGCGAGTGCCTCGCCGGCCTCATGGCCGTAGCCGGGAACGACATTGAACACACCGGCGGGCAGGCCCGCGTCGAGCGCGAGTTCGGCCAGGCGCAGCGCGGTCAGCGGCGATTTTTCGCTGGGCTTGAGCACGACGCTGTTGCCGGTGGCCAGCGCCGGCCCGAGCTTCCAGGCGGCCATGATCATCGGGTAGTTCCAGGGCACGACCGCACCGATCACGCCCATGGGCTCGCGGGTGATCAGCGCGAGCGCGCTGTCGGCCGTGGGGGCGATCTCGTCGTAGACCTTGTCGATGGCCTCGCCGTACCAGGCGATGCAGCGCGCTGCGGCGTTCACGTCGACCGAGAGGCTGTACTGGATGGGCTTGCCCATGTCCAGCGTCTCGAGCAGCGCGAGTTCCTCGCGTGCCGCGAGGATCTTCTCGGCGAACTTGACCAGCACCTTCTTGCGGGCCGAGGGCGACTGACCGGCCCAGCGCCGATCGGCGAACGCGGCGCGCGCGGCCACCACGGCGGCGTCGACATCGGCCGCACGACCCCGCGCCACCGCGGTCAGCGTGCGGCCGTCGATCGGCGAGTTGCAATCGAAGGTCTCGCCGGCCAACGCCGCCACACGCTGGCCGTTGATCAGCGCGCGGCCGTCGAAACGCAGCGCGGCGGCACGCGCGTGCCAGTCGACCGCGCTCATCAGAACGACACGATGACCGACGCGCCGAGCAGCGAATTGCTCTTGCGGAATTCGCCGCTCTTCACGTCGAAGAACACCGGCTGCGTCGCGCGGTCGAGGCGGTACTCGGCCTTCAGCGTGGTGTTCGGCGTCAGCAGGTAGTTCACGCCGAAGGCCAGCGCGTAGCGGTTCGCACCCTTGTTGCAGTTGTCGTTGAGGTTGACGTCGCAGAGTCCGTTCACGTCGACGAGGCTGCCGTCCGGACCAATGCCATTGCGGCCGTCTGCTGACGAGTACTGCAGCAACCCGCCGCCGTTCTTCGTGTTGTTGACGTAGTCGAAGCGCGCCACGGCCTCCCAGCGCGGGATGAACTTGTACGCGGCCAGGCCCGACAAGCCCCACCACTGCGCGTCGCGCAGCGTGCCGTCGGCGGCTGGCACGATGGACGCGTCCTTCTGGCGGCCGAAGCCGGCCTGGCCTTGCAGCGTCAGGTCACCGCGAATGAAGTAGCCATCGAGCTCGAACAGGTCGAGCCGCGTGTCGGGCGAGTTGCCGTTCGCGTCGACGTTGAACGGGCTGAAGTTCGCCGCCTTGCCGTGCACGCCTGCCAAGCCGAAGCCCGCAAATTCTCCCTTCGAGTAGTCGACCCGGTAGGCGAACACCGGCGCCTTGCGGTCGGCCGGTTGCTTGGTGCTGTTGTAGTTGGCCAGCACCGCCTTGACGTCCCACTTGCCGCGGATGATCTCCATGCCGGCGCCGGTGTAGGCGGTCGGTTCGGTGAAGTCGAGCAGCAGGCCGCGCGTCACGAGCTTGGTGGTGGTGGGCTGGGTGTATTCGTAGCCCGACCAGTCGGGGATCTGGCCGGCAATCAGCCGAGTCTGCAGGCCGCCCAGCGGGATCGACACCGAGGCCTCGTGCACGATGGAGTTGCCGCTGCTGTCGGCGATCGAGCCGGCGCCGCGGTTGGGCATCAGCGTCAGGCGCCACTTGGTGCCGCCCTCCATCTCTTTCTGGAAGTCGATCGCCACGGTGCCGAAGTAGCCGTTGTCGTAGTTGTAGCCGTCGTCCGAGACGCGGTTCAGGAACTGAAAGCCGGCACGGTTCTGGCGCTGGTTGTAGATGTAGGTCGGGTCGAAGAAGCCGCCGATCTTCAGGCCCTTCAGGCCCTGGGTCTCGATCGCGTCTTCGAGGCCTTCGGTCTTCACGGTGACGCGGTTCAGGTCTTGCGCCTGCGCCGGCGTCATGCCCCATTGCTTCTCGCCACCCTCGGCGGCGGCCTTGTCAGCGAGCTTCTTCTCGAGTTCGCCGATGCGGTCTTTCAGCGCTTTCAGTTCTTTCAGCAGATCGGCGTTCGACTGCGCCATCGCAGCGGTCGGGTAGGCGGCGGCGAGGGCGAGTGCCAGGACGGCGGGCTTCCAGAGATTCATGGGTTTCCTCCTGTGGTTGTGGGGTTCAGCCATCGTCGCGCTGGGCTTGCGCGATGGCGTTGGCACGGTCCCGCTCGGCGCGGGCGATCAGGTAACTGGCAACGACGGTGCCGATGGCGACCAGCGTGATGATCACGGTCGCGACCGCGTTGACGCTCGGGTTCAGGCCCAGGCGAGCGCGCGAGAAGATCACCAGCGGCATCGTCGTCGAGCCGGGGCCGTTCAGAAAGGCCGACAGCACGACATCGTCGAGCGACAGCGTGAAGGTCAGCAGCCAGGCCGACATCAGCGCCTGCGCGATCATCGGCAGCGTGACAAGCGTGAATACCTGGAAGGGCTTGGCGCCCAGGTCCATCGCGGCCTCTTCGAGCTGTGGGTTCAGCCCTTGCAGCCGCGCCTGGATGACGACGGTGGCGTAGGCCATGCCGAGCAGCAGGTGGCCGAACCAGATCGTCATCGCGCCGCGCTCGGGGAAGCCCAGCGCCTTCTGCACCGACACCAACATCAGCAGCAGCGACAGGCCGATGATGACTTCGGGCATCACCAGCGGCGCGTTGACCATGCCGCTGAACAGCGTGCGGCCGAAGAAGCGCCGGTACTTGACGAGTGCGAACGCGGCCAGCGTGCCCAGCACCAGCGAGCCGGTGGCGGTGAAGAAGGCGATCTTCAGGGACAGCCAAAGGCCGCCCAGCATCTCGTTGTCGCTCGCGAGCTTGACGTACCACTTCAGCGTGAAGCCCTTCCACAGGTTCGGAATGGGCGAATCGTTGAACGAGTACACGACCAGCGCGACGATGGGCAGGTACAGGAAAAGGTAGCCCGCAGCCAGCCAACCGCGCCCGAAGACGCGCGCGAAGCCGGCGCCAAAGAGAGTGCTCTTGCCGGCGCTCACTTGGCTTTCTCCTGCGCTTCGGCCTGGTAGCGGTTGAAAACCGCCAGCGGCACGATGATCAGCAGGATCATCACGACCGCGACGGTCGACGCCATCGGCCAGTCGTTGTTGCTGAAGAACTCGTCCCACAGCACGCGGCCGATCATCAGGGTCTGCGGGCCGCCCAGCAGTTCGGGGATCACGAACTCGCCGATGCAGGGAATGAACACCAGCATCGAGCCGGCGATGATGCCGGCCTTGGACAGCGGCACCGTGACCAGCCAGAACGCCTTCCACGGCGTCGCGCCGAGGTCTGATGCCGCTTCGAGCAGGCGCAGGTCCATCTTCGCGAGGTTGGAGTACAGCGGCAGGATCATGAACGGCAGGTAGGTGTAGACCATGCCAATCACGAGCGAGAACGGCGTGTTCATGAACTTGCCGGGTGCGCCGATCACGCCGAGCGTGGCCAGCCCCTGGTCGAGGTGCAGCCAGAACAGCAACTGCCAGACCCAGCCACCCTCGTCGAGCAGGCCCTTCCAGGCGTAGACGCGCAGCAGGAAGGAGGTCCAGAACGGCAGCATCACCAGCATCAGCAGGGCGGGTTGGATGGTCGCCTTGGACCGCGCCATGAAGTACGAGAACGGGTAGCCGATGGCCAGGCACAGTGCCGTGGTGATCGCGGCGTACTTGATGCTGGACAGGTAGGTCTGGAAGTACAGGCTGTCTTGCGTCAAAAAGGCATAGCTGGTGCCGCGCAGCGTGAGCTGCAGCACGCCGTCCTTCACGGACAGGATGTCGTTGACGCTGACCGTGCCCATCTCGGACACGCTGATCTTCAACACCACCAGGAAGGGCAGCAGGAAGAACACGGTGAGCCACACAAAGGGCACGCCGATGACCGCGTTGCGGCCGCGCCGGATCGACGTGAGCAAGGTGCTCATTGCGTCAGCACCACCTGGGCGGTTGGCGACCACGAAGCCCAGGCCGTGTCACCCCAGGTCAGCTGGTCGTCGCGGTGCCGCGAGACATTGCTCTGGCTCACCTTCAGCATCGCACCGCTGGCCAGCGCCAGGTGGTAGACCGTGAAGCTGCCGAAATAGGCCAGGTCCTTGATGGTGCCCCGCACGCGGTTGTGCGGCGCGTGGTCGACCTCGGGCATCTCGCGTTGCAGCGCGATCTTCTCGGGCCGCACCGCAACGCTGACCGGCATGCCTTCGGTGCCGGTGATGCCGTGGCCCACATAGTGGCTGCAGTCGGTGCACTCAACGATCACATGGTCAGGAAAGTCGCACTGCAGCTTGCCTTCCATCATGTTGACGTTGCCGATGAAGTCGGCGACGAAGCGCGTCGCCGGGGTCTCGTAGATCTCGCTCGGCGGGCCGACCTGCAGGATGCGGCCCTCGCTCATCACCGCGATGCGCGAGGCCATCGTCATCGCCTCTTCCTGGTCGTGCGTCACCATCACGCAGGTCACGCCGACCTCTTCGATGATGTTGACCAGCTCGATCTGCGTCTCTTCGCGCAGCTTCTTGTCGAGCGCACCCAGCGGCTCGTCGAGCAGCATCAGCTGCGGGCGCTTGGCCAGGCTGCGGGCGAGCGCGACGCGCTGCTGCTGGCCGCCCGAGAGCTGGTGCGGTTTGCGCTTGGCGTACTTGCCGAGTTGCACCAGCTTGAGCATGGCCTCGACGCGCTCGGCGACCTGGTCCTTGGGCATCGCGTCGCGGCGCAGGCCGAACGCGATGTTGTCCCACACCGTGAGGTGCGGGAACAGCGCATACGACTGGAACATCATGTTGATCGGCCGCTCGTACGGTGGCATGCCGGCGAGGTCTTGCCCGTTCAGCACGATGCGGCCGCTGGTAGGCGTCTCGAAGCCGGCGAGCATGCGCAGCAGCGTCGTCTTGCCGCAGCCCGACGAGCCGAGCAGCGCGAAGATCTCGCCCTTGGCGATGTCGAGGCTGACGTTGTTCACGGCCTTGTAGCCGCTGAAGTCCTTCACCACGTCCTGGATCTGCAGGTACGTGGCGGCAGAAGTGGTGGTGTCGCTGGCTGCCATCGCGGAAGGTGTCAAAGGCCGGTCTTGAACGAGGTGTACAGACGCGTCATCGTGCGGCGGATGTCGTTGTTCAGCGCATCGGGTACGGCCATCTTCTTCATGTCGGCATCGCTGAGAAACACGGTCGGGTTGTTGGCGACCTCGGGCTTCACGAACTTCTTCGATTCCTTGTTCGGATTCGCGTAGAAGACCTTGTTGCTCAGGCCCGCGGCGACTTCGGGGCGCGCGATGTAGTTGATCCACTTCAGCGCGTTGTTCGGGTGCGGCGCGTCGGCCGGGATGGCCATGGTGTCGAAGAACAACACGCCGCCGGTGGCCGGGATCAGCGCCTCGATCTTCTGGCCGGTCTTGCCGTCGAGCGCGCGTTGCTTCGCGATGTTGATGTCGCCGGACCAGCCGAGCGCGACGCAGATCGAGCCGCTCGCCATGTCGTTGATGTAGCCCGACGAGCTGAACAGCGTCACGCTCGGACGAATCGCCTTCAGCAGCGGGCCGACCCCAGCGTAGTCGCCCTGGTTGCGGCTGAACGCCGGCTTGCCGAGGTAGTGCAGCGCGGCCGGGATGATGTCGGTTGGCGAATCGAGAAAGGACACGCCGCAGGACTTGAGCTTGGAGATGTACTCGGGCTTGAAGACCAGGTCCCAGGCGTTCTCGGGCATGGGCGTGCTGCCGAGCGCGGCCTTGACCTTGTCGACGTTGATGCCCACCGTGGTGTAGCCCCACAGCCAGTTCACGAGGAACTGGTTGCCGGGGTCGAGGGCGGCGAGCTGGGCCTGCACGGCCGGGTCCATGTTCTTCAGGTTGGGCAGCTGGGCTTTGTCGAGCTTGCGCAGCAGCCCGCCGTCGGCCTGAATCTTTGCCCAGTACGACGAGGGCACCACGATGTCGTAGCCCGTCTTGCCGGCGACCAGCTTGGCGTGCAGGATCTCGTTGCTGTCGAACACGTCGTAGCGGACCTTGATGCCGGTCTCTTTCTCGAAATTGGCGATCGTGTCGTCGGCGATGTAGTCGGACCAGTTGTAGACGTTCAGCACCTTCTCTTCTTCCTGGGCTCGCGCCGGTCCGGCGAAGAGCAGCGCGGACGCCGTGGCGACCGAGGCCAGGCAGAGCAGGGCGTTGAACATCTTTTTCATGGTCTTGTCCTTGTCGTAAGAATGAATCGGGGTGGCGTGATGGCGGGTCGAATCAGGGCCGGTCGGCAGGCAGTCTAGCCAGCGCCGCACCGCGCTCAGCTACAGGCAAACCCCGTGCCATGGCTGTGCGTTTCGCTCGTTCAGAGCCAGCCGTGGCGCACGGCATCGGCCAGCGTCAGGTCTAGGCAACGTCGGATCAACGCCATCATCTCGTCGATCTGCGCGCGCGTGATCACCAGTGGCGGCGCGACGATCATGCGGTCGCCGACGGCGCGCATGATCAGGCCGTTGCCGAAGCAGTGGCCGCGGCAGGTCATGCCGACGTCGAGCGCCGCGTCGAACACCGTGCTGGTCGCCTTGTCCTTCACCAGCTGCAGCGCGCCCATCAGGCCGCAGGTCTGCACCTCGCCGACGAGCGGATGGTCGGCCAGCGTTGCGAACTGCGCCGCGAGGTAGGGGCCGGTGTCGTCGCGCACCGTCTCGACGACGCGGTCGCGCTGCAGCAGCCGGATGTTCGCGAGCGCCACGGCGCACGCGACAGGGTGGCCCGAGTAGGTGTAGCCGTGGTTGAACTCACCACCCTGGTCGATGAGTACACGCGCCACACGCTCGCCCACCATCACGCCGCCGAGGGGGATGTAGCCCGAGGTCACGCCTTTGGCGAAGGTCATCAGGTCGGGCCTGAAGCCGAGCGTCTCGCAGCCGAACCATTGGCCGGTGCGGCCGAAGCCGGTGATGACCTCGTCGGCAATCAGCAGGATGTCGTACTTGTCGCAAATGCGCTGGATCTCGGGCCAGTAGGTCGCAGGCGGCACGATGACACCGCCGGCTCCTTGCACCGGCTCTCCGATGAAGGCGGCCACCTTGTCGGCGCCGATCTCCAGGATCTTGGCCTCGAGTGCACGCGCGGCCTTGAGGCCGAAGTCGTCGCGGCTCAGGTGCCGATCGCTCTCGAACCAGAACGGCTGTTCGATGTGCACGATGCCGGGGATCGGAAGCCCGCCTTGCTCGTGCATGCCGCTCATGCCGCCGAGCGACGCGCCGGCCATGGTGGAGCCGTGGTACGCGTTGTGGCGGCTGATGATCACGCTGCGCTGCGGCTGGCCTTTCAGGTCCCAGTAGCGGCGCACCATGCGCACGTTGGTGTCGTTGGCCTCGGAGCCCGATCCGGCAAAGAACACGTGTTTGAACTGCGGCGGTGTCACCTGAGCCAGCAGCTCGGCGAGCTCGATGGCGGGCGGCGTGGCGGTCTGAAAGAAAGAGTTGTAGAACGGAAGTGTCTTCAGCTGCTGCGTGGCCGCATCGATCAGCTCTTGCCGGCCGTAGCCGACGTTGACGCACCACAGGCCCGACATCGCGTCGAGGATCTTGTGGCCGTCGCTGTCCCACAGGTAGATGTTGTCGGCCCGCGTGATGACGCGGGAGCCCTTGTTGGCGAGCGACTTGAAATCGGTGAAAGGGTGAAGATAGTGCGCCGCGTCGGCGGCTTGCCAGTCTTGGGTGGTTCTTGTCATGGTTGCGTCGGCGATCCAAACCTGAAGCGGCGGGCGCACAGCCAACCGCTCGACTTGCGTTGTCAGCCGCGCAGTCTAAGAGACGCGCGGCAAGATTTCTGCGACGAGTGTGCCCGGCTGGCAGGCGAAGTCAACCATGAAAGCGGCCTGCAGCGCGAATGGCGGAGGCCGATGAAGCATGCGACCGGTCAGGGGATGACCATCATGCGACCGTCACCCAGCAGATGCGAGTGGCAGTCTTTCTGTTCGCGGTCGCATTTCTGCGTCCAGATCTTCACGATCTCGGGCTTCCACGCCATGAAGTAGTCACCATGGCCGCTGTAGCCGGCCGGTTGGGTCACGTCGTAGTTGTCGCTCGCCAGACGCCAGTACTTGGTCTCGCCCGTGATCTTCACCTGGTAGAGGATCTGATAAGCAATCTGCGGCAAGGCGACAGGGTGCGTGGATGGGCAGTTGCCGGTGTTGTTGGCTTTCACGTTGACGGGGTTCGTCATGTGGCTCTTGTGGTCAGGCGAATCCAGGTTCACGCCATCCCAGCATTGCGGAAAGTCGACACCCATGATGAGCCAGCTCCCATCTCCACCCGGGCAATCGGTCGGGATGCTGGTGCTCCAGTTCGAATTGCCACCGCTCCACACACAGGAGTACATGGCCGCGCTGCTGGGCGCTGAAGGCGAACCCTTGGCGTCGCCGGAGATCATGCGCAAGCCCAGAGGCACTTCGCTGATGACGTTCGGCGGTAAGGCGTAGCCGGTCTTGTAATAGAAGTTCGATTCGAACATCGGCGCCAGCGGGGCACCGGTGCGGGTGTCGATCATCGACGGTACCCAGTACGAGCTGCGGTTGATCGTGCCGCCGCGGCAGGTGCTGTTGCCGGTGGTCGACAGGCTGGTTGGCGTTGAATACGCATCGATGCCGGTGTTGCCGAAGAAAGTATGCAGGTGGCTCTTGCCGGGCTGGCCCGGATAGACGATCGGGTCGTCGAAGGCGAACTTGGTGACCTGGCAGCCGGTGCGGAAGGCGCCGATGTCGGACGCCGGAGCGATCTCGTCCGTGTTTTCCAGCATGTCGGTGCTCCAGCCGCCGACGGGCCTTTGCAGCGGGCTGACGTCAGGGATCAGGCTCGCGTTGATGGTGACCGAGGTGGCAGGCGTGGACCCGCCCGTATTCACGGTATCAGACGAAGATGACCCCCCTCCGCAAGCCGAAACAATCAGCAAGGCCATCGCAGCCAGGCAGGCCATCGGCCTGGTGGCACGGGTGTAGTCGCGCATTTGAAACCCCTCCCAACAACATCGGTCGTACACGTTCCACGTGCTTGTTGTCTCCCCGACAGGTCGCTGAAGCGACTCTTGGCGGAGGTGCGGCGCTCGAAGCCGCCACCAGTCCGCACAGTCAGAAGCTTATTTTCACTGGTGAAATGCCCCAGCCGCAAGGGTGTACTTCACACATGCAGCAGTAGATGCTCTCGTTCCCAGGGCGATATGACCTTCATGAACTCCTCGTGCTCGATCTCCTTGACCTCGGAGTAAACGGTGATGAATGACTTGCCGAGCACATCGTGCAGGTCTTTCTCGTCGGCGAGCCATCCCAGCGCTTCGCTCAGCGAGCGCGGCAGCTGGTACTCGGACAGGTAGGCGTCGCCCTTGCACTCGGCCGCCGGCTCGATGTGGTTCTTCATGCCGAGATAACCGCATGCCAGCGTGGCAGCCATCGCCACGTAGGGGTTGGCGTCGGCGCCGATCACGCGGTTCTCGATGCGGCGGGCTGCCGGCGTGGCCACGGGCGAGCGGATGCCGACGGTGCGGTTGTCGGTGCCCCACTGGATGTTGATCGGCGCTGCCGTCGAGCGCGCCAGGCGCCGGTACGAGTTGACGTAGGGCGCGAACAGCGCCATCGCGGCCGGCGTGTACTTCTGCAGGCCACCGATGTACCAGTAGAACTCCTTGCTGGGTGAACCGTCGGGGTTGCTGAAGATGTTCTTGCCGGTGGCCTTGCTCAGGATGCTCTGGTGCACGTGCATCGCACTGCCGGGCTCGTTGGCCATGGGCTTGGCCATGAAGGTGGCATACATCTCGTGACGCAGCGCAGCCTCGCGGATGGTGCGCTTGAAGAAGAAGACTTCGTCGGCCAGGCCCAGCGGGTGGTCGTGGAAGAAGTTGATCTCCATCTGCCCGGCGCCGACCTCGTGGATCAGCGTGTCGACGTTGAGCTCCATCTGCTCGCAGTAGGCGTAGATGTCTTCGAACAGCGGGTCGAACTCGTTCACCGCGTCGATCGAATAGGCCTGGCGCGAGGTTTCGGCACGGCCGCTGCGGCCCTTGGGAGGGCGCAGCGGCGTGTTGGGGTCGGCGTTGCGCTCGATCAGATAGAACTCAAGCTCGGGGGCGACCACCGGATCCCAGCCTTCGGCGGCATACAGGTCGCAGATGTTGCGCAGCACCGAACGCGGCGCGTAGGGAATGATCTTGCCGTCGCGGTCGAAGCAGTCGTGGATCACCTGCGCGGTCGGGTCGACGGCCCAGGGCACGATGCGCACCGTGCTCGGGTCGGGGCGCAGGTGCATGTCGCGATCGGTCGCGTGGATCACGTCGTAGTAGGGGCCTTCTTCCGGGAACTCGCCCGTCACGCCGATGGCCACGATGGCCTCGGGCAACCGCATGCCGCGGTCTTCGGTGAATTTTTCGCGCGGAAGAATCTTGCCGCGGGCCACGCCGGTGAGGTCGGGCACGAGGCACTCGATCTCGGTGACGCGCCTGTCGTTGAGCCACTGCTCGAGATCGCTGAAGTTGAAGTTGTTCTTGTCCACCATGAGAGTCACCTGTTTGAGTTGTGGGCCGGTGTGCTTGCCGGCCGGAGCAACCGCACGTGGTGGGCGCTATCGATCAGGCTCTGGGCGGCGGTCTCTGAAAGATTGGCAGGCGGCACCGAAGGCTTTGAAAAGACGCAGGGAGATCGGGTTCTCTGCCGCTTTCCATTCAGGGTGCCACTGCACGCAAAGGTTGAACGACGGAGCAGTGGGCATGGAAAAGGACTCGACCAGGCCATCAGGAGCGCGTGCTTCGATCCGCAGGCCAGGCGCGAGTTGCCTCACGCCTTGGCCGTGGGCGGTATTCACCATGAACTCGCGCGTGTCGACAATGGCTTCGAGGGCGCCACCGGGCTCGACATGAACCTCGTGCGCGAAGGCGTACTGCTCATCGGGCGTCTTGTTGGTCACGCCGCGGTGATCGCGTTGGCCGGGCACTTCCTGCACGGCCTGGTAGAGGCTGCCACCCAGTGCGACGTTGGCTTCCTGGAAGCCGCGGCAAATCGCGAAGAGCGGAATGCCGCGAGCCAGTGCCCGCGGCACCAGTGGCAGCACCCAAGCGTCGCGGTCGCGGTCGAGCGGCAGGCTGGTGTCGTGCACCTCTTCGCCGAAATGGCTGGGGTGCACGTTGGACGGTGAGCCGGTGAGCAGCACGCCGTCGGCATGGTCGAGCAGCTCATCGACCTCGCCGGCATGCACGAAGGGCACGACCAGCGGCAGGCAACCGGCCAGGCGAACGGCGTCGATGTATTTCTTGCCCGCAACGTGGAAGGGGTGCAGCCCGATCATGCGGTTGCAGGCGGGGATCAGAACGACCGGCTTACGGGCCGGCGACGTGTGGGAAGAGGCGCTCATTGGGCTTGCTGCGCAGCGGTTGTTGGCCGCATAGGCACTGGGCTTTCTGTGGACGGAACGGGAGCAATGAGTGTGCCCGCAACACCGGCGAAGTCAACCGGCCTCGGCTTGCGCAAAAGGCCTTCACAACATGTCCTTCAAGCGGTAGTACGCCATGCCGAGCACCAGGGCCGGCGTGCGCAGCAGCCGCCCACCCGGAAAACGACGGTGGCGGATGCGGGCAAAGGTGTCGAATCGGCGTGCATCGCCGTCAATGGCTTCGGCCACCAGCTTGCCAGCCAAGCCCGTCAGTGCCAGCCCGTGGCCCGAGAAGCCTTGCAGGTAGTACACGTTGCTGTAGTCGCGCGCCGCACCCACCGAGGGCGCGCTGGTGTTCATTACATCGGCGAGACGCCCGAAATCGGGCGCGCGGTTCATCGAGATGTCGACGAAGCCGCCCCATGAGAACTCGACCGGCGTGTTGGCGAGTTGAGGGAAGGTGGTCGCCATGCGCCGCTGCATGCTGGCTTCGAGGTTGGGCGGCGTGGTGGTGCTGTAGCTCACGCGGCCACCGTACAGCATGCGGTGGTCGACGGTGGGCCTGAAGTAGTCGAGCACGAAGTTGGTGTCGCACACCGCGGAGCCCGATGGCACGAGCGATTGCGCCAGTGCTGGGTCCAGTGTTTTCGAGGCGACGATGTAGGTGCCGACCGGCATGATGCGGCTCTCGAGCTGCGGCGCGAGGCCTTGCAGATAGACGTTGCCGGCCAACAGCACATGCGATGCGCGCACTTCGCCGCCGGCTGTGCGCAGGCGGGCGATGTCGCCCGGAATCAACCGCGTGACCGCCGAATCCTCGAACACCTGCACGCCCAGGCTAGCAGCGGCACGCGCCAGGCCGAGGCTGTACTTCAATGGATGCAGGTGACCGGAACGCGATTCGTACGTGCCGCTGTGAAAGCGCGGGCTGGCGATCCACTTCGGCATGTCGTTCGGTGCGATCCATTCGGCTTCGTAGCCGTAGCTGGACTGCATGTGTTCGAACCAGGAGCGAAGAGCGCGCGACTTGCGCTCGGTGGTCGCGAGGTTGAGATAGCCGCTGCGCCAGTCGCAGTCGATGACGAAGCGATCACAGCGCTGGCGGATGAGATCGAGCGCCTCGATCGTCATGCCCCACACACGGCGGGCTTCATCGAGCCCGAGCTGTTCTTCGATCGTGCCTTGCTCGCAGGCCAGGCCGACGATGGCTTGGCCGCCATTGCGGCCCGAAGCACCCGACCCGACCTGTTGGGCCTCAAGGAGCACGACGCTGTAGCCTCGGTCGGCAAGTTCTATGGCGGCTGAGAGACCGGCAAGACCGCCGCCGACGACGGCCACATCGCAATCGACCTGCGATTGCAGCGCCGGATAGCGCTGCGTGCGCTGCATCGTGGCAGCGTAATAGGAATTGCGGGCGAGATCGCTGTCGGCGCTCTGGAGGCTCATACCTTATGCGCTAGGCATCGTCCTTGTCGACGCGTGGTTGCGTGCGCGAAGGTCAAGCCGCGCGCTTGATCGCATCGGACAAGGTGCCGACGATCTGGTCGATGTGCTTGTTCTCGATGATGAGCGGTGGCGACAGCGCGATGGTGTCACCCGTCGTGCGGATCAGCAGGCCCTTTTCCCAGCAGTCGAGGAAGATCGAGAACGCGCGCTTGCCCGGCTCGCCCGGAATCGGCGCAAGCTCGATGCCACCAACCAGGCCGATGTTGCGCACGTCCACCACGTTCGGCATGTCCTTCAGCGAGTGGACGGCGTTCTGGAACGTGGGCGCCATCTGGGCGCCGCGGGTCAGCAGGCCTTCGTCGGCATAGGTGTCGAGCGTGCCCAGCGCTGCGGCGCAAGCCAGCGGGTGGCCCGAATAGGTGTAGCCGTGGAAGAACTCGATCACGTGCTCCGGGCCGGTCATGAAGGTGTCGTAGATTTTCTGCGTGGCGAACACGGCACCCATGGGCACGCTGCCGTTCGTCAGGCCCTTGGCGACGGTCATCAGGTCGGGTGTGACGCCGAAGTGCGTGGCGGCAAACGGCGACCCGAGGCGGCCGAAGCCGGTGATGACCTCGTCGAAGATCAACAGGATGCCGTGCTTGTCGCAGATGCTGCGCAGGCGCTCCAGGTAGCCCTTGGGCGGCAGCAGCACGCCGGTGGAGCCGGCCACGGGCTCGACGATCACGGCAGCGATGGTCGAGGCATCGTGCAGCGCGACCAGGCGTTCCAGGTCGTCGGCGAAATCAGCGCCGTGCTCGGGCTGGCCTTTGCTGAAGAGATTGCGCGCGTCGTGCGTATGGCGGATGTGATCGACCCCGCTCAGCAGCGTGCCGAACATCTTGCGGTTGGCCACCATGCCGCCGACAGAGATGCCGCCAAAGTTGACGCCGTGGTAGCCGCGCTCTCGGCCGATGAGCCGGGTACGTGAACCTTCGCCGCGGGCGCGGTGGTAGGCGATGGCCATCTTCAGCGCCGTGTCGACCGACTCGGAGCCCGAGTTCGTATAGAACACCTTGTTCAGTGCAGGTGGCGTGAGCTTCACCAAGCGCTCGGCCAGTTCGAACTGCTTCGGGTGGCCCATGTTGAAGGGCGGCGCGAAATCCATTTCGGATGCCTGCTGGCGGATGGCTTCCACGATCTTCGGCCGCTGGTGGCCGGCATTCACGCACCACAACCCGGCAATGCCGTCGAGCACCTGGCGGCCCTCGGGTGTCCAGTAGTACATGCCTTCGGCGCGAGAGAACAGCCGCGGAGACTGCTTGAATTGCCGGTTGGCGGTGAAGGGCATCCAGTAGGCGTCGAGCTTGTCGGTCATGGTCGTTCTCGCATGAAATGGCACTGAAGCATCGAGTCTAGATTCTTCGCCATGAAATTTGCGTGCGGAATGCCGTGGGGCGTCTCGCGGCTAAGCAATATCATGCCGCTGAATCGATAAATCCTCGAACAAAATGCCAACGACCAGCCCACTTGTGCAACTCGATGCGACCGACCGGAGCATTCTGACGGTGCTTCAGCAGGAAGGAAAACTCTCCAACGTCGAGTTGGCCCAGCGCGTTCACCTGTCTCCGTCGGCCTGCCTGCGTCGAGTGAAGGCGATGGAAGACAAGGGTGTCATCAGCGGCTATGTGGCGCTGCTCAACCCCAAGGCGGTGGGGCAGGCCGGTACGAGCTTCACGATCGTGAACCTCGAGAAACTGAAGCCGGCCGACCTGGCCGCTTTCGAGCAGGCCGTGCGCGACGTGCCGGAGATTCTTGATTGCTTCTACGTGGCGGGCTCGAACGACTACCTGCTGCGCTTCACCTACAGCGACGCGTCGGACCTGGAGCGCTTCCACGTCGACGTGCTGGAGCGTCTGCCGGGTGTCGTGCGTTCGAACTCAATGCTGGTGTTGCGCACAGTGAAGAAGACCACCGCGCTGCCGCTTTGAATCAGCGCTTTGCGTTGGCGATGCAGCCGCACAGATAGGTCCACACGAAGCACGCCGCGGCGTAGCTGGTCAGCTCCGAGTGATCGTAGGGTGGAGCCACTTCGACGCAGTCCATGCCAACGAAAGGCAGATCGGCCAGTTCTTCCAGCAGCGTCAGCACCTGGCTGGTGGTCATGCCGCCGGGCTCGGGCGTGCCGGTGCCGGGGGCGAACGCAGGGTCCAGGCAGTCGATGTCGAGGCTCAGATAGACGGGCGGATTACCGTGCCGTGCGAGTCGGTCGCGAATGGCGGCGATCACCGGGGCAAGTTGAGATGCGTTCTCGAGGCCGCGCAGTGACCGCGCCGTGAAGATCTGGCCGCCTTGGTTGCTGACGTATTCGCGCGCTTCGCGCTCGCCAGCTGATCGGATGCCCAGTTGGGTGAAACACTCCTTGATCACCAGACCTTCCTGCATTGCCTCGTACACCCAGGTGCCGTGGCCGCTGGGCTCGCCGAAATGGCTGTTCCAGGTGTCGCAATGCGCATCGAAATGAATGACCGCCAGCGGTTTGCCGAGCCACGCCTTGTAGGCGCGCAGCAAGGGCAGGGTGATCGAATGATCACCGCCAACCCAGGCCATGTGGTGCGAACGGATCAGGCGTTCGGCCAACGGAGCCAATGCGGCGCGCATCGACTCGAGGCTGGTGTTGGGCAAGGGCAGGTCACCGGCGTCGCCGAGCTGGCCTTCGGGTGTGAGGTTGAAGAAGGGGTGTGTCCCGTCGCACAGCATGTGGCTGGCTTCACGAATGGCACGGGGGCCGAAGCGTGCGCCGGGGCGGTTGGTCACGCTGCCGTCCCAAGCAATGCCGGCAACTGCGTACGGCGTGTCGGCGCTGGCCGGTGGCGCTTTGAGGAACGCGTTGTTGGAGAGGAATGCAAACGAACTCATGCATGGGAGCTTGCCATGGGCAGCTGTCTTTCACATGCAGGAATAGTGCTTTCGCATTGTGATATCGATGGATGCTGCGACGCGGCATTTCTTCCCATCTGAAAGGAATCGATTTCGCATCCAGAAATCGGCGACTTAACTCATTGATTTTGTTGGTGTATTTTTATAGTCTTATATAAGACATAAGTCTCCCTCCAGCGAACCACGGCCGCTATTCTTGACGCACAGATTTCGTCTTTTCTGCTTCGTCTTCTTCACCATCTTAGGAGTTCGTCATGACCAACCAGACCCGTGAACAACAGATCGCCGCCCTCGAGAAAGACTGGGCGGAAAACCCGCGCTGGAAGGGCATCAAACGCGGCTACAGCGCAGCCGACGTGGTGCGCCTGCGCGGCTCACTGCAGGTCGAGCACACGCTGGCCAAGCGCGGTGCCGAGAAGCTGTGGAACCTGATCAACACCGAGCCTTTCGTCAACTCGCTGGGCGCGTTGACGGGTAACCAGGCCATGCAGCAGGTCAAGGCCGGCCTGAAGGCCATCTACCTGTCGGGCTGGCAAGTGGCTGGCGACGCCAACAGCAATGGCGAGATGTACCCCGACCAGTCGCTGTATTCGGTGGATTCGGTGCCGAAGTGCGTGAAGAAGATCAACGCCACCTTCGCTCGCGCCGACCAGATCCAGTGGAGCGAAGGCAAGAACGACATCGACTACTTCGCCCCGATCGTGGCCGACGCAGAAGCCGGTTTCGGCGGCGTGCTGAACGCGTTCGAACTGATGAAAGCCATGATCGAAGCGGGCGCGGCCGGCGTGCACTTCGAAGACCAGCTCGCCTCGGCCAAGAAATGCGGCCACATGGGCGGCAAGGTTCTGGTTCCCACCCGCGAAGCCGTGAACAAGCTGGTCGCTGCCCGCCTGGCTGCCGACGTGATGGGCGTGCCGACCATTCTGCTGGCCCGCACCGATGCAGAAGCCGGTGACCTGGTGACCACCGATGTCGACGCCAACGACAAGCCGTTCCTGACCGGCGAGCGCACGGTCGAAGGCTTCTACCGCACCCGCAACGGCCTCGAACAAGCCGTCAGCCGCGGCCTGGCTTACGCCGAATACGCTGACTTGATCTGGTGCGAAACCGGCAAGCCCGACCTGGCCTTCGCCAAGCAGTTCGCCGATGCCATCCACGCCAAGTTCCCCGGCAAGCTGCTGTCGTACAACTGCTCGCCGTCGTTCAACTGGAAGAAGAACCTCGACGACGCGACGATCGCCAAGTTCCAGCGCGAGCTGGGTGCCATGGGCTACAAGTACCAGTTCATCACGCTGGCCGGCTTCCACAGCCTGAACTACTCGATGTTCGAGCTGGCTCACGGCTATGCCCGCAACAACATGAGCGCCTTCGTCGAGCTTCAAGAGAAGGAATTCGCGGCTGCTGAAAAGGGCTTCACCGCTGTGAAGCACCAGCGCGAAGTGGGCACCGGGTACTTCGATGCCGTCACCACGACCATCGAAGCGGACGCCTCGACCGCTGCGCTGAAGGGTTCCACCGAAGACGAACAGTTCTTCGACAAAAAACACGGCTGATCGCAACCTTGTAGCAAAGCAAGCCCGGAGGACCACAAGTCCTTCGGGCTTCTTTTTTCCCGCCGACGCGAGCTACATCGACGCTTCGAGCATCTCGCGGTATTCCTCGCGCGTCGCGATGCGCGGGTTGGTCTTGTGGCAGTGGTCGGCCATGGCGCCGTCGATCACTTTCTCGAACAGGTCGTGCGTAACGCCCATCGAGGCCAGGCCCGAGGCCAAGCCGAGCCGGGCGTTCATGTCGCGCAGGGCTTCGGCCACTTCTGTGCCTTTCGAATCGCTACCGCCGATGCCCATGGCATGAGCCATGCGCTGCAGGCGACGATCCTTCACCATCGACTCCGCACTGGCGTTGAACATCACCACTGCAGGCAGGAACATCGCGTTCAGAGTGCCGTGGTGCAGCTTGTGGTTGACGCCACCCAGGCTGTGGCTCAGCGAATGAACGCAGCCTAGTCCCTTCTGGAACGCCATCGCGCCTTGCATGCTCGCGCTCATCATCTGCCAGCGTGCTTCGCGGTCTTGCCCGTTGAGGGTGGCGCGCTCGATGTGCGCCCAGCCACGCTCCAGCCCGTCGAGGCCAATGCCATCGGCGGGCGGGTTCACGGCCGGGGCCATGAAGGTTTCCATGCAATGGGCGATGGCGTCCATGCCGGTGGCGGCCGTCAGCAAGGAGGGCAGGCCGAGCGTCAGCTCCGGGTCGCAGATGGCGGCGCGGGGCATCAGGTGCCAGCTGTGAAAGCCGAGCTTGCGCCCGTCGTCGACGATGACGATGGCACCTCGCGCCACCTCGCTGCCAGTGCCGGCTGTCGTCGGCACCGCAATCACCGGCGCCACGGCGTCGGTGATCTTGGGGCTCCCGCCTTCGATGGTGGCGTAGGTCTTCATCGGGCCGGGGTGGGTCGCGGCAATGGCCACGCCCTTGGCCAGGTCGATGCTGGAGCCGCCGCCCACGGCGATCAAGCCATCGCAGCCGTTGGCTTGGTAGACGTCGACGGCGGCACGCACCGCTGCTTCGGTCGGGTTGAATGGCGTCTGGTCGAACACTGCGTGCGGCACCTTGCCCAGAGCGACCAAGGCCTTGTCCAACACGCCGGCCGCCTTCACGCCCGCATCGCTCACGACCAGTGGCTTCTTCATGCCGATGCGCTCGCACTCTTGCGGCAGCAGCGCAATGGTTCCGAAATCGAGCTGAATCTGCGTCAGGTAGTAGATGAAAGCCATGGTGCAAACGCAATGCGAGAGGAGCTATCAGTATGCTCTGGCACACTGCCGCGTTCCATCGGTACATCCCATCGGTCCCCTGTGAGCCAAGCCCTTCTGACGCCTGCCATGCGCAGCGTGCTCGACCGAATCCGGCGCGCCGGCATGCCGCCTTTGTATCGCCTGCCGGTGCTCGAAGCACGGGCGGCTTACACGCTGCGCGCCGAAGTGCTGGAGTTGCCCCGCGCGCGGCTCGAACGCGTCGAAGACTTGCGCGTACCCACACCCGATGGCGCTGTGTTGCCGGCGCGCCTGTATGCCCCCAGCCGCGAACGCCTGCCGGTGTTGCTGTACCTGCACGGCGGCGGCTTCACCATCGGCAACCTCGAAACCCACGACAGCCTGTGCAGACAGCTGGCCTTGCGCAGCGGTGCCGCGGTGGTCGCGCTCGACTATCGGCTGGCGCCCGAGCACCGCTTTCCCATCGCGGTGGACGACAGCTGGGCCGCGATGCGCTGGCTCGGCCAGCAGGGCGACGCACTGGGCCTCGACAGCACGCGTCTTGCGATCGGTGGCGACAGTGCAGGTGGCACGCTGGCTGCCGTGGCCGCGCTGCATGCGCGCGACATCGGGCTGCGCTTGGCGCTGCAGTTGTTGATCACGCCCGGCACCACGGCTCACCAGGACACACCGTCGCACTGGCAGTTCGCCAACGGCTTTCTGCTTGACGCCGAGGGCATCGCCTGGTTCTTTGACCACTACATCGCGCGCGAAGACCGCAGCGACTGGCGCTTCGCACCGCTCAACGCCGACGATGTCGAAGGCGTGGCGCCGGCCTGCGTGATCCTCGCCGAGTGCGACCCGCTGGTCGACGAGGGCGTGGCTTACGCCGACAAGCTGCGCGCGGCCGGTGTTGCCGTCGACCTCGAGCTGTACCGTGGCGTCACGCACGATTTCATCAAGATGGCCCGTTCTCTGCCCGAAGCCGGCATGGCGATGGATGCTGCCGCAGCAGCCCTGAAGAAAGCATTCGAGACATGAAGAGAAGCGAGTTCCGGTTCGTCGAACGCCTGCGCGTGCGCTGGGCCGAGGTCGACATGCAGAAGATCGTGTTCAACGGCCATTACCTGATGTACTTCGACACCGCCGTCGGCGGCTACTGGCGTGCGCTGGCCATGCCGTACAACGAGACCATGGCCTACCTGGGTGGTGACCTGTTCGTGCGCAAGGCCACGGTCGAGTACGAAGGCTCTGCGCGCTATGACGACGTGCTCGACATCGGCGTGCGCTGCGGGCGCATCGGTAATTCGTCGCTGGTGTTCAGCTGCGCCGTGTTCCGACACGACCAGGCCCTGGTGAGCGGCGAACTGGTCTACGTGTTCGCCGACCCGGCCACGCAGACATCGAGGCCGGTGCCACAGGAACTGCGCGACGTGTTGCAAGGCTTCGAAGCCGGCAAACCGATGGTCGAGGTGCGTGTGGGCAACTGGGATGAGTTGGGCCGCGACGCCAGCACCATCCGCACCTCGGTCTTCATCGAAGAGCAGGGCATCCCGATGCAGATGGAATGGGACGAGGCCGACCCCGACCCAGCGTGCATTCACGCAGTGGCCTACAACCGCTTCGGCAAGCCGCTGGCCACCGGGCGCTTGCTCGAGCACGTGCCGGGTGTCGCGAAGATCGGGCGCATGGCGGTCTCGCAGGCCATGCGAGGCAGCGGCGTGGGCCGCTCGGTGCTCGACGCCTTGATGAAGACGGCGCGTGAGCGTGGCTACCGCGAGGCCGTGCTGCACGCGCAGACATCGGCCGCGGCCTTCTACAGCCGAGTGGGCTTCGTGTCGCGTGGGGTGACGTTCGAAGAGGTCGGCATCCCGCACATCGAGATGGTCCGGTCCCTGTGAGCCGCTCGGTTGACGGCTGCGTTAACCGAACCAGGTTTGTCTAGGCGGCGCTGGCGGCCGGACGCCGACGGCGCGGCCCTTCTGGTTTGAGCAGGCTGCGCACGCGTGTCTTGCGGATCGGGCCGGCCTCAGCCGTGTTCTCTTCGCTTTCGGTGACGACCGCCTGTGCCACGTCCGCGATGGGAGTCTCTTCGGAATAACGCGGTGGCCAGTCTTTCAGCAGCGAGCGGCGCAGCAGCGCCATGCCGCCAGTCGGGCTGAAACTGCGCTCCAGCACGTGGGTGACCAAGCGCTTGTTGACGCGCTCGGTGACGATCAGCGTGCTGCAGCGTGTGCCGTAGCTCAGATCCGCAGTGCGGATGAAGGCCGGTGACAAGGCCTTTTCCAAATCGTGCGGGATACCGGTCGACGGCAGTTGCCCATCGGCAGCGGGTGCGCGGTCAGCCAGTGCATCGAACAAGCGGCTGGTGAGCACGTCGAGCGAGTCGCTGGTGTCGATGGCGTCGCGAACCTGCTCTTTCAGCGCGGTGACCTTGGGCCAGGGCGTGTCGAGCGAAGCATTCGACAGGCCGTAGAGCCCACGCTCCAGACGCATCGGGCTGGCATCCTGATTGGAGGCCCAGAAACATTCACCCCGGAGAAAGTCTGCTGCGATCAGATTGAAGCCGTTGTGACCCGACAGCGCGGTGTGCATCCAGAAGCGGTCGGGGGTCAGGTCGCCTGCCAGCCAGCGCGGCACGATGGCACCGCGCGAGGGTGCGGCTGGGTCTTTCTGACTGGGATCGCGCACGTTGGTGATCAGGGCAAGGCGGCCCTGCGTGGTCAGGCCCAGCCAGGTGCCGCCGGCCTCGAGATCGCGCCCGCCGAGGATGTCGGGCAGGCCGGCGCCGGGTGACCACCACGCGAGACGCGCAGCGGGACGCTTGAAGAATTCATCGCGGTTGGTCGCAAGGACCAGCGGGAAGCGCCGCGACTGATCGAGGGCAAGCGCTACCAGGCACATGCGATGAAGCTTTCAGTGTGGCGGGCACCGCTGATGAGCGAGGCCAGCTTCGCGTGGGCGGCGCTCTCGATCTCACCTTGCAGTGATTCAGAGATGCCGTGGGCGCTCGAAGGGGCGGCGTAGGTTTCCATCCAGGTGTGCAGTCCATCCACCGCTTCGGGGCGGCGCAAGAGCCGGGTCTGCAGTTCCGGGTGCCGTGCCTGCAACTCAGCTTGCAGGCTCAGCGCCGCGGCGTGCAAGACGCTGGCGTTCTCAATCGTCGCTCGATAGTAGATGAACAACTCACGTGCTGAAGCCATGCGGAGCGAGGAGGTGTGAACTATCAACGGGGATGCCACGCCTTTGTGAGAGGCGCGGTAATTTTCCACCGTTTGCTGCACACCAGCATCCCGCGGGGTGGATAGCGCGCTGCTTATTCTGGCTCCGTCAGTCGGCGGCGTCTGTCGTCACCTGATAGGGCATCTCAGCCCGCTGCAGCAACGGGCCTTCGGCGCTGCCCAGGTGCAGCGTTCCATCGCCCAGCGCCGCGAGCTTGATCTCCGCCAGCAGGCTGCTGCCGCTGGGCAGTGGCGCGGTGTTGGCCACCTTGCCAGCGGGCTGGCCGGGGTCGGCGCTGTGAAACACGTCTTGCCCGGCAAGCGAAGCGCTTTCGCTTTCGAAGAGGAAGGTGCGCCGCTTGATCGTGCCGCGGTACTGGCTGCGCGCCACCACCTCTTGCCCGGGGTAGCAGCCCTTCTTGAAGTCGACGCCGCCGAGCAGTTCGTAGTTGAGCATCTGCGGGACGAACTGGTCGACCGTCGCGGCTTCGATGGTCACGACACCGCTGGCCGTTTCACCCCAGCGCCATGCGTTGGCATCGAGCGCGGGAAGGGCAGGCACGGCAGTTTCGAGAGGGGCGGCCCACAGGTATCGCATGGCGCCGGCCGCGTTGGGCAGGCGAACAACATCGGCGCCAGCGTGGTCAGTCTTGCCCCAGACAGCAGTAGGCGCAGCCGAGCCGAGGAGAGCTTCCGCCGAGGTGCCCGCCAGCCCGAGCAAGCGCCATTGCGCGCTCGCATCGCTGAGCTTGCACTTGGCGCGAAGCACGAACATCGACAGGCGCTTCAGCGTCGGTGCCAGCAGATCGGCGCTGCACACCAGCAGCACCTCGTCGTCAGACCGTTTCCAGGCGATGAAGCTCGCGAGCAGCCGGCCCTTGGCCGAGCAATAACCCGCCAGCCGAGCGTGCGCCGTGTCCAGCAATGCAAAGTCGTTGGTCAGCTGACCGTGCAGAAAGGCCGCGGCATCGGCGCCCTGTGCGCGGATCACGCCCAAATGGGTCAGAGCTGCCGCGCCGTCGAGAGAGTAGGGGGTCGTCATGTGCCGATTATCATCAGACCCCATGATCCAACTGCCTTCAGGGTTGATGCGCCAAGCCGCAACCCCCCACCGCTTGTGAAGTTTTTATTCCGCCTGCTGCTGGTGCTGGTGTTGGCTGCAGCAGGGCTTTTTGCCGGGGCGGTATGGTGGCTCGATCAGCCGCTTGAGCTCGCCAGCAACTCGGTCGAGTTGTCCATCGAGCCCAAGACGGCCCCGCGTGACGTGGCCCTGGCGTGGGTGCAGGCAGGCGTGCATGCCAATCCGATCCTTCTTTACGAATGGTTTCGCTGGTCGGGCCAGGCGCGCAAGATCCGCGCGGGCAGCTACGAGGTGGAGACTGGCGTTACGCCGCGAACGCTGCTCGACAAGATGGTGCGCGGCGATGAGGTCATGGCCACCGTGCGCCTGATCGAAGGCTGGACCTTCAAGCAGTTTCGCGCGGAACTTGCTCGCGCCCCCGACCTGAAGCAGGCCACGTCCGCGATGAGCGAGGCTGATCTGATGACGGCCATCGGTGCGCCCGGTGTTGCCGCCGAAGGTCGTTTCTACCCCGACACCTATGCCTTCAGCAAAGGCGCCAGCGACCTCGCGGTGCTCAAGCGCGCCTATCGTGCGATGCAGCGCCAGCTCGACCTGGCTTGGGCAGAGCGCCCTCCGGGCACACCGCTGCGCGACGCAAAGGACGCACTGACGCTGGCCTCCATCGTCGAGAAGGAAACCGGCGCCGCGAAAGACCGTGGCCTCGTCGCCGGCGTGTTCAACAACCGCCTGCGCATCGGCATGCCGCTGCAGACCGACCCGACCGTGATCTATGGCTTGGGCGAGCAGTTCGACGGCAACCTGCGCAAGAAGGACTTGCTGGCCGACACGCCCTACAACACCTACACCCGCAGCGGCCTGCCGCCCACGCCGATTTCGATGCCTGGCCGCGCCTCGCTGCTGGCCGCTGTGAAGCCCGATGCCACCAAGGCGCTGTATTTCGTGGCGCGTGGTGACGGCAGCAGCCAGTTCAGCGAGTCGCTGGCCGATCACAATCGGGCGGTCAACCAATATCAACGCTGACTGAACTTCCAAAGAATGACCGGCCGCTTCATCACATTCGAAGGCATCGACGGTGCCGGCAAGTCCACGCACATCGATGCGCTGGCCGAGCGCCTGCGTCGCGCGGGGCATGAGGTCGTCTGTACGCGCGAGCCCGGGGGCACAGCGCTCGCCGAAAAGATCCGCGACCTCGTGCTTCACTCGCCGATGGATGCGCTGACTGAAGCCTTGCTGGTGTTCGCCGCGCGGCGCGACCACCTTCAGCAGGTGATCGCACCGGCATTGGCCCACGGCCGCACGGTGCTCTGCGACCGCTTCACCGACGCCAGCTTTGCCTACCAGGGTGCGGGCCGCGGCTTCGACATCGGCATGCTGAACACGCTGGAAAGTTGGGTGCAGCAAGGCCTGCAGCCAGACCTGACCTTTCTGTTCGACGTATCTGCCGCGGTGGCTGCCGAGCGGCGCACAGCAGCTCGGCAGCCAGACCGCTTCGAGAAGCTCGACGTGGAGTTCTTCGACCGCGTGCGCCAAGGCTATGAGGCGCGCGTGCAGAAAAGCCCGCAACGCTTCGCCAAGATCGACGCGGCCCAGCCGCGCGAGCAGGTCTGGGCGCAGGTCGTGTCGCAGATGGAGCAGCGCGGGTGGTAGGGCAAGACGGCAAGCTGCCGCTGCCCTGGCTCGGCGCGCCACTGCAAGAGGCCTTGCGCACGCAGCGCGGGCATGCGCTGTTGATCCACGGCCCGCAAGGCATCGGCCAGTTCGAGCTGGCCCTGACCCTGGCCCAGGCCTGGCTGTGCGAAACCAACCCGACCCAGCAGCCTTGCGGCACCTGCACCAGCTGCCGCCTGGTGCAGGCGCATTCGCACCCCGATCTGCTGGTGCTGCTGCCTGAAGCGCTGCGCGAATCGCTCGGCTGGGGCAGTGCAGAGGAGGGTGACGACGGCGAGGGCAAGGCATCCAAGGCCAAGCCCAGCAAGGAGATCAAGGTCGAGGCCGTGCGCGCGGCGGTCTCGTTCGCGCAGAGCACCTCGGCCCGCGGGCAGCGAAAGGTCGTGCTCATCCACCCGGCCGAGCGCATGAACGCCATCGCCGCCAACACCTTGCTCAAGACGCTCGAGGAGCCGCCCGGCGCGGCTCGCTTCGTGCTGAGCTGCGGCGCGCCCGACGCCTTGCTGCCGACCATTCGCAGCCGTTGTCAGGCCGTGCCGTTGGCGTTGCCGCCGGCTGACGTGGCCAGTGCGTGGCTGGGGCAGCAACAGGTCGCGCAGCCCGATGTGCTGCTGGCGGCTGCCGGCGGCCAGCCGCTGGAAGCGCTGGAGTGGGTTCGCGAAGGCGTGGACGCCGTCACCTGGGCGCGGCTCCCGAAGCAACTGGCAGCGGGCGAGGTGGGTTCGCTGACCAGCTGGCCATTGCCGCGCCTGGTCGACGCCCTTCACAAGCTTTGCCACGACGCGATGTGCCTGGCCTGCGGCGCGGCGCCGCGCTACTTTCCGCTGGCCGCCTTGCCCTCAGGTGCGGCGTTGCCTGCGCTGGTGGCATGGTCGCGCGCACTGCGCCAGACCGTTCGCCATGACGAGCACCCGTGGAATCTGCCCGTGATGGTGGAATCTTTGGTACTCCAGGCGCAGCAGGCGCTGTCGGCACCGGCCTCGGCGAAGGTCCATTCTGTACACTCCGGCCGATGAGCGAAGCGCCCGTACCACCCGTCCGAACTGCAGGCAACGTATCGCCTGGCGGCAGCACGCGCCCGAGCGTGATCCAGCTGGTCTTTCGCGAGAAGGGCGCGCTGTACGCCGCCTACATTCCGCTGTTCACCGACGGCGGGTTGTTCGTTCCCACGACGCGCGAATACAAGCTGAACGAAGACATCTACCTGCTGCTCTCGCTGCCCGACGATCCGCAGCGCTACCCGGTTGCTGGCAAGGTCGCGTGGATCACCCCCATCAACGCCTCGGGCGGCCGCACGCAAGGCGTGGGCGTCAAGTTTCCGTCTGACGACAAGACGCGCTTGCTCAAGCTGAAGATCGAAGAGATTCTCGGCACCTCGATCGCCTCGTCCAAGCCGACCCAGACGATCTGAAACCGGGGCACCCGCCCGCATGTACGTCGATTCCCACTGCCACCTGAGTTTCCCCGAGCTGCGCGCCCGCCTTGACGACATTCGCGCGGCCATGGCCGCTGCCGACGTGGACCGGGCGCTGTGCATCTGCACCACGCTCGAAGAGTTCGACGACGTGCATTCGCTGGCCACGAGCTACGACAACTTCTGGTCGACGGTGGGCGTGCACCCCGACAACGAAGGCGTGCGCGAACCGAGCGTCGCCGAGCTCGTGACTCTGTCCCAGCGCCCTCGGGTGGTGGGCATCGGCGAGACGGGGCTCGACTACTACCGTCTTAACGGCCGTTCGATTGCCGACATGGCCTGGCAGCGAGATCGCTTTCGTGTGCATATCCACGCCTCGCAAGCCACCGGTTTGCCGATGGTCATCCACACCCGCAGCGCCTCCGAAGACACGATCGGCATGCTGAAGGAAGAGGGCGCGTCGAACGGCGTCTTCCACTGCTTCACCGAGACGATGGACGTGGCGCGGGCTGCACTCGATCTCGGCTTCTACATCTCGTTCTCGGGCATCCTGACCTTCAAGAATGCGGCTGACCTGCGGGAAGTGGCGCGCTTCGTTCCACTCGACCGCTGCCTGATAGAGACCGACAGCCCGTACCTCGCGCCCATGCCCTACCGCGGCAAGACCAACAACCCGTCCTATGTGCCGTTCGTGGCCAGGCAAGTTGCCGAGTTGAAGGGCTGCAGCGCCGAACTCATCGGCGAGCACACCAGCCGCAACTTCGAGCGTCTCTTTCCGGTAAATAAGGCAGCTACCGAAGTGTGATTTCTTTCCTCATGCGATACATGAGGAATGCTCTCCATCACATTGTCATCAAAGAGATTTCTTGCGTGAAGTGATGCGGCCTAGAGGATGCCGCTCCTGACGTGCTTGTCAGGGAAACACCGACCCTCGCTTTGGTGCCCCGCCGACTGCTGCAAAGAGACGCGGCGCCCTACATTGTTTGCACCCCACCACAGTTCTATTGGAGCTGACATGCAAACCGCCGAGATCCTTGCGAACCCGTTCTCCTTGATGATGAACCCGGCCGAGATCTTCGAGGCGCTGGAGCGCTCGAACCGCCTGGACCGCCTGCAGCGCCGTGTCTGCCGCCCGTTAGACAAGCCGCTGATCGCCCGCAAGGGGACGGACATGAACGACTACGACAGCGCAATCGACGCTGAAGCCGAGTCCGACGAAGCCTGAGACCCCTTCGGTCGGGGCATCAGGTTCGCCTGATCCCGCGACCCTTACTTCAGCTCGACACGGCTCACGTTGTCGTCGCTGTTGCGGTCGATGCGCTTGTTGTACGGGTCGACCCCGGCGAACTTGGGTTCGCTGTCGACCACCGCCGTCAGCGTCTGCTTGCCGCTCTTCAGCGGCTGGCGTTCGAAGCGCAGCACCGATGCCGCATTGAAGCCTGACTTGCCTGGCTCGGCGGTGAACACGCCGACTTCGAAAGCTTCGTCGAGCGGCGCCTCGGTCTCCTTGCCAGTGCCGTCGGCGTAGAGCTTCTTCGCCTCGACGTCGATCTTCACGTCGTAGCGGCCGTCGGCGCGCTTGTGGGCTTCGGCAGCGGTGACCTTCACGTCGAACAGCGTGATCTTCTCCAGCAGGTCGGTGATCAACGCGTCGTGCTGCGGCCCGGCCTCGGCGCGCAGGATGGCGATGAAATCGCGGGTATTCGAATACGGCGCGCCCTTGAAGGCGTAGCGCTGCAGCATCTTCACCATGGCGCGGTTGACCACGTCTTCGCCCAGCGCCTCACGCAGCCAGAACATCGTTGGCGTGCCCTTGCGGTAATGGATGTAGCCCTGGTTCTCCACCCGCGCCAGCGGCAGCTCCTCGACGACCTCGGTGCCACGCTCGCGCAGATAGCGGTCGAGTTCGTACTTGAGGAAGCGGCGCACCTGCTCGCGGCCATACATCTTCTCCATCACCAGCAGCGCCGAGTACTGCGCAAAGCTCTCGACCAGCATCGTGCCGCCCTGTTGCTGGCCCGGTACGAGCTGGTGCCCCCACCACTGGTGCGCGATCTCGTGCGCCGTGACATAGGTGACCATGTCGATCTTGTCCGGGTCGGTGTGGTGGAACAGGAAGCCCAGGTTCTCGGAATAGGGAATGGTGTTGGCGAACGACTGCGCGAAGTCGGCGTAGGCCGGGAACTCCAGGATGCGCGCCTGGTGGAACTGGTAGGGCGAAAAGCGCTCGCTGAACATCTCGAGCGACAGCTTCATCGCCTTCAGCATGCGCTCGACGTTGTAGGCGTGGTCCGGGTGGTAGTAGACCGCCAGGTCCACGTCCTTCCATTTGTCTCGTTGCACCGCGTATCGGGCCGACTGGATGGAGAAGAAGTTGTTCACCGGCGCGTCGGGCCTGAAGTGGGCCGTGCGGCGGCCGTTGGCGGTCGTGTCGCTGAGCGTGTAGCCCGGTGCGATGGGGGTCTGGTCGGCATCGGTCGTGAGCGTGATGTCGGCGGTGACCCATTCGCTGTCGAAGCGCAGCCCGTTTCGGGCCCGGCCCGATTCGTCTTCCAGCGTGGGTGGCCGCAGGTCGGCCGGCAGGCCGTGCTTTCGGCGCTTGGCCCGGTCGGTGAGCATGGCGGTGCGGGTCACGCCGATGGAGGGCGTGAACTCGGTGTTGTCGAGGAACGTGCCGTTCTCGACGATGCGCGTCAGCGGCGCGCCGTTCGGAAAGCCCCGCTCCTCCAGCGTGGTGGCAAAGGCCATCGTGCGTTTCTCGCCGGGCTGCAGCGCAGGGGCCAGCTTGTAGATGCGGTAGTGGAAGCGCGGGAATTCCTGCTGCAGCGTGGCGCCTTCGAACTCGAGCTTGTCGAGCCTCAGCAGGTCGTTGAACACGCTCACGTGCAGCGTGTCGATGGGCTGCGCGGTCTTGTTCTGCAGCACGTAGCGGCCCACCGTCACCGCCTTGACCTCGCGCGGGTAGAGCTGCACGTCCAGCACCACGTCGGTGATGGTGGGCTGCGGCAGTTTCTCGAAAGGCAGAAGCGCCTTCTCCAGTTCGGCCTGCATGTCGTCGCGCTCGGGCTGCGTGATGTAGCGGTTGAGGACGTTGGTGTTGTAGAAGATGAACGCCCCCGCGGCGACCCAGGTGACGGCACCCGCGCCGAACAGCACCAGCGCGCCCCCGCGCAGCCGGCGCGGAAGTTGGCGCAGCCGCGGCAGCAGCGCCGTGGTGGCGCCGCGGCGCCACAGCGCGTAGGCCAGCACCGACAGCATCACGCCGAACGCGCACCAGTAGACCTGCAGCCAGGCCTGGGCTACCCAGAAGCGGCCGGAGCGGTTCATGTCTGACAGCGGCACGCTGGTGGTGGCGCCGTAGTTGTACAGCGTGTGCTCGAAGCCCGCCGTGGCGAGCGCGATGGTGGCGACGATGTAGACCAGCATCACCGCCCAGCCGATGAACTTCTGCGGCACCAGGGCCTGCACAAACACCGCCAGCACGGCGAGCTGCAGCGCACTGATCGTCATCGGCAATGCAAACCACCACAGATAGCCGGGCAGATCGAAGCTCGTGTAGCCCTTGAGGGCCTGCACCACCATGCCGGTGATCACCGCAGCCACCGCAGAAGCGGCCAGCACGAGCGCGATGGCCACGATCTTGGGCAGCACGTGGATCCAATCGGGCGCAGCGCTCGCGTCCACGATCTCGTGCATACGGCGCTCGCGGTCGCGCCAGACCAGCTCGCCGGCATAGAAGATGGCGATGATGATCGGCATCAGGCTGAAGGCGCCGTTGAGCGTCTGCACCATCAGCCGCGTGACCGGCCACGAGCCGCTGCCGTAGTACTCGCCGCTGAACCAGAGCGATGCGCCGGAGTTGATGATGCCAATGAACAGCAGCACGAAGAACGCCGGGCTGCGGAACACGAAGGCCATGTCGAAGCGGGCCATGCGCCACAGCTGAGCGCGGCGGGTGGCTGCATCGCTGCGCGGAGCGGGCAGGGCGCCATGGCGGGCTGCGGATGGTGCTTCTTCAGCCACCGCTGCGGGGGCACTGCCTGGCTTGCTGGTCAGCTCGAAGCGGAACAGGCGGTAAGCCCAGGCGAACATCGCCAGCCCGATGCCCGCCCAGATCAGGCGGTTCGCCAGCAGCAAGCCGGTGAGTGGCGGCAGCAGCGTGTTGCGCTCGGCCGCCGTCCAATACTTCGTCGTGATGGTGAAGGCCGACATGCCGAACGGGTCGGCCAGCGCCACGATGCGGTCGTATTGCGGGTCGCGCAGCAGCCCGCGCATCACCAGGTACAGCACCAGCGCGACCACGGCCCCAACATAGGTCCACATCATCGAGCGCGTGGCCGTGGCCAGCGCGAAGAATCCGGCCGAGATGATCAGCAGCGTGGGCAGGCCGATGGCAAACAGCGCGTAGAGGTAGTGGCTCAGGTGAAAGGCGCCGACCTTTTCGCTGTCCAGCCAGGGCATCGCTGATCCGACGGCCACCGCGAAGGGCACCGAGGCCATCACCAGCAGGGCGGCTGCCGTCGCGCCGCCGAAGCGGCCGATCAGGTAGCTGGCCTTGCTGATGGAGGTGGAACGCAGGATGGGCGCGAAGCCGGTTTCATCGTCGCGGATCACCACGTTGGCCACCATCGCCACCACCACGAAGATGGCGAAGATGCTCATGATCGCGAGCGTCTGCACGATGGCAAAGGGCGAGTTGACGTAGACGTTGCCCTTGGCGCCGATCTGGATCTGATCGACCGTCACCGAGCCGAAGGTGAGCAGGAAGAACATCAGGCAGCCGACCCAGAGCACCGGGCTTTTGAGCTGGTACCGCCATTCGAAGGCGGCGATGTGTTTCATCATGGCCATCGCTCCTCAGGCGGCCACGGCCGCGCGGGTGGAGCCGGCCATGCGATCGCTGTGCAGTGTGGCGAAGTACACGTCTTCCAGGCCGGCCTCTACCGGCACGAAGCCCGGCTCGGGGGCCTGGTCGGCCAGCACATGGATCACCGGTCGACCCGCTTGCAGGCGCGTCGAGATCACCGCCATGCGCTCGCGGTAGGCCGCGAGGTGTGCCTTGTCGATGGAGCGCTGCCACACACGGCCGGCCAGGCCATCGATCAGCGTCTGCGGTGCACCGCTGCTGACGATGCGGCCGCCAACGAGGATGGCCATGCGTGAGCACAGGTCGGTCACGTCGTCGACGATGTGCGTCGACAGGATCACAACCACGTTCTCGCCGATCTCGGCCAGCAGGTTGTTGAAGCGGTTGCGCTCTTCGGGGTCGAGCCCGGCGGTGGGCTCGTCCACGATGATGAGCCGCGGGTTGCCGATCAGCGTCTGCGCAATGCCAAAGCGCTGGCGCATGCCGCCGGAGAAACCGGCGATGGCTTTCTTGCGCACGTCCCAGAGGTTGACCTGATGCAGCAGCGCCTCGACCGTGTCCTTGCGCTCGCCGCGTGCAGCCACGCCTTTGAGCACGGCCAGGTGGTCGAGCATGTCGTAGGCCGAGACGCGCGGGTACACGCCGAAGTCTTGCGGCAGGTAGCCGAGCATCGCCCGCAGGTGGGCCGGGTCGGCGAGGATGTCTGCGCCATCGAAGGTGATGCTGCCGGCGGTGGGAATCTGCAGCGTCGCCAGGCAACGCATCAGTGAAGACTTGCCCGCGCCGTTGGGCCCGAGCAGGCCGAACATGCCTCGCGGCACCTCGAGCGTCACGTCGTCGAGCGCGCGCGTTCCATTGGGATAGGTATGCGAGAGATGGGAAATCGACAGCATTGTTCTTCTCCGTAGGTGAGTCGCCAGGGCAGCCGGCGGACTCTACGGGTGGCCAGGCGAGCTGGCAATGCGGCGTGGACAAACTGTCGATTCGCCGGGACGAGATGCAGCCTGCGAATGGCAGGCCGCTCTTGCATCCGGTCAGCCTTTGCGCTTGCGGGCAGGCTGCTTCTGGACTTCGGCGGCCAGCTGAACCGGGGCGGCTTCTGCAGGCAAGAGTGAAGTCAGCGTGTCGGCAGGCAGGTTCTTCAGCTGCGCCGAATCGAGCTTGCCGATGAACTTCCAGCCGGCTGGCAGCTTGATGAAGGCAAACGCAGTCGGCAGATCGACGTAAACGTCGTAGTCCTTGGCAATGGCCTGCTCGTCCTGGGCATGGGCGGGTGACATGGCGCAGGCAACAGCCAGTGTGCAGAGTGCAGCGAAGGTCTTGACTTGAAACTTTGACACCTTGATCTCCGATTGGTTTGTGAGTGAAGGCAGTGTCGGATCGGCATGTTTCAAGCGCGCATCGCGGAGACGGCGTTTCGTATCGTTTGTTCCATCCAGCTTTCGGACCTGAAACTTTCGCGGGTTGCCGTGGCACGCAGCGCGACGCGTGCCGTTGACGTTATTTCGCCCCAGTCACCGCCGGGTCGATCCTCAGTCGCACCGTTGTGCCTGCGCCGGGCGAGCTTTCGATGGAAAGCGTCCCACTGAGGGCACGCGCGCGCTCTTCCATTCCAAGTAGCCCATAGCCGTTGCGTTGTTGATCGACGTTGAAGCCCACGCCATCGTCACTGATCACGAGCTCGCAGGCGGTACCGTCCTGGTGCAGTTTCACGGAGACTTGCGTGGCGCGGGCGTGGCGACGCACGTTGTTCAGTGACTCCTGAACGATGCGGAACACCATGGTTGCCGCGTCAGGTGGCAGGAGATGTGCGCTCGCGTCGAGCTCGGCTTGGCACGGTACATCAGTGTGCCGCGTGAATTCAGCCGCCAGCCATTCAATGGCGGCGGGAAGCCCTGCGTCCAGCGCAGGCGGGCGCAGTTGCGTGACGAGACCGCGGATGCTGGCGACCAGGCCATCGACCCGGTCAACGAGCATGTCGAGAGGGCCGGGGCCCGTGGCACCCGCAACAGCCGAGCGCTTGCGCAGCACCGAAACCTCCATGCGGAGGGCGGCGAGCTGCTGGCCCATCTCGTCGTGCAGTTCGCGCGACACCCGCATGCGCTCCTCCTCCAGAGAGCGTGCGTTGTGGACGCCCAGCATGCGCACGGCTTCGCGCGAGCGCTCCAGCTCGGACGTGCGCTCGGACACCAGCCCTTCCAGGTATCGCTGCCTCTGCGCCAGGGCGCGGATACGCCACGCATACAGCGACCAGGCCAGGGCAACGGCCGCGAGAGCGGCGGCCGCATAGAACGCCGACGTGCGCCACCACGGAGGCATCACGTCGAACCCAACCGATGCGACAGGCGACCGTGTCTGCGCGTCTTCGTCGACCGTCATGACCTCCAGCCGATAGCGCCCGGGTGGAAGCGTCGAGAACGTGACCTCCGGCCCGGCGCTCGCGGACCATGCGTCATCGAGCCCGAGCAGGCGGTAGTGGAACCGGTGCGATCGCCTGCCTTCGAACACCAGGTTCACAAACGCCGCCTTCAACGGCGATTGCGCCCAGGGCAGTTCGATGCGTGAGGCGACATCGAGAGCCTGCTCGCCACGAACGAGCGAGACGATGGGCGCGTTTCGCTGCGGCACAGGGAACATCGAGTCCACCTGCTCGATGTGCTGAACCCCTCTGCTGGTGCCCACCCAGATCGAGCCATCGGTGTCTTCGTAGAACGCGTGCTCATTGCAGTCGTTCCACACCAGGCCGTTGTCCTGGCTGAAGAACCGCCAGCTGTCCTTGTTCCGAACGGCCACACCTGCGTCTGTGGTGACCCACAGCCAACCTCTGCGGTCTTCGTGCATGCCGACGATCGCACGCCCCATGAGGCGTGGCGGCAAGATCTGTTGCAGCGTCGCCGAGCCACTTGTCCAGTGCGCCTGCCAGATGCCATCGTGAGGCCCGCCGGCAAGGAGGGCATCTCCGGTGCTTGTGCAGGCGATCGTGGTGAAGCTCGACGCGCTGGGCAGCAGCTTGCCATCGCTTCCACGCACCGCGACACGCGCCAAGAGCTCACCATCCCACCGAATCAGACCGGCGTCGGTCGTGAACCAGAGGACGCGGGAGCCGGTCTCGCAGCCTGCAAAGGTACGTGGGCCGTGGGCCGGGTTCGGATTGATCTCGGTGTCGACTCTTCGCGGACGCGCCGGCCCGTCTTCGGCGTCGACCACGAAGAGACCTTGTTGCGTGGAGATCCAGATTCGTCCGGATGAGTCGGCGAGCAAGCGGAAGATCCGAGGCAAGGTCGCCACCGGCACCCGCTTGCTGGTCATCGCTCCCACCTTGTCGAGTTGACCGGAGACGTCGCCTATCCACAGGTTGCCGTCGCGATCTTGCGCAATGGAACTGGCGGGTTGCAGGGAGCGGCCCGGGTGCTCAGTGACGAGGCGCCGCTTCTCCGGCTGCATCAGAGAGATGCCTGTCGCCGTTCCCACGTGCAGCCGGTCTTGCCGGTCGCGCAGGATCGACCACACGTCATCGTCGAGCAGCCCGTCTTTCGAGGTCCAGGCAGTCAGGTGGCGGTAGCCGGACCATTGCGCAAGCCCGTAGCCGGCGGTGCCCATCCACAGATTGCCTTCGCGGTCGACGAGCAGCGAGGTGACGCCGCTGGGCGCCGTCAGGCCGTGGCCGGCATCCACAGGCTCCCATGCCGTGCCGGCCCAACGAACGATGCCTGTGCTTGAGCTCGTGACGATGCTTCCTGCGGCATCTTCGACGATCGGGGTGTCAGACAGCCCATCACCGCGGCTGAGGCCAGGATGCGGCGGCGTGCGATCCACGAAGTCTGCCGCGCCCTTGGGCCGCTGCAGGGTGCGGGCCGAACTTCGCAGCCACAGGTCGCCGCGACTGTCTTCGTAGATGTTGCTCCATCCATCCGGGTCGGCCTGGGGAACGCTCGACACGTCGAGCTGCCCGTCGCGCCATCGGCAGAGGGACCGCGCGCAGGCGAGCCACAGCGTCCCATCCTTCGCGATGTGAACGCGGTTGATGTCGCGCAACACACGGTGCTTTGCCATCTGTTCTTCGTCGAAGAATGGCCGTACCGACCAGCTGCCGGTCTCCGTTCGCCGCATCTCCAGCAGGCGTCGTCGGGAGACGGCGAACACGTGGCCGCTTCCGTCGGAAGCCAGGTTGTTCCGTGCCTCCATGGCGATGACCACGCCACCCATGAGCACGGGCTCCAATTTGCCTTTGTGCATGCGGGACAGGCCCGTTTCGGAGCCTATCCACAGGTCTCCGTCCGGGCCGATGTGGAGCGCGAGCACCTCCCGCACGGGCGAGCCGTCGGCGGCCTCCCAGCGCACGAACGTCACCCCGTCGTAGCGGTACAAGCCGTTCGGTGTGCCGAGCCAGATGTAGCCGTCCTGGTCCTGGGCCAGTGCGTTGACCGAGAGGTTGGCGAGGCCTTCCAATTGGTTGTGATACTGAATCGAGTATTGCTGCGCTCGGCCTGGGAAGGGCGCGCAGATCAACGCGACGAGAAGGAGCAGCGCCCAGCGCATCCGTGTCGCAATCGCAGGCCGATTCGTCACCGTGTCACCGCCGCCGCAATTGAAGTGTCAGCCGCACGGGCGCTCCCGATTTGTTGCTCCACATCCAGCAATATTCCTGAGCCGTGGCGGCCTTGAACAGAGCCTGCGCTCTGGCGGTGCGGTCTTTGCGCACCGGCATGGCCACCTTCTTGCCCTGGTGGTAGTGCACGTTGAAGTCCAGCGGAGCATCGGCCTCGTAGCGCCACTGCACTCTTGCGCCAGCTGTCAGCTTCTCGCAGGCCTCGACGACGCCTTGATCGGGCACCTGCAGCTCCTCGAGAAACTGCCCCTGGGCGTCCCAAGGGATGGGTGACATGACGGCCGTTTCGGCGGCGTGGACCGATCCGGCTGCGCACAGCGCCATCGTGACGATGGACTTCAACATGCGCAGCTTCATGTCACCGCCAGCGCGGCCACGCTCATCGCAATCCACATCTTCATCATCATTTACTCCTTTGCAGGCAAGGCATTTGAAGGCGGCACCTCCGAAAGCCTTGGTTTTACAGGGTCACAGCGTTTCGCCGCCACCTTTGCAAGCAGCCGCCGCGGCGGGGCAGGGGATAGGATCATTCCACGATGGCCGAGCGACTCTTCCTGCGCCTGGACGGCGACCCTCTCTACGCACCGGAAACGACCGTGCCCGGCGGAACGATGCGCGAGTTTGCAGTCCTTCCGGCGCTACGCAGCCACGTGTCGAACCTTGCCGTGTACCGCGAGACCATTCCCGCCGGCCAGGAAGTGGTGGAACGCGTGCTGCCGGACGGTGCGGTTCACCTCATCTTCCAGCGGGGTGCTCCGGCGCGCGCTGCGGGCCCTGTGGCGGCGCCCGTCATGCTGACGTTTCGTGGGCGCATGGACGGTTTGTCGGTCACCTTGCGCCCAGGTGCGGCAGCAGCGGTGCTCGGCGTGCCGCCTGCCGAGATCGCCGGCAGCGCGGTGGCGCTGGGCGATCTGTGGGGCGACGACGCGCTGGAGCAGATCGCGCAAGCGCCGACCGACGCGGCGCGCGTGGCCTTGCTGCAGCGCGCGCTGCAACAACGCCTACGCGTGCACGACCCCAGCGTCGCGCAGCGACAGGCGGCGCAAGCCGTGAAACTCATCGCCGAAGCAGGCGGGCAACGCGCGCTGCGCGACGTGGCCGATGCCGTCGGTGTCGGCGAGCGCCGCTTGCAGCAGATCTTCCGCGCCGAGGTCGGCCTGTCGCCCGGGGTGTGGAGCCGGCTCTCGCGCCTGCACGCCTGCCTGCGTGCGCTGCGGCAGCTCCAGGCACCGCATTGGGCCAACCTGGCACTGGACGCCGGCTTCTACGATCAGTCGCACCTCGTCAATGAGTTTCGGTCGCTGTGTGGTCTCACACCGAGGCAGTTTGTCGCACACGCTGTTTCGGGTTCTTCCAATACGCAAGGTTGACTCGCGGCTTATCTTCATCGCCGTCAAGTTGAACGAACCAAGGAAGGAAGACCATGCACACGCTGAAGGATTGCATCGCCGTCGTCACCGGCGCGAGCCGGGGCGCGGGCCGCGGCATCGCGCTGGAGTTGGGTGCCGCGGGAGCCACGGTCATCGTCACCGGGCGCAGCACGCGCGCGCAGCGCCCGCAGACCTACGACAAGCTGCTCGCTTTGTCGGACCTCGAGGCCGTGCCCGGCAGCATCGAAGACACAGCGGACGAGGTCACACGCGCCGGCGGCCGCGGCATCGCGGTCCCATGCGACCACACGCGCGACGACGAAGTGAAGATGCTGTTCGAGCGCGTGCAGCGCGAGCACGGCAGGCTCGACCTGCTCGTGAACAACGCCTGGGGCGGCCACGAGAGCTTCGACGGCGTGTTCAACGCACCCTTCTGGGAGCACCCCATGGCGCATTGGGATTCGATGTTCGACCGTGGCCTGCGCAACCACCTTCTGGCCAGCCGCTTCGGCGCGCCGCTCATGGTGCGGCAGAGGCGGGGCCTCATCGTGACCACGACCTTCTGGGACCGCGACCGCTATCTCGCCGGCAACCTGTTCTACGACCTGGCCAAGGCTGCGATGTGCCGACTCGCGTTCGGCATGGCGCAAGAACTCCGCCCGCACGGCGTGGCATCGCTCGCGGTGTCGCCTGGTTGGATGCGTACCGAGTTCGTCCTCAGCGGGCACAAGACCGACGAAGCACACTGGCACGAGCGGCCGGAGCTTGCGCGTACCGAATCCCCGCGCTATCTCGGCCGTGCTGTAGCCGCGCTCGCCGCCGACCCGGCGGTGCTCGACAAGAGCGGCACCGTGCACCGCGTGGCAGACCTCGCAAGCGAATACGGCTTCACGGACATCGACGGGCGGCACGTGCCAGCGTTTGAACTTGAGTGAGCGTGAGTCGGGCAGGCCAACGACAAGACGAATGCATCGTCTGCGGGTGCATGTTCTCCAGTGAGGCCGTGTGTCACTTCCCTTGCCATCAGCTTGCTGATTGCCGCCATCTCATCTCTTGCTGCAGCCCGACGATCACGCATTGACATCGACAACCGCGCGGCCCTGGACTGTTCCTTCGAGCATCCGGCTGGCGATTGACGGCACCTCGGCAAGGCCGACCACGTGGGTCGCGCGTGCGAGCTTGCCGAGGTCCAGGTCACGTGCCAGGCGCGACCAGGCCTCGATCCGAACCTCTTGAGGTGCATTGACGGAGTCGATTCCGGCAAGCGTCACGTTGCGCAAGATGAAGGGCAGCACCGAGCCCGGAAGATCCATGCCCTGAGCCAAGCCGCAGGCGGCGACCACGCCGCGATACCGCGTCTGCGCCAGCACATTGGCCAGCGTGTGACTGCCGACCGAGTCGACCGCGCCGGCCCATGTTTCACTCGCGATCGGCGCGCCCGGCGCTGACAGCGCTTTGCGGTCGATGATGTCTGCCGCGCCGAGACTGCGCAGATAGTCACTTTCTTCAGGGCGCCCGGTGGACGCGACGACGCGGTAGCCGAGGCCCGACAGGAGCGCGATCGCGATGGAGCCGACGCCGCCATTGGCGCCCGTGACGAGAATGTCACCGTGCTGCGGCGTGAGACCGCCATGTTCGAGCGCCAGTACGCACAGCATCGCCGTGTACCCCGCCGTGCCGATGGCCATCGCGTCCTTGGTCGAGAACACGTCGGGAATCTTCACCAGCCACTCGCCTTTGACACGCGCCTTCTGCGCGTATCCACCGTGATGGCTTTGACTCAAGCCCCAGCCATTCAAAACAACGCGGTCGCCGACAGCGATGCCCGGGTAGGAAGACGCCTCCACGGTGCCGGCGAAGTCGATGCCGGGGATCAAGGGGAACTGGCGGATCACGCTGCCACGCCCGGTGACGGCCAGGGCATCCTTGTAGTTGACGGTCGAGTAGTCGACAGCCACCGTGACGTCGCCGGGCATGAGGTCTTGTTCATGCAGGCTGACGACACTGGTTGAAACTTTGTCGCCTGTCTTGGTTGCGAGCAGTGCCTGGAATGTCATTGATGTCTCCTTGATGAGGCCTGTTGGGGCCAGGTGTGAAGTGGCAGGATCGAATACGCCGCGAGCCGACAGCGGGCTGGATTTTCATCGCATGATGTTCGTCATACATGAAGGCAAAAAAGGGCAGCGTGTTGTGATGGCTTCAGGTCGGCGTGAGGTGCTTCAGAGCTGCTTGGCACAAGGCGTCCGACAGCGCCGGCTCGTCGACTGCACGAGCCAGCAGCAAGGTGCCGGTCATGGTGGCGACGGCGACGAGTGCTCGCTCATGGGCACCAGGCTGTCCCCAGTCGGGCGACTGACGGGCAATCAGATCGGTCATTTGCTTGATGTACCGGGTGGTCACTCGGCGAACTTCAGGTGCCTGGCGCGGCGTCTCGGAGCCCAGCGCAGCCAGGGGGCATCCCAGTTCAATTTGCGCCAGATGTTCCCGGGAGAGATACACGCGGAGCAAGGATGCCAGAGCCTGCTCGGGGAGGGCGCTTGCGACAACATCCGCCGCCGTAGCCAGCAACTGAGTGCAGGCCAGATCCGCGGCCTCTGCCAACATGGCTTCGCGTGACGGGAAGTGAGCGTAGAAGGCGCCATGGGTCAGGCCTGCCTCCTTCATGATGTCGGCGACGCCGGCGCCGTTGAAGCCGCTGCGACGGATCGCCCGCGCAGCTGCCGACACGATGCGCTCGTGTGATGCTTCCTTGCTCGCTGCCCTGGCGTTGCGCTTCGATATCTGCATGATATTCATCATACGTTATCTAAAACTTAGGCGCGCGAACAGCGGCAGAACCTGCGCCGGTCGGCGCAGGTTCATTCCCTTACTTGGCTTGTGCTGCCAGCTTTTCCATCAATGCCTTACCGAAGGCATCGGCCGACAAGGGCTGTTGACCGGTGATCAGTTCCCGGTCGACCACGACGTTGGGCTGCCAATCTGCGCCGTTCTGAATGGTGGCGCCGGCTGCGGCCAAAGCTGCCTCCGGATAGAAGAGAACCTGACCGCCGAGCTGCGCGTTACCTTCGATCTGCTTCTCTTCGGATGTTGCGAAGACGCTGACCTTGTAGCCGGCATACGTCCAGCCCTGAGAAAGGCTCTTGGTCGCGGCGGTATCGCCTGCGATGAGGGCAGACTGAAACTTGGCGGGCTGGGGCAGGGTGGCCAGCAGAGCGATCGGTCCGTGGCAGATGATCGCCGTAGGCTTCGCGGCCGCGTGGAAGTTCTTCAGGATGGTGCCGAGCGACTGCTCCTTCAGCAGGTCTTGCATCGGCGCATGGCCACCCGGAATGAACACCGCTGCATAGCCGCTGGCGCCTTCGGAGGCAACGGATGCCAGCGTCTTCGGCTTCTTCAGCGAGTCGAACTTCGCAAGGTAGGAGAGGGCGTCTTCGCGCTTCGCATCATTGCCTCCGAAGTAATTCTTGTTGTTCGAATTCGCATCCATTTGAGGCGTGTCGCCCTTTGGATTGGCGAACACCGGCGTGTACCCCTCTTCGACGAGCATCCGCAGCGGAACAGCAAGCTCGTTGAGGAAGTAGCCGGTCTTGTACTGCTTGCCGTCCCGGAGTTCGAGTTCATGGGCGCTCGACATCACCACAAGGATCTTTCCCTTGGAAGCTGCGGAGGCGGCAGCCGGCATCATGCTGGCCGTGGCAGCGAGCGCAATGGACATGAGCCCGGCTTTGAAAGTATTCATGTTGAAAGTCTTCATATTGGTTCCTTTGAAGCCGCACAACAGCGGCTGCATTCGTGAGGTTGAGATTGGTTGCTAATCAGAGGATGGTTGATGCTTAGCCTGCGAGCGCCGGATAGTCCGTGTAGCCCTTGGCACCGGGCGTGTAGAACGTGTCCGGAGTAGGAGCGTTCAAGGGCGCGTCTTGGCGCATGCGCTCGACCAGGTCAGGGTTGGCGATGAAAGGCCTGCCTATGGCGACCAGGTCTGCGCGGCCTTCGCTCAACGCCTGTTGTGCGCTGGCTTTGTCCTGTCCGCCGGCGAGGATGAAGGGGCCGTCGAACGCAGCCTTCAAATCGGCCTTCAGCTTCGCCGGGACGGGCGGGGCGCCCATGGCCGAATGGTCCAGGACGTGAACGTACATGAGGCCGAGTGCGGAGAGTTGCTTCACCAGCGCCAGGTACTGTTCGTCCACGCCTTCGAATGCGCCGGTGCTATTGACAACGCCGTGAGGCGACAGGCGGATGCCGACTCGCTCAGCACCGATCTCCTTCACGGCAGCACGGGCGACCTCGAGCACCAGCCGGTTGCGCCCTTCGGCCGTGCCGCCATAGCCATCGGTGCGTCGATTGACGTTGGCGTTCAGGAATTGCTCGAGTAAGTAACCGTTGGCCGCGTGCAGCTCGATGCCGTCGAAGCCAGCTTTGATGGCAAGGCGTGCGGCCGTTGTGTACTCGCCGATCACGGCCTGGATGTCGGCCTCGGTCATGGGGCGCGGCGGCGTGTGCGGTTGGCTGCCTTGCGTATCGGTCCACATCTCGCCAGGGCAGGTCTCGGGTGAGGGGCCAAGCACTTCGGCGCCGGCCGGCAGGTTGGCCTGGTGGGTCACGCGGCCGGTGTGCATCAGCTGCACGACGATCTTGCCGCCCTTGGCATGGACGGCGTCCGTCACAAGCTTCCAGCCTTGCACCTGGGCGTCATTGAACAGGCCCGGAATGCGGGCGTAGCCCAAGCCGTTGGGCGACGGTGAGGTTCCTTCCGTGATGATGAGGCCGGCGCTCGCGCGCTGGGCGTAGTAGGTGGCCATCAGGCTGTTGGGCGTGTTGTTGTCGGCCGCACGGCTGCGCGTGAGCGGCGACATCACGGTGCGATTGCTGAGCTTGGTGGCACGCAGGGAGAAGGCTTCGAAGAGCATGGGCTGTCCTTGGAAATGGAGAGAAAACGGAATGGCGTTGCGCGTTCAGTTGGCTGGACTCAACCGACCTTGTAGCGAGGGGCCGGCATTCCAGCTTGGGTGCCCGCGAACAGTGCGGAGCGAGCTGCCTCGTACTTTTCCCAAAGACTTGCATCGGCGACTGACGGCCACGTGATCGTTTCGCCCTGGTCCAGGCCCGCGAGCGCCGCATCGACCATGTGCTCGGTCGTCATCAAGGTCTCTTTGTTGAGGGCCGCCAGCGGGACGCCCGACAGATCCCAGATCTCGGTAGATGTCGATGCTGGCAGGACCAACTGAACCTTCACGCCCGTTTCAGCCAGTTCTTGCTGCAGGCCTCTGGTGTATTGCAATACGAAGGCCTTGGTGCCGCTGTAGATGGCGCTGATGGGCAGCGAGTGGACGGCCAGAGCGGACGAGATGTTGATGATCAGGCCCTGCTTCCTCGCGACGAACGCAGGCACCACGGCTTGAGTCAGGCGCGTCAGTGCTGTGATGTTCAGGGCGATCTGGGAGACCACATCGTTTGCAGGCATCTGAGCGGCCGGTGCCAGGCGCGCAAGACCGGCGTTGTTCACCAAGACGCGCAGATCCTTATTGGTGGACAGAATCGTTTCGATCCGCGCCAGGTCTTGGTCCTTGGTCAGATCGGCCACGATCGGCTCGGCTTTGATACCGTGCGCTTTTGAGACTTGCGCGCAGAGGGCTTCCAGGCGGTCAGCACGCCGGGCGACAAGAATGAGGTCGTATCCGCGCGCAGCGAGGCGATCTGCATAGATGGCTCCGATGCCGGAGGAAGCCCCTGTGACAAGGGCGACTTTCTTGGAACTGGGATTTGTCATTGATGGCTTTCGAATAAAATTGAGCACTCAACTAAAAAGGTTGAGGGCTCAAATGTAGGATTAATCGACCAGCACTTGCCGATGGTGCGGTACTCAACCTTTTTCAAAGTATGGGAATTTCCAAAAAACTCGTTGACGCGAAAGACAGCGCGCCGACCCTGGTCGAGGGGCAGGACCTTTTGGGCGGACGTGTCTGCACGAACACGGCACTGCGCCTCGCGGCGCGCAGGCTTGGTCAGCTGTACGACGAAGCGCTGGCGCCCTTGGATCTCAAAGCCACGCAGCTCGCGCTCATCTCAGAAATAGACAAGTTGACGGGTGCCGATCAACAAGGACCCGCGCTGCAAGACTTGGCCGCCAGGCTCGCCATCCAGCTTTCGGCCCTGACCCATGCGCTCAGGCCGTTGGTACGCGATGGACTGGTAGAGCTGCGTCAAGACGCGCAAGACCGGCGGACCAAACACGGCGTTCTCACGACGCTTGGCAAAACTCGGCTTTCAGAAGCAGTGGTGCGCTGGGCCGCTACAAACGACCAAGTGGAGGCCGTTTTGGGCCCTGCCTCGGCCGCGAGCTTGAGGGCCTTGGCCGATCAGGTGGCTTCCGACGCGTTTCTGGTCGCATACAAGGCAGAGAGCCAACCACCGGCCTTGTCTGATAACCGCCAAGAGTGAGTGAGCCCAGGAGTGCGTTTACGTCGCGCTCTACAACACCATGGTGGAATACGCGACAATGTATATTATGTAAATTACCTTAGGCGCTTGGCTCGGCGACTTGCCGTTTGCTGTCGTCCGTTTTCTAATCAATGTACCTACTTTTTTCTAATCAATGTTCACACCTGGCCGGCCGAGTACAGACAGTCTGGCTGCCGGAAGCACTGATGGGATGACTGGCTGCCGGAGGTAAATCTCATTGGCTGCCGGAAGCATTGATGGGATGAATCCCGGCAGTAACGCCGTTCCAGTAGTCCGGCGACAGCATTTCGCTTACCGCTCCCTGGGCAAATGCGACACAAATCCCAGACCCAGCCGAAATTTTGGGAAGTTGGTGATTCGCGTCGCACGACATAATTCTCCGACCCTCCGAACGCTTCAGATTGCGCGTTGTTGAGGATTGCCGCGGCCAGCCTGCGCTCACCGAAGTAAGAGCCAGCGGCGCCCGCTAACAGCACAGCAACAAAGCGCTCGCGCCAAGCATTCGGCTGGGCGAAGGTCAGCTGCCGCAGTTCATCGGGACCGGGGTAGCCGGCCACCTCGCCTTCGACCACGCCCCAGCCGCGGCCTTCAGGGCCGGGTCGATGTGCGGGTTCGGCTTCGTTCATGCGGTGGGCCCGCTTGCCTCACGGGCACACTGCCTGAGCCCGTTTGCCCGGCCCATCAAAACCCAATCAAGAAACCTGCACCCCTGAGATTTGCATAAGTCTTTGATTTGCAAAGAAAAAGTCCCCTCACCTTTTGCTCCCCCTCCGGTTTAATCAAGACCCGATCAAGAAACCTTTAGCGCCTCTTCATGTACGAGCCGGTCTCGTTGAAGCGTCGTATGCCGACGTTGGGATCGAATCGTGCGTCCAGCATTGGCGACGACAGGTACAGCAGCACCAGGACTTCGCCTGGCTTTCCGGGGATGCACTCCTCGGTGACTTCGTAGTTCTCGGCGTCGTCGTTCTCGAACCAGACTTCGCCCGGCTGCTTGCGGGCCGACACGATGCGGGTTCCGGCGCTCAAAAACGCAGAGTTCTGAGTAGCTAGGCCGAGGCATGATCAGCATTGCAGTCCTCCTGGTCGACACCTGATCACCTTTGTTGCCCTGTCTCGTGCCGACTCGACCCGGCGGCTGCCGGAGGTAGCGATACCGGCGGAACATCTCCGCTTCCGACCGGTTGCCCGCTGGCCGCGTGAAGCCTAGGTCGATCGCTTGTAGGTTCGGCTACCCTTGCGTGCTGCAACGTTTGGCGCCAATGCCGCTGCATTGTCATCCTGGGCTGAAGCCCTCGGGCGGTCTACTGGCCGTTGCGGATTTGAAGCGCTGCGCCGGCTCGCGATTCACTTGTTACCCATGGCCGGCGGTGCGTTGCCAACGTTCGTGCAGAGCTGCACTTCAAAGACCCAGCAAATGACGCATCGCGCCAAAGTTGGGCGCAAACTCGATCTCGCTAACAGCGAAATCGGCCCGCAGTCGCTCGTGAAGCCGTTTGGAGACCGGGTCTACATAGTCGTCCGTGTTCGATGAGCCGAGGACAATCTTCGACTTGAATTGTGCAGCGCGAAGCTGCGCCGCGGTTTCGAGGTAGGTCTCGACCACCAAGCAGTCTTTGGCGGATTCCTTCCCGCGCCGGGAAGGTGGCACAGCACTCACGACTCGGGTCATCGCCCTGCCCTTGGTGTCGGATCCCTGTCGGGCGAGAAGAGACACAGTCTCCCATCTCCTCAAGACTTCTTTTGCACGCGGAACGTGGTCTCGCAGGTGTGCGGTCGCAACTGTTCCGACCGCTCCGAACAGGGTGGCAACGGCAGCCACACGTTGCGCTTGCTCATGAAACTTGTCGAGAGCGTCACGGGCCTCGGCCTCGACTTGGTCGCGGTTGTCTGCCAGCTCGGCCGTGACCTGCTCCGCCATTACTAAAACGAGTTCAGGTTTGGGCAACAACTCGGCCGCAGTGAGCAGCCTCATGGCGGCCTGAAGATTGTGCAGTTGCACGGTCTTGCGCGTGATGTCGCGCAGAACATCAAGCGCTGTACAAGTGTCAAGAAGAAGGACGGGTACTCCCATCTGCACGACCTTCTCCAGATCGCCTGGGCCGAGGCTCATCAGCGTGACGCGTCGTACTTCGACAGCAGCGATCGGCTCAGGTCGTATTCCGAGGCCAGTTCGAGAGCGATGTCATGTGGCCATGCTTCGGAATCGACCAGCCAGCGCAAGAGAAACTCACTGTCGCGGCCCGCGCCATTGGTGTGCGCCGCGATTAGGAACTCCAGCCATCGGACTTCGTCCATCGGATGAGACCGCCCGGTCGACTTGTTGGCCGCTGCAGAAAAGCGCTTCAAGCAGGTAACGGTCTGCGAGTCAGCCCAATCGTCGATCGTTTTGAAGGGCGATGTCAGCAGATAGTTCAGCAGGCCAGCTCGCTCGGCCGGCACGACGATTTCATCCACAAAATCCTTGAGCGCCTGGTTGTAGCCGGCGATGCCGAGCTCTCCAGCGTTCAGAGGGATGATGTTCGATACTTTGAAGCCGTCACCCTCTTCGAACATCCAAAGGGAAATACCGGGGCGCTTCTCGGTCGCATCCCTCATCAGGGCAATGACGTCGCCTGAGCCAAGCGCGTCTTCGCGAATCTCGTCCTCGCGTTGCGTCTTGTGGTTCCAAGGTGGGTTCAAATGAGCGAGCACTGCCTTTCGGACCGCTGGGGGACCGTCGGCATGACGCAGGACGAGTTCCTGGAACACCTTGATGCCGGATGCTTTTTCGTTCTGCATGCTTTTCGCCTCGCCCGAGATTCCTCACTCTAACCGTGCGGCGCGTTTGGTGGAACTGGTCGCCGAAGTGAGGGCCGTAGCCGGCCGGACTTGCTTGGCATCCGTCAGCCCGGCGCTTGACAGAGGACGACGGGACGCGCGCGTGCAAGCATGCCAACGATCAAGGCAAAGGCATGAGTTCCGGAAACAAAAACTCCACCAGCGACTGGTGATCACGCGCCGGCTCATATGGCGTTGGATCGACGTTGTATTCATCGCGGCACTCCATCGCAAACGATGGCACGTAAATCCGCAATGGACGATGAGTAAGCCGCGCCATTCGCTTGGCTATGGTGACGCCGGCGGGGTCCAAGTCGCCAAAGTGCATCCACTGAGCGTTCGGGATGGCATTCAGCAGCTCAATGGCCGCTTTGTAGGCTGTGCCTTGCGAGTAGAGCACCATGGTTGACGGCGGCAGGTGCAGATCGACCAGCGCGCCAATGTTCTCAACGGTCAGGATCAGATTGGGCAGCTCGCCTCTGATTCCGTCAGCGAGGCGCCACCCCCGATCTGGAATCGAGAACTCAGTCAGGGCAGCGGTCATCTCACCCAGGTTGACTTCACCGTTTTGCGTTGCAAGAAGCGTGGCGCAATTGACGCGTCCGCGGAGACTCCAGTCATCGGTGACCGTAGCGCTCGCCTGAAGTCGGCTCGGGACTTTCGATCCAGCGGCTGTTGCCGCATTCCATGTCTTCCTATGAACAAACCCCGCGACACGAGGGGTCGAGCGAAGACCGACAACTGCTGCCAGGCTGTTCGGGTCCAGCGGATCGAGCCCACCTTGACGCAACAGAAGTATGTCGGCGCGCCAGTCGGGTCGCAATTGATCCAGTCGCTTTGTAATGGCGTCAATCGCCTCCGGCCGCAACAGCCAAGTATTGGCGCGCGTCGACAATTCGATCCACTTTGCTTGCCGAAAGCGATGAAGCAGAGCCGCGCTGCGCTTCGCGTCTTTGCACTGTCCCGTTTCGACCAACCGGACCAATAGAGAAACCTCCAGATCACTCATCGACTTCTCCACCGCGCGGTTAGGTCGCGTGGTCGACCTGTGGTGGTCGTCGCACCTGAAGTCGGCGAGCAACGATCTCCTCTTTGGGCAAGGAGACGCGATCCAGTGCATGCAGGGTGCAGTCATACGCTGGGTCAAGGCCGAGCGCGGTGACGAGTATCTGCATGCCCTGCTGCCGGCCGAGCTTCACGATCACGCCTTGACCTTCGGCATTCAACCGTTGGATCTCATCGACCACAAAGAACGGGGTAAATCCGCGAACTCGGGTGTCTGCTCCACGATGGGCGAGAGACTTCGCGAGCATGAGGGCGACGGCCAAGCCCCCACCAATGGATTCGCCACCCGATAGGCTGATGGCCGGTCCCCACTTTCCACGCTGTGCCTCAATGAAGAGATCGAGATAGGTCCGATAGTCAAGAAGACTCTGCCCCTTGCCGATCTTGATATTGAGAGTCTTCTCAAACATTTCAGCCAGTTGCTGATCGAGGTCAACTGTTTGATGTTCTGCAAAGAAATCAATCTCGTCCGTCACCGCGAGCAGCTTCTCCAAGAGATCCTTCCGCTGCTCTGTCCGAATGCGCATGCCAGTCACGTTCCCGAAATGCAAAACCTCCCCGAACTGGCTGAGAGCATTGACTCGCCGGACTTGCTTGCGAATTTCGGTCGTGATGACAGAGTAAAGCGATTTGGCTTCAGAGCGCAGCTCTGCCCGATCACCGACTAGCTTCGAACTGAGATCCCGTCGGCGCTGGGCCATCGCCCCAATCAAATCGGCGCCGTCTCCGTCCAGGAGGTCAACGCTTATGCGGTCACCGACAATTGTCTTGAGGGGCACCCATATTGCGCAACAAGAAGCAGCCTCGGCAGCACGAGCCTCGGCCAGCCAGAGCAAGCGATCGCTGGATTCATCAGCAAGAGAATGTCCTAGCGCGGTCAGGTCGCTTGCCTGAGCGCTGATGTAGCTGTCGTGGGACGGCGATGCAGCAGCCAATGCCACTTGACTCAGCCAATGTGCGTCACTTCCTAGCCCCGCGTGGACGCTTTCGCGTTGGCGCGCCCAAGTTGCGAGCGCGTCCGCAGCAAGCGACATGGTGGCCTTGCCCTTGTCGAACGTAGTCCATAGCCACTCGATTACGCGGCTTTCTTTGTCTGACCCGCGCGCCAGTTTTCTTCGAACCTCATCGGGCTGACGTAGCCCAACGTAGAGTGAAGTCTGCGA